>POVV01000360.1_pt1 | contig 31601 bp, 15 predicted proteins | sample 1560271 | NCBI WGS metagenome assembly POVV01 (sample SAMN08337232, study PRJNA429181) | Bioreactor metagenome, whole genome shotgun sequencing project. | biome: cows' rumen and soil; feature: anaerobic; isolation source: anaerobic chemostat enrichment culture, galacturonate as sole carbon... | reverse complement strand
CATAAACGGGGAATCAAACTGGTTATGGATCTTGTGGTAAACCACACCTCAGATGAGCATTCATGGTTTTTAGAAAGCAGAAAATCAAAGGATAATCCTTTCCGGGATTATTACATATGGAGAGATGGAAAAGACGGAAAAGAACCCAATAACTGGGGATCCTGCTTTTCCGGACCTGCATGGAAATATGATAAGGAAACAGATCAGTATTTCCTTCATCTTTTTTCCGAAAAACAACCTGACTTAAACTGGGATAACGGGAAAGTCAGGGCAGAGGTATACGATATGATGAAATGGTGGCTGGATAAGGGCATCGACGGATTCCGCATGGATGTGATCAGCCTGATTTCCAAACAGGAAGGACTTCCCGACGGTCCGGCCATGATCAATGGGTATGCCAGCTTTAATGTTTCAGCCAACGGACCAAAGGTTCACGAATATTTAAAGGAAATGAACCGGGAGGTTTTATCCGGCTATGATATCATGACGGTAGGAGAGTGCTCCGGCGTGACTCTTGAGGAAGCGGCCAGATACGCATCCTCTGATGGAAGTGAACTTAACATGGTATTCCAGTTTGAGCATATGGATGTGGATGGGGATCCCGACAACAAATGGACGGATAAGAAGCTCCATCTTCCGGATCTTAAAGCCATTATGACAAAATGGCAGAAAGGGCTTGAGGGAATAGCCTGGAACAGCCTGTTCTGGGATAATCATGACCAACCCAGAGTTGTTTCCCGTTTTGGAAGCGACTGTGAGGAATACCGGGAGCGCTCAGCCAAGATGCTTGCCACCTGCCTCCATATGATGCAGGGAACTCCTTATGTGTATCAGGGGGAGGAGCTGGGAATGACCAATGTCCCCTTTGAAACCATCCATGACTTTCGGGATCTGGACAGCATAAATGCCTACTATGAGCTGACAGAAAAAGGAATTTTTACCCAAGAGGAAATGATAAAGTATTTAAGGTATAAGAGCCGGGACAATGCGAGGACCCCTATGCAGTGGGATACAAGCGCAAATGCCGGATTTTCAGAAGCCGTCCCGTGGATCATGGTAAATCCCAATTATGAAAGCATCAATGCCAAAGAACAGGTAGAACGAAAGAGTTCTGTATTCCATTATTATAAACAATTGATCGCTCTGCGCCACGAATATGAGATCATCGTTTATGGCGGTTACGAGCTGCTGCTTCCCGATGATCCGGATATCTATGCCTACGTGAGGACCCTGGGAGACAGGAAGCTTCTGGCCGTATGCAGCTTCTGCGGACGGACGTTAAATTACAGCATACCAGAGGAATTTGAATCAGGAACCGTTTTGATCAGCAATTATGATACAAAAGAGAGAAAAAGCGGAGAGTTAAAACCTTATGAAGCGTTTGTGATTTATCAATAGTGTAACCTCATCAAGTGACGGATTGCGAATATCCAATTAACTATAAAAAAAGGCTTTTGCAAAATAGTTCTGTGTGAGACTATTTTGCAAAAGCCTTTAAACTACACAAAAAATCCCATTCAGTGGGTTATTCCGAATGGGATAAAAGTCTGTTCTATGAATTAAGCCATTGTGTTTACAGCCTTTGAGATTCTGGATACTTTTCTGGAAGCAGTATTCTTATGATATACGCCCTTAGTAGTAGCCTTATCGATCTCTGAGATAGTGTTTACTAAAATTGCCTGTGCAGCAGCCTTGTCACCGGCAACGATAGCAGCCTCTACCTTCTTGATAGATGTTTTCACTTTGGATCTGATCGCTTTATTTCTTGCAGCCTTTGTTTCGTTTACTAAAATTCTCTTTTTTGCAGATTTAATGTTAGCCAATCGGTACACCTCCAATAATATGATATATGATTATTCTTTGTTTTGCATCAAAGCCTGGACACGGACAGTTCAATGTAAACATACCTTTGTATTCTAACGAATTTCGACGCAGATGTCAATACATAATTCCCGTATTTTTGCAGAAAATACCTTAGAAATGCTGGAAAGCCATACAGGCATGCCTTTATGCCCAAAAAGCATGAGTAATAAAGAGGAAAGCCGTACAGGCAAACCTTTATGCCAAAAAACATTGGCAATAAAGGTTTGCCTTAAGGAATACCTTTATGCCCAAAAAGCATGGGCAGTAAATAGGAAAGGTGGAAAAAATGGAAAACACATTTACAGTGCGTACAGACCTTGCGGTAGAAGAAAGAGAGAGTTTCCCGGGTGATGGCGGTGAGATATCAGGAGTGTCTCTGCGTGAGTGGCATCGATCAGACAGTCACATAAAAATGACCGAGGTAAAAATTCTTGACGAAAAAGGCTCAAAGGCCATGGGAAAACCCATTGGGACCTATATTACCCTGGAGGCCGATGAGCTTTCCATGAAAGACGAAGATTATCACAGAGAAGTATCGGAGGAGCTGGCAAACCAGATCGAACGACTCCTTGCAGGAAAAGATTACCGGAAACCGAATTTTCATGTTTTGGTGGCCGGGCTTGGCAATTCTTCCGTGACACCGGACTCCCTTGGCCCCAGAGTTTTAAAAAATCTCCAGGTAACAAGGCATTTAAAAATCCAGTACGGAGATGATTTCTGGAAGGGAAGAACCATGCCAATAATCAGCGGTATCGTTCCGGGAGTCATGGCTCAGACAGGAATGGAAAGTGCCGAGATTTTAAAAGGAATTATTAAAGAAACAGAGCCGGATCTCATCATTGCCATTGATGCGCTGGCAGCCAGAAGCGTAAAGCGGCTTGGAACTACCATTCAGCTTACGAATACAGGAATCCATCCGGGATCAGGAGTTGGCAATCACAGACACAGCCTTACTTTGGAAAGCCTTGGCGTGCCGGTCATGGCCATCGGAGTGCCTACCGTTGTAGGGGCGGCAGCCATTGTCCATGATACGTTTTCCGCCATGATTGGCGCTCTTTCTGAAAGCATGGAAACAAAGGGAATGGGAGATTTCATCAGTAAGCTGAATTCGGATGAGCAGTATGATCTTATCCGGGAATTGCTGGAACCGGAATTCGGGCCAATGTATGTGACACCTCCGGATATTGATGAAACGGTAAAGGAACTTAGCTTTACCATCTCGGAAGGAATCCATCTGGCATTTTTGGGACAGGAAGATTCGTAGTAAATGGCAGGCTTTCCGCATAGGATATTATGAATAATCTATGCAGGAAGGCGGTTATGAGGCGGAGAAAGAAGGAAATTAACTGGTATATAAGAAAAATGATGATCATCGTAAGCCTGGTCCTGGCCGTTCTTCTCAGCATAAAAGAAGTATCAGAAGTGAGAAAAAAGGCGGATCCGCATAAAGTGGAACATTGGGCGAAAGAAGGGGCCGGCTTCGGGATTTCCTATATCTGGAGGCTCCAGTATCCGGCCGCAACATGGGATGAGAGTGATCAAAACAGTATTCTGTCCGGAACCCATGAAAAATCCATGATAAACGCACTCTGTGATATCCTTTTCAGTCAGTCACCGCTTTACCGGTATGGCGGCAGCGGCAAAACCGAAGCGAACCATGGAGAAGTGGATCCGGCCTATGAAGGATATTTGGAAAGCGGAAAATTTTATGAGGAACATAGCTTCCTTTTATATGACGGCGGAGAGGAAAGCGGAGAAGACGGAAGCATCAATGCCGGAACCCATAAAGCACAGCCGGCAGAGCAGCCGCCGGCTGGAGGGGACACGACAGCCAATCAGATACCGGAACAAAATCAGACAGCAGAGACTGAACAGGCGGCAAAAGCTGATAAAGGAAATACGCTGACTGCGGATAAGGACCCTGCCATGACCTGTGCGTCCAGCGCTTTATGGCCGATAGCAGGGGCCGTATACCGCAAGGAACAGCTGGCTGACTATGACTTCCTCATCCAGCATTTTTACAGTATCCATACCTCCACAACGGCAGGCAGGGATTTAATGAAGGCGGATGAGTTCCTCTCCAAGGATTTTACCCTGGAGGGTGGAAATGACAAACCACAGATCCTCATTTACCATACCCATTCCCAGGAGGAATTTTCGGACCACGGGCCGAATAATCCCAATGCAACCGTGGTAGGAATCGGAAACTATCTTACGGAGCTTTTGACCAAAAAAGGTTACAATGTGATTCATGATACTTCGGTTTATGATTTGCAAAACGGAAAGCTGGATAGAAACAAAGCATATACTTATGCCCTGGATGGCATTACAGAAATCCTCCAGAAGAACCCCTCAATAGAGGTGATACTGGATGTTCACCGGGATGGGGTAAATGAGAATCTGCATATGGTGAACCAGGTCAACGGGAAACCAACTGCTCCCATTATGTTTTTTAATGGGGTAAGCCAGACACCAAAAGGGCCGATTGAGTATCTGCCCAATCCTTATCGAACGCAGAACCTTGCTTTCAGCTTGCAGATGCAGCTTGACGCTGCGGCCTATTTTCCGAATCTGACCCGGAAAATATACATAAAAGGCCTTCGGTATAATCAGCACTTAAGAGCAAGGTCAGCCCTGATTGAAGTAGGCGCCCAGACCAATACATACCAGGAAGCGTTAAACGCCATGGAACCTCTGTCAGAAATTTTGGATATGGTGTTGCAAGGTAATTAAGAAATGGTATATTTAAATAATAAAAAGCAGGGAACCAGCTTAGCTCCCAGGTATCCCTGCTATTTATTATGAAATGGTGCAAATTTAATACGATTTCCTGCAATTTCTCTGTAACCTCAATATGACGGTTGGGGTAAAAATGGCTATACTTGTAAAAAGACCACTTATTTAGTAGTCTTTTCTCTGTATAGATTATCAAAGATATAACAGAATATAGGTATCCATCAATTTGCTGCCAGGAAAAAATTGCAGATTGAAATGGAATATGTTACCATAATGACATGGAACAATCGTGTCACTGCAAGGGTGTTGGCCTTCCATTATTACATAGATGGGAGGTGGTGCGGATGAAGTACGAATTTAAAGACCTTATGGCTTTTGGTACATTCATTTTAGCATTGCTTACCTTTATTTTTTATAATTATAAGTAGCGTTTTTCTATAAAGTCCCAGAAATGGGTATAGAAAAACCACCCTTGTAAACTTTGGCGAGTGAAAAGGGTGGAGTTTCTATTCTGAGTATTTGGCCAACCCCTTGTATTGGGGCGGTTGTTTCTTTAATATTATTCTAATGCATAGTTACTGTATTTGCAAGTGAAAGTGGTACCATTTTAGTAACGCTATGATACTGCTATTTTTACCAAGGACAGCAAATCAAGCAATCATCCTTGCTTTTTCAACGGAATTACAAGGAAATTCAACGCTTTCACAGTGGACAACCGGTAATTTTAATGGTATATTTTTAAAGATATCATAGTAATCTGGCGGATTGTGCCCTTAGGGATGGGCCTGGCCGGAAAACACCAGAAACATCAGAAAAGAGGAATTAACTATATGGCAGCTGCCCAGCAGAATAAGATACGCAACTTTTGTATTATCGCTCATATTGATCACGGAAAGTCGACCCTTGCAGACAGGATCATAGAGAAGACAGGTTTGCTCACCAGCAGGGAAATGCAATCCCAGGTGCTTGATAATATGGATTTGGAACGGGAGCGGGGAATTACCATAAAGGCCCAGGCAGTCCGGACCGTTTACAAGGCCATGAACGGCGAAGAATACATTTTTAACATGATTGACACTCCAGGTCACGTGGACTTTAACTATGAGGTTTCCCGAAGCCTTGCAGCCTGTGACGGAGCCATCCTGGTTGTGGATGCTTCCCAGGGAATCGAGGCGCAGACACTGGCGAATGTCTATATGGCTCTGGATCACAATCTTGACGTATTTCCGGTATTAAATAAAATCGATCTTCCAAGCGCGGAACCGGAGCGTGTGGTGGAGGAGATCGAAGACGTCATCGGGATCGAAGCCCATGATGCTCCCAGGATTTCTGCAAAGACAGGGCTAAATGTGGAAGAAGTTTTAGAAGCGATTGTTGAAAAGATCCCGGCTCCCAAAGGAGACCCTGAAGCTCCCTTCCAGGCCCTGATTTTCGACTCTCTTTATGATTCCTATAAAGGCGTCATCGTTTTCTTCCGTGTTAAGGAAGGAACGGTAAAAAAAGGCGACAGGGTGCGCATGATGGCTACAGGAGCAATAGAAGAGGTGGTGGAGGTTGGCTATTTCGGCGCAGGCCAGTTCCTGCCGTGCGAGTTGCTAAGTGCCGGTATGGTAGGATACCTGACAGCCAGCATAAAGAATGTAAAAGAAACCGCAGTGGGTGATACCATTACCAATGCGGACCGGCCTTGTAAAGAAGCCCTTTCAGGCTATAAGAAAGTGACTTCCATGGTTTACTGCGGCCTGTATCCTGCGGATGGAGCCCGTTATAATGATCTGCGGGATGCTTTGGAAAAGCTTCAGCTTAACGATGCTTCCCTGTTCTTTGAGCCAGAGACTTCTCTTGCTCTTGGCTTTGGCTTCCGATGCGGATTTTTAGGTCTCCTTCATCTGGAGGTCATTCAAGAGCGTCTGGAACGGGAATATAATCTGGATCTGGTAACAACGGCACCCGGCGTTGTTTATCGTGTTTATAAAAAGAACGGTGAGAAGCTGGAATTGACAAACCCTTCCAATCTGCCTGATCCAACGGAAATTGAATATATGGAAGAACCGATTGTCAGCGCTGAGATCATGGTGACTACGGAATTTGTAGGCGCCATCATGACCCTGTGCCAGGAACGGCGGGGCGTGTATCTTGGCATGGAATACATGGAAGCTACCAGGGCACTCTTAAGATATGAGCTTCCTTTAAACGAGATCATTTACGATTTCTTTGATGCCTTAAAATCCCGCTCCAAGGGTTATGCTTCATTTGATTATGAATTAAAGGGCTACCAGAGGTCAGAGCTTGTGAAGCTGGACATTCTGGTAAACAAGGAAGAAGTGGATGCCCTTTCCTTTATCGTCCATGCGTTATCTGCCTATGACAGGGGACGGAGAATGTGCGAGAAGCTTAAGGATGAGATCCCCAGACAGCTTTTTGAGATTCCCATCCAGGCGGCTATCGGCGGCAAGATCATTGCCCGTGAGACAGTGAAGGCCATGAGAAAGGACGTTTTAGCCAAATGTTATGGCGGTGATATTTCCCGTAAGAAGAAACTTCTTGAAAAGCAGAAGGAAGGTAAAAAACGTATGCGCCAGGTCGGTAACGTAGAGATACCGCAAAAGGCATTTATGAGCGTACTGAAATTAGATGATGAATAAAAAAAATCTTGAGATTTATGTGCATATCCCGTTCTGCGCGCGTAAATGCGCTTACTGCGATTTCCTTTCTTTTCCCGGTAACCGGCAGATGCAGCGGGAATATACAGAAAAGTTAATAGAAGAGATCAAATGCCAGAGTGCCAAAGTCAAAGAATACCAGGTGATCAGTGTATTCATAGGGGGAGGCACTCCTTCTATATTAGATATAGGAGACATGGCAGCAGTTCTTCATGCTCTCAGGGAAGCGTTTGAGATCCTTCCTGGTGCAGAGATCACGATGGAGGTAAATCCTGGTACGGTAACGGCCGAGGCGCTTTCAAGTTACAGAGAAGCAGGGGTAAACCGGATCAGTATGGGACTTCAGTCTGCTGATGACAAAGAGCTGCGCTATTTAGGCAGAATTCATACTTACGATGAATTCCTGAAAAGCTATCAAAGAATTCGTATGGCTGGATTTGACAACGTAAATGTGGATTTGATTTCAGCAATCCCAGGGCAGACATTGGAATCATGGAAGAATACCTTAAAAAAGGTGACAATGCTGAAGCCGGAGCATATATCTGCATATAGCCTGATCGTGGAAAAGGGGACACCTTATTTTGACCGGTATGGAGAGCAGGGAAACATGAAAAACCACTCTCTGACACTGAAAGAAGGTCATGGTCTTATGTCCCTGCCGGATTTGCCGGATGAGGATACAGAGCGTGAAATGTATTACCTGACCCAGGAGTTTCTAAAGGAACAGGGGTATGAAAGGTATGAAATATCCAATTACTCCAAAAACGGATACGAATGCAGGCACAACATCGGCTATTGGACAGGAGTAGAGTATCTGGGCTTAGGTCTGGGGTCCGCCTCTTATTTGAATGGATGCCGTTTTCACAATACTCCTGCATTCGATGAGTATTGCAGCGCCCTTTTAGACCAGGAAGAAGCATTTCAGAGAGTGTTGAGGCAGGAGTTTGAGCGGCTGACTTTAGAGGAAAAGATGGAAGAATACATGTTTCTGGGGCTGCGTCTGATGAATGGTATCTCGGCCCACGGGTTTGCCGGCAACTTTGGCCACAATATCCGAAGCGTTTACGGTATGGTGCTGGATGCGATGGAAGAGGAAGGGCTAATGGAGTATAAAGATGGCTATTATTGTCTGACCTCCAGAGGGATCGACATCAGTAATTATGTCATGAGCCGGTTTTTAACATAAGCAGAATCCGTAAGCTATAATGAAGGATGGTAATATATACCATTATTTAATACAATTAACCTAATATTAATTACATGATACAACTAGTTTGATTTACGTTAAAGTAGAATAATAGGCGAAGATAAGAAGAGAAATTTTGGGTTTTATGTCCGATATTATTATACTATAACAAGAATCATTTAATTCGAAGAAGCTTCGTTAAAAAACGAAAGCACGGAAAGTTGATAGGTTTTTTTTCAATGCCAGACAGAAATCTTCTTGTTTTTTCTGCAAGAGGATTTCTGTTTTTTATTTTTAACTTTCCGTGAATGTAGAATATTTTATCCCTGAATTGGGAACGATTCGTATTTGAAATATGGTATTGCATAATAGGAGGACAATATGGATATAGCCTGTAAGAGTAAAGCAAGAATCGTTACAGATACGCTGATCAATGAATATTGTGCGTGGTTGCACGGTTGTGAAAAAAGCAAAGAAACAATTCGGAGTTACCGGTATAATCTCTGCTTATTCATGCGCTATCTCAATGGAAGATCTGCTAATAAAGAAATTGTGATTATGTGGAAGGGTGTTATGCGCGAAAAAATGGCTCCTGTGACGGTAAATGGGAATTTAGCTGCGCTTAATGGTTTTTTTAATTATTGCAATTGGGAGGATTGTAAAGTGAAATTTCTTAAAATCAGCCGCAATACTTTTTGTTCAGAGAACAAGGAGTTATCAAAGGATGAGTATAGGAGATTGGTTAAAACTGCTTTGGAAAAAGGTAATATAAGATTGGCTTTATTGCTGCAGACGATCTGTTCAACAGGAATAAGGGTATCGGAGTTACCTTTTATTACGGTAGAAGCCGCAGTCAAAGGACGGGCGGAAGTGGATTGTAAGGGAAAAGTGAGAACTGTGTTCCTTACAAGACAGTTATCTCAGATGTTAATATTGTATGCACAAAAAAAGCATATAGAAAGCGGTATGATTTTTATAACAAGGAATGGAGCTGCATTGGACAGAAGTAATATCTGGAGAGAAATGAAAGCATTGGGCTTAGAAGCGGGCGTCGCACAGGAAAAAATTTATCCCCATAATTTACGACATTTATTTGCCAGATCTTACTATGATTCAGAGAAGGATTTGTCCAGGCTTGCTGATATATTGGGACATAGCAGCGTTAATACGACACGTATTTATACGATAGAAAGCGGCTATAACCATATAAGGCAGCTGGAAGGTCTGAAATTGCTGGTTGAAGTTGACGACAGAATTCCTCTTTTGTTGTTTAAAAAAAACAAAAACCGGGTTTGATATAACGCTCCGGTTTTTCATACCTAAATATAAACACTATAAAAGGCCGGTTTTGCAAAAATAATGCAAACCAGCTTATTTGTTGTACCTGAATTTCAAAAAAGGGAGATTTTGAAGAAAAATAGTGGATTTTATTTCCTTTATGTAGTAGAATATTTTAAGATACTATTATGCTTTTACAACAAAAGAGGAATTCTGTTGTATTTTGCAAACAGTATACATGTTGAGTGACAATTTTCTCTATGATGGGAAAAACTCCATGAAGTTGTAGCTTAAGAGAAAGGAAGGTAGTGATGAGGAATGAAAAAGAGAATATGTGTGCTTATGATCTTTGCACTTTCGGTGGGCTTTTTAACATCATCTTTTCATGAAGATGTCTATGCTGCCGAAGGCTGGAAGATCGAGAATGGCGAATGGTCATACCTTAGTTCGGATGATCAGCCGGTGACAAATGTTTGGAAAAAGTCAAAGGACAGTTGGTATTACTTATCATCGGAAGGAACGATTCTTAAGAATTGTATATTCCATCTGGGAAGCACCAGTTATTTCGTGGATGAAGATGGAAAGATGGTTCAAAACACCTGGATCTGGATTGATGAAACCAAAGATCCGGAAGGTGATTTTGAAGAAGGCTGGTACTATTTCGGAACTGATGGCAAGGCGTATCAAAGAAAGGGCAACAGTTTCAAAAAGAAGATTAATGGAAATACCTATCTGTTTAATGAAGATGGACTTATGTTAACCGGTTGGTTTGATGAAAATGGAAATTCCATCAATGATTCGGATGATCCGTTTGTAGAAGGGGTTTATTATTCCGGAGAAGATGGGATTCTGTTTACAGAAAAATGGCTGGATTATGGTGAAATCGGCTATGGGACCGGTGGTTCTGAACTGCTTAGCAACATGACCGACCGCTATTATTCGGATTATGAAAAAATGTGGATCTATTTTGATGAAAGCTCCAAAAAGGTTTTCAGCAAAGGAGAGAATTTAAAGCAGAAGAATATCAGCGGAAATGCTTATGGATTTGATGAAAATGGAATTATGAATCCATGGTGGGGCAAAGTGGCAACCATCAGCAATGCGGATAAAAGCAATCCTACCAGTTCCACATCTGCGAGATTTTATTCCGCTTACGATGGAGGCAAGCTTCTGAAAAACATGTGGTTCTGGATGTACCCGTCGGAAAATCTGGATGAAACGGATTATTTTGATCAGGAATGCAGTTGGTGGCACACGGATGAAAAAGGGGAAGTCTACCGGAACCGGATCCGTAACATCAGCGGAAAAAATTATGCCTTTGACGGAATAGGAAGGATGAAGACGGGTTTTGTATTATTTGACGGTAAATCGGAGTTTGTGGCACAGTACGATGTGGATGACTGGAGTTCAGAGGATTTTATAGACGGATCATTGTATGGAATTGAAAAATCCGATCTGTATCTGTTTGCGCCGGACGAATTAAATGACGGTTCCATGCAGATTGGAAAGGAGATCAAGGTGGAGCTTGAGGATGGGGTCTTTACATTTGGATTTTCCGGAAACGGAAAGGCATATGGGAACCGGAACCAGCTTCAGAGAAAAGACAACAGATATTACATCAACGGACTTAGGCTGGAGGCAGATGAAGAATATGGCTACGGTGTGGTAGAGGTTCGGAATAACGATGAGACATATTACCAGGTGGTAGATATGAACGGAAAGATTGTAAAAGGTGATAAAAAGGCAGTAAAGGATAAAGAGGGAGGATATCTCCTTATTATCAACGACAGATTTGCAGCATGGGTGGGAGATGATGAAAAGCCCAGATGGAGATCCGCAGCTGATGGAATCGGTTTCTATCATTATGATAAAGCCAACAAAGAGAACCCATATGAAGGAGGTCTGATTGCAGGTTATGATACAGAGCCTTCCACAGATGAACTGCCTCCGGAGGAAAGGCTCAATTTCTAATCAGAGGAGATAACGGATATGACTATAAAAAGTAAAAAAGCTGGAATATCAAAAAGATGGTATCAACTATGGAAACGCTTTTTTGCGATGGTTCTGTCAGTTTGTATCATAGGGGGGCAGTTATTGCCGGGAATGAGCATTATGGCATATGCCTCGTCAGAACTGACAGATGAAAACCTTGGGGATGGAGCCAGTGAGGCCACTGCTTACAAATGGATCAATGCCCAGGGAGCAAATGAAGGGAGCTATGGAGGTTCGACTTACCGGTTTGATTTGTGTGGTTTAAATGCAGGGCAGACCGGTTACTCCACCAGTGGGATACAGACAACCTGGTCCTGGCGCGGATACGCGACCTGGCTGGGAATGGCTCAAAATGAGAATTCACCCAGTGCACCTACGGTAGGAAACAGCAATACTAATTACATATATAAGGCCAATGGCCCAACAAATGGCGCGGTCGAATATATCAGTAATATGGGAGTTGAACTGAAAATCGCTGTTTCTCCCAGTCCGGACAATAAATATGTTTTTGTAGATTATTATGTTTATGACAAAAACGGACAGGGAGGTCAGGAAGGAAGGACTTTTTATTTAGGAACCGGTGCGGACACCATGATCAATGGTGACGACGGGGCAACCTGCTATAAAACAGAACGTGGGTTCCATATGGTAAACAGAACGGATAAAACCGTGTTTGACTGCATCACTCGTGATGATAGCCTGGGGGTCACTGCGACTACCACAAGATGGCTTGGGACATACAGTTCTTATCAGACAAATCTCTTTAAAGAATCTTCTGCTTCTGATACGACCGGTGTTAGTGACTCAGGAATTGCATATTCCTGGTCCTTTAAGCTTCATCCCTATGAGACGGTCCATAAAAGAGTTGCTTTTGCCATTCGCTCTACCTCCTATTATGTATCAGATTTATATGGAAGTGACAGCAGTTCGGCAGAAGGGACATACACCAGTCCATATAAAACCATTGAATATGCTTTAAATAAGATTGGAAATAAAAAGGGATACATCTATGTGATGGATTATCCGGATATAACGGCCCCAATAGCAATATCCGGGTCTTCTTCAAAGGATATTACGATAGCAAGTACGGATTTTGATCATTCCGGAAATCCTACAAATGAAAATTCGGATTATATTAAGACTTTAAAACGGGCAGATTCCTATACAGGCTCCGTTTTTAATGTTTCAAGCGGGGCATTAAAATTAACTGATATCATCCTTGACGGAAATGGCGTGGAGACTTCCTCGCCGCTCATATCCGCAGCCTCCGGAACAGTTGAGATCAATAGCGGAGCAGTTGTGAAAAATTGCAACGGGACTTCAGCCGGATCAGGAAGTGCGGTAGAGATAACGGGAACGGCAAATCTGTCAATGAATTATGGGACGGTAAAGAATAACATCTCCAATGGTAAGGGGACCGTTTACTTTGATAGTAACGGCAGCTTTTCTGTAAAAAATCTGGTGACTATTGAGGAGAATGTGAATTCCTCTGGTGAAAAAAACAATGTTTATCTTGCACAAGGAAAGCGAATTACTGTAAATGGAGATCTGGATGCCTCACGGATCGGTGTGACAGCACAGCAGATACCTGAGGCTTCTGTCGGTGATTCAACAGAGATGGGACAGGAAGTTGTTATAGCTGTACCTTCCGTCGATTATTCTGCAAGTCTTACCTCTTGCCCGTTTGCAGACAACTTTTTTGCAGATAAGGATACAGGGAACGGAACCGGGATTTATACCGCGGTTGGTTCCGCCGTTTTAAACAATTCGCGGAACACGGTCTTAAAGCGTAACGGATATACCGTAAGCTTTGCGTACCAGGATACTGCCACAGGAGGAACCGTGACTGGTGCGCCGGATACCCCCAGCCTGTCCTTTGCATCAGGCGATGGGGTGGTGATTCCGCCGCCATCGGCTATTTCCGGGTATGAGCTGACCGGTATTTCCATTGACCAGGGGACCGGCGGCACCTTAACTGCGATAGAAACAGCAGGGACCGATTTTGGAAAGATAACCGGAACCATGCCGGGGCAGGATTCGGTGGTTACCTATGAATACACCCGGATCGATGCATCCATCGCCTTTGTAGTCAACGGAGGGACGCCTCAGCCGCAAACCCTGGCCGGAACGGCCGGGAACAGCGTAAACGCCCTGCTTCCCAATGTGAGCAGGTACGGATACGTATTTAAGGGCTGGAGCAAAGTGAACAGCCAGACGAGTCCGGAATACATCTCCTCCCTGCCGGCTGTCTATCCGGAAAGCCCGGTTACTTACTATGCAATATGGGAGTCGGATCCGGGAGTAAAGTTTGATTATACGGTGGATTACACCAATCAGAACGGCTCCATCGTGTTCCAGTCGACGACCACGTCAAATACCTATTCCGTGGAATCGGTGATCCAGTCCCAGAAAAAGAACATCCATGGATATCTGTGGAGTCTTTTGGATTCCCTGACCAGTCCCGCTGAATATAACTATGACGGGCTGGGAGCAGTGCCGATCGGAAACTTTAACGGCTCGACCGGGGAGTTTACCGGAAGGATGCCGGGACAGGATGCGGCTGTGAAATACGCATACAAGGTAGACCGGAATAATCCGGCGGCCAGATCGGATTTAACGGTGCGCTATGTGACGGAGAACGGAACCGTGATCCATGCGCCGGGTGTGACGCTATATTACCCGGAGGATGCCATAAGTGCAAGTCCGCTGGATATATACGGATACCAGTACGTATCAGGGAACATAACAGCCGGAGATACTGCGGATGATACGGATGGGAACCTGGTCAGCGCTGTCCAGGGGAGCTTTAGTAGCAACGGCGGTTTTACAGGCTTCATGCCGAACCAGCCGGTAGAAATTACATATGTATATGAAGCAACAGGGGAAGGCTACCGGTTTACGGTAAACTATCTTGATAACGGCACGATCGATAATAACCTGAAGAATATCGTTATTCCTGAAGTCCAGCTGAAAACAGCGGATACGGCGGTCAGCGCGGAGTACCGGAATTTATACGGTTATAGCTATGAAAGTGCGGCAGCAGTACCGTCTTTCAGCGGAAGCTTTGATTCCGGCCATGATTATACGGGGACCATGCCAAGCGATGACTTAACCGTCAGCTACCGGTATGCCCGTGTCCCGTCCCAGTGGGCCCGGATCACTTACAAATCAGGCATCAATGGTACCATTTCTCATGGAAACGGAGTTTCTTCTGATGTACAGGAACAGGGGAGCGGAACAGGGGTCTATGAGGCGTCCATACTGAAAAATGACGGCTCTGTAGCAGGACAGACCGACAGCTACACCTGGAGTGTGATAAAGGGAAAGCGCCTGGTTCCAGCAGCGCAGGCAGACCAGTATTACCGGTTTGCCGGTTGGTTTATAGACCAGGATGGAAACGGGACATTGAATGGCGGAGAGCAGCTTCTGGCAGAAGATTACCGTTTTACCGGAAATGAGACCGTTACGGCCCTGTTTGAAGAAGACCCGGAGAAATGGATCGACATCCAGTTTGCGGCAGGAGAACACGGTTCTCTGGCAGACGGAAGCATTACAACCCTGCATATCCAGTATGACAGGACCTGGGGAGATATCGCAGGCCAGATCCCTGGCTATGTGCCGGAGATCAACTATCTGGTAGATAACTGGTATGACGGGGATGCGCAAGTGGAACCGACCGATGTATTAGGGAACGGACATACCTATACCATACGTTTCTATCAGGATCCGGCAGTATTCGGAACGGATGTGGCAACACCCGATGCCTCCACCGGACTTAACGGGGAAGGAAAGGGAAAGATTACTGTTTACCATACCACAGCCGGATATCGGCACATTATTACAGATTTAAGCGGAAATATCGTGGGAGTACAGACAGGAACCATCGCAGGCCGGGTATATTTTGACGGACTTTATCCGGGAGCCAGATACCTTGTGTATGAGGCGGCAGGAAATGTGCATGCAATCGTGGGGAACCAGATCGGAGAAACAGCAGGAAACATCAGTGATCCGGTGGAGGTACTGACTCCGGTGGTGGAGACCAACTACCAGATCCTATTTGATGAGAACCACGAAGGAAAGACAGTGCTTGTGATCAAGCCTGCCGATAAGAAGTCGGATTATGCGGTCTTAAGTAAGGATGGAACAGTCATCGTTACTACCGAGACCGGAAGTGACGGATGGCAGACCGTGACAGGAAATCCTGGAAGTGTGACTTTTTCCGGGCTTAATTACAACGAGGAGTACATCGTGGTAGCAAGGCCAAAGGGAGAAACCGCGATCACGGCGGAAAGCCGGATGCCGGACGGATCAGTGATCACCACAGATCCAGGCGGAGCACTGGAGATCCCCAACTACATCGTAGAGACCCAGGAAGGCCGTGTGGTAAGTGTTGATCAGGAAGAGATTAACGCAGCCAGATATGAGGAAGCCCATAAGGGAGACCGGGTGGTGATTACCGCAGATGGGGTCAATGGAGCAGGAGAGACGTTCCTGTACTGGAAGATCACCATAGGATCGGTGCCGGGGCTTACCGGAAAGCTGTATGAGAGAGAGCTTGGCTTTGATATGCCGGATACCAATCTGGTGTTTACGGCTTACTATTCCCGTCCTGTTGCCAGCCCGAGCAATGCAACGGTGGTGGAAGAGGTCCGTGGAGGAAGTGAAAATGAGATCGCCCTTGATCCGGGAGAGATACCGGATCTGGAGGAAGAGCTGACGACCGATGCAGACCGGGTGCTGATGGATCAGAATCATGCGGATGTGACCTATAAGGTGGTATATACGAAGAATGCAGCAAAGGCCACGGAATCCAATGCAGTAAAGGCATCGCCGGAGTATGACAGTGACCACAGCCAGGCATTTAAAGCGGCTTGGGGACTGAATGTAGACATTGAGCGTTATGTCAATGGAAGAAAGACGGCCATGGCAACGCCATCGGATGCAGAGTTTACTACCTATATCCAGTTAGGCAAGGATGATGTGGACATGATGGACTACCAGCTGTACCGGATCTTTACGGACCCGCTGGACGGTTCAGTCCAGGTGGAGCTAGTGGATATGTCGGATGATCCGGAAGAGACCGGAGGGCTGTTTACCTTTACGGCCCAGGCAGGAATGAGGTATGTGATGGTGTATTCCAGGGCATACCGGCTATATTTCTTAAACCAGACAGCCCTTCCTAAGTACCAGTATTACTTCAAGGTAAGAAAGGGAGAAGCCACCAGTGACTGGTATTATTCCTCAGAATACGGACAGGTGGAAGAACCGGCAGATATTTTCGTCAGTGAAGAAGGCGTAGAGTACAGCTATGTAGGCTGGAGTTACCGTGAGGACCGTTTCAATGAGTTCGATCCGGACCGTGAGATCAGCCGGAAGACCTATGTCTATGCGTACTACGAGAACAATCAGAAGGAAGTAAATGATGCCAGGAAAGATCTTGAGGATGCCATAAGGGATGCAATTGATAAGAGCGATGACTATTTCCTGACATTAAAGGAAACAGAGAAGCTGAAAGAAGCAATCGAAGAGGCCCTGGAGATACTGGACCGGACTTCTCCGAAGGCGACCCTTGATGAACTGCTTGAAGCACTGGAAAAGCTTAAAGAAGTGACAAAGCCGTTAGATAAAGTACTGGATGACCGTTATGACCACTATGATGAGATCCAGAACTCCGGAAGCAAGGGAGGAAGCAAAGGCGGAGGAGGAACCGGAAGCGGAATCAAAGCCAACCCATACAATCCCAGCAGGAGCAAGAGCTACATCGTGGGCACCAATGGAAACTGGGAAGAGCTTTCCGGAAAAGGAAGCCAGTGGGCCTTTGTGCTAAACGGAGGAATCCGTCTGACAGGAATGTGGGCGAAGCTGGATTATGCAAACGGAGACGTGAACAAGAACGGCTGGTATCATTTCAATGCCAGCGGGATCATGGATTACGGCTGGTTCCGGGATGAGAAGTTTGACTGGTATTACTGCAATACAGAATCAGACGGCTGGCTTGGAAAGATGAAGACGGGCTGGCATCATGATAAGGAAGACAACCGCTGGTATTATTTAGACCCAGAGACAGGAATGATGGCAAAAGGGTGGAGGAATATCGGAGGAAAGTGGTATTACTTTACAGAGCAGAACAGCATGGAAACTTATCGTTATGATGCGGCGACGGAGAAATGGATCTATAAGAGCAATGAAGGGCGGCCGCTGGGATCCATGTACATCAGTGAGGTAACGCCTGATGGATATGCCGTTGGGGGAGATGGAGCCTGGCTGCAGTAAGGAGGAAACAATGAAAAACATAAAGAAATGGAAAGCACAGACTGCAATGATACTGGCAGCCGCCATGGTTATTACCATGGCGGCACCGCCCGCATTTGCAGCACCGCTGGATTACGGCGATCCTTCTGTCATTCAATTTGATCCGCAGAAGGGGCCGAATCTGTCGCATTCTACATATGCAAGTGTGCCAAGAGATGTAAATAACATTTCCTTTGCCACGGGACGGGCAGGATATGCCTTAACTTCATCTACGGATTTTAATGTCATAGAGACTGGGACAGAGGACAAAGGCTCCGGGCCAAGGCCCAAGCTTCCGGAATTTTCAGTTGTATGGCCGGGCTACACATTTGACGGTTGGTATAACGAAGATGGAAATAAGGTTCTCAATCTGCCTTATGCTTTTCCCTATGAGTCACCGGAAACCTATAAGGCGGTGTGGAATGGCAACAGCAGCAGTCAGTTTGATTTCACTGTCATGCATTACCGTGATTTAAATTCGGCAAGAGACAGCATAACTGACGGTACCAGCCAATCAGCCTGGCCGTCAGACAGCGACAGCCAGGTGATCCGGTTCTTTGATGACGGAACCTGGACGAATCAAGTGACTGCCAATACACCGGTTTCAGCTACCTATAAAAGGAATATACCTGGGTATAAGCTGAAATCAGTGCTGATGAAAAACAATAAGATCAGAAGGTTTGATGATGCGAGCGGGGCTGGGACACTGGAAGAGGCTGCTTCAGTAAATACTTCCACCAACGCGATCCGTGGATATATGCCCAACGATGATCTAACGGTTGCCTATCGTTATGAACCGGATACCAGCAAGAAATTTACACTGCGTGTAGAATACGTTGATGGAGGCGGCACTGCTATAAAAACACCGGATGCGTATGCTTACTCAGCAGAAACAGCCTTCTCTGTTGCACCTGCTGCTATAACGGCATATGAGCTTACCGGTGCAGAACTGAAGGCCGGATATGGAGATACGGATGATTTAGTAAACAGAGGGATCTATTCAGCAGCTTCGGCTGGCTGCAGCTTTGATGCAGATAAGAATTATGCTGGAAAGATGCCAAATCAAATGGTGGTAATCACCTATAAGTATCAGATTGATCCGACCTATACGACCCATATTATCGTAAATACGGTGGATAATCATAACAACATTCTTGAACAACAGCAGAATTTGTCCGTATCCCCGGCAGATCCCGTAGAACTGGATATAGAAAGAAAACCAGGATATTCTTACCCGCCGAATATCACGTGGAACGGTAATTTCTCCAACTATGTTCTGGATGAGTCAAGTGAAAAGCTGACCTTTAATACGGATATTATCGGAGGTTCTGTTAACATTACCTATAATGAGGATTTGACGGATCCTGATTACTGGGCCCGCATTGATTATTATAATGGTGCGAACGGAAGTCTGTCGGGAGATTCCTCTCCCAAGTCTTTCCGGTTGGATACGTATACAATCGATGAATTAACTCAGGGCATCACCCCGTCACCGGCAACCCATTATTTATTTGACGGTTGGTATAAAGCAAACGCAAACGGAACAGGAAAAACCGGAGCAAAGCTTACCGGAGATGTAGAGATAACCGGGAACCTAAAGCTATATGCCAATTTTGAAGAGGATCCCAATGAGTGGTTTGCTTTAAACTTTGTATCTGGAAGCCATGGAAGTATTGCTTCAGGAGCTACTTCGGCCCATGTAGCAAGGGGAACGGTATGGACGGATCTGGCGCTTCCAACACCTCAGCCAGATAATAATTATATGTTTGCAGGCTGGTATGATGAGAATGGAAACCAGGTACAAAATAGCCTGCAGATTCTTTCCAATCAAACGTATACGGCCAGGTTCACTCCAATTGCAGGAGATGGCGGGATTTTAAGCATTCCGGATACAGATGGTTCTGTATCAGCAGATGGAACCGGACAGATCAGAATCAATGGTGTGAACGAAGATAGAAAATATACGGTTACAGATGCAGTCGGTATCGTGATTGCCACGATGACTGGCTCTCAGTTACAGAGCGGTAAATTTACGGGACTCAATCCCTGTACTTATTATTATGTATATGAACTTTCATTAACTGCGGTACCTGTAGCGGGAGAACCGCTGACCGGTCATGTGGATGGATCAATGATAAGCCAGCCTGCAAGGGAAGGTATTGTTACTCTTGGAAACAACTATTCCATTGCAAATGATGGAAATGATGGCAGGAAGAAAATCAGGATCAGTCCGGTTGCAGCGGATACGCTGTATGCGCTTCTTGATGGTGATGGGAATGCCGTTTCCCAGGCAGGATCAGCAGACGGATGGTTAGGAGCCTCAGGTAATCCGGCTTTTGTAGAATTCCCAGGTCTGGAATCCGGCCGGGAATATACGGTGGTTGCAAAGCATTTGGGAGAAACAGAGTCTCCGTTTGAAAAGATATTGCTGGGAAATCCGGTTTTCCTGGAAGATTCCTCCCCGGCGCAAAATCAGACCTATACCCTGTATATCACCAACGGAGGCTATGTAGCTGAGGTCACCAGAAATAACGTACCCTTGGAGATTGAAGAAGGTGCAACCCAGATCAGTGTCCGGGAAGGGGATAAGATAAGGATAAAAGCCTCTGATATAACTGGGTACAATTTTAAGCGGTGGGATTGCCTGATAGGATCTATGTCTCTTACTGAATCTCAGGCAACACAGCAGAATCCATGGGTTATCATGCCGGCCGGCGATGTAGTTCTTCAGGCACGGTATGAATCCACACCAGCCACGGCGACCTCCTCTAATGCAACGGTAGATTATTCCCCTAAGAACGGTACGTTTGCCCTCAATATGCAAACGGATCTATTGGAAGCGTTAAAGCTCGACCTGATTGACAATTCTTCCGATCCGGCTTTGCTGACATCAACACCAGCGCATAAAGTGGACTATACGGTTAAATTTGATCGGAGAAGTGTGCCGACTGCTACGGAGTCCAATGCAGTAAGAGATGCTGCTGCAGTGGATAGTGAAGCATTAAAGATCCCCTGGGTTTTAGGAATATCATTGTCAAGAAAGGTGGATGGCATTAATAAAGCACTGCCGTCCGATGGGAACCACACACCTGATATCCAGGTTTACGGTACCCTGGATACCAGCCTTCTGGGGAATATGGACTACCAGCTGTGGAAGGTCGAAAATGCGGATAGCGATCCCATATGTACGGAGATTATACCTGTGGAACCTGATCTGAATGATCCGGGTGCTGGTTTTACCGGTACGTTCCTATTTGACGCAAATGTAGGGGACACGATTATCTTAACTTATTCCAAATCATATAAGGTTACCGTTACCGATACGATAAGAGGTTCGGTAGTAAGCCTTAAAGCAAGAGCCGGAAGTATTTTAGAAGATGCAGACGGATATATGGATCTTGAATGCTTGGAAGACTACATTGATCCAGTTACCGGTATCGTATATGAATTTGCAGGATTTAAAAAACAGTCGTTGGCGACAGCAGGTTTTTATGATATAACGGCTCCCATTAACAAAGATCTCCAGCTGTACGCAGTGTATGAACAGGAGGATGATTCCTTGTGGCAGGAGGCAAAGAACCGGCTGGAGGATGAAATCAATACGGCTAATGCTTTGAAAAACAATGGTTCGGTAAGTGAAGAAGACAGAAATATATTGACCGATGCGATCCATGATGCGATTGTAGTGCGTGATACTCTGCCCCGTCCCACGATTGATGAGCTGGATCAGGCTTATCAGACATTAAAGGATATTGTTGACGGAATCAGAAATGGAAGCGGATCCGGAGGTGGAAACGAGCCAGGAGGCGGAAGCGAACCCGGAGGCGGTAGTGGCTCCGGAGGTGGAAGCGGATCCGGAGGTGGAAGCGGATCCGGAGGCGGAAGCGGATCCGGAGGCGGAAGCGGTTCTGGAGGCGGAAGCAGTTCCGGAATGAGCAGTTCCAGCAGCGGTGTTGGACCGGGTGCTTACCGTTTTGGAAGTTATAAGACCTATACAAATGATGTTGACGGTCACTGGGAGAATTTTAATCCGGCAGCCAATGGCTGGTCCTTCATATTAAGCAGCGGAACAAAATTAAAAGACCAGTGGGCTAATATCAGATATACCCATAATGGAACCACCCTGATCTATACATACCATTTTGACCAGGAAGGGGTAATGGACAGCGGTTGGTTTTTAGATGAAGAAGGGAAATGGTATTTATTATCCACCGTTCACGATGGTTGGTTCGGACGCCTTAAGACCGGCTGGCATCATGATGATAATGACGGAAGATGGTACTACTTAAATCTGTTTAACGGCGCTATGCTCACCGGCTGGCAGAAAATCGATGGCGTTTGGTATTACATGACACCGGAAAACAGTCAGCAGACATGGTATCTGGATAAAACAACCGGGAAATGGGCTTATGCCGGTCAGTCAGGACGTCCGCTGGGTTCCCTGTACCGGGATGAAGTGACCCCGGATGGATATTATGTAGATGACAGCGGGAAATGGACACCGGAAACCCCATAGTTTAAATTGAAATCATTCTTCATAGGAGGGGAAAGTGTTTGGATTATCTGGCACTCTCCCTTTCTTAGAAATATATTTTAGTGACACTTAAAAGAATGTAAAAAGCGGTTTTAATTAAAAAATTATAGTGAGGAGGGAAACAATTGAAGTTCAAACATAGGATGAAACGGATTGCAGCAAAATTGCTGGCTGTTACGATGATACTGAATACGTTCTCCATGTCCGGGATTACAGCTTTTGCAGATTCCCCTGAGTTAAATCCGGATACAAATATGAAAAATAATGGAGGAGGTTTAAACTCAGCTTATTATTGGGGCAGGAACGATCCAAATAAAGGCGGAGGCTATGAACAGTGGTACGGGTTTAATATTCAGGGAATCCTTGATCCTGACCTGATTGGGGCAGAGCATCCATATATCAATCTGGATCCTGGAAAATATCAAAACAACAATACCGCAGGCATCCAGCTACACCCTCATGATGCCGTTCCTGTTACATGGGACTATTCTGGTTTTAAAACAGTAATCCGATCTGGTAATGAGAGCAATACCATTGCATATCCTTTGGTTATTGAAAATAACGGTGGTGTGCAAAAAATAACTGACCGTAATTATAATGTAGAAATGCAGATGAAGGTATATCCCAGTGCTGATCGAAAGTGGACCATGGTAGAGTACATCATGTATAATAACGAAAATCTGCATAAAACTATGTACCTGGCAACTGGTGCGGATATTATGGTTGGAGACGGTATTGGATATTCCGGAGGACCATCTGACCCGGCCGATGCATCGACTCTTTATTTGGATGATCAGGGATTCCATATGGTAAATGAAGCTACAAAGCAAACCTTTGATGTTGTTACCAATGGTGATAGTGAAGTGGGAAGAGAGCTTGGAGTAACCACTGTGGATACCAGATGGGCCGGCAGTGAATATATGGTATTTTATAATACCGTGAGCAGCAGCAGAAATGCTAAGTATTATGCCAATTTATTTGATGAACCTACAAATACTAATCATAAGGCAAATGAAGATGGCACAGTCCATTGGATAGAAGGAATGGACACAAAAATGTCTTATTCCTGGAAACTTGACTTAGGTCCATATCAGAAAGTGGTAAGGAAGGTAGCATTTAAAGCTCAGGAACAAACTTATTATGTTTCTTCCCTTCATGGAAATGACGGATCGGGAACAGGTGAATACAATAATCCTTTTAAGACCATAGAAAGAGCAAAACAGGCTATCGGAAGTAAGAAAGGTTATATCTATATACAGGATTATGACCCAGTAGATCAAACCATTGATATTGGTGAAAACGGGGGTAGCCCTGATATTACAATTAAGACAGCAGATGTGGACTATCAACGAAATCGTATAACGACACCTGTCATATTAAGAAGAACTGAAAGCTGTAATGGACCACTGTTTAAAATGAAAGAGACAGGTACCGGTTCTATTCTACGGTTTGATGGGATCCATTTAAGCGGAGAGGAGATTCCTGGCCATAATTATCCATTGATTTCGGCTGATCGAGGTACCATTCAATTAAATAAGGATTCTGTTCTGGAAAAGAATATTGTGGTCAGCAACATCTCTGAATCAGCTGTCGGAAGCGCTGCACATATTACCGGCAGTGCAAATCTTGTCTTAGATGGTGCAGAAATTACGTTGAATCAATCCGCCTTACGGGGAGCTATCTATTTTGATAGCACAGGAGAGTTTCAGGTTCTAGATGAAGTTACCATAAAAGATAATGTAAATACAGATGGCAAAAAAGCAAATGTATATCTGGCTGATGGGAAGCATATTACCGTAGAGGGAGATCTTGGTGCCTCCCGGATCGGTGTAACGTCCCAGCAGGTTCCGGAAGCTTCTGTTGGAGAGTCAACAGCTACAGGACAGGAAGTCGTTATAGCCGTTCCCTCGGCTGCTTATTCCTCAAATATTACCACCTGCCCGTTTGCGGACAATTTCTTGGCGGATGCAGACAGTGGAAATGGGACAGGGATCTTTGCAACGGTGGGATCCTCTGCCTTAGATAATTCAAAGAATACAGTACTAAAACGCAATGGATATACCGTAAGCTTTGTTTACCGGGATTCCACCACGGGAGGAACTGTAACCAGTGCACCGGATACCCCCAGCCTGTCCTTTGCATCAGGCGATGGGGTGGTGATTCCGCCGCCATCGGCTATTTCCGGGTATGACTTTACTGGAATCGCCATTGACCAGGGGACCGGCGGCACCTTAACTGCGGTGGAAACCGCAGGGACCGACTTTGGAAAGTTAACCGGGACCATGCCTGGACAGGATGTGGTAGTTACCTATGAATACACCCGGATCGATGCATCCATTGCCTTTGTAGTCAACGGAGGGACGCCTCAGCCGCAGACACTGGCAGGAACGGCCGGAAACAGCGTAAATGCCCTGCTTCCCAGTGTAAGCAGGTATGGATACGTGTTTAAGGGCTGGAGCAAAGTGAACAGCCAGGCGAGTCCGGAATACATCTCCTCCCTGCCGGCTGTCTATCCGGAAAACCCGGTTACTTACTATGCCATATGGGAGTCGGATCCGGGAGTGAAGTTTGATTATACGGTGGATTACACCAATCAGAACGGCTCCATCGTGTTCCAGTCAACTACTACAGCAAATACCTATTCCGTGGAATCGGTGATCCAGTCACAGAAAAAGAACATCCATGGATATCTGTGGAGTCTTTTGGATTCCCTGACCAGTCCCGCTGAATATAACTATGACGGGCTGGGAGCAGTGCCGATCGGGAACTTTAACGGCTCGACCGGGGAGTTTACCGGAAGGATGCCGGGACAGGATGCGGCTGTGAAATACGCATACAAGGTAGACTGGAATAATCCGGCGGCCAGATCGGATTTAACGGTGCGCTATGTGACGGAGAACGGAACCGTGATCCATACGCCGGGTGTGACGCCATATTACCCGGAGGATGCCATAAGCACAAGTCCGCTGGATATATACGGATACCAGTTCGTATCAGGGAGCATAACAGCCGGAGATACTGCGGATGATACGGATGGGAACCTGGTCAGTGCTGTCCAGGGAAGCTTTGGAAGCAGCGGCGTTTTTACGGGCACCATGCCGAACCAGCCGGTAGAAATTACATATGTATATGAATCAACAGGGGAAGGCTACCGGTTTACGGTAAATTATCTGGATAATGCTTCGGCTGATAATAACTTGAGAAATATCGTTATTCCTGAAGTCCAGCAGAAAACAGCGGATACAGCGGTCAGCACAGAATACAGGGAATTGTACGGTTACAGCTATGAAAGTGCGGCAGCAGTACCGGATTTCAGCGGAAGCTTTGATGCCGGCCATGATTATACGGGGACCATGCCAAGCGATGACTTAACCGTCAGCTACCGGTATGACCGTGTTCCGTCAAAATGGTATCAGATCACCTACCGGACTGGATCTAACGGTTCCATCTCCCATGGAAGCGGTGTGTCCCCTGACGTAGTAGAGCAAACTTTGGGAAGCGGGATATATAGTACTTCTGTTCTTGGAAATGACGGTTCTGCAGCAGGGCAGACCGACAGTTATACCTGGAGTGTTGTAAAGGAAAAACGCCTGGTTCCCATAACGCAGGCGGACCAGTATTACCGGTTTGCCGGTTGGTTTATAGACCAGGATGGAAACGGGGCATTAAATGGCGGAGAGCAGCTTCTTGCAGAAGATCATCGTTTTACCGGAGATGCGACCGTTACGGCCCTGTTTGAAGAGGACCCGGAGAAATGGATCGACATCCAGTTTGCGGCAGGAGAACACGGTTCTCTGGCTGACGGAAGCATTACCTCTCTCCATATCCAGTATGACAGGACCTGGGGAGATATCGCAGGCCAGATACCGGGCTATGTGCCGGAGATCAACTATCTGGTGGATGGCTGGTATGACGGGGACTTGGATGTGGAAGCAACTAATGTATTAAACAACGGACATACCTATACCATACGTTTCTATCAGGATCCTGCAGTATTCGGAACGGATGTCGCAGCTCCCGATGCCTCCACTGGACTTAACGGGGAAGGAAAGGGAAAGATCACTGTTTATCATACCACAGCAGGCTATCAGTACATCATTACAGATTTAAGCGGAAAGATTGTGGGAGTACAGACAGGAAACATTGCGGGCCGGGTTTATTTTGACGGACTCTATCCGGGAGCCAGATACCTTGTGTATGAGGCAGCAGGAAATGTGCATGCAATCGTGGGGAATCAGATCGGAGAAACAGCAGGGAATATCAGTGACCCGGTGGAGGTACTGACCCCAGTAGTGGAGACTAACTACCAGATCTTATTTGATGAGAACCATGAAGGGAAGACAGTGCTTGTGATCAAGCCTGCCGATAAGAAGTCGGATTATGCGGTCCTAAGTAAGGATGGAACAGTTATCGTTACCCCGGAAACCGGAAGTGACGGCTGGCAGACCGTGACAGGAAATCCAGGAAGTGTGACTTTTTCCGGGCTTAATTACAACGAGGAGTACATCGTGGTAGCCAGGCCAAAGGGAGAGACCGGAATCACGGCAGAAAGCCGGATGCCTGACGGATCGGTAATCACCACAGATCCGGGCGGAGCGCTGGAGATCCCCAACTACATCGTGGAGACCCAGGAAGGCCGTGTGGTAAGTGTTGATCAGGAAGCGACTGATACAGCCAGATATGAGGAAGCCCATAAGGGAGACCGGGTGGTAATTACCGCAGATACGGTCAATGGAGCAGGAGAAACGTTCCTGTACTGGAAGATCACCATAGGATCGGTGCCGGGACTTACCGGAAAGCTGTATGAGAGAGAACTTGCCTTTGATATGCCGGATACTAACCTGGTGTTTACGGCTTACTATTCCCGTCCGGTTGCCAGTCCGAGCAATGCAACGGTGGTGGATGAGGTCCGTGGAGGAAGTGAAAATGAGATCGCCCTTGATCCGGGAGAGATACCGGATCTGGAGGAAGAACTGACGACCGATGCAGACCGGATCCTGATGGATCAGAACCATGCGGATGTGACCTATAAGGTGGTATATACAAAGAATGCTGCAAAGGCCACGGAATCCAATGCAGTAAAGGCATCGCCTGAGTACGACAGCGACCACAGCCAGGCGTTTAAAGCGGCCTGGGGACTGAACGTAGACATTGAGCGTTATGTCAATGGAAGAAAGACGGCCATGGCAACGCCATCGGATGCAGAATTCGTCACCTATATCCAGTTGGGTAAGGATGATGTGGACATGATGGATTACCAGCTGTACCGGATCTTTACGGACCCGATTGACGGGACGGTCCAGGCGGAGCTGGTGGAGATGTCGGATGATCCGGAAGAAACCGGAGGGCTGTTTACCTTTACAGCCCAGGCAGGAATGAGGTATGTGATGGTGTATTCCAAGGCATACCGGATATATTTCTTAAATCATACAGCCCTTCCAAGGTACCAGTATTATTTCAAGGTAAGAAAGGGAGAAGCTCCCAGTGACTGGTATTATTCTTATGAGTATGGTCAGGTGGAGGAACCGGCAGATATTTTCGTCAGTGAAGAAGGAGTAGAGTACAGCTATGTAGGCTGGAGTTACCGGGAGGACCGCTTGAGTGAATTCGATCCGGACCGGGAAATCAGCCGGAAGACCTATGTCTATGCGTACTACGAGAACAATCAGAAGGAAGTGGACCATACCAGGAAAGAGCTTGAGGATGCCATAAAGAACGCGATTGATAAGAGCGATGACTATTTCCTGACATTAAAGGAAACGGAAAAGCTGAAAGAAGCAATCGAAGAGGCCCTGGAGGTACTGGACCGGACGGCCCCAAAGGCGACTCTTGATGAACTGCTAGAAGCGCTGGAAAAGCTTAAAGAAGTGACAAAGCCGTTAGATAAAGTACTGGATGACCGTTATGACCACTATGATGAGATCCAGAACTCCGGAAGCAAGGGAGGAAGCAAAGGCGGAGGAGGAACCGGAAGCGGAATCAAAGCCAACCCATACAATCCCAGCAGGAGCAAGAGCTACATCGTGGGCACCAATGGAAACTGGGAAGAGCTTTCAGCAAATGGAAGCCAGTGGGCCTTTGTGCTAAACGGAGGAATCCGTCTGACAGGAATGTGGGCGAAGCTGGATTATGCAAACGGAGACGTGAACAAAAACGGCTGGTATCATTTCAATGCCAGCGGGATCATGGATTACGGCTGGTTCCGGGATGAGAAGCTTGACTGGTATTACTGCAATACAGAATCAGACGGCTGGCTTGGAAAGATGAAGACAGGCTGGCATCACGACAAAGAGGACAACCGCTGGTACTATCTGGATACTGAGACAGGGATGATGGCAAAGGGCTGGAGGAATATCGGAGGAAAATGGTATTACTTTACAGAGCAGAACAGTATGGAAACCTATCGGTATGATGCGGCAACGGAGAAGTGGATCTATAAGAGCAATGAAGAGCGGCCACTGGGATCCATGTACATCAGTGAGGTGACGCCTGATGGATATGCTGTTGGGGGAGATGGAGCCTGGCTGCAGTAAGGATATGATGAAAATCAGCAACTCTCGTTTGCTGGAAAGGGAAAGTGTTCATATCCTTTGCTTTCCCTTTCTACAAAGAAAACCTGACAAAGCACAATAGTAAAAGGGGATAAAAACCTATGATAAAAAGCGAAGAAATGCAGAACATCTGCCGTAGCATGACTGTAACAGACCGGGTCAGTACGATGCTCATTTGTTTTCATGGAAAAAAAGAAGGAAATTTATATGGTGAAATTCTTAACTGCTATATAGACGGACCTGTGTGGTTTTCCGATATAGGAGATTTAATGCTGAAACTGGATGAAATATGCGACTGGGTTGGAACTCCCCAGCCTTCCACTAATCCAAGGTTTCTTAATAAAAAAATGTCAGAAGAATATGCACATAGAACTAAGGGAAGAAACAAAATACCAGTAAAGGCAAAAATTCAGCTGCAGGATAGTATGACCTTAAGTATCCGTGCGGTTCATGCAAAAGAAACATTGATTGTCAAAATAGAACATCGCCAGAACGCCAGTATGCAGGGAATAGTGGCCGGTAGACTGACAGCCAGAAGTTATGTAGCATTCCGAAGCGCTTTAGAACTGATGCGCATGATAAAAGAGATTGCCGTAAGAACGTAAAATACGGAAATGGACCACTGGGTCCTATGTAATTAATATGATAAAAAGCCCGGAGAAAAGAAAATCTTCACCGGGCTTTCCTGTTGGGCTTTGTATTACTGAACGAGGTAGATTTCTGCACTCCTGGTGCCATAAGCACGGGTTTCACCATGGGTATTGAAGAATATATCAATGTGGTTTCCCTTGACTCCGCCTCCGCAATCCTCTGCCGTATAGACGACACCGTTTATCATGATTCGGCTGCCGTAAGGAATGACCCTTGGATCAACAGAGATGGTATGGTTTGCGGCCGCAATGGTTCCAGTGCTGGTACGCCCTCCCCAGCCTCCGGAGCATTTGCGGCAGGGGCAGTAGGCTGTAGTTCTGAAAACTCCCAGAGAACGAAGATTGGAGCTGCTGTTTTGAAGACTTGCGGCAGCGGCAGCGCCTACTCCATGTACTCTGGTGCCGGAAAGCTTCTGGCCTCCGGCATAGGCATCCACCAGATAGGTGCCGTCTCCGTAGGAACTCCAGGGAACCGGTATTTCAAAGCCGTAATTTCCGGTTCCGTTGGATACAAGATCTTCCCGGTACTTGGAGGCGGTGGTGGTAAGCTCTGCTACTACCTGCCCGTTTGACTGATTGGTAATTACAATTTTTACTTCTGCCGCAGAACCTGGATCAGAGCTGTTTAGTGCCCAGCCCCTGACGTTGTTCTCATCAGCATTGTCAATAATACCTGCTGTCTGGGCCGCCAAAACGTTCCATGCACTTATTAAGAAAAATGTCATCATTAGTAAGGCTCCTAGGAACCAGTGAATTCGGTTTGTTTTACTCATATTACAAATACTTCCTTTCTTTTTTACAATCTGTAACAAGTTTTAATATATTTATAATTATATGTAACAGATTTGTAATAAATGAGGTACAAGTAAACATTTTACACATTTTTCCAATTTTGTCAAGGTAAAGACGAAAAAAACCGCAGAAGCAGTGACGTAATTCACTGTTCTGCGGTCTCATATGGGCATTTCCTACTGTTCAATGACTGCAAATAATTCTTTTGTCTGTCTTCCAAAATCCAGCGCTTCCCTGCGGCTTGCAAAGAAAATATCGACTTTATTCCCCTTTACGCTGCTTCCGATATCTTCAACAGTATAAACGATATCGTCGATCATGACCTTTGTTCCAAGGGGAAGAATTGTGATATCTGCGGATATGGTATGCTGCGGCTGCGGTATCGTGCCGGAATAGGTACGGCTCTGTTTGCCTGTGCTTTCGCCCGGACAATATGCAGTGGCGGAGAAGAGCCCCAGGGATTCTCCTTTTTGATAAACAGGTTTTGCCGGCTCCTCCGGCTTAACAGGTTCGGTTTCTTTTTTCTTAATGCCAGGTCCGATTTCCTCAGTACTGGCTGATGCTGCCTGATTTTCCGTGCTGGTTTGTATGGTTTGGTGATCCGTTCCAGAGTTTTCGGACTGTACTTGATTCACGGTTTGGTCATTTCCTGTAGTCTCGGCTGCCAGTGCAGTTGTTGACAACAGCAGGATACAAAGAAGTGTCAGGAATCCGGTGATCCTCTTTTTCCCTGAAAAACTATTCATAATTTACCTCCAAATGGATCAATCGGATATGCGGGCATATCCAGTTGATTCACAAGCTTAAGGTTGTAAGACATCTTTTCTTCAACCTTACCTCGCAATTGTGTTGTTATGGTGTCATAATTACCATTATATTACAAAAGTGTTAAATGTCAAGAAAATAATGTCAACAGCTTTGTAATATTTCATTTAGATATGAGGAAAAATGTACAAACAGGACATAAAAACTTCATCAAAAAGTTTTTAGGAATGTATTGACAAAAGTAGAAAAAAAGAATATATTATGAAAAGAAGATGTTAGCACTCCCAAACGTTGAGTGCT
>POVV01000359.1_pt1 | contig 31692 bp, 51 predicted proteins | sample 1560271 | NCBI WGS metagenome assembly POVV01 (sample SAMN08337232, study PRJNA429181) | Bioreactor metagenome, whole genome shotgun sequencing project. | biome: cows' rumen and soil; feature: anaerobic; isolation source: anaerobic chemostat enrichment culture, galacturonate as sole carbon... | reverse complement strand
AAGCGAAAGAAAAGGATATTAGAGAAATGGTCGACAATATTTTGAAAAATTATTCAGAGGCAAGTATCTTTAATTATTATGGCAATTGAAATCAGGATTTGAAAGGAGTTTGAATGGATAGTATTGAGATTTTACAGGCAATGAATACTTAACAAAATCCTACACACTGGATTAAGAAAGGAGCAATTGAAGAAGCTGTTACAGCAATTTAAAAGCAGTATCGTGCAAAGAAAGTGATAACTAGAGGATTAGGGTAGAGATATTGTCTTGTATGTGGAAATAATGGGGCAGATTATATGTATTGTAAACATTGTGGTCAAAACTATCACTGCAAATATAAAGTTTTATTTCTCTATTGATACTCAATAATAAATAAGATAGAATAATATATTATAAGTAGAGGTTAAGTGGGGAATGAGTATGGATAATAAGATAAAAGAAATTGAGCAATTTATTAATACCGGAATAAAACTTAATAAAGAACATTGGCAACGACATGACGAATTAACAAAGAATAGAATCGCCGATTTATCTGGTGATATGCTTACTGGCTTACAAGAATGGATGAGTAGTATTAAAATTTATACAAAGAGGAATTTAGAAAATCATCCACTATACGATGATATAAACGCAGTTATATTCCATAACAAAAACAAAATTGCGGACTATGAAAAAATGATGGGATTATTAAAAGCTATCTTAAAAGATTTAGAATCTTTGGAAGAAAACAACAATGATGACATACGCAATACAGATGGGCACATTGTAATAAATGAGAGTTTCAAAAGACTACCTAATAATATTAGACTTCTTCTTAAAGATATAGTTAATTCAGAAAATCCAACCGAAATGATTTGCTCGCGATTAGAGAATGGATCTTCGCGTGAGAAGAATGTGCTTAAGGGAATTCTTCGTGAGTTGATTAATGGGGGATATATTGAAATATTATGGGCAGATAATAAGCCACATTATATCCAAATTAACAATTCTGCCATTACATATGAAGAACAAGAGGAGAAATATGAATTAATGAGAGAAGTAAATAATGCCGATAAAAAATTAAAAGAGTATGATGTTTTTATATCTCATGCAAATAGTGATAAAAATGATTATGTTAATCATTTGGTTGAAACAATTAAAAAGTTAGGGATTAATATTTTTTATGATAAAGACATTTTGTCATGGGGAGATAATTGGAAAGAAATTATACTATCAGGTACTGAAAAATCTGAATTTGCTGTTATAGTAATTTCTGAAAGCTTTTTTGATAGAGAATGGACTGAAATTGAACTATCAGAATTTCTACAAAGACAAAATAAGATGAAACAGAAAACTGTTTTACCGTTGTTGCATAATATAACATTTGAACAATTTAAGAATAAATACCCTGCACTTCAATATATTCAGGGAATAAGAAGTAGCGATTATTCTCCAGAACAAATTGCAATATTACTTGCCAAAGAACTTATCAAGCGTTACAAATAAACAAAGGCAATTATTTTAAAACTACTGACCGAATTGGTTGGTAGTTTTTTTGACAATAAAATAAGTGTTTGATTGGAGGAGAAGTAAATGGGAAATTATTATCCAAAGTTTGAAGATGGTAACACTGACACATTGATATTAGAACATTCTTTTTTACAGTGAGTGTTTGGAATATGCTGACGCTCATAAACTAAATGTACTGTATACTGATACAACCTGCACCGGATCAGTTGAAACCATAATGGCTTTTAAGAAGAGAGGATATTTTTACGAATTATTTGAAATCCCTCAGTTTGCGCCTGGCGGATTAAAGTTGTATGACAAAATACACTGTAGATTTACTCGATAAAATAAGTTCTTGAATGGAGGTAAACCATGACATATCATGAGCAGAATGACATCCAGAATATAAAAAAACTTAGAAGTATTATATCCGTATTGCCAGCTTATTGTGAAGACTTCTTTCGTGGGATTGAGCCGAGAACTTCTTCCAAGACAAGAATTGCTTATGCAACGGATTTGAAGCTATTCTTTGATTATTTGACCAGAAGTGGTAATGTGTCAGATATGGGGTTAATAACTCTTGATAAACTATCAAGCTTGAAAATCATTGACTTTGAAAAGTATATGGAGTGGCTAAAATGTTGGACTGATGATTTAGGTAAAGAATATACCAACGGAGAAAAAGCTATTGCAAGAAAGTTGTCTACGTTGAAAGCCTTCTACAAGTATTTTCAGCAGAACGAAAGGATAGCCATCAACACAGCTATGCTTGTGCAGCCACCGAAATTTCATGATAAGGAGATTACGAGACTTGATAGCGACGAAATGAAAGCATTTATTCAGGCGGCAGAAACCGGTGGAAGTTTAGAAGGGAGAGAACGCTCATTCTTTGAAATAACACAGAGGCGAGATTTGGCAATAATCATGTTGCTACTTACCACAGGAATCCGTGTTTCAGAATGTATCGGTTTGAACATTAACGACGTAGATTTCAAAAACAGTGGAATCAGAATATACCGAAAGGGAGGAAAAGAAGAAACAGTGTATTTCAGTGATGATACCAGAGAAGTTTTAGGTTCTTATATAGAAGAAAGAAAACAAGCAGAATCAATCAAGGAGCATGAAGATGCTCTATTTTTATCTTTACAGAGCAAACGAATATCAACCAGAAGTGTAGAAGATTTAATTCCTAAGTATGCAAGGTTGGCAGGAATCCAGAAGAAAGTTACTCCTCATACACTACGTAGAAGCTATGGAACGGCCTTATATAACGCCACAGGGGACATTTACCTAGTTGCTGGTACATTGGGCCATGCAGATGTGAACACTGCCAAACGACACTATGTGGCACTGGAAGACGAGAAAAAAAGAGAAAATAGGAACGCTGTTAAACTAAGATAGAAGACATGTTAAATGAGAATGGAGAAAACAATATGAACAAGAATAATCAGCCGGTATTAGATCCGGGAGACAAGATAATTTATAATGAAAACGATCCACATATATGGTATGATAACATGAAAGAAGCACTTGAAAACGCAGGATTTACATTGTCTAAGGAGGTAGCATAGTGGCAGGACTTATTGTTATTATTTTAATGTATGCATTTTACAAATATGCAACTCGTAGGCCAAGGTATGGTACACAAGAATATCTTGATTGGAAATATAAGAATTACCCAGGCGGCGGAGAATATATGAAATCATTAGAGAAGAAGAATATGACTTGCACTTATGGTGATCTACCGATGACTCCATCAGAAAAGGCAGCTTATAACAAGCACGAAAAAGAAAATGGTAGGCCGGGAATTGATTAGCGGTTGTGCAGAGGACTAAGAAATTAGTCCTTTTTTCGTGCAATAAAATAGTGAATAGGAGATAAAGTTATGGAAAATAGGAGCTGGAGCTATACAGTGGAAGACGTAATCAAAAGAATGAATAAAAACACATTGTCTTTTGACTTCCCTATCCAGAGGGAATCAGGGCAGTGGGATAAAGAGCAGAAGAGTTTGTTTATAGATACGATGTTAAATGGGTACTTGGTGCCAGAGGTCTACATTATTAAAGAAGGAACTGATGATTTTTGTCCTATGTCGGTTTTGGACGGGAAGCAGAGACTTACTACAATTTATGATTATTATAACAATGGGTTTAAATTGTCAAAAGATTTAGACCCGATTACCGTTAATGACTACAGCTTTGATGAGGATAAAAACAGAATTGATAACATTAAAACATATGAGATTGCTAATAAATCATTTTCACAGTTAGATGATTCACTGAAAGAGATTTTCAAGAGTTTTAAAATCAATGCCAAATTGCTTGCTGGATATACAGATGAACAAGTAGAAGAGCAGTTTTACCGCTTGAATAACGGTAGCACCTTTACAAAGGCACAGAAGGCCACTGTTAAATTAGGTACAGAACTTGCCGGGAAGATTAAAGAAATTGAAGAAAATGACTTCTTTACAAATCGTGCTTGCTTTACCAACTCTCAGAAGAAACGCGGAGAGGTTACAAGCTGTATTTTACAGACTCTTATGTTGCTGACTGACTATCCGTATAAAAACTTTGGCGCCAACGAGGTATTGAAATTTGCGGAATACTTCAACGAGAATCCAGACTTTAAACAGGTTGAATATTGCAAGGAATTATTTGAACAATTATTCAAAGTGCTTCCATATAGTGAAGAAATTGATAAACAGTTGAAGAAAATACATATTCCTATGCTCATTATGAATATTGACGCTTTAGGCGCACTTGACGAAGACAATGAAATTACAGAAGAACAGTATACGGAGTTTTTAAAGAAATGGTTTGATGTTTGGTGTGAAACTTCTGGATATATGGATTTCTGTGGGTCTGGTTCAACTGGCAAGGCTAAAGTAGAAGGTCGAGTATTTGCCATGGATAGAGAGTTAAGGGAATATGCAATAAAAGTCACAGGAGGCAATGAAAGTAATGAAGACGATGAAAATGAAGATAGCGGACTTGAAACCGCATCCTAAAAATGAGGAAATCTACGGCTACGATGAAGATGTGTCTGTCTTGGTAGAAAAAATTCGTAGAAGCAACATGGTTCACACTATGGTGATTAATTCACAGAATATCATTCTTGCCGGGCACATGAGAAGAAAGGCTTGTATCCAACTTGGTATTAATGAAGTAGATGTAGAGGTAAGAGACTTTGCTACACCAGAGGAAGAGATTGAGTTTATCATTGACAACAATGCCACTAGAGAAAAGACGGTGGAACAGAAGTCTAGGGAAGCAAAAGCCTTGAAAGAGGTGGAAGAGTCTCTTGCAAAAAAAAGACAATCAGAAGCAGGAGGAGATAAAAAATCAAGCGAATATAAAAAATCGCTGGTGCCAGTTTCGGCACATGCGATAGAACAGGTAGAACAAGGTAAATCCCGTGATATTACAGCTAAAAAAGTAGGCTTGCGCTCAGGACACGAAGTGGATAGGGCAATAAAAACCGTCACTACAATCGACAAACTTGTTGATGAAGGCAGAACCGAAGAAGCCGATTTAATCAGAGCTGTTTTAAATAAGAGGAGCGTTTCCACCGCCGAAGAATTAGCAAAGAATATTGATAAGGTAGATATACCAGAAGAGGATATTGAGCTTATTAAACAGGGAAAGAAGAGTCCCTATTCCTATATTGAAAAGGCTAAAAAAGAAGAAAAGGAACCAGAGGGGCCTAAGCAGATTACTTCGTCAGTAGACCCTAACGAGTTTCTAAAAGGAAAATCCACAAGAGAAATTATCGACAACTATGTCAATAATGGAGCGATTATTCAGCCAGGAACAAAAATTGAAAAGAGTAAATTACTACAGAAGATTGAAAGACATATTGATATTTTTTCAAATGGAATGGTTGAATGCATGATGTACCAGAAGGAAATTCATCAGTTCACAGAGAAGGACAAAGATGAACTGAGAACATGTTTCAATAAAATCATATCCGATTTAAACGGATACAAAAATTTATTTTTAGGAGGAAATTAATATGGGAGCAACAGCAGTAAGAAAATTAGCAAAGAATATTGATATGATGATTAAGGCAGGAGATAACAGCTTGGTTATTTACGACAGAATTGGATTTGACAAAGAGTTTCCCAATATTTTTATCTGCATTGGCAAGGTAGACATTAGAACATTAAAGAATACTAGATTTCAAAGAAAAATTGATGAAGCAAGGGTTGATAACATCAAGAAGAACCCATCGATGGTAAGGTTAGACCCTATTACTATTGCAATTGATGATGATGGAGATAGAACAACGTGTGATGGAAACCATAGAGTCAATGGTGGATTGTCTGGACTTGTAGAGGGATATTGGGACGATCCATTTGTTCCATGTAAAATTCTCTATAATGCTACAGAAGCGCAATTATCATATTTATTTGCCACTCAGGACGAAAACAAGCGCGCTATAGACAATCTTTCACAGTTGAAGGCATTAATTATGGCAGAGGGTGAGAATCGTGCTCAGTGGGCGGTTGATATGAACAGAATCGTTGAGGAGGAAGGTCTAACTTTTGGGTTTGGAGACAACAAGAATAATAAAGTTGGCAAAATTGTAGCCATTACAGCTATTAGAAGGGCTTTTCTTGACGCTTTGAATGAATATGATTTCCGCAGAATGTTACATATTATTTATGAAAGTTTTGAATGTGGTACAAGAAAGAACGCTTGCACCGGAAAGATCATTGATGGCTTAACAACTTTTTATGCTGAATTTGGAGATGAAATTGATGACAAGCTTCTTATTAAAAAGTTGAAAAAGTATTCTCCTGATATGCTTATTGAGGAATTCAAACGTTATTATACGAATCTAGATAGCAAACGTCAGTATTTAAAGCCTCTTACTGATATTTATAATAAAGGAAAGTCCAAAGCTGATAAGCTGGAATATATGTAAATTATTGTTGTGGCGCATGGTTATCGGACTGTGCGCCTATTATTAAAAGTTAGGAGAATATGACGATGATTAAAAGTAAACGTTTCAAAAACAACAGAGAAATTACTTCATATAACAATGAAAGAATTCGTAGATTTAGGACTGTAAATAAAAGCAATACAGTTGAGATTCCAATAGAGAGAATCAAGCTGTTGTATCAGGTTCACATCGATGGCCTTAAAAGATATGATGTATCAAAGATGAATGCATATTACAGAATTAACAACGCACCTGTAATCGGGACCGTAATCGTCCACCCTGATATAAATGACCTTGGTAATTTTAATTTACTTACAGGTTGGAATCATTATGTCATTGCTGATTCAATAGGGCAGGAAACCATTAATGCTATCGTAGTTAATTGTGATAGAAAATCATTCAAGAAATTAGCTGGCTGTATAATGCCATATGAATACATGAGAACAGATGAATTAAAAGTGCCTGAAATCTACGCCAGAAGCACCGTATCAGAACAGAAGTTAAATGATATTAAAGAATACGTAGAACGTTACCATCAGCCTATTAAGCCTATTATCGTGGACGTAGACAATGGTATTCTTGACGGATATGCTCAATACATATATAATAAGGAAACAAATGTGAGAATGAGTCAGATACTGAGATCACAAAGGAAGTTAGAAAGTTTTGTTGGTAAGTAAAATATATATCTGATATAGTAGATGTGGTACTTTTAAACTACCGTTTCTATTATATTAAGAAGATACAATAGAACTTGGATTTAAGCTGATACATTAATGAGGGGGACTTACATATGTATATAATAAAAGATGCAAACGACAGGTATTTTGTAGAGTGGATTGGCAGTACTCCGGTTTTTAATGGTGATATATTTTCCGCAAAGGCGCTTAATGAAAGAGATGCAAATAAAGCAATAAGATCGTTAAAAATGATAATTAAAGGTAGTTACGAAAAAATATTGTGCGACGAAGAATTTATAAAGAGAATGAATAGAGATAATCCTGAGTGGTATCGTCAGCAGATAGAAGAATTATTGAAGCAATATAAAGAGAAGTCAAAAGAAACCCATGATTCCAATGAAGAAGCATATTTAATATACAAACAGATTATTGACGATTTGGAGGCGGTTTTATATAAGTAATTAGGGTATTGGAGGTGAATAGTATCTCGTAGTAGGGTCCATGGCAAAAATTTTATAAATAAATAAAGAAAACTGTTGACACGGTGAGAAATAAGTGATATAGTTACGTCAGAAGGAAATAAAGAAAACCAAAAAACAGAATGGTATGAAAAGGAGGATATGTATAAGTGTCAATAGTAAAAGTGATTGGAAATAATGTGTGTTTATTAAATAATGATAGGGTGGTTCACAGCAGGAGTATAGCGGAAACTATATATTGCGGAGAGGTGAGATATGCATATCTTCCAAAGATGCCTACTGTTGAGGGTTTAAAGTTCCATATTCAAGAAAAAGCAAGACCTGTTTTGATCGTATCAAACAATGCAAATAATAGAGCTGCTAACGGAAACGTCCAGATAATTCCGTTTACAACAAAAGATAAGACCAGCTTACCAACTCATTTATCATTCAAGGCAGGAGAATTTGGGCTTGCAGAGGATTCGATTTTGATGGCTGAGTGTGAGACGCAGATTCCAGCAACGTTTGTTTTTGAAAAAATTGGTGAAGTAAATGATAATAAAATCATTGAAGATATCGTCCAAACGATAATTATTCAGCATGGGTTGTTTGCAAAACTTATGAAAAAGAGATATAATAAGTCGAATGTGAACCGATCAGTGTCTGATTATAAGGTTATCGAAGGGAGAAAACATAATGACTTCGAAAGAAATATTGGATAATTTTTCGAAAATAGACTCAAAATCAACAACAGCAGCTAAATATATCAATGGACAGAATCCTTTTCAATATGAGGAAGAATTTGGAGCAGACTTTATTCACTTTACTGATAAGATGATATCAGATGTGTTACTTGAAAAGAAGAGGTATTATAGATTATTCTACTTATCGAAAGCAATAACATATTACCGTCAGTTTTACGATTACTGTATGAGTTGCGGATATATTAATTGTAATCCTGTAAGCGATAATTCCATATACTTCACTTATTCATATATGTTGCAAAAAATTGTCAAACTCGGAAACGTAGAACTATATTCAAGAAATTATATTACGAGTAAATGTAATGGGTTTGATGAAAATACTCCATATTACAAATCAATCGCCCTGTCCATCTATGAGGGGGTTAAAGATTATAACGCACTATCTAAGATAAAGTATAGTGATGTTGATTTTAAAAACGGTACTATTAAAGTTTCCGATGATTATATAAAAATATCAGAAGAATTGCTTCAGACATATAAAGAGATGTATGATATGAATTCCTTTAAGAATATGTCAAGACAAGAATACTTTTTATTTGATGATTCTATTGATTCTTTAATAAGGCAGTTTCAGAAAAGAGGAGAAGGAAAATCAAGTAATGACTTGGTTAGATTTGCTAGATTTATGAGTTTGAAAATTGTTGAAACAGGACTGGACTGTAATTTTATTTATGATTCAGGGTTGATATTTAGGTTATTAGAAATTCTTGGAAAAGAAAGATTATTAGAAATTCTTGAATATGATAGTGGCTTAAGTAAAAAAGAAAAAATAGAAAATAATAAGGCTATGCAATCTGCCCTAATAAAAGCAGGAAGCAATCTTCTGTGTAAAAACTTCTTGTTTGACTATAGAGTATATGGCGTTTGTTTGAAAAATAATTTAATAAAGTAATCCTTGAGTTTAAACGTCTATTAATGGCGTTTAAATTTAAGGAACTGCAATAAATAAAGAAAACCATAATGGAGGAATATAATGGCTGAAATCGTTGAAGAGATTTTAAGCAATCAATCAAGAGGTTGCATAATTAGTATATTTACACCAACTGATAGTGATAAATACTTTATGAGAAAATATTGTGTAGCGATTGACAACAATGGTAAGAATATAATATTAAGGGATGTTAAAAATAAAGATTTAAGTATCAGCATTTCTATCGGCAATATTAAACTTCTGAATAAAGAGGAACTTTTTGATAGATCGTTGTTATTGGATTTTTTTACAGAGGATAATATTCGATATGAAATGTACATAGCCGATTCATTTTACTCAGCGGACATGCCTTTGGATCAAATGCCATAATTGATGGTGCATTTTTTAAAAACATACACGAAAATAAAGAAAACCAAAAGCGAGGGTTAAATGATTTCTTTCAAAGAACTAATAATGTCAAATCAATTAAAGGACATAGTTATTCATGTGGATTATATGTCAGGTGAATGTGTGGAAGTTGATATAAAAAAATATAAGCTTTTTAAATGCGAAGAACCAGGACAAGCACTGGTGGTGGGCGATACCCCGATTCCATCAATTAGAATATTTACAGATAATGTGGAGCTGTTGAGTAATGAAGAAATGCTGGGAAAAGTAATTGCAATAGAAGCCAGGCACAAAGATACATATTATAACTTTTACATACATAGTGGGCTTGACTTTACGAAAATTAGTATTGAAGATGTTGCTTGAAAATGCGTATTTTATTAGAAAAAACAGGAGGAAAAAAATGGGATATTACGGTAATAATGTCGAGCCAGAAAAGAAAATAGTAAAAATAAAGATTGAATTTGAAGCCATACCAATTAGACATATGGCTGTGCAATGCCCAGATTGCAAAAACTGGTTTCATGGAGCCGACATTTATAAAGATGACTGTAGCTATAAGCACGATATTTTTTGGAACGAATGTGAATGTCCAAAATGCGGAAGCCGGTTTATAGTATCGGAGAATAGCGATTTAGGTAGTGCTAATTTCCCAGAGTTTTATAAAGAATGTCTTCAGAAGAAAGAGGTGTGGGAATGACTTTAGAAAAAGTGAACGAACTGATGGTGCTTTGTGAATTAGAGCAATCAATCTTATGTTTGGGAAAAATTGAAGAGGCGAAAGAAGGCTACTTTGCTGATGAAATTGAAAATCCTCGACTAGAAAAGTTCTATCGGCTACAAAACAAATACCATTATGGTTGGTATATAGCTCGTGATGATATAGATGAACAGATAGTACAGATCAATAAGTTTAAGGAGCATATTCTTAAACAATAATTGCGAACAAACTCGTGTTTTATAAGGTTATATAAAAATCAAAATTATAATAAAGGAGAAAATGTAATATGGAATTTATTGAAATGAGAGACAGGTTGCTTAAGAATTTTAATGAAATGGCAAAGGACGCAACGCATTTATTTGAGGTTGAAGTGGACAAAGATGAACTATGGAATTTATATCTCAATAGCTTTCCTGCTGGAAAAAATGAAGTATACAGAGAAAGAAGATGGCATGATTGTAGTTGCTGCCGTCAGTTTATCAAGGCTATTGGAAATGCGGTGGTATTAAAGAATAACGTTATTCATACGATTTGGGATTTTAGGACAGACGATGATACATATCAGCCGGTTCTTGACGCATTATCATTGTTTGTAAAAAGTAAAACTGTTTCAGATGTATACATAAGTAAATTCAAGAAAATTGGAACTGATCACAATTTTGAGGAGTTGGAGAATGGAAAGGTTCAGCAGTGGGATCATTTTTATCTTGAATTGCCCAATGAGTTTGTTGATAGGGGAAGTCGTTCCATCGGAGATATTCAAGGCGGATTTAGAGACACGAAGAATGTGTTTAAGCGCTCACTAGATGAAATCTCTGAGGATAGCATTTTAACCGTTCTGGAACTGGTTTCTCAAAACTCATTATATAAAGGCGAGGAATGGAAAGGCGTTCTTAGCGAGTTCCATAAATATAAGAAGGAATACGACAAGATTACAGAAGAAAAGAAAAACAACTATGCGTGGGAAAAATCGGTTATAGCCGGTTCAGTAATTGGCAGAATTAGAAATCACAGTATCGGCACACTTCTTATTAATATCAGCGATGGAATGGATCTGGATTTGGCAGTAAAGAAATATGAGCAGATTGTGGCTCCTTCAAACTACAAGAGACCGAAAGCCATTTTTACAAAGAAGATGTTAGAAGATGCAAAGAACACAATTGCTGAGTTGGGGTATATGGATTCATTAGAAAGGAGATTTGCAACCTTAGATGATATTACAGTGAATAATATATTGTTTTCAAATAAAGATTCAGCAATGAGAATTAGTGGAGTAAATGACATATTCGCTAATATGGAAAAAGATATTGCTATAAGCCCAAAACGGTTTTCAAAAGTAGAGGAAATTTCTGCTAAAGATTTCGTAGAAAAGGTTTTGCCTACGGCCAGAGAGGTCGAAGCTTTTGTTGAAAATAAGCATGACAAAAATTTTGTATCTTTAGTTGCTCCATGTAATCCAGATGCCAAGACAATGTTTAAATGGAATAATGGAATGAGTTGGGCATATACCGGAAACATCACGGATAGCGATATGAAGCAAAACGTAAAAGCTGCCGGTGGTAATGTTGATGGAGTACTAAGATTTTCTATCCAGTGGAATGAAGATGGTAAAGATAATTGTGATCTAGATGCACACTGTAAAGAACCAGATGGTAATGAAATCTACTTTAGCAATTGCAGGAAACCAGGGATGTCAAGATTAAGTGGTCAGTTGGACGTAGACATTGTAAGTCCCGATGGAAAAATTGCAGTCGAAAATATAACGTGGGCTGACAAAAACAGAATGAAGCCCGGCACATACAAGTTTTTTGTACATCAATTTTATGGAAGTGTAAGAAAAGGATTTAGGGCAGAGATTGAATTTAATGGAGAAATTTACACTTTTGATTATAACAGATCTATGAGAAGTGGTGAAAACGTACAGGTTGCAGAAGTTACTTTAGATGCCAACGGAGATTTTACCATTAAGGAAAAAATTTCAGGGAACTCAACAATCTCTACCAAACATATTTGGGGAATAAGTACAAACCAATTCGTTCCGGTTTCAGTTATTTGCTATAGTCCAAATTATTTTGATGAACAGGACGGCATAGGACATAGACACTTATTCTTCTTGCTGAAGGATTGTAAGAACGGAGAGGAACCAAATGGATATTATAATGAATTTCTGAAGAATGAATTACTTGAACATAAGAGAGTCTTTGAAGCGTTAGGAGCGAAGTGTCACGTAAAGGATTCGGGCGACCAGCTTTCAGGGATTGGATTCAGTACAACAAAGAGAGCAGAATTGGTTTTAAAAGTAAAAGGTCAGACAGAGAGAGTATTAAAAATTAAATTTTAAAATATAAGGAGAATATGAATTATGAGTGAAAGAAACATTTTTGAAATGGCGACCAGAGGAAAATATAGATTCCCATATAAAGGACAGATTGCAGTAGAGGATTTATGGGATCTTAGTGTTACAGCATTAGATAGCATTTTTAAGACGCTTAATTCTCAGGCAAAAGCAGCAAAGGAAGAAAGCCTGTTAGAAAGCAAATCTGCTGAAGATGAAATTCTTGACAGTCAGATTGCGATTGTAAAATATATCGTATCTGTAAAACAGGAAGAAGCAAATGAAAGGTCTAAAGCTAAAGAACGTAAGGAGCAGAAGCAGAAAATTATGGCTATTATGGCTTCCAAACAGGAAGAAACGCTAAACGGCAAGTCTATTGAAGAGTTGCAGAAGATGCTTGATGAATTGAACTAATGGTACAGGTTGTTTGCGGCTTACAACCGTAAACAACCATTTATAGATACGATAAAATCTTTGTTCTATTGAAAAGGAGGTATTAATGAAAGCAGCAATTAAGCTTAATCCGCCGAAGGAAGAAACCGTTTCAGAGAAATACTGTTTATATCAAGATGGTATATTGCGTCAGGAATTTGAAACATTGGAAAAAGCGAAAAGAATTGGGCAGCTTAGAAAACGTATTGAGCCTAATAGTGAGATAGAAATTATATATATACTGTCTGAAAAATTATATGTATTGTAAGTAAATCATTATTTGGTGAGGAGAAATGGAAAATGGGAAAAGAATTGTACAAATAATTACGGATTATGGAAAGTTACTACGGAAGGTGACTGTGAAGGTAAATCAACTAGAGATTTGGGGATACATAAAGGCTATATTGACGAAATTGCTTTTGCTTTAGCAGATAAGTGTTTCTATTCTTTAAACTTTAAATATCTATTTGACTCAGATTACAAGAAAACATCAACACCGAAACGTAGCGAGGTAAGCGTTTCGTTAGATATTGATTCTGGAACATGGGATTTATCAGGTGAGGAGCGAGTAAAATGGGCAAGACAGTTTCTATCAGGAAGAGATGTTAGTGTATCAAGAGGGCAGTATTATGCAAGCTTTGTAATCAAAACAAATAAAAAAACGGTAGAAGATATTAGGAATGATGCATTAAGTAAACTTACAAAAGAGGAAATAGAAGCATTTGGAATAAAATAAAAGGATAATTTTATGTAGAAATGGGGGTAATATGAACGAAAACAAATTTGATGTGTTGATCGACGATCTAATTGAATTATGTTTTGAAATTAATTCTGGTAACTATTATTGCGATAGAGTTTTAGAATTTGATGATGTGCTAGAACTTTTAGAAAGAAAATTGATGGATAATGATTGGATATCTTGCTCGAACGCACTCCCAGAAGATATTCTTACATATAATCAAAAGGTTTCCTCTCCCAAGATAGATGTCCTCGTGACTACGAAACATGGTAAGGTTACAAAACTACAAAGAATTGGAGAAAAAGGGTACGATGGAAAGCATGAGTTATCATGGCACTGGGGCAGGATATACAGTGATGTTATTGCATGGCAGCCGTTACCAGAAAGATATAGAGGTGAATAAATGGATTTAGAAAAGATAAAAGAAAAAGTTTGGAAATCACAAGAATATGATTTTCTTTGTAAAAATGAGCACTTGGGTGATAATATAATTCTTTTAGGATTGGGTGGTAGCCATGCTTACGGAACTAATATTGAATCAAGTGATGTTGATGTAAGGGGAGTCGCTTTAAATAGAAAACAAGAAATCTTAACCTATGAGAATTTTGAGCAGTTTGTAAATGAAGATACTGATACAACGGTGTATTCATTCAATAAGATCATCGCGCTTTTAAGTAATTGTAACCCAAATACGATTGAAATCCTTGGCCTTAAACCGGAACACTATTTATACCTGTCTTCTATTGGGAAAGAACTGCTTGATAACAAGAAATTGTTTTTGTCAAAACGGGCAGTATATTCTTTTGGAGGATATGCGAATCAACAGTTAAGAAGGTTATCAAATAAGGCTGCAAGGTTAGTTGGGCAGACTGAAAATGAACAGTATATTTTAAAAACTATTCAACATGCAAAATATGATTTCAAGGAAAAGTATTTTGAGATGCCCGATGATGCAATTAATTTATACACAGATAAGGCAGTTCAGGAAGATTATGATACGGAAATTTTTATGAATATTAATTTACATCATTACCCATTAAGAGACTGGAAAGCAATGTGGTCTGAAATGCATAGTATAGTTAAATCTTATGCCAAAATTGGGAAGAGAAACGAAAAGGCAATTGAACACGGGAAATTAGGAAAACATATGATGCATTTAATACGCCTATATATGATGTGTCTTGATATTCTTGAGAATGAAGAGATTGTAACCTGTAGAGAAAAAGAACATGATCTATTGATGGATATACGAAACGGAAAGTATCTCGACGAGAATCGTCAACCTATACCGGAGTTTTTTGATATGGTAGATGAGTATGAAAAGAGGCTTGATTATGCGAAAGATAACACTTCACTGCCAGATAATCCAGACTATAAATCAATTAACGAGTTTGTAGCAAGCGTAAATGAAAGGGTGGTAAGAAATGAAGTTTAAAGCTAACATGCCTGCACCAGTAGAATTTATTTTACAGGAATTAAATAGGTGTGGGTATGAGGCCTATATTGTAGGTGGTTGTGTGAGAGATAGATTCCTCGGAAATGATCCTCACGACTGGGATATTTGTACTTCTGCTACGCCAGATAAGATAATGGAAGTTTTCCCTTATGAAAAAATCATACCTACAGGGCTTAAACATGGGACAGTAACCATTCTAATTAATGACGATCCTTATGAAGTTACGACATATAGAATCGACGGTAAATATACTGATAGCCGAAGACCGGATAACGTTTATTTTACTGATAGTCTAGTGGAGGATCTTCAGAGAAGGGACTTTACAATTAATGCCATGGCTTATAGCCCGGTATCCGGTATAATTGATCCGTTTAACGGACAAAAAGACCTACTTGATGGTTTATTGCGGTGTGTTGGTAACCCAGACGATAGATTTAAAGAAGATGCTTTAAGGATATTGAGAGCCATGAGATTTGCTGTAAAATACGACTTAACTATTGAACAGAAAACTCTTAAAGCAATGACCATGAATAAGGAAAGATTGAGTGAAATTTCAAAAGAGAGAATAACATCTGAACTTGATAAAATGTTGTCTAGTGGCAAAAGTATAAAAGGTATTTTTACGTTGTGTTCAGATATTATTTCTTATATTCTTCCGGAGATGAAATGCTGCATTGGGTTTGACCAACACAACAAATATCACCATCATACTGTCTACGAGCATATTTTGTCCGTAGTTGATTATTGCGAAACTGATGATTTTATAATTAAAATGGCAGCATTGCTCCATGACATAGGAAAACCAGCTACATATACTGAAGACGATCGTGGGAATGGTCACTTTTATGGACACCCACTTGTCAGCCATGAGATCAGTAAAAATGTGTTAAGTGACAGATTGAGACTTTCAAATGAACAGTATGATGAGATTTTACTTTTAGTTGTGTACCACGATATGGATTTAGCTACAACTAAAAAATCAGTAAAGAAAGCACTGAATAAATTAGGTGAATCAACATTAAGAAAATGGTTGATTTTAAAATTGGCAGACAGAAAAGATCACATAGGATTTTCAGAAGAAGAAATTAATGGAGATCTAAAGCAGATTAAAGAAATTATTGATAACATAATTACAACACAAGATTGCTTTACAATAAAGGATCTTTCCGTGAATGGCAATGATTTAATCAATATAGGCTTTAAGCCAGGCATAGAACTCGGAAATGTTCTAAATCAATTATTGCAGATGGTAATTGATGGACGTGAAAATGACAAGGACACGTTGTTGACAATTGCAGCTTCATTAAAAATTAATGAGGCTAGAAATAATTAGTACAAAAAAGACAGGTGAAGAAAGTTTGGTCGCGGACTCCACCTGTCAGTAGGCAACACCTAGCGGATAGCATAAGTGTTATTTCTAATATAACATTTCTAATGGCTTATTTCAAGCCAGTTATCCATGTATGAAAAATTATAATGAAACTCCGCTTTCATTCAGTGGTTGCAAACATTGATTTAAGCACAACAAATTAAAATAAGAAAGGTAAAACAGTAAATTCTAGGATAAAGAGAATGCGCATTCCCTGTATATAGGGAAAGTTTGAATACAGAAAATAAATGCGGAGATTTAAATAAAGTAAAGTTGACTGGAAATATATTATTTTCTGGGATTGGCGCCCAGGAACGAGGATTTGAGGATTCAGGATTATTTAAAATAGAGGTACTTACCACATCTGATATTTGTAAGGAAGCTGTTTTATCTTATGCTGCCATACATTGCGGATTGACAAATGAAATGGTCGAGAATTATCAGGACTATCCAACAAGAGAAGAAATGGCACAACATCTTACGGATATCAACTTAGGATATGAGCCAGACAAAAATAAATATTACGATTGGTTCAAGAAAGCAAAGAAGAAAAATAAAGAACTGGAAAAGTATTGGTTAGCCTGTAAACTTAGCAACAATCTAGGTGACATCAGTAAGATTGAAGAATTACCATATGCTGATTTTTGGACAGTAAGTTTCTGCTGTCAGGATATTTCTGTTGCAGGTAAGATGAAAGGATTGAAACCTGATAGCGGGACAAGAAGTAGTTTACTTTGGGATAATATCAAACTTCTTGAAAAAGCTAGGACAAAAGGAACACTTCCTAAATATTTAATGTTTGAAAACGTAAAGAATCTTGTGAGTAAAAAGTTTATTAATGACTTCAATGATTTGATTGAGGTATTAGATGAACTTGGGTTTAATACATATTGGAAAATTATTAATGGAAAAGATTGCGGGATTCCACAGAATAGAGAAAGAGTTTTTGTTATTGCAATTCGTAAGGATATTGATACTGAAGAATTTGAATTTCCTAAACCTTTTGATAATGGATTGAGATTAAAAGATATCCTAGATAACACAGTAGATGAAAAGTATTATATTACAGATGATAAGGTTTCTCGATTTGTGACGAGCCTAAATAAAAAGGATGCTCTCATGTATGATGTATGCCAGGCGAAGAGAGAGGGTAAGGCAAGGGAATATAATGAATTTTCTCCTACCATTACATCAAGAGATTATAAAGATCCGAGAATTATTAATGAGAACATTGTAAGACAAGTAGGTACAATATCGGAATGTAATGGAAGTTGGAAAAATCCACAAGTCGGAAGAATTTATAGTCCCGATGGCTGTTCGCCTACAATCAATACATGTGGGGGAGGAAGTCATGAACCGAAGATTTTTGATTCTGTGAAAATTAGAATAAGAAAACTTATTCCCAAAGAATGTTGGAGACTCATGGGATTTAGAGACTCAGATTGCGATGCTGCTTCTAAGATTGGTGTTGCAGATTCCCATTTATACAAACAGGCCGGTAATTCCATTATTACAAATTGCGTTAGGCTTTTAGCAGAGCATTTATATAAGGCCCAATACGATAATACATATATGTGTACTGACGAAAATTTTACACAACCACAGGTGGATTAGATTCTGCTTGTGGAGATCAACCGGTATTAGTTGGTGGAGTTGGTGAAATTAATTTTGGTAAGCAGTACAGACAAGGTAATAGAATTTATGATTCAAATCATATTGCAATGTGCGTATTGTCTCAGCCAGTAGGCAATACAGGAGGCTATAGTTACTTATATACGGTGTACGAACCAATTTGCGCCGCTATGAGAGGAAGATACTATGAAGAAGGTAAAATTGAGCAGCAATTAGAGCTAAGACATGATGGTAGAACTAATACAATTACAACCGTTACTAAAGATAATTTGATCATTGAATGTAAATTAAATTAAAGTTTACTTAGAAAAATGAAAGAAGGTGTAAAAATGGAATGTCCGTATTGTGGAAGAGAATTGACATTAACAGACCATTACGGGACTGGAAGGCAAGAGTCATTTTACGGCACAGCCGCAAATGGAATACATTATCCATCTACATATCAAAAGATAGGTGATATTTATAAATGTAATAATTCTTTCGGTTTCAACAATAAAGAAGAAGTGATGGAATATATTGAGGTGAAATCGGAGAATGAATTAAGAGGCTATATCCAAAAGAACAACTTAGAAGATTGGATGGATATAGTATGTGAGAGTGAATGCTTTAATGGTAATTTCTACACAGACAATAGTGGAAATTTGTATGAAGGTTATCCCTGCTAATAAGTTGAAAGAATGATTTCAAGGAGAAATTATGGAGAAAGCAAAGGTGTTTAATACACCAAAAGAAATTGTTGAATACTATTTTCCTAATAGAATTAGTGAGGCTTGTGGCGGAGGGGTTATCGGTTGCCCATATGAGCAATGTTATTCCGGATATATTAATTTACTCGAAAATGAGTGCACTAAGTTTTGTGAGGATTTTGAAGCTGGAAAGATTCCAGACGAGATATGTGGAGAATGTTGGAATCAGCAGCTAAAGTAACTTTAAAATGACGATTTCAAAGGAAAATTAATTAGTATTGGAGGTGGTTAATATTATTGACATTCAAGATTTGTCATTGCTAAAAATCACAAGAGTTAGGGATTGGGCGATTTGTTTTGATTATGACGATAAGCACTATTTGCTACATGGTACTTCTGAAATGGGAGAAGGTAGTTGGCAGGACTTATATGAACGGGAACTTAATGAGCATGGAAGATACAAATTGACCTTTATAATTCATAGTAATTATGGAAGCGAATATGTTGCCAATGATTACATCAAAAGGCAAAGCGGCAAGACTATTGTATATTCATTAATTGATAAACATATCTTTGCCTATAAACTTACAAAGAGAGGGTTCGCAACTGGTATTTTTGATGATGTGGTTCTAAAACAAAAAGAAGAAATTTTGAAGCTGCAAGCAGAGTTAAAGGGCTATGAAGATAAATGCAGAGAACTTAGAAATAGAATTAGAGAATTAGGCTGATGGTAGGAGGTCAGGAATGGTAAAAAAATTATTTATTAGTCAGCCGATGGTTGATAAAACAGAAGAAGAAATACTAACGGAAAGAGAAGTTGCAATATTAGAGGCGCAGAAATTATTAAACGAAGATGTGGAGCTGATTGATTCATATTGCAACGAAGAATTAACTCCTCTTGGATATCTAGCTTATTCGATTAAATGTTTAGCTGGTGCAGATGTAGCTTATTTTGCAAAAGGTTGGCAGGATTATAGGGGGTGTAAAATTGAACACCAATGTGCTTTGCAATATGGCGTGAAAGTTATTTTGTCAGAATTTGATCCACATAAAACTGTAATTGGAAAAAGAATTGATGCTGGGTTGTGGGATTAAAGAACCGAGGAATGAGAGGTTTTTTAAAGCGAAAGGAGAACATTCATGTTCATTGAAGCAGGAGAAGAGAGGGTATTGAAACCAATAGATATTGCATATATGACAGGAAAATCTAATATACCGATGGATAATGATTTTAAAACTGAAAAAGTAATCTTAGATAATCTTGTGGCGGCTTGGAATGCATTCGTAAAGCTACCGCCTACTCACCCGATGGAGTTAGGAGATTTTTGTGACGGGATACATAGATGTCAATATGTGCTAATGGCGAGAGAAGCCAGAAGAAGCAGACCTGAAATTTATCCGATTAAGGAGAAGGAGAGTAAATATGGTAAAAACAACGATTAAAGAAACCACTGAAAAGTATGATAAGGACGGGAAGCTGCTTGAAAAAATAACTAGAGAAGAAACTACTGAAGATGATAGTGACTATTCTCCCACATACATTACACAAAATTACGAAACATTTAAACCGGCTATGTTGAAACCAGGATGTTGCGGTGGCACTGATGACCGCTATGGTGGTGGAGGATTTGGGTGTAGCCAAAAGTAATTACACTTAAAAATAAATGAAAGTAACGATTTATGGGAGAATTATAAAATAAGAAGGAGGTAAGGTCGGCAGCCGATAAAAGATTAATCTACCTCTAAATTGATTGTTAGAATTAAAAAGAGTAAAAAAATCTGATGCAGATGTACAGTATTTAATGTCTATTCATTATTCACATCCTAAAGGGTTCGTTGGAAGACAGTTAATAATAAAATATATGATGATAATGACTTTGTGGGTGCAATTGTGGGAGGTAGCGCTACCTTACATTTACCAGGAAGAAATGAATTTTTTAAAGATAATTATTACATAAACGGAATTATTAACAACAATTTTTTCCATCTAATTGATAATCATGGAGATAAAAATTTAGGTACAAAAGTATTATCTAGATGGAGAAAACAAATAGTAGCTGATTGGGAAGCGAAGTATGAAGATAAGGTTATAGGATTTGAGAGTCTTGTAGAATTACCGAGGTCTGGTGCTATGTATAAAGCTGACAACTGGACATTGGTTGGGCAAACAAAGGGATATACTTGTAGAAGAGTACCAGGTAAGGAAACAGGTGTATTTACAGGAGGTAAACGAATTTGGAATACAGACTTAGATGAATTAAAGCCAAAACTAGTATTTTGTAAGATGAAATAATACTTTGATTTGGGAAAGAGGTGATCTCAAATAGAATACATCATAAAAGGGGATACGGAAAATTTTACTAATTGTTTAGTATGCGTGTGTGGCAAATCATTAGAAGACGCAAATGTGGCATTAGAAAGAATGATAAATAATCCAAGCGAAAATGACAAGCGACTTATAAAAGGGCATATAAATCTAAGCATTGAAGAAGTCCAGGACAAAGACTGTTGGTGGAATTTTAATTGTGATTAAAGAAAGGGGCTTATGCAAATAAAAGAGAGAATAAAGAAATGGTTGTTCGCCGACGAAATGAACAGAATTCAAAAGCTTGAAAATGATTATAGTGATTTAGATAGTGCGTTCAAGAGAGCAGTAGATTTATTAGACAAAGCATACGGTAATTATACTAAGGCTGAAATCTTAGCAGAAAATACATCAAAAATTGCTGATGACTGTAGAAGGATGATGAACGAAATTTGTGATGTTGGTGTAGACGTAGGTTTCCGTGATAATTATCATAGTTGGGCAGTGGTTTGTATTCACGGTAAAATGGATTTTATGAAGTTTGTTCCTTTAAATCATTCTGATGTAAGAGAAGTTGGAAGATTATTAAAACAATTTGAATATTCAAAACGAGTAGTGGATAGTCCTTTTGCTCATGGTATGATAGATGATTTAATCGCAAGATTTTAGTGGAATAAAACAAACCTTTCAAGTGAACAGGAGAATATATGATTGATGGAAAACTCACACAAAAGGACATTACACAACATTGCTCTTCTCATTATTGTAACGGTCAATGTGAATACATGAAAGAGTATTGTCATATACGAGAGTTTACCCTGGCAGAATGTAATGAATGTTTAGATGGGCGTTGTAGGGATTGTAAAAATTATAAGTGATAATAAAATCAACATTTTATAAGTAGAGAGAGGAAGGACAAATAAATGAGATATATGTCAGATGATAACAAGGTATTTAATTCAGAACAGGAGTGTTTAAACCATGAAAAGGCTATTGCTACCGAAAGAGCAAAGCGTGAAAGGTTACTTGCTGAAAAAAATAAGCGTAGTGATGAAATAAGGAAATTAGGCGATGACTTTATCAAGTTACATAATAAATTCGTAGAGGATTATGGTGAAGAAATTACATTCAATAACGATTTAGAATCGTTGGCATCATTTTACAGCGCATATCCATTTTTCTTTAGATCCGGTAGGTTGATTTAATTAAGATGCGGAGGATAAATAATGAATAACTACTTGAAACAGGATTTAATTAGTAGAATTACAAAATGTTTGAAGGAGGAAAACAAAAGAAATTCTTCTGATCCAGATTGGAAATCATTGAATATTCCGTTTATGATCGCGCCTCTTGTACAATTACTAGAAAACAGTCCACTAGATGATTTAGAAAATTACTTAAAAGAATGGAGTATTTTCGATTTGTATTATGATTCTGATAAGACGGGAGGATATAGCAATGGCTCTGTCAGATTGGTTACATATAAGAAAAATCAAACTACATTTTCAGAAATATCTAATATTACATATATCTTTGACTTCTTTCGAGATGAACGACCATATGGATATTGTGAATGTAGACTAGATGAAGAAGATTATAGGGAGGACAAACTTTGCTGCGGGCATGGTTGTGACTGGGATGCTCCTGGAATTGTAGTCAAAAAAGTAATTGACATGGTTAATCACCCATGGGAAGGTGATGAACATGATTTTTGGGAATTTGAAGATTCGTTTTATAAGGTAAATGACGATTTGGAAGCTATCAAATTAGAGAAAGAGCGAGCAGCTAGGAAGAAGTTTTTGGAAGCGAGCATTCTGGAGATGCAGAAAGAACTTGTTAAATTAGGATAAAAGAACAGTTTGATGAGGAAGGGAGAAAAAATATTTGTTTAGTGGAATCTTAGGTGGGTTATTTTTTGCATTTATACTTGCTTTTTTCGGTGCAGACAATGCATTTTTGAAAGCAGTAGAACCATTTATAGATGTAGAGTTAACTACTGCTCATTGGTACATAATGTTTGCAATTATAGGCGGGATTGCGGGTTTATTTGGTAGAGACAACTAAAGATATATTTTATGAGAAAAGAAAGGAGTGTTATTAACGAGAGTATACAAAGAGAAACAGTTTCTTATTTTTGATTATGAAGATGGAAGAACAGTGAAATATGATTTTGCAACAAAGCAATCCATTGGGCTTAAGGGGAAACCAGTAAAGGATTTAAAAGGGCAACTCACTGGATTTTCATTAGAGGATCTAATTGAATGCTGTGATGATAAGAATTATGCGAGCTTTTTATATTTTGTAGTTAAAAAAGAGGATAATTACATTTCAAATATTGGGACGATTTTAAGCCGAGTTCCAAAATATTCAATGTATGAACAATATTTCTCGGCTGGGATCACTGAAATTTCATCGAAATTATCATACAAAATCAATGAAGTCCCAAGACCATTATTAAAAATATGTAGGCAACATGGAATAAGAATTTCTGATGATCTGATTAAGTATTACAAGCATAATCCAGATGCAAATTTAATTGCTTTTAACTTAGATTATACTAGTATTGGGTATAGAGATATAGTTACTATGCTCACCAGAGAGTTTTATTCAATCGGCGGAGAATACGTAAGAAACGAAGAAAGATGTTATCGTTCTTATTACAATTATCTTATTGATGAATACGGTTATACTGCAAAAGCACTTTGTACATACATAGATGAATTGACCACCTACGAGGCGATTGATGATGTTGGATTTATTATGAAAGAACTATATGACTATGCTTTTATGATGAATAAAATAAGTCCTAAATTTGATAAGTATCCAAGGCATTTTTTAACTACACATAAAATCGCCTGTAGGAACTACAACCGCCTTAAAATGGTTTTTGAGGAGCAAGATTTCAAAAAAATGATTGACAAATCATATGAGTGCACTATTGGAGATTATTGTTTCATGTATCCCAACAGCACCGAAGAAATTAAGGAAGAAGCTGTAAAACAAAATAATTGCGTTGCATCATACATACAAAGAGTTATTGATGGAAATTGCCATATTTTATTTATGAGAAAAAAGATTAATCCAGAAGAAAGCCTTGTGACAATTGAAGTTAGGAATAGTTGTATTATTCAGGCAAAGAGAAGGTTTAATGACCCGGTGTCGGCAGAGGAACAATTAATTATTAATAAATGGAATGAAAAATTTGGAAAAGTAGAAAAGGAGAAAGTAGCATGATTATTACAGGGAGCAGGATTGAATTAGTAAAACCAATGGGGCCTTTCACGAATGTAGGTGAAGTATGTGAAGTGATAAAAGTAACAGAAGATGGAGTGATTTCTTTCAAATTTGGGAATGGGATACATTTAGGGTGCATGTCATATGCAGAATATGAAACATATTTTAAACCTTATGAAGAGCCAGTGACCCATATTAGGGAATGGAGTAAATGGAGTCAATGTGAAATTACATATATTGATAAAGATAGTGATGTTTGCGACATTCTGATTGAAGCACGAGATAATGGAAAGAAATATCAAGTAAAAACCTTAGATTTTCCTGTTGTGCTAAGGGCAAATGCGACTTGTTTTCCAACTGATGAATTTAATTGTATCGATGGATATAACTTGGCGGTTGCAAGGTTGAGAGCAAAAATGGCGGTTTGGGAATCAAAGGATTTGGCGGCCTCAATGTAATTACCATAAAACAGTACTTTAATTAAGAAAGGAGTTCAAATATTTGTATAGAAACAGAAGCCTTGACTATACCGGAACTTTAGTCAAGGTGATAAACAGCAATAAGAAAGCTTATAAAGAGGTAGTTGGGAAAGTTGGAATAATTACAAGAGATTCAAGCTCATTGGCGGTACGGATAGATGGTTTCCATAATAGGTCAAGTGCTATGGGGGTCTACTGGTTCAATGAAAATGAACTGGAAAATGTAAATGGAAGAGAGAAAGAGGAGGAATTAAAAATGTTGAATTATAAGAATATTGCCATTGTAAATTTATTAGACGATTATAATAACAAGGATTATGGGTTCGCTCTATTTGATGATATTAAACCTGGAGATTTAGTAGTAGTCAATGCAGGAGGAAAGAATAAGCGTGTTCTAGGTAGTGTAAAATCTGTTATGACTACAGAAGAATACGGAAAAGGGGTTACAGCCGAAGTCATTGGACTAGTAAATTTCGAGGGTTTTACAGCCAGAGAAGCTGAAAAGGCAAAGCAGGAAGAGTTAAAGAAAAAGAAGGCTGCTGTTGAAAAAGAACTAAGAGACAAAATTGAAAAACTGCGTGATATTGAATTCTACGAAAAGATGGCAAGTGAATTTGCCGACAAAGATCCGGATATTGCAAGGCTGGTTTGTGAATTGAAAAATCTTTCTACAGTGGAGGTCTAAATGAATAAGGAAGACGAATTAAAACTAGAAGCAGCAATCAAAGAAAACATGGAGAAAGTCAGATTTGAAGGTCTGGCTGCTGGAGCTAAAGGAATCTCCGGTGCTGTTTTGGAAATTTGTAATGATAAGAGTGTTAAGAATGATACGGTCAGGATCAACAAGATAAGAGATTTCTGTGCAATTGGACTTGGATTAAGAAAGGAAATAATCAGTGAATCTAATTGAATGCTATATTGAAAAAGTATTGTCTGTTGAGGATAGTACCTCAGAATTTACTACATACATGCAAACAGAAGGGGATCACCCAGAATTTATTGCAGACGAGCCATACTTAAATGTAATTTGTGTAGTAAACTGCTATGGGAGAAGATCAACAGAATTACATCTATGGAGAAAATCAGATTACGAGAAATATTTAAAGCAAGGATATTATCTTGCATAAATACTAGAAAAACATTCTTTTATGAGGAAGGGAGATAGTATGGGTGACGTAATTTGTGTTGGACTTATCTTATATTTAGTTTTATAAATATGTGGAGAAATTAATAGGGTTGGGAGAAGGCAAATATCAATTTTGCTTAAATGGAAAGAGAGGAATAGGTTACAGGAAATTTTAGAGGAAGTATATAACGCAGGTTTTACAGACGGAAGCAAGGCAAATACGATAACTGCGCCTACATATGGTAATTTGAGATACCCGTTACGTGGAGATCAGTTAACGAGTGGAGAACTTTACACTAATACACCAGTATCGAAGAATGTTGAGTATGAAACTGGAAATCCTGCTCCAAGGAGAGGTGCTACTATATACTGTGATTGCGACCTTGAAGCCACAAGCAAATCTTAATTTCATAGAAGAGGAGAAAATATGGAAAAGAAAATCAATGAAGCAATTCAATTATTGAGATCTAACGGCTACATTGTGAAAAAGTGGACTAAATCTATGGAAGAAGATGCAGATGAGTGCTGCGAGATGGAGGAACGAGGAGAGTCAAAGGACTGTTGTGACTGTGCTTGTAGCATATGTTTAATGCAGTAATTTACCATAAAAGTGTAGTTTTATAAACTTAGAAATAAATAAAGAAAACTATTGACAGGCGCCACGATAGGTGTTATTATTATGAATGTAAAGATAAATAAAGAAAACCAAAAAGGAGGTAACGAAGATGAAAGGTAGCAAAACAGAATTTGCTAGATTAAAAAGTATTATGAGTAAGGTGAAGAAGAATAGGCCAGAGGTCGCAGCTAACGGAAAGGTTAAATGGGGAGCTGGTAAGTAAAAATGTCAAAAAGATTCAGATAAACTTGTGAATTTATTCTGATTTGAAAGGAGGGATAAGTTGGGATTAATATTAATGGTAATGACTTTACCAACATGAATAAAGCAACAGAGTATTTTGAAAAGAAAAAAGAGGAGTATATGGTTCCATTTGATATTATTAAAAGTGAAACCGCAAGACAAGTTTCTATTGCTAATTTAGAAAAAAATAGTTTATCAAATGTACTAAGAGATGCGAATAAAATGATAAAAAGTGCATCATCTGATGGTAAATTTGGTTGTCTGGTAAATCAAGCAAATGGACTAAACGATGAAGATTCTACTGAGCTATTTCATATATTTAAAACTCTTGGCTACAACTGTTGTATTTCTAAATCTGGTTTAGTTATTCAGTGGTATTAGAAATCTTTATTAATAAGATTTTCACGAAAAGAAGGTGAAACATGTACGAAGAAATGGAAGACGAATTTCGGCAGTTTCTATATGATATGGAAGAATCTGAAAATGCAATGGTTTTTGCCCAGTACATGGACGAAGATGATTATGAAGATGATTATGGAAACAACGAAATTTATGAATATCAAGAAAAGTTCAAAGAGAAAGTAAGAGACTGGTTAAGAGAAAACAAGCCGGGAAGATACATAGTGGCTGGTGGATATAATGTTTCTGTAATGACATTAGATGAAGCAAGGAAAAGATTGATCTCAGAAGATCGGATTGAAGAAATGATTGCTGAATAATTATCTAACTCGTCAACAAGTCAACTTACATAATGGAGGAATTTAATAGTAACGCAAAAAGTATGGATAATACCGTTTTTAGTAGGGTATTTCGGATACCTTATTATTTTTGCACCTTTTTTAAGGTTTAATATAGATTTTCCATAGAGTGAGGCTCATGTTATCGCTGGTGAGAGCTGGTGTTTACATAGAAAACTAATAACAATTTTAATTTATAGGAGGTACATATAGTACATGGGATTTCAGGTAAAAAAAGCGAAAAGAGAAAAAATTTATTGCAAGATTGCGTTAATGGCTCCTAGTGGTGGTGGAAAAACGTATTCAGGACTGAGACTTGCAACCGGAATGGCGAGAGAGATTGAGAGAGAAACAGGTAAAAAGGCCAAGATCCTTATGGGTAATACAGAGCAGAAAAGAGGCTATTATTACGCAGATGAATTTGACTATGACATTGTAGACATTGATGCTCCACATAATCCTGAAAAATACGTTGAGTTTATCGAGTTTGCAGTGAAAGAAGGGTATGACATTGTAATCATCGACTCTTCATCTCATGAGTGGGAAGGTCGTGGTGGCTGTCTTGAATTACAGCAGCAAGCAGGTGGTACATATCAGGCATGGGGAAAAGTAACACCCCGTCATAACAAGTTTATTGAAGCCATTGCTGATTCTCCAGTACATATGATTGTGACCATGAGAGGTAAAGATCAGTATGAAATGACTTCAGATGATAAAGGGAAGAAGAGTGTTCAGAAGCTCGGTGTTGGTGCAAAGCAGCGAGACGGATTTGAATATGAGTTTACATGCACATTCTTGATTGATCAGAAAACAAGTATGGCTGAAGCGCAGAAAGATAATACCCATATCTTTGAGCATGAAACAGCAACTCTTCTTAGTGAGGCGTATGGTGAGAAGATCATGCAGTGGGCAAATTCGGGAGACGGATATACTCCACCAGTAAGAGGTAAGGAAGAGGATAGTGCTTCATCAGGTGAAGACATTAAAGATGTTAAGAAGGAAATTGTCGCACTTTGTTCTACTTTAGGTGGAACTAAGAACGAAAAATTAATGTCTACTTTAAAAGAGGTTGTGCCAAACGGAAATCCAAATGCTATTAAAGATATCGCCGTTGCCAAAGAACTATTAGAAAAACTCAAAACATTACAGTAAAAATGAGGAGGAATATTTAAATGAATAAAGTTCAGCTTGTAGGAAGATTAACACGTGATCCAGAGGTAAGGTATTCAACCGGAGAAAATGCAACTGCCATTGCTAGATTTTCCGTTGCAGTAAATAGGCGATTGAAGAATGCTGAAGGGCAGTATGAAGCGGATTTTATCAACTGTGTAGCTTTTGGTAAATCTGGAGAATTCATTGAAAAGTACTTTAGAAAGGGTATGGCTATCGGTTTAACCGGAAGGATTCAGACTGGTAGTTACACAAATAAAGAAGGCGTTAAGGTTTATACAACAGAAGTAATTGTTGAAGAATCGGAATTTGTAGAAAGTAAAGGAAACGGAGAGAGTAATCAGGCGAGTTCCAGACCGGCACCCTCCAGTGCCTCCAATGATGGATTTATGAATATCCCAGATGGAGTAGAGGACGAAGGATTACCATTTAACTAAATTTACAGGAGGTAGGAGGGGATAATCCCCTCCGATAACAAAATGAGAGATATGGTTAAGTGCAAATACTCAAAATGTTTACATGATACAAGAGAATTAGATAAAGATGATGCCGTAAAAGTTGGTAGTGCTTATTATCATGAAGATTGCCTTAGAACCAAAGAAGACATTAAGCAGATCATCGCTCTGTTTCAGCAAAAGGTTAATGCAAATCCGGTGTACTCGCAGTTGCAAAGCGTAATAAACAACATTGTTTTTACCAAAGGATTGGGAAGCGGATTGTTACTTTTTGGATTGAAGTATTACGTGGATAACAAGATTCCGCTGAATTATCCTCAAGGTTTGTACTATGTGGTTCAGAATAAAGAGATGATAAATGCTTTTCATAAAAATGCGGTAAAAAATATGGGAAAGATTGATATTGAAAATGAGAACAATAATGCGTTTACGCATGTTCCAACGAAAGTAAAGGGATTTGAAGATATCATACGGGGGTGATGCAAAGTTTGGCTTTAGATATTTCAATGATTTCAGATAATCAGGCTGAAGCTGGAGTGATTGCTACATTGGTATATCACCCAGAGTTTATATTACATACTGACTATTTAAAACCTTCGTACTTTTATAATGTAGAAAATGGCTGTATCTATTGGGCAATCCAGGAACTATATAAAAATGGAGTGGAAACTATTGACGCACTAAATATTACAAACATGTTGAATTCTAACGGTGCAGTAAAAAAGAAAATTGAACAATACAACCTCACGGATATGCAAGAATTTATCTCAATGAGCCAATATGCTTGTCGTCACAGCATAGAAGAATACAAACTGCTAGTAAATAATGTTGTAACAATGTCATTCAAAAGAGATTTAAACAAAATCTCCGTAGAAATACAGTCAAAATGTTTTAACGCAGAGACAAATCTTGGTGAACTGAATTCAATTGTTAATAACAAGATAAATAAGCTCACCGAACAGTATATCTCCACCAACGAAATCAACCTATTTGGAAATAGAGTAGAAGACCTATGGAAAGAGGTGTGCGATAGAAGAACTGAAAATGGAGTATATGGTATTCCATCGAAGTTTGAAAGAGTAAACGATTTTTTTACATATGAACCAGGGGAATTGGTTTTGCTTAAGGCAAGAATGAAGCGAGGAAAATCAGCCTTTTTTATGAATGAAGCAATTCATAAAATCAAGAATGGTGTACCAACACTCTTCTTTGATACAGAGATGCAAGACAGACTTTTCTACGAAAGAATGCTTGCTAATCTAACGGGGATAGAGGTTAAACGGATTAAAACTGGTAGGTATTCATACGACGAGGATCAGAATTTAGCAAAGGCAAACGAATGGATAAAGAAACAGCCATTTGTCCATATCTATGTCCCTCAGACCACAGACGAAGAAATATATGCAACACATAAGATTTTAAAATACAAGATGGGCCTTGAATTCAGTATTTTTGATTACATAAAAAGCAATATTCTCTCTTCATCAGAGAACTATAACGCACTCGGCGCAAGATGTGATTTTTTAAAGAACAATGTGGCTGGTGAACTTAATATAGCAATGCTTGCTGGGGCGCAGCTTAACAGATCAAATCAGGTTGCAGATTCAGATAAACTTGAAAGATATGTCAGTGCAAGTATGTTGTGGAGAGATAAAACAAGCGAAGAAATTGCTGCCGATACTTTAGATTGTGGTAATTATGCTCTTACCGTTGACTTGAATCGAATGGGTGAACAAATGGACGAAGCAGAGTATATTGATTTCAAATTCGATGGTAATAGAATGAGGATTGAGCAAGCAAAACAGCATAAAGCAAATACTACTCCTTTTAGCAGTTAGGTGGTGATTGTAGTGGCAGATTATGACAACGAAGCGTTAATAGAATTGTGCTCTAAGGTTGATTTATTTGAATATGCAAGCAAGAGTATGGACTTTGAGGGGCGCGGAGATAGTTTTGCCACTCATTGCCCAAGACACATAGATAAAACTCCCTCACTGGTAATTACGCCAAGTAAGAACTTATTTCATTGCTTTTCGTGCGGTTGTGGTGGAAATATTATTAATTGGCTTATGTCATTTGAAAATCTGACGTTTGGAGAGGCAGTCAATAAAGCAGGAGATTTAGCCGGTGTTGATATAAAAAACCTAAAGCAATGTAGTGCACTATCTGTTTTAAAAAAAATGGCTAGGATCTCAAATGAGCGTCAATCAGAATGTGAAGATAATCGGAAAATTTTAGATGTAAGCGTGATCGAAAGGTATAAAGTTGATACTCCGGAGGAATGGGTGATTGAAGGAATAAATCC
>POVV01000358.1_pt1 | contig 31738 bp, 37 predicted proteins | sample 1560271 | NCBI WGS metagenome assembly POVV01 (sample SAMN08337232, study PRJNA429181) | Bioreactor metagenome, whole genome shotgun sequencing project. | biome: cows' rumen and soil; feature: anaerobic; isolation source: anaerobic chemostat enrichment culture, galacturonate as sole carbon... | reverse complement strand
GTCGGAAACCCTAGCCGCAGCAAAAAGGCTGGAATCCGATGGGATTTCTGCGAGAGTCATCAATATCCATACCATCAAGCCGTTAGATGAGGAGCTTGTCTGCAGGGCAGCTAAGGAGACCGGGAAGCTTGTTACGATTGAAGAGCATTCAGTTGTTGGCGGACTGGGAAGCGCAGTCTGTGACGCTGTATGTAAAGAGTATCCGGTGCCAGTGAAGAAAATAGGAATCCAGGATGTGTTTGGTGAGTCTGGACCGGCAAAGGAATTATTGCAGAAATATCAGTTGGATGAGATGGGAATATACCGGCAGGTGCTGGAGTTTGTCAGAGGAGTTTAAAAATATAAGCGGAAGAGAATCCGTCTGGGTAAAAATAATCCAAAGCCATAGGAAGATAGAAATTATCTTCCTATGGCTTTTTAATAGGCAGAATCCCATGATAATGCAGTATTCCCATAGGACATTCAGGTAGAGTTGCGGAGAATCAGGCTGGTAGGAAGAATTACTTTCCTGGGTAGAAGCTGATACCCGTTAATCCTTGCCAAGAGCAGATCGACTGCAACCATGCCGATTTCCTTTGTAGGAATTTCAATTGTGGTCAGAGGAGGGTTGGAATATTTGGATATTTCGATATTGGACAATCCGATAACTGCTACTTTGTCCGGTACGGCTATTCCCATTTTATAGAGGCTGCTTAAGGCGGCCATGGCCATTAAATCACTGGCTACCCTGTAATAATGCGGCTGTTTTATCACTTTAACGTTTGCTTTAGTTTTTGCCGCACCATTTCCAAATCATCATCGCAAAGTATTGGCATGAAAGCAAACAATTTTTCTGGTTCAAAGTCCCACCATTGGAGTTGAAGCAGCAATAATCGACCCATCACCAATTTTCACGCCGGGCATGATGACGCTTTCCCGCCCTATCCACACATCGTTGCCGATCACGGTGTCTCCCTTAAAAGGAAGCTGGGAGAGGTGGGGCGGGGTATTTTCCGCCCATGCACCGCCAAAAACATTGAATGGGTAAGTGCTGATACTGCTTATACGATGATTGGCACTACCCATGATAAATTGCACTCCGCTGGCAATTGAACAAAACTTGCCGATATATAAGCTGTCTCCAAATTCCGGCCAGTTAAATAATACATTGCTGCGTTCAAACGCAGTCGGGTCAACCGGGTCATCATAATAGGTGTAATCCCCAACAAAAATATTGGGGGCAGTAATCACGTTTTTTAAGAAACATGATGTTTTGTATTCGTTTGGAAAAACCACATTTGGGTTTGGAAAATTGTTCATAAAAAAAGCTCCTATTCTATTTATTATCACCTCCGAACGTATTTTTCGGTTCCGTGGCTACCGCTCTTTTTTTACGCAATTCTTTCATTGCATTATCTCCTCGCTTGCAGTGACGAATCTACTCCTTATTTCCCATTTCGCCCTGCATAAACTAAAAAACAACGACGTTGTTTTCGTAAATTGTAACATAAGATGCTTAACTTTTCCACCTCATTCCCCTGGCTGTACACGGATAGCCTTGGCGAATAAATTCGGTTATCCCTTTGATTTGTTTGAAAAAGTGAGCCAGAAACTGACACTGTTAGTTTCTGGCTCACTTTATATTTGAATTTTGTTCTTGTACCAACATGGCTATAGAAAATCCGTAGTGAAAAAAGGTGTTTTCGCGCCTGTGCTCTATAAAAAGCGGTCAGAGTTCTTTGACAGACGTGTTAGATGGATAAAGGAGCCGTCAGCTTGTCCAGAACGAATATCAGATCCTTTTCAGCCTGTTTCATCAGATCGTAGGAATAATCGTTGAGACACCAGTCAATAATCACACCCCGGTTGATTCGGATCAGAAAGGACGTGAGCTCATGCACCGTCATATCGGTATGGATCATACCTTTCTCTAACGCTTTTCCCGCCAGTTCTTCCACTGTCTGATAGTATTTTCTTACCGGCTTTACGGAATATTTCACATCCGTTGACAACTGAGCGATATACAGCTCTTTTGTCAGGTTGGCCGATTCTTCCATAACAAATTTTGTCTGGTGCAGTAATATAAATTTTATGTCTTCTACGGGATTGTTGAATTCATAGTGCTGCAGCAGAAGATCCAAAGCATCGTCGTACAGGGCAAAGCCCTTGTTGATCATCTCTTCCTTGGAACTGAAATGATGGTAAAACGCTCCGGTAGAGATACCGGCTTCCTGGCATAGCTGCCGGATGCTCATATTGTGATACCCTTTTTTTTGAATTAAATTTAAGGCGACCCGTATGATGTTATTTTTTGTCTGGGCGGCCTGCTCGTCTCTTTTCTTTCTTGCCATAAATTATTTTGCTCCAATTAAGTACAGTTTATATAATCATAATCTTTTTTTAAAAATAATGCAAGGTAAACTCATTGGACCTAATTGACAAAAGAATATCAAAGTGTTAACATTGACATAACAACGTTCGGTCAAATGTGTACGTTGAAAACTATATAAATGAAAGGAGAAGATTATGAAGTTAACAAACGAAGAGCAGGAGATACTGAGTGGCAAACACGGAGATATTCTGCAAAAAACGATGGAGACCCTTGTAAGGTACGGAGAAATGTATGACGCGGAATGCCTTGTACCTTTGGATGGACCTGTGCATCTTGTCTGTTCCTTTGGAATGCCGGCCCTGAAGCCTCTGTCAAGAATTATGAAAGAGATGATTGATGCCGGAATCAGGACCAAGCTGCCTTTCACGGCGGATCCGCAGCCTCTTGATTACGAGAATGTACCGGCTAACCAGCAGGAGAAGGAGATGTATCAACTGTTATACGGCACCCAGAAGGAATACGAGAACATGCTTGTGAAGCTGGGAATGAAGGATGAAAATGCCTATACCTGCGCCTGTTATTTTGATGAGGTGGGCAACACTCCAAATTTCGGGGACAATCTGGCTTGGGCGGAATCCTCGGCGGTGGTTTATGCCAACTCTGTACTGGGAGCCCGGACAAACAGGACCTCTGGCGTAATGGAATTCTTCAGCGGGATTATTGGAAAGACGCCGAAATTCGGTTTCCTGACCGATGAAGGAAGAAATGCTGACTGGATCATAGAAGTGAAAACAACCAAAATTCCTCGCCCACAGATTCTGGGAAGCGCCATCGGAATGAAGGTAGTAGAAAAGGTACCATACATAAAAGGCCTGGATCAGTTTCTCGGAACTGAATTGACTCCAGCAGTAAAAGACTACTTAAAGGATATGGGAGCCGCAACTGCATCAAACGGTGCGGTAGCGCTTTACCATGCGGAAAACCTGACACCGGAGGCGAAGAAATACGGAGAAGAACTGATCAGAGAGAATGCGTCCGTTTATGTCATCGATGATGCGGAGCTTGAGAGAGTGGTAAGCTCCTATCCGGTCCTATGGGCAGATATGAACGCGAAACCTGACAGGGCATTTATCGGATGTCCCCATGCATCCTTTAACCAGCTGACAGAATGGACCGAAATCTTTGAACATGCCTTAAAGGAGAGCGGACAGGACAAAATCGCGGTGGATACCATCATAACCAGTGCACCGGATGTCATCGCAAGATTCAGAGGGACAGAGTATTATGACCGGCTTCTGAAAACAGGAGTGAAGGTGTCTCACATCTGTCCTCTGATGTACATGTCAAATCCGCTTTGTGCAAAAAAACCAATTATTACAAATTCAAATAAACTGAGAACTTATTCCTCAGCACGGTACGTAGACGACCAGGAGCTTGTAAATCTTGTAGTAAAGGGAGGTTTTTAGCAATGGATAAATTTCAGGGAAGAGCAGTCATACCGGGACAGGTCAGAGGAAACGCTATGGTGTCCAAAAAGGGATTCAATGTGCTTTCATCCTATATGGGGGCGCTGGTATCAAACGGTAAACAGACACAGTGTACGGACCAGAACAATCCGGACCTGTTTCAGAAGGATCTCTCCGGAGCCATCCTCTGCATTCCGCAGGTGATCGGTTCCACTACGGCGGGTATGCTGATTCAGACCGTCGCAGCTATGGGGATTCAGCCGAAAGCAATGCTGTTTTCAGCAACCGCCGAGTCCCTGGCGATTTCGGGAGTTCTGCTGGCGGATATTTGGGAAGACACAAAGATCGTTACGGTTGATGGGCTGGGTGATCGCTTCCTGGAGTCGGTTCAGGAGGGGCAGACGGTGGAAGTCGCGGAAGATGGCGCTGTAACATTATTTTAATGGAGAGAAATGGAGGAAGCACATGAGTACAAAATTCAAAGAGCTTTTTGAGCCTGCGTATATCGGGAAAGTACAAATAAAAAACAAATTGTCCATGGCACCAATGGGGCCTGTGGGATATGCCGATGCACTGGGAGCTATGAACCAAAGGCTGCAGGAGTATTATGTGGAACGGGCTAAGGGTGGAATCGGATTGATTATTACTGGAATCTGTAGTGTGGATCTGGATATTGAAGGTATGGTCAGACCGGGCCTCCCATGTCCGACTCAGAATCCTCTGGCTTTTATTCATGAATCGTATCAGATGAATGAAAGAATCCATGCATACGGCACAAAGATTTTTCTTCAGCTCACCGGAGGTCTTGGGAGAAGCGCACTGCCCGGATTTGCTACCAGGTTTATCGCTCCGTCGGAGAATGAAAACAGATTTGATCCCCGAATCAAACACCGGGAAATGACGATAGAAGAAATCAAGAACATGATTCAGAAATTTGTCATGTCCGCAGTGGTTGCGAAAAAAGCTGGTTTTGACGGCGTTGAGATCCATGCGGTTCATGAAGGATATCTCCTGGACCAGTTTGCCATCGCCCTTTTCAACCGCAGAACAGACGAATATGGCGGCTCGTTGGAAAACCGGCTGAGGGTTGCAACGGACATTGTGAAAGGTATCAAAGCAGCCTGTGGACCTGACTTCCCCGTCAGCCTTCGCTACAGTCTGAAAAGCTGCATGAAGGGAATCCGTCGCGGCGGATTGCCGGGAGAGGATTATGAGGAAGCAGGAAAGGATATCGAAGAAGGAATCGACGCTGCTAAAATTCTGGTGGCAGCAGGCTATGACGCATTGAACGTGGATGCGGGAACCTACGATTCATGGTATTGGAATCATCCGCCGATGTATTTTGAAGATGGAATGTACCGTGAATTCGGCAGACTTGTAAAGCAAAACGTAGATGTTCCTGTTATTTTAGCCGGAAGAATGGAAAATCCGGAGATGGCAATAGAAGCCCTTGGCGATTCCTGCGATATCATCGGACTTGGAAGACAGCTTTTGACCGATCCGTATTATCCGGAAAAGGTGAGAACTGGAAGGCTTGATGAAATCAGACCGTGCCTCGGATGCCATGAAGGCTGCCTGGGCAGAATTTCAAACGCCCCTGTGAGTTGTGCCGTGAATCCGGCCTGTGGCAGAGAAAAAATTTACGGACTCGTACCGGCCAATAAGAAGAAGCATGTTCTTGTTATCGGAGGCGGCATAGCAGGAATGGAAGCAGCAAGAGTGCTGGCTGAAAGGGGACACCGCGTTACTCTATGTGAAAAGAGCGGCAGCCTTGGAGGAAATTTGATTCCGGGAAGTGTTCCTCATTTCAAACGCTATGACAGAGCCCTTGTTAAGTGGTATCAGAGACAGCTTGAGCTTTTGAATGTGGAAGTCAGGATGAACTGTGAGATCACTGCAGAAACTATCTCCGATTTCAAGCCGGATGAAATCATTACGGCAACCGGTTCGAAGCCGATTCAGAGCAAGTTTGGATCGGAGGCTTTTGTGACTACCGCAGATGATATCCTTCTTGGAAAAGCAGAGGCAGGAAAAAATGTCGTTGTGATCGGCGGTGGATTGGTTGGATGCGAAACAGCCCTATGGCTTGCACAGAACGGTTCCAAGGTTACAGTCATCGAAATGCTGAAAGACATTCTGGGCGGTCACGGCGCGCTTCCGCATATGAATCATGATATGCTTGTGGATCTGCTGGCATTCCATGAGGTGGATATCCATACAAGCAGTACGGTGAAGAATATAGAGGGGGGAAAGGTGACTGCAGAGACCCCGGAAGGAGAACGTTCATTTCCGGCAGATACGGTTATTTCAGCCATCGGCTACCGCGAGAATCATGGATTGTATGATGGACTGAAGGATTTGGATATACCTGTCCACAATATTGGAGATTCCCAGAAGGTCCATAATATTATGTATTCCATCTGGAATTCATACGAACTTGCCAGAGAACTGTAACTCGTTAAATCGTTCGTAAATAGAATAAATTTTATGCAGCACCTTTTGATTTCATAGGAAATCAAAAGGTGCTGTTTTTTCTGTATTTTAAATTGACCATAGTAAATGAGAAGTTATAGCTGTTTGAGAAATCAGGATAGAATTACTAAAAAGAGGGACCTTACTATTTAGCGGTAACTGTAAATAGGTATTGGCGCTTTCTGCTTGTGTTATAAAAATAAACAAATTCTAAGAGATTAGATTTTATTTATAAAGTACATAATATGGCAATAAAAAGCAAAGAATAAAATATGTGTTGTGTTTTCATTATGAAATGAGGGGCTATATGAATGTATTAGAAAGAAAGATATTTGAATCAGTACCAGGTAAACAAGTGACATTAGCACATATTATAGCAAATCCAGATGAGCGGATCTTTGAGAAATTAGGCTTGAATGAAGAAAAATATCATGCAATTGGTATTTTAACCATAACCCCGCCAGAGGTTTCAATCATCGCTGTAGATATAGCGAAAAAGGCTGCGCCTATTAAAATAGGCTTTGTTGACAGGTTCAGTGGTTCCGTATTTATCCTGGGGGATGTAGCCGCAGTACAATCTGCAATCGAACAGGTTGTTATTTATTTAAGTGAATTTATGCAGTTTTCTGTCCCCAAAATAACAAGAACATAATAGGCAGGTATAGAAAATGATGAAAATCATGTTAATTGGATCAATTGGAAGTGGGAAAACCACCCTTTGCCAAAGGATTCAAGGTGAGATCATTAAATATAAAAAAACACAATCAGTTGAATTCTATTCTCAGATGATTGACACACCGGGTGAGTTTGTATTGCATAGAAGATTCTATAGCGCGTTACAAATGATGGCTGCCAGTTCAGATATCATTGGATTCGTTTGCAACGTGACAGAGCAAAGCCAGACATTTTCGCCCTATTTCGCACAAAATTTTACAAAACCATGTATAGGAATTATTACAAAGATAGATCTGGCATCAAGCGAAGAGGCCATTATAAATGCGGAGAAACGGTTAGAATTAGCAGGAGTTGAGAAAATTTTTCGTCTCTCTGCTGTTGAAGATAAAGGAGTGGCAGAGCTGATTGCCTATCTTTCTAAGGAGGAATAATAATTTGCAAATTTATACTAGAACAGGTGACAAAGGATATACTAGGATAATCGGCGGTATCCAATTAGCAAAAGATAGTGAACGTATTAAAGCATATGGAACGATCGACGAATTAAATAGTTTTGTAGGATATGCTGTTACACTTATAAAGAACAATGATTCCTTGAAAAAGGAATTAACACAGATCCAACAGTGCTTATTTGATTGCGGTAATGATCTGGCAACGCCAAAAGGAAAAGGAACGTACCGGGTTACATCTTCTTTAACGGAGTGGATTGAAAAATGTATTGATGCCCATGTAGATATTCCTCCAGAAGTGGAGTCTTTTATTTTGCCAGGTGGCTCACAAGCAGCAAGTGTTTTGCATATTTGCAGAACAATTGCCAGGAGAGCAGAAAGAGAGATCGTAACGTTCCAATGGACGAATGATATGAATGAAGAAGTTTTGATTTTTGTTAATCGTTTATCCGATTACTTTTTTTCCGTAGCACGTGTTGCAAATGCAAACGAAGGTATAAAAGATGTGCTTTATGAAAGAAGTGGGAAGGTATTCCATATAGATTTGAAAAAAGAAGATTTATAAAATCAGTAATACATTTTTTTCTGAATTTAGTGACTATTATTAATGACTTTTTTTATTAGAAAGGAGGAGGAATATGCTATGCAGGAAATAAGATTTGGAACAACATTGTACGTTGGTGACGAAAGCCTGAAACGATTATCAGATTTCAAGAATGAAAAGATTTTGATAGTAACAGATTCTTTTATTGCTTCATCAGAGTTACTATCACATATTAAAAGTTATATTGACAGCAGTACAGAAACAATGGTGTTTTCTGACGTTATACCAGATCCCCCAATTGATAACATTGTTGCCGGGTTAGAATCCAGCAAGGATTTTTCAGCCACAATTTTATTAGCAATAGGCGGTGGCTCTGCGATCGATGCAGCAAAAGCTATGCTCTATTTTGGTAAATTGACTGATCGATTTCGTGGGATACGATTTGTCGCGATTCCTACAACAAGTGGGACGGGCTCAGAGGTTACGAATTTTTCGATTATCACTGACGATGAAAAGGGAACAAAATATCCTTTGATCACGGATCAAATATTGCCGGATGAAGCTATTTTAGATTCTGGCCTTGTTGCAGGTTTACCTCCTAAGCAAACTGCTGATACGGGTATTGATGTTCTTACTCATGCGATAGAAGCGTATGTTTCCACCAGAGCCAATGATATCTCTGATGCCTTAAGTGAAAAAGCAATATGTTATGTATTCACTTATTTAGAAAGAGCTTATAAAGATGGAAATGATAAAGCAGCACGTGAAAAGATGCATATGGCATCAACAATGGCTGGAATGGCCTTTAACATAGCCTCATTAGGGCTGAACCATGGGATGGCACATGCAGCAGGAGCACGCTGGCATATTCCGCATGGAAGAATAAATGGTATCTTGTTACCAAATATTATTCGTTATAATGCAGGAATTATTGAAGGAGATTACAGAAAAAATACTACCCCTGCTGCAATCCGTTATTCTAAAATAGCTAAATTCTTAGGATTAAATGCTGGAAATACACAAATGGGTGTACGAAGTTTAGTTAACGCGATCCTTGCACTTGAAAAGGCACTTTCCATTCCAAAGAGTCTTTCTGAATGGGGAGTGAACAAGGAACAATTTGAATCAGATAAAAATGTAATAGCAGAAGCAGCTCTTGCAGATCGTTGTACAGCAACAAACCCTATTGTTCCAACGAAAGAGGATATAATCAGTGTTCTAGGGAAATCATTTAAATAAATTAAAATGAGGTGATTACTTGGATGTAAATGAAAGGATTATACAGGAATATGTTCCTGGTAAACAAATCACCGTTGCACATGTTATTGCAAAACCTGATTCAGAACTATATCAAAAGCTGGGAATCGCACAATCTGGAAATGAAGCAGTCGGTATTTTAACTATTACACCGAGTGAAGCATCGATTATCGTTGTCGATATAGCAACAAAAGCCGCTGAAGTTGAAATTGGTTTTGTTGACAGATTTTCAGGTGCGGTGGTAATAATAGGGGATGTTTCATCGGTTAAGATTGCTTTAGAAAACATTTTAGAAATCATGGAAAGTCTTTTGGATTTTACTGTTGTTCCTTTATCCAGCACTTGATGAAACATATTCAAAGGGAGTAGATAAGATGACTGAAACTTTATTAAGCGTTGGTATCGATATTGGAACATCAACAACACAATTAATTTTGTCAGAACTTTCAATTGAAAATATCGCATCAGTTTTTACAATTCCAAGGGTTTCCATTAAGGATAAAAAGGTGATATTTAAGAGTGATATTATCTTTACTCCTATATTAGAAAACAATTTAATAGATTCCGATGGTATAAAGGCATTTGTAGAGCAGCAATACAAAAAAGCAGGTATTACAAAATCAGATATTCAGACTGGTGCGGTCATTATAACTGGGGAAACAGTCAGAAAGGAGAATGCCCAGGCAGTTGCTAAAGCTTTAAGTGGTTTTGCCGGAGATTTTGTTGTGGCAACGGCTGGTCCTGATTTAGAGAGTATTATCGCTGGGAAAGGAGCAGGGACTTATTCCTATTCTGAAAGCCAATACACAACGGCGGTAAACTTTGATATTGGAGGCGGGACAACAAATCTGGCAGTATTTAACGATGGAGATGTTGAGGATACGGCTTGCTTTGATATTGGAGGCCGCTTGATCAAGGTGGATACAAGTGAAATCATTCGTTATATTTCACCCAAAGTGAAGGAGATCATTAAAAGAGAAGCTTTAGAAATTCATCTAAATGAAAAGATAAATCTTACGGAATTAGATAAACTTTTAGATATATTTGTACAAGTACTGGAAAACAGCATTGGATTAGGGAATAAGAGTCCTTATTTTGACTTGTTGATAACCAACAAACCATTGAACACAAAACTTCAAATTAAATGTATATCATTTTCAGGTGGTGTAGCAGATGGTATTACAAAAGAAAATTTACAAAATCCGTTTGAATATGGTGATATTGGACTTTTGTTAGGTAAGAAACTAAGTGGTTCCCTTCTTATGACTGCCCTTAAATTGATTCCAACTGTAGAAACTATTCGTGCAACAGTAGTAGGAGCAGGATCACACACCACTGATGTTTCCGGGAGTACAATCACCTATAAAGAGGATATACTTCCACTTAAAAATATCCCCATCTTACAGTTATCGAAAGATGATGAAAGCGCCGATAATAGTGGGAATTTAGGTAGCATTATTGAAGAAAAAGTAAAATGGTTTATGGTAGATGGAGAAGTACAAACGATTGGATTAGGGATAGAAGGTGCCCATAGCCCTTCCTTCCAGTTTATTCAAGGCCTGGCAAAAGAAATGATAAAAGGTTTAGATTTGTTGATTAAGGAGAAATTGCCACTTGTTATTATAGTAAAAGAAGACATGGCAAAGGCATTAGGACATAGCCTTTATGCACATCTTCCAAAAGATTATCCTTTTGTATGTATTGATAGTGTTCATGTACAAAATGGAGATTATATCGATATCGGAATGCCGATTGCAGAAGGCTCTGTTTTACCAGTAATCGTAAAGACATTAGTATTTAATTAATGATAAAAGGAGTTGTACAATGATTTTAAAAACTAAACTTTTTGGCAAAACCTATCAATTTTCATCTGTAATGGAAGTTATGGGGAAGGCAAATGAAGAAAAATCAGGGGATAAATTAGCTGGAGTTGCAGCAGGCAGCGCGGAAGAAAGAGTTGCAGCTAAAGTTGTTTTATCACACTTAACGCTTTCAGATTTATTTAACAATCCTGCTGTGCCATATGAAAAGGATGAGGTAACACGCATTATTATTGATCATGTGAATCTTAGAACTTATGAAAAGATTAAAAATTGGACAGTGGCTGAATTAAGGGAATGGATTTTAGATTGCAATACGACAAACTATGACATTCATCGTATATCAAATGGTTTAACTTCTGAAATGGTTGCAGCAGTTGCTAAAATCATGTCCAACTTGGATTTAATAGTAGGTGCCCAGAAGATCATAGTAACTAAGACCGCTAATACGACAATTGGTGTCCCGGGAACTTTTTCAACTCGTCTGCAGCCAAATCATACGACTGACAATGTGGATGGTATCATGGCTTCCGTTATGGAAGGTCTATCTATGGGATCGGGTGATGCAGTCATAGGTCTAAACCCAGTAGACGACACAACAGAAAGTGTAAAGCGTATTCTTCATAAATTCAATGATTTTATTAATGAGTGGGAAATACCAACACAACATGTTGTTTTAGCTCACGTAGCGACTCAGATGGAGGCAATGGAACAAGGAGCACCAACAGGATTGGTATTCCAATCGATCGCAGGATCTGAAAAAGGAAATACAGCTTTTGGGATTACGGCTAAGATGCTTTCAGAAGCAAAGGACATGGCTTTGAAGCTAGGTACGGCAGTTGGTCCAAATGTTATGTACTTTGAGACAGGACAAGGTTCTGAGCTTTCTTCCGATGCTCATAATGGTGTAGATCAGCTGACAATGGAAGCCAGATGTTATGGATTTGCAAAATATTTTGATCCATTCCTTGTTAATACCGTTGTTGGATTTATTGGACCAGAGTATTTGTATGACTCCAAGCAAGTGATCCGTGCAGGCCTGGAGGATCATTTTATGGGTAAATTAACTGGTATTTCTATGGGGTGCGATGTTTGTTACACGAACCATATGAAGGCAGATCAAAATGATGCTGAAAACTTAACCGTATTACTTGCAACCGCTGGTGTAAACTTTATTATGTCTATACCAAATGGTGATGATATTATGTTAAATTATCAAACCACAGGGTACCAAGAGGGTGCTTCCATCAGAGAATTATTAAATAAACGAACAATCAAAGAATTTGACCAATGGTTAGAAAAAATGGGGTTCAGCGAAAATGGACATTTGACTTCTAAAGCTGGCGATGCATCTGTATTTTTGAAGCAGAGGAGGGATAACTAATGGACGAATTAAACTTAAAAGAAATGATTAAATCGATTTTAAATGAAATGGTAAATGAAGTACCGCCAGCTATCAATGCTCCATCGAAAGAAGCGGCTGTAAGCACTGGGCAATCTGCTAAGTCCTGTGAAGTTGAAGAGGGATTTATACCAGATATTACAGAAGTAGACATACGCAAGCAATTTTTAGTTCCAAATGCGGCAGATAAAGAAGGTTATTTAAAAATGAAATCCTATACACCAGCCCGCTTGGGATTGTGGAGAACAGGTACAAGGTATTTAACGGAGCCTAGCCTTCGATTCCGTGCTGACCATGCTGCTGCCCAAGATGCCGTATTCTCTTATGTTAATGAAGATTTAGTTAAAGAGATGGGTTTTGTAGAGGTTGCTACAGAATGCAAGGATAAAGACGAATATGTGACTCGTCCGGATTTAGGCCGTAAGTTTTCAAATGAAGCAATAAATACTATAAAAAATGCGGTGAAGCCAAATCAGAAAGTTCAAGTTATTGTTGGTGATGGATTAAGTTCCGCGGCAATAGAGGCAAATATCAGAGATGTTTTGCCTTCTTTACAACAAGGACTCAAGATGTTTGGACTTGACTTTGGACAGGTTGTTTTTATAAAACATTGCCGCGTCCCAGCGATGGATCCAATTGGTGAAGCAACAGGAGCTGAAGTCGTCTGTCTTTTTATCGGAGAAAGACCAGGTCTTGTTACGGCAGAATCTATGAGTGCATATATCGCATATAAACCAACCATTGGTATGCCAGAAGCCAGAAGGACAGTAGTTTCCAATATTCACAGACAGGGAACCCCGGCAGTAGAAGCAGGAGCATATATTGCTGAAATTATCAAGAGAATGTTAGACAAAAAAGTGTCTGGATTAGATTTGAAAGAAAAATAAAATACCGTTTGATTTAAAAAGGAGGTTTCCTAATGAAAAGCGAACGATTAGGTGCAAATGTTCTAAGTGTAAAAATCATTCCAAATGTTGATGATGGATTGGCAAAGGAATTGAAATTGGCATCAAATCAAAAAAGTCTAGGAATTATTACTTCTGATTCTGATGATGTAACCTATGTGGCATTAGATGAAGCAACGAAGGCATCCGATGTAGCTGTTGTATATGCAAGAAGTATGTATGCCGGAGCTGCGAATGCTTCTACAAAATTAGCAGGAGAAGTTATTGGAATTTTAGCTGGTCCTAGTCCGGCAGAGGTGCGAAGTGGTCTGGAGCGTGCCATTGAGGTAATAAATAATGAAGCCAGCTTTTATAGTGCTAATGATGATAACTCAATCGTTTATTTTGCCCATTGTGTATCAAGAACTGGTTCTTATCTTTCAAAAGGTGCAAATGTGAAAGAAGGAGAAGCCATTGCTTATTTAATAGCACCACCCCTTGAAGCAATGGTAGCGATAGATTCAGCTTTGAAAGCTGCTGACGTAAAAATGAGTGTATTTTATGGGCCGCCATCTGAAACAAACTTTGCAGGAGCATTACTGACAGGGTCTCAATCTGCTTGTAGATCAGCATGTGAATCATTTGCTAAAGCGGTAGAAGCCGTTGCTGACAACCCAACTAGTTATTAGGCGGCGTTAATATGGCTAAAGCTTTAGGTTTAATTGAAGTACGTGGAAAATTAGGAGCAATCCTGGCAGCAGATGCAGCTGTAAAGGAGGCAGATGTAATTCTACTTGGAAGTGAAACAATCCGTGGAGGATTGACAACAATTCATATTATTGGAGATATTGCGGCAGTAAAAGCAGCGATCAAGGCAGGTGAAGTTGCTGTGGCAAATAAGAATTGTCTAATCAGCAGTCATGTTATCCCACGCTTGGATGACCAAGTTGAGCAGATGTTGATGAGATCATTTGGTAAAAAGGAAGATAATCCTTCGGATTCAAATGAATCAAATCAACCTATTGTAGAAGAAGTAGAGAAAGATGTGGATTCATCCTTTGATAAAGAACAGCTGGAAAAAATGAGAGTGACCGATTTACGTTCACTTGCATATAAATCAAATCTTTCTACCATAAAGAAGTCAGAAATTAAATCTGCTAACAAAGCGGTGCTTATTGAAACATTGCTGGATAAAGGAGTTAAGCATAATGGGATTGATTGATAAAGATCTTGTTTCAGTTCAAGAAACCAGAGATTTACTAAAGAAAGCAAAAGAAGCGCAAATAGAAATAGCCAAGTTGTCTCAAGAAGAAATCGACACCATTTGTAAGGCTATGGCAAAAGCAGCTTTTAACAATCGTGTGAAGCTGGCTAAGATGGCACAAGAAGAAACAGGGTTTGGAAGATGGCAGGACAAAGTCCTTAAAAATGCCTTTGCATCAAGAGATTTATTAAACTCGATGAAAGATATGAAGACAGTAGGTATAATCACAAATAATATAGACGCAAAATATATGGAAGTAGCGGTTCCTGTTGGAGTCGTTGCAGGCCTTATTCCTTCAACGAATCCGACATCAACCGTTATCTACAAGGCACTAATCAGCATTAAGGCAGGAAATGCCATTGTATTTTCCCCTCATCCAAGTGCATTAAATTGTATCAAGGAAACAGTCCGCATCATAAATGAAGCAGGAAAAAGCGTTGGTTTACCGGATGGTGCTATTAGTGTAATTACAACAGTTACAACACAGGCAACAAATGAATTAATGAAAAATGAAAATACAAATTTGATTCTTGCTACTGGCGGCTCTGCAATGGTTCGTGCAGCATATTCCTCTGGAACACCGGCAATTGGAGTAGGGCCGGGGAATGGACCTGCATTTATAGAACGCAGTGCAGATATCCCGAAAGCAGTTGAGCTTATTCTTGAATCTAAGACATTTGATAATGGTACGATTTGTGCTTCGGAACAGTCTATCATTGTTGAAGAAGTCAGTAGAGAAAAAGTAATTTCGGAATTCAAGAAACAAGGTGGTTATTTCTTATCAAAAAATGATGCACTAAAACTTGAAAAGTATATTCTACGGCCAAACGGTACAATGAATCCTAAGATCGTTGGAAGGACAGCACAGGTTGTTGCTGAATTAGCTGGTATTTCTGTACCAGAAGATGCAAAAGTTCTTATTGCCGAAGAAACACGTGTTGGTGATCTTGCACCTTATTCAAGAGAAAAATTATCACCGATTTTAGCCTTCTATACGGTAAATACCTGGGAAGAAGCCCGCGATTTAAGTATCAGGATTTTAAACTTTGAAGGCGCAGGACACACGATGGTTATTCACACAGCAAACAATAAAATTGCAGAAGATTTTGCCTTAAAAGTACCAGTTTCGCGGCTGCTTATAAACTGTTCGGCTACATTAGGCGGAATCGGAGCAACTACAAACCTTAGACCTGCCCTGACACTAGGGTGTGGAGCCGTAGGAGGAAGTTCTACTTCTGACAATGTTGGCCCACAGAATTTATTTAATCTTCGCCGGGTCGTTTATGGCGTCAGGTCATTAGATGAAATACGTGGAGAAGATAAATTTGATGATGTTAGCGGGAAAGCTGTTGAAGACTTGGGGCTTAATAAGGATCAATTAATCGATTTACTCGTTGAACGTGTTCTGCAAAAGCTAAAATAAGCAAAGAACAACTCAATCATTGATAACAAAATAAAAAATATAATCTAGGAGGTAGATACAATGGCTAATACAAACGCATTAGGAATGATTGAAACAAAAGGATTGGTAGCAGCGGTAGAGGCAGCAGATGCAATGGTTAAAGCAGCAAATGTAACGTTAATCGGAAAAGAACAAGTAGGTGGCGGACTGGTTACCGTTATGGTCCGTGGAGATGTGGGAGCTGTGAAAGCTGCAACAGATGCTGGAGCTGCAGCGGCAGAAGCAGTTGGTGAATTAATATCTGTTCATGTAATTCCACGTCCGCATATGGAAGTAGATGTAATCCTGCCAAAATACGATTCACAGGCTTCGAACTCATGATGAACGCATAAAGCTGCAAGATTTAAAGTGAGGCTGAGGCATAATAAAAGCGTATGCCCAGCCTTTCCTTTATCGAGGGGAAGTGAGTACTAATGGCCATTTTAACGGAAAGTAAAATAAAAAGACTGCTACGTACGACGAACTTAAAAGAAACAAAATTCTTAGTTTTAGAACCTGGGACTGTTATTACACCTTCTGCAAAAGAATATTTAAAGGATATTACGATTGAATATAGGAAAATACCAGAAGCATCTGAGACTAAAACTCAAGAAGCAGCCTTCCCAATGACCCAGTTGAACGTAAATGAACCCCAAGATGTAAAAAATATCCAGGATGTTTTAATATATATCAATGGAAACGGACAAGTTATGTGGAAAAGTCACTTAACTTATCATTTTGAAATTAAAATAAATATTACAATAAGCCATATAGTGGCTTTACAAAAGAAAAGTCACTGTATAGGAAATACGGAGCTGGTGGAGGCTTTAGATACGATCCTAATGGCAGTCAAGACAATCACAATGGAGACGTTAGCTTCATACAGGTTAGATCTGGTACAGGAAATTGAAAAGCTGTTGGAAGACAAAAAGCCATACATCGACAGTAAATATCCAGAAGGTTCCTTTATTCCAACCTATAAAGATGAAGAATGTGTCATTGCTTTATTTGAGTTACATGCATATTTACAAGAATTAGAACATTTTATTGCGAAAGAAATGAAGGATGGCCTGAAAATTGAGGATTATTTAAAATGCATTTCCATAGCAACTACGTTGAAGGATTATTGTTGGGTTTTGATGGTGCAGATGAAAGAAAATTCAGTAAAATAGGGGTGATAATATGACTGATTATAGTATTGATACAATTGTAGATACAGTTGTCTCTCGCATACAAGAAGTAATGGATCGATCTTTTGAAATTGAAGCAAGTGGACGCCATATCCATCTAACCCGGGAGGCAATCGATACCCTCTTTGGTGTGGGTTATCAATTACACCCAACGAAGTATTTATCACAGCCAGGCGAATTTGCATCAGAAGAACGAGTGAGTATTGAAGGACCGAAAGGCACGATTCACGATGTTATAATTCTTGGACCAGAGCGAAAAAACTGTCAAGTGGAGGTTTCATTAACAGATGCACGTTCACTAGGCGTAAATGCGCCAGTTCAATTAAGTGGAAATATTGATAACACTCCAGGGATTATTGTGAGGAACGGCTCTAAGTCTATTGTTTTAGATAGAGGAGTCATAGTTGCAAAACGCCATATTCATGTAAAGGATACAGATGCTGAAAAGTTAGGTGTTAAAGATCATGACAGAGTAGCTGTTCAAGTGTTTAGTAAAAGACCACTTATATTTGAGGATGTTATGGTGAGAATAAGTCCCAAGTTTGAAACTTATATGCACATTGATTACGATGAAGCAAATGCTTGCGGCCATAGTAAAGGCGTACGTGGGTGTATTGTTAAGAGGTGATATGGATGGATAATATTGAAATAGCAGTGCAAAAGATCACAGATATTATCATACAACGTTTGCAGAAGGAAGAAAATAGAAAAAACGTTGCATTTTTAGGGAAAGAATATTCAAGTATTCGGACTTACTATGAAAATAGAGGCTATAAAATAGCGTCAGGAAAAGATAAATCTGATACGGATATAGTAATCGTTACTGAACTTGCTATTTTAAATATGAATCGAATTGCACTGGGACTTCCTCAAACAGAAGATGAAGTAATTATTTTTCAACATTTATTAAATAAGAAAAAAGTCTTTTTTTTAGAAGAAGGAATGGAACTTCATGCAAGTCAGATTTCTGCCCCACGAGCATTGCTGCAAGTCCTTGAGAATTATAAAAACCAATTGGTAAGATATGGTGCATCTATTCTTCCGTTAAAGCATTTTGAAACAATTAACGAAACGGTCAGTCAGGAAGTAAAAGATATAACTCATAAAAGTGACAGGAAAGAGCTTCTTACCATTTCGAAAGTGCGAAAACTGAACTTACATGCAGGAGACATCTTTGAAACAGATAAGAACATCATTGTTACAGCATTGGCCAGGGATTATTTGCGTGATTTAGGAGTTGAGATCATATAGAAAGGAGCATGCTATGTTCATTGGAAAAGTTGTTGGCAGCTTATGGGCTACTCGCAAGGATGAAAAGTTAAATGGTTTAAAGTTCATGCTTATTGAAAAACAACGAAACGAACATGAGGCTGATCCTGCTCTGGTTGTTGCAGTTGATCATGTAGGCGCGGGCATTGGAGAATCCGTACTGATTACGACTGGCAGCTCTGGTCGTCTATCTTTTGATGGTAAAAGTATTCCTGTTGATATGGTTATTGTCGGTATTATAGACACTGTTGACTATCCAAAGGAATGATAAAAACTGAATGGAGTGAAATGTATGAGTATAAATGAAATCATAATTTGGCTTATGGTAATTATAATGGTCATAGGTGCAATCGACCGTTCCCTGGGCAATAAAACTGGTTTAGGTAAACAATTTGAAGAAGGTATACTGGCAATGGGTTCCTTAGCACTTTCAATGGCTGGTATCATCGTTTTGGCACCGAAGTTATCGGACTGGCTAAGTCCTATTATTGTTCCTGTATACAAATTGTTAGGAGCAGATCCGGCAATGTTTGCAGGAACTCTATTAGCAAATGATATGGGTGGGTTTTTCTTAGCACAACAAATGACTTCTGACCCATTAATTGTACTTTTCTCAGGTGGTATTTTAGGTGCCATGATGGGAGCAACTCTTGTATTTACAATCCCGGTTGGATTGGGCCTTATCAATAACGAAGATACAAAGTATCTGGCACAAGGAGTATTATGCGGGATCGTGACGATTCCAATTGGAGCATTAGTTTCAGGAATCATGATGGGTATGCCAATCATTAAAGTCTTTATGAATTTAATACCCATAATAGTTGTAGCGATTTTAATTTCCATTGGACTATTTAAAATCCCTGAAGGAATGATTAAAGGGTTCAATGTATTTGGGAAAATCATAGTGGCTGTTGGAGCCATTGGCTTGGCAATTGGAGGGTTGGACTTACTAGTAGGTATCAAAGTATTTGAAAATCAAGATACACTTGAAGTTGGATTCCAGACAGTTGGTGGTATTGCCATTACTTTAGCTGGTGCTTATGGATTGGTGTTCTTGATCACAAAGTTATTCAAGAAACCATTGATGAAACTAGGTCATTTGTTAGGAATGAATGATATTGCAGCAGCAGGTCTTATAGCATCTCTTGCCAACAATATTGCCATGTTCCAAACAGTAAAAGATATGGATAAACGTGGAAAGGTGATTAATATCGCTTTTGCAGTTTCAGCATCTTTTACATTTGGTGACCATTTAGGATTTACAGCCGGTGTTGCCCCGGAGTTGATTACTCCAATGATTATTGGCAAGCTGGTCGGTGGTATATCTGCTATTTTTGTTGCCATATTTTTATCTAAACGTGTATTTAGGATTGAATAAAGCGAATACGATAGAGATTTAAGTACGGATGGAGGTTAAGATGTTGAATATAGACAGATCAGAAATTGAAAAGTTAGTTCGTGGTATTATAATGGAAGAATACAGCAATAAGTTAAATGATTCTTCAAAGAGGCATGTTGACTCTAGCGGTGTAATGTCCATTTCATTGCCATTGTTTTCTGTAAGTGAAGAAGATCGGTTGGACACAGGCAATCCTAATCATAAAGTGTATACGAAGGATTTAGTTTCACTTACTGAAAGTCCCAGACTGGGTTGTGGACTAATGGTAATGGAAGATACTACCTTTGATTGGACGTTAGGATATGATGAAATTGATTATATCATCGAAGGAACTCTAACAATTATCATAGATGGCCGTCGTATAACTGCCAATGCAGGAGAATTGATTTTGATTCCAAGTGGTTCAAGTATTCAGTTTTCAGTTGAAGGAAAGGCAAGGTTTATCTATGTGACTTATCCAGCTGATTGGCAAAATAAATAATTGATATTATTATTTCCAACTCATTCATGGTCTGATGAAAATTTACATGCCGGTATCTATGACATCAAAACAGAAGATCCTGTGTTGGAATGCTGTCCAATCTTTTTATGAAAAGAGTAGGGGTTATTTGCTCACTCTTTTTATTTACATAGAATCATCCTGGACGTGATCCTCAATGCTATCTAATTAAGAGTTAATTTAAAAGCGATCTTACCATCCTTGGCAGTACTATGTTAAAATCAAAGGTGCAGCCAACACACGATCAAAAGGAGAGAATGAGATGAGTGGAAAAATTATAATGAACTTAGCCATCAGCATTGACGGATATATTGCTGACGATAACGGAGGCTTTGACTGGATTGTGGGACAAGGCGATACCTCTATTGATACCTCCGAAAAAAGTGAATTTGAAGAGTTCCTTGCGGGTATTGACATTGTTGTTATGGGCAAAAACTGCTATGATCAGGGTTTTGCGAAAGAGTATCCAATAAAAACGGTTTATGTAGCTACAAGTGAAGAGAAAGAAGATGAGGGTAATATCCGTTTTATCCATGGCGATATAGTCAGCATATTTGAAAAAGAAAAGAACAGTGGTAAGAATATATTTCTGTTTGGCGGCGGCGGTTTGGTAGATCATTTTATTAAAGCTGATGCTATTGATGAATATATTGTGGGAATCATTCCAACGATACTTGGAAAGGGCCGTCCACTGTTTTTGGGAAACAATCCGACGATACAGCTTCATCTTGATAAATACACCATTAGCGATGGAATTGCTGTGTTTCATTACTCAAAACGATGAATGGAAGCCAGCGCAACATAATGCTGTATTCAAGATATAATAATCAGTATGTTATATACAAAATCCAGTAAGTTGAGATTAACTGGTGAAAGAGGAAAGTTACATGGCAAATAATATAAAACCTAAAAGTGTTCCAGATCAAATCCTTCTGGTAGTGGAAGTAATTGAGGATCTATTTGAAAATCAATGAATAGGAATATATCTGTATGGTTATTCCTTAGGGCAGGCCGGTTTTATTAACACAAAACAGGCCTGTTTGTACATCCAGGGACAGTCTTAGCAGTTTTATCTTCCCCCAATTTAACATCGAAAAATGAAAGGTGTTATGTTATAATCAATACAGATTTATATAAAAAGAGTATACTGATATGGAGCTTTTAAAGCTGCGGTTGTACATACTATGATAGAGACATAATCTTAAATGATAAATGATTAAGGAGGCGGCCGGAGAATAAACATGAAGAACAGAACCTATTTCGCAATCGATTTAAAATCCTTCTACGCTTCGGTCGAGTGTATGGAACGAGGGCTTGATCCGCTGACCACGAACCTTGTTGTCGCTGATGCAAGCCGTACCGAAAAAACCATTTGTCTTGCCGTCTCTCCCTCCCTCAAAGCATATGGGATTCCCGGTAGGGCGAGGCTGTTTGAGGTCGTGCAGAAGGTCAGGGAAGTAAATGCGGTACGGCTGCGCGAAGCATCGGAACGAGCCTTTTCCAGTGCCTCTTTCAGCGAGACGGAATTGAAATCCTCACCGGGTATCTCACTTGACTATATTATTGCTCCGCCAAGAATGGCGCATTATATCGAATACAGCACGCGGATTTACAATATCTACTTAAAGTACATCGCGCCCGAAGATATTCATGTCTACTCCATCGACGAGGTATTCATCGATGCCACTGATTATCTGAACACCTACAATCTTTCCGCCCGTGAGCTTGTCACAAAAATGATTCTGGATGTTCTTAAAACGACCGGTATTACAGCATCAGCAGGAATAGGCACAAACTTGTATCTTTGCAAGATCGCTATGGATATTCAGGCAAAGCGTATTCCGGTGGATCAAAACGGAGTGCAGATAGCAGAATTGGACGAAATAAGCTACCGACGCTTGCTGTGGTCACATCGGCCTTTAACCGACTTTTGGCGTGTTGGCAGAGGCTATGCTAAAAAGCTGGAGGAACAGGGCCTCTTTACCATGGGAGATATTGCAAGATGCTCGATAGGTAAGTCTAACGAATATTATAAAGAAGATTTATTGTACAAATTGTTCGGAATCAATGCGGAGCTGTTGATAGACCATGCATGGGGGTGGGAGCCATGCACGATTGCCGATATTAAAGCCTATAAACCAAGCACAAACAGTATTGGATCGGGGCAGGTGTTGCAAAGCGCCTATACCTTTGATAAAGCAAAGCTGATTGTGTGGGAAATGACCGATCTGCTGGTGCTTGATTTAGTAGATAAAAAGCTTGTGACCGACCAGCTTGTTCTGACGGTCGGATATGATATTGAAAATCTGACAAACCCGAAGATCAAGAACTCATACCACGGGGCGGTCACCACCGACCACTACGGACGTACCGTTCCGAAATCTGCGCATGGTACGGCAAACCTTGGCAGACAGACTTCCTCTACAAAATTGATCATGGATGCTGTCACGGAGTTGTTTGAACGCATTGTCGACAAAAATCTCCTTGTCAGGAGAGTCAACATCACAGCAAATCATGTTGTGGATGAGGAAACCGTTCAAAAGTCAGATAACTTTGAACAGCTCGATCTCTTTACGGATTACGGTGCTGTCCAGGCGAAAAAAGAAGAGGAAGAAGCCGAGCTGGTACGTGAGAAAAGCATGCAGAAAGCTATGCTGGAGATAAAAAAGAAATATGGAAAAAACGCCATCCTAAAGGGCATGAATCTGGAGGAAGGCGCTACCACATTAGACCGGAATAAGCAGATTGGAGGGCACAAGGCATGACGAAGACATATGACGATATCATCGATCTACCACACCATGTCTCTACGACCCATCCCCATATGGCAGCCATTGACCGGGCAGCTCAGTTTTCCCCTTTCGCTGCACTGACCGGCTATGATGCCGCCATTAAAGAAACTGCAAGGCTGACTGATGAGAGAGTAGAACTGGACGAATCCATGAAGGACGCTTTGAGCAATAAGCTGCAAATCATAGCAGACCGGCTTAAAGAGCATCCTGAAATTGCAATCACTTACTTTCAGCCGGATGGGAAGAAGAATGGCGGCACCAATGTTACTGCTGTCAGTGCGGCTAAAAAGATAGACAAATATGAACGGGTTGTCGTTATGGCCGATGACATCGTGATCCCCATTGATGATATAATCAGCATAGATGGGCAGATATTCGAAACGATGGCGTTCCATTCGTCTGATGAATGAATAACGGATAAATAGGACTTTATTGAGCCGTTTTAAACTAAGGGCTATTTATAAAGTCATGACTGACTGTATCATTTTTTAGCACTAAGATTATTAACAAAATTACAATCAAGAAAGAGAATTTCATGAAACAGATTGCAATCTTATCCGATACTCATGGTCTGCTGCGAGAGCCTGTTATAGCTGAACTTGCCAAAGCTGATTGCTCCTTTCATGCCGGTGATATCAACACACCATACATTGCCGAGTCCATACGACAGTTCGGAGAGACCTATATGGTGCGTGGCAACAACGATAAAGAATGGGCAGAAGCCCTGCCTAAAAACATTACCGTTTCAATTGAAGGTGTGAAATTCTTCATCGTTCATAACAAGAAAGATGTCCCCAAATACTTAACAAATATAGACGTGGTGGTCTACGGTCACTCCCACAAATATTCTGCAGAAATTATTGGGGGAGTACTGTTTCTCAATCCAGGAAGCTGCGGCAAACGGCGTTTTGATTTGGAAATCACAATGTGCCGTATGATTGTGGATGCAGGGCACTACCAATACGAAAAAGTGATGATTCCCTTATAAGTTAGAATCTGACGTGCTGACTTTTATTCAACATACGGATTGAATAGTAATATAGGTGCTAAGAACGAATTTCAAGTTAAACTAAATCCATCTTGTGATGAAATATATTTTTACAGTGGAAATGGTGAATCCAAGTTGAAGCTGAAAAGAGATAGTGAAACAAATCAATTGGAAAGAGTTAAACAGGCAAATTTATATTCCAGGAGGCATAGCGCGTTGAAATTTGATGTAACTAAGAATAATATAATAGCCATTTCAACAGGATCATTACAGGGTATTTATATATTGCTCTTTTTTTCTGGACTGTTAGGAAAGATATGCCAGATCAATGTTCATATTGCATTTGGAATATGCGCTATCATTTCTATTATCTGCTTTTTATTCTCTATCTGGCTGCTGCTTCCCTTTTCAAAGTTCAAGCACAGCATAAAATATTTGTTTCTATTTTTTGCTGTGATCCAGATATTTGTGACGATTTTTATTTACTTATTGCCGGAAGCAGGAATACCAGCGCCAATCCAGTTTTAGTAATAGTATAAGTTGCGTTTATATGCGACTCGGCCAAGGCAGGCTATGTAAATCATATAAAACCGCTGTCCTACTTGAGGGTATCATATCATATCCAGGGCGGCGGTTTTCTGTATTTCTATGAAGTTTTAATTATGGTATGTAAGCCAGTCATGCTTGATAAGAATTTTTAATGTGCTTAAATTAAGTTTACAAAAGAGGACAGCAAAAGCGAGGAATAAATTTACTATTAACAGTATGATTTAGTCAGGAGGCGAAGAAATGGAATGGTTGAGGAATTTAAGCAATGCCATTGAATATATAGAAAAAAATTTAGATGGCGAGATTGATTACGAAGAAGCCGCCAAAATTGCGTGTTGTTCCACCTGTTATTTTCAACGGATGTTTTCCTATGTAGCGGGTATATCGTTATCAGAATATATTCGCCGCCGGAGAATGACACAGGCTGCCTTTGAAATACAAACCACAGATACAAAGGTTTTGGACGTTGCACTAAAATATGGCTATACTTCTCCGACTTCTTTTAACCGGGCATTTCAAAACGTGCATGGAATATCCCCAATAACCGCAAAAGCAAAGGGAAGTATATTAAATGCATACCCGCCTATCAAAATTTCAGTCAATATTATAGGAGGTAATGTCATGCCCTACCGGGTCGAAGAAAAAGAAGCGATGAAAATTGTAGGTATCCGTATTCCATTGACATTGGATATGGAAGAAAACAAAAGAAACGTTCCGCCTTTTTGGGAAAATACGTTAAAAAACAGTCGATTTGCAAAAATCTGCAATTTGTCAAACCAACTTCCCATGAGTGTTTTAGGAGCCACTGTATGTCAAAATGCTGATGAAATTTATTATTACATTGCGGCTGCAACTGATCAGCCCGTACCGGACGGAATGTTTGAATACGAAATTCCCTCCGCCACATGGGTGGTTTTTGAGAGTGATGGACCTTTCAAAGAATCCATTCAGAACATTTTTAAGCGTTTTCTCACGGAATGGCTTCCGTTTTCGGGATACGTTTATGCAGAACTACCGGACATAGAAGTTTATCCGATTAACAAAGAGATACCGCAAGCCGGTCATTCTGAAGTATGGATTGCAGTAAAAAAAGAAAAGGAAAATTAAACTTATGAAATATCAGATGGAATGTTCCCAACAGGGAGGAATAAAATGACTGCTATTTATGTAAATGATCTGTTTAAAAAGTATAAAAATGGAGTACAGGCATTAGATGGCCTTACTTTGACGGTAGAAGAAGGTGAAATATTTTCTCTCTTAGGACAGAACGGAGCAGGAAAATCTACGCTTATCAATGTGCTGACGACCTATCTGCGCCCCACTTCCGGCAACGTAATCATGTTTGGAAAAGATGTTTATCGTGAAGCGGCTGAAATTCGTTCAAAAATTTCCTGTGTTGCGCAGAGGACTTCCATTGATACGCACTTATCACTCACAGAGAACATGATATTTCAAAGTAAGCTTTATAAAGTGCCAAAGTCAGAAGCCGGAAAGCGCATGGGGATGTTAATTACCTGTTTTGGATTAGAAAAGTATTTAAAATACCCGGTTTCGTCCTATTCAGGTGGAGTAAAAAGACGGCTTGACATTGCGCTTAATCTTATGTCTGATCCCAAAGTGTTATTTTTAGACGAGCCGACGGTTGGAATGGATATTCAATCCCGAGTGGCAATGTGGGATATGGTAAAGAAAATCAGAAACGATTTTGGAACTACTATTTTCTTAACTACTCATTACTTAGAAGAAGCTGACCAGCTGAGCGATAAGATCTGCATTATGAAAAATGGGAAAGAGGTCATTCAAGGCTCTCCAAATGCTCTCCGGGAGTATCTGCGACAGGATATGTTGAAAATCAGCTTTTCAGTAAAAAAAGATGCTGAACATTGTTTTGAATGCTTAAAGGAAGGGATTGCTCTCAAAGAGTCAGATTTACGCCATGATACGATAATTACCAGCTTGAAAAACGGACGTAAGGATTTAGAAAGTACAAACCGCTGGTTACTGGAGCATGGCATTCCATTCCTGGGAATCGAAATTGTTCGGCCTACTTTAGAGGATGTTTTCATCAGCCTGACTGGCGAAAACGAAAAGGAGGTCAGTTAGTGGATACTTTAACCTTGCTTCACCGCAATATTAAATGGCGTTTTCATAATGTATTTACGATCGTGATTACTATTTTACAGCCCATGTTATGGCTTGTTTTGTATAGTGCCGTTGCAGGACAATCCATGAAAGGAATTGGAATAGCAAATTATACGGCTTTTGTTCTACCCGGACTTATTGTGCTGGTCAGTTTCGGAGCGTGCAGCAGCAGCGGCATTATGAATTATTTGATGAAAGCAGATGGAAGCTTTTATCGGATCTTGATTGCTCCGGTCAAAAGATGTTCTATTGTAATGGGGCAGGTATTGGAAGCAGTCGTATGTACTTTTATCGAAGTCGCTATTATGTGCATTGTCAGCTTGTTTTTTTCCGTTAACATTGCTGCCGGGTTCACAGGAGCACTCATAATAGCCCTATTGGTATTTTTAACAGCATTTTTCATTTCAGGACTCACCTACGCCATAAGCCTTTGCCTTCCAAATGAGGTCATATATGAAACAGTAATGAGTGCGATTGTTCTTCCCATCTTCTTTCTAAGTACAGCATTATTTCCAGCAGATGGTATATCCGGTGGATTAAAAATTGCAGTGAATCTAAATCCATTTACTCATATAATAAACGTCTTGCGTGCTTTGATTATACATGGCAATATTGTTGTTCGAGATGTCGTTTTCATTGTTCTCTTGCTTGTAGTTATGTGTGGTATCAGTTTTTCATGGGCCTTTCACAGGTTGAGAAAGGAAACAGCTATATAAAAAATACATGTCTATAAAAATACGGGTGGCCTCTGCGCCCATTTTCCATATGACACCGTTCGGGTTTTCTCGAATCGGTGTCTTTGTGTTTGTCTTTCAGACAAGCCTTTGTGCGACTTCGGGTCTAGTAAGCCTGGTATGCGCTGCAGTCAGATAGCGCGCATGGAGGGAGATCAGTTTGAGATGGATGCCATCGCCTCCTGCTATATCGGAGGAGCTGCTGCTACCGGAGGCGTGGGCACGATTATCGGAGCCGTTGTCGGCGCATTTATCATGGGTATTTTGAACAATGGTATGTCCCTTTACGGCTGGTCCACCGATATCCAGAAAATCGTAAAAGGTGCTGTACTTTTGGGGGCAGTTACGATAGACTTATTATCAAAGAGAAAAAAATAGCTGAAAGATAGGGATGGAATATGCAGGCACGGGAAGCAAAATATATGATGGTTGTCCAATGGGTACAGGAACAGATTGAAAACGGCAGCATCGGGATGGGCGATAAGCTTCCCTCTGAAAATGAGATGAGCCTTCAGTTTCATTTAAGCAGGCAGACGATACGCCATGCGATCGACGTGCTGGAGCAGCGGAAGCTGGTGACGCGGATACAGGGAAGCGGAACTTATGCAGGTGCCTGTGCCCGGGGAGGAAGTCAGGAGAAATATTTTAATATAGCTGTCATCAGCACCTATGTGGACAGCTATATATTTCCGGCTGTGCTTAAGGGGATTGAACGGGTGCTTTCCAAGTCTGGTTATACCATGCAGGTGGCATTTACCGGGAACCGGACTGATCGGGAACGAGAGGCGCTGGATAAGATTCTGGAAAAGGGACTGATTGATGGTTTGATTGTGGAACCTGCAAAAAGCGCCCTGCCCAACCCGAATCTGCATTATTATAAGAAGCTGATGGGGCAGCAGGTTCCGGTTTTGTTTTTTAACAGCAGTTATCCGGAGTTAAATCTTCCCTGCGTATCACTTAATGACGCGCTGGTAGGAGAGAAAGCGGCAGAATATCTGATTCAGGCGGGCCACAAAGATATTGGGGGAATTTTTAAATCTGATGACGGTCAGGGACATTTAAGATATTCCGGATTTGCAAAGAGCATGGAGAAGGCAGGCTTAAAGCTGGACGGAAAGAGGATTCTATGGATCGATTCCGAGAGCCTGAAAGATATGGAGTTATGGGCGGATTATCTGTTCCAGCGGCTGGAGGGCTGCACAGGGGTGGTCTGCTATAACGATGAGGTGGCAAACCTGTTGTCTGGAATCTGCTTAAAAAGAGGAATCTGCATACCGGAGGACTTATCCCTTGTCAGCATTGACAATTCCGATCTGGCAACTTTGGGAGAGGTTCTCATCACCTCTTTTCCCCATCCCATGGAGGCCCTGGGAAGAAAGGCAGCGGAACATATGATACAGCTCATAGAGAATCCATGTTTTGATGGAAATTACCTCTTTGATTCGGAGGCTGTTGAAAGGGAATCTGTGAAATTTATATCAAAGGAGAATAATAATGAGTGAGAAAAAAGGTTCCTCCAATCCGCCTCAGAGCACCCTGGTCCTGCGGCTTGTGGGCGGAGGCTATCTGGTTTACCTTGGGTTCCAGATGATACCGGAGCTTTCCATGTCTTTCGGGATCCGAAATCTGGTTCAAATGACAGCGCTGGTTATCTTCCTTGTAGTAGGGATCTTGCTTGTGGGCTGGTCTGTGAAAAAGCTGCTGCGGAGAGAATTTGAGCGCCCTGGGGAGAAAGCGGACGGGATAAAAGAAGACAATAAGGAAAATTGATTTATTTTTATGAAAGAAGGAGTTGTCATATGGACAGCTCCTTCTTTTACGGTTACAAATTCCATAGTGTTATTATTTTGGGAAACAGTTCAAAATATAATTGCAGAGTTTATCTGGTGGTTCCTGACAGCCATGATCGACCCAACGCTTTAGGCACATGGTGATGCCAGCCTGATAAAATACGAAATAGTACATCATTTCATCTTCCGAGGTAATTCCCTTTTGCAGCGCATTAGGCTTAACGGCTCTATTCCATAGTTGTTCAAAGCCGGCCTCAATAGGAAAATTTTTTCGTTTGTTTAAGCAAGCGCGATAAAAGTTCTGGTGGTCACGTATAAAAGTTAAAAATGGTAGTATATATTCTGCTGTCATGAAAAATGTTCCGTTCAGTTTGTTTATATCATATTGTTCCATTATTCGGGAATTCATCTTTGCCTCTAATTGAGCTAACAGATCAAAAACATCCTGAAAGTGGGCATAAAAAGTCGTCCGATTGATATTTGCTGCCTGACAGATGGAGCGTACCGTAATTTGATTGATTTCCTGCACGGCTAACATATCAATAAAACATTCTTCAATTTTCTGTTCGTTATCCCGGTATCGCAGATTGTTTTTTGTGTTCATAAGTTCCTTTCTAGGCATTATCCCAACACTGGAAGCTGAATTGATGATTGTATAAGTATAATACAAATATTATACTTATTTTATATTAACAATACAAGTGTTGAGATAAAGTATCAAATTTAAAAACCAGATGGAGGTATTTTCTTATGAAAGCTGCAATCTATAACGGTAAAGAAGACGTTTCGGTCGTAGATCTTGAAACACCGGTTTGTGGTGACAACGATATCGTCATTAAAAATATCTATTCGAGTATCTGTGGTACGGATGTTGCTGTTTTTAGGCATGGCCCAGCCACTGGCCATAAAGTAACAGTCGGAGGAGAGTTCGGCCATGAAACAATATCTGAAGTAGTGGCTGTCGGTAAATGTGTTCAAGGTATAGAAGCAGGTCAGCGTGTTTATCCTTATCCGTCTCTTGCAAAAGGTGATAGAAATCGTGCGGGTACGCTTGGCGGTTTCTCTGAATACATTTTAGTTCCCAACGCAGAACTAAATAAGCAGGTTTATGCGGTTAGTGATAAAATTTCATCGAAAGCCGGCTGTTTAATCGAACCATTTACCATAGGAAATCGCGCAGCCAGGCGTGCAATGCCCAAAAAAGGAGAAAATGCCATTGTATTTGGTGCGGGTACCATTGGCATTGCAGTATCCATTGCACTGAAGCAATTTGGCTGCAATAAAGTCATGGTGACTGATGTTTCTGATTTTCGTCTGGAAAAAATAAAAGAATTGGGTTTTGAAATCTGCAACTCTTCTAAAGAAGATTTGAAAGAAAAGGCCATGCGGGTATTTGGAACTGCTCCAAGTCTGCAAGGACAGACAGCAGATGCTGATATTTATGTTGATGCTGCAGGTGTGTCTTCCGTTCTTGAAATCTATCAGGATATGGGCAAGATCTTTAGCAGAATTGTGGTTGTAGCGGTGCTGGCGGGTAAGCGCCCGGTTGATATACTGTCCATGACCTACGCACAGCAGGCTCTTATCGGCAGCGGGGGATATATGCCCGAGGATGTCCGGGATGTCATGGCAATGATGGAGAGCGGCAAATATGATTTGGAGTCAATCATCACACATGAGTTCCCGCTTAAGGACATTTCAGAAGCTATTAGGATAGCAGGTAAAGTTCATGAAGCATTAAATGTAGTGATTAAGTTTTGATTAGAAAATGTAAGCATAATAAATTTAATAATGGAAGGTCAACTTTGAGCAGTAGTCTTGAAAAAATATTTCTAAAGACTCCTGCTTTTTTATTATGGATTTAATGGGCCATCCTGATTAAGCTTGAATTAGTGATGTATAAGAAAGCAGGATAAGTCAGTATTAAACTGAAACGTACATTGTAAAGCTGCGTTACTTTAGGGTATAAAGGTAACAGATTATACTATAAAGACACAAATAATATCATGTTCTAAAATGGAAAGGAAAGAAAAGCTTATGTGTAAAGAACAGGAAAGTTCATGGATCGACCAGGCTGTTTTAAAGGTCATGGAAAAGATGGAGTGGGTCAGTGAAAAGTCAAAAAATAAAATTCCCTATACCACGGTAAATGGCGTTCATGACGATCGGAGCAAAGGCAGTGAATTCGCAGGAGATAATGGAATCAACTGGTGGTGTAATGGTTTTTGGGGCGGCATGATGTGGCAGATGTATCATAAGACCGGTAAGGAACGGTATATGGAGATCGCCCGGATTTCAGAGGAAAAGCTGGATCAGTGTTTTGAGGATTATTATGGTCTTCATCACGATGTTGGCTTTATGTACCTACCTACGGCTGTGGCAGATTATCGTCTCACCGGGA
>POVV01000356.1_pt1 | contig 31758 bp, 29 predicted proteins | sample 1560271 | NCBI WGS metagenome assembly POVV01 (sample SAMN08337232, study PRJNA429181) | Bioreactor metagenome, whole genome shotgun sequencing project. | biome: cows' rumen and soil; feature: anaerobic; isolation source: anaerobic chemostat enrichment culture, galacturonate as sole carbon... | reverse complement strand
TCAATGTTAGGCTTAAAAAGAACACATAGATGCACAGAGGTTACAACAGCCAATGTGGGCAGTGAAATAACGGTTATGGGCTGGGTCCAGAAAAGCAGAAATAAGGGAGGAATCATTTTTGTTGATTTAAGAGACCGTTCCGGAATTCTGCAGATCATTTTTGAAGAAAGCGATTGCGGAGCTGAAAGCTTTGCAAAGGCTGAAAAATTAAGAAGTGAATTTGTTATCGCAGTGACCGGCGAAGTGGAAACAAGGGCAGGAGGAGTGAATGAGAACCTGGCCACAGGGGCCATTGAAGTACGGGCAAAGAGCCTAAGGATTTTATCCGAATCTGAAACACCTCCTTTCCCCATCGAAGAGAACTGCAAGACAAAGGAAGAACTGAGATTAAAATACCGTTTCCTTGATCTTAGAAGACCTGATATCCAGAAGAACATCAGAGTGAGAAGCCAGGTTGCCACCTTAACAAGGGCATTTTTGGCGGAAGAGGGCTTTTTAGAGATTGAAACGCCGACACTTATTAAGAGCACTCCGGAAGGCGCCCGGGACTATTTGGTTCCAAGCCGTGTCCACCCAGGCTCTTTCTATGCACTTCCCCAGTCTCCCCAGCTTTTTAAGCAGCTGCTGATGTGTTCCGGTTATGACCGTTATTTCCAGCTGGCAAGATGCTACCGTGACGAGGATCTGCGTGCAGACAGACAGCCGGAATTTACCCAGATCGATATGGAGCTGTCCTTTGTGGATGTGGAGGACGTGCTGGAAGTCAATGAAAGGCTGTTAAAGAAATTATTTAAGGAAATTACTGGATTTGATATCCAGCTTCCGATTACCAGAATGACCTGGAAAGAAGCTATGGACCGCTTTGGTTCTGACAAGCCGGATATGCGTTTTGGAATGGAACTTAAAAATGTTTCCGATGTAGTAAAGGATACGGAATTTGCAGTGTTCAAGGGAGCGCTTGAAAACGGCGGTTCTGTCCGCGGTATCAATGCCGGGGGACAGGGAGCTATGCCTCGTAAGAAGATCGACGCCCTGGTGGAATATGCAAAAGGCTTTGGCGCCAAGGGTCTGGCATATCTTGCTGTGAATGAAGACGGAACCTATAAATGTTCCTTTGCAAAATTCATGACAGAGGAAGAGCTTCACATTCTGGCAGATGCAATGGGAGCAAAGCCTGGAGATCTGCTTTTATTTGCGGCAGACCGGGATAAAGTGGTATTTGACGTATTAGGCAACTTGAGGCTGGAGCTGGCAAGACAGCTTGATCTTCTGAAAAAGGATGACTTTAAATTCCTATGGGTAACGGAATTCCCGCTGCTTGAGTATTCCGAAGAACAGGGCCGTTTTACTGCAATGCATCACCCATTTACCATGCCTATGGATGAAGACTGGGCGCTTATTAATAGCAATCCTGGCGCTGTCCGTGCAAAAGCATATGACATCGTGTTAAATGGTACGGAGCTTGGCGGAGGTTCTGTCCGTATCCATCAGAGCGATATCCAGTCCAAGATGTTTGAAGTGCTGGGCTTTACAAAGGAACAGGCTCAGGATCAGTTCGGTTTCCTTTTGGAGGCATTTAAATATGGTGTTCCGCCTCATGCAGGACTTGCTTACGGTCTGGACCGGGTAGTCATGCTGATGGTAGGCGCAGACAGCATCCGGGATGTAATTGCCTTCCCTAAAGTAAAAGATGCATCCTGCCTGATGACTGAGGCACCTTCAACGGTAGATTCTAAGCAGCTTGTGGAACTGGGAATAGAAATCAGTGAAGAAAATGAATAATTGATTGATGAGGGATGCCCTTCTGCTAAAAGTGTCAGCTTTTGGCGGATGGGCATCCCTTTTCTATGTTTATAATTAAAAGGTATAAAAGAAACCTGAGAAATGGAAGAAATAAATTTAAAATATGGAAAAATTATATACTATTTTTACATTTATCTGATATAATAGAGGAAAACGTACTTTTCAAAAGGAGGGTTTCAACAATGAAAGGAAGTAAGACAAGAAGGTTTTTGTCACTATGGCTGGCTCTGCTCATGGTCCTGTCCCTGACGACAGGCATATCCTTTTCTTCACTGGCCGCAGACAGGGATATCGTGGTTCTCTATACCAACGATGTCCACTGCGGGGTTGATGAAAACATAGGATATGCGGGACTTGCTCTCTATAAGAAAGAGATGCAGGCTCAGACTCCATATGTGACGCTGATTGACGCCGGAGATGCCATTCAGGGCGCGCCTATTGGGACACTGTCAGACGGAGGTTATTTGATCGACATTATGAATAAGGTCGGTTATGACTTCGCAGTGCCGGGTAACCATGAGTTCGATTATGGGATGCCCCGTTTTCTGGAATTGGCAGGAAAGTTAAGCTGCGGTTACTATTCCAGCAATTTTATGGATTTAAAGACTGGCTCCACGGTATTTGCTCCCTATAAGATCTTTACATACGGGGATACTAAGGTCGCGTTTGTAGGTGCAACTACCCCGGAAAGCTTTACTAAATCCACACCAGCTTATTTCCAGGATGGAAATGGTAATTATATTTATGGTTTTTGTGAAGATGAAAATGGACAAAGACTCTATGACCAGATCCAGTCATCTGTAAACAGTGCAAAAGCAGAGGGAGCTAATTACGTAATTTTGGTTGGCCATCTGGGCGAAAACGGGACAACAGACCGTTGGACCTCTGATAACGTGATCAAGAATACTACGGGCATTAATGCATTAATCGACGGCCATTCCCATGAGGAATATGGAAAGTATGTAAAGAACAAGGATGGCCAGGATGTGCTTCTTACCCAGACAGGTACAAAGTTAAAGAACTTCGGAAAGCTGACACTTCATACGGATGGAACAATTTCCAGCGAACTGATTTCCCAGGTTCCGGCAGGAGCGGGCACCAGCGCTTATACAGTAAAGAATGGGGATTCTTTAAGCCGGATCGCTAAGAGAGAATTAGGCTCCTATAACCGTTGGAATGAAATCTATGAAGCAAACAGAGATAAAATCAAGGATCCTAATGTCCTGACTGTAGGCGTTCAGTTGGTGATTCCTGGAAAAAGCGCTGTTACAGCTGACGGAAAGGCCATTGACTATGATACAGACAAATTCGTAAAGGCGATCCAGGCGCAGTACAATGAGACATTGAAGGCTGTGATCGGGCATACGGATGTTGAACTTACAGTAAATGATCCGGCAACCGGAAACCGTGCGGTCAGAAGCGCGGAGACAAACCTTGGTGATCTGTCTGCGGATGCATACCGCTATGTGCTTGGAGCAGAGATCGGATTATCCAATGGCGGCGGTATCAGAGCCAACATAAAAGCCGGTAACATTACCTATAATGATACCCTCACCGTGTTCCCATTCGGCAATATGGGTTGTGTTGTGGAAGCAACAGGCCAGCAGATCAAGGATGCCCTGGAAATGGCTTCCCGGAACTGCCCGAAGGAGAATGGTGGTTTCCTGCAGGTATCGGGTATTACTTATACCATCGATACCACTAAGGCTTCCAATGTACAGTTGGATGAAAAAGACAATTTTGTGAAGGTAAACGGAGCATACCGGGTATCAGATATCATGGTAGGCGGTGCTCCTCTTGACGTGAATAAGACTTATACTGTAGCCTCCCATAACTACATGTTAAAATCTGCCGGTGATGGCATGACCATGTTTAAGGGAAGCAAGGTGATCCGGGATGAAGTCATGACTGATGTAGACTTGCTTTCCACTTATATCCGCAGCAATTTAGGCGGCAATGTAGGTGCCGATTATGCAAATCCTGCAGGTCAAGGCAGAATTACCATTAAATAAAATGAAAAGCAGCCTGCCCCGGTAAGATGGGGGCAGGCTTTTCCATTGCTTCTTTTCACAGGAAATGATACACTTAAAGACAGAAACAATTACAGAAAAAGATTAGGAGATTGATATTATGTTGTTAAAAAACCCGCAGACCCGTTTTGAGGAGATATACCAGATTTATAAGGAATCATTTCCAAATATTGAGCGCCGGACAAAAGACGATCAGAAAAGGGTTTTCGGTAATCCCTGTTATAAAGTCCGGGTGATAGAAGAGGAAGAAAAGATTGTGGCCTTTCTGGGATACTGGGATCTGACTTCTTGTGTTTTTATGGAACATCTGGCCACAACGGAAGTATGCAGGGGAAAAGGATATGGAAAGCAGCTGGTACAAGAGGTTATGGAGGAAACAGAAAAGCCTGTATTTCTGGAAATAGAACCAATCACGGAGGAGAACCCTATAACCAGAAGCCGGGCAGTATTCTATGAAAGGCTGGGATTTCACTCCAATTCCTTTTACTATGAGCAATTGCCCTTAAAGCCTTTGGATAAGCCTATTCAGCTGTGGATTATGAGTTATGGAAAACCTGTGACGGAAGAGGAATTTCTGCCGTATAAAAAAGAAATCTATGAAATAGTATATGGTGTGGCAGCTTTTGAATAAAAATTGAGAATGCAGCCACGTACTGTCAGAGAAGCCGGCATAATGCCGGCTTCGGCTGTGGGGGAATACCGGAGGCTCAGATGAAGAACATTCCTAACTTAATTACAATGACAAGAGTGTTAGGAACCGTTGTTTTGTTAACAATGGAACCATTTTCAAGACAATTTCTCATTGTATATTTTTTATGCGGCATCAGTGACGTTTTGGACGGAATGATTGCGCGAAAGATGAATGCCGTAAGCAAAAAGGGTCAGATGCTGGATAGTATGGCTGATGCTTTCATGGTTATAGTTTTGTTGTCCATATTTGTTCCCAGCTTTAAATTGCCTTTATGGGGAATATATTGGATCGCTGCGATTGCTGTTGTTCGCTTGATATCCATAGGTGTTGGTTTTATTCGTTATGGACAGCTTGCCTTTTTACACACTTATGCTAATAAGCTGACAGGGTTTGCTTTGTTTACCTTTCCATTTCTATATATTGGATCAGGATTATATGCGGCGGCCATTTTGGTTTGTTTGATTGCAAGCATTTCGGCAATAGAAGAATTGATTATCAATACTGTTTCTATAAAGTTACGGCGAGATATTAAATCCATATTTACACTAAAAAAATAAAATAGTCAATTGGATATTCGCGATCCGCTTTGCTGCTTGCTCACCGCTTATGCCTTTCCGGCATTGAAGTGGGGGAATTACTTGATGAGGTTAAAAAGATTAAAGTCAGACGAATCAAGTGGATTTTCTATCTATGATTATCACAAATATAAATTTGAATTCGAAAGGTGGTATTTATATGGAAGAAAATTTATTAGTCAAGGTTATAAAAGATCAGACAGTCCGTGCTTTATGGGAAGTGAAAAATGTTATTGATAGTGTACCAAATGAGTTATGGAATAAAGAGTATTGTGAGATGCCTTGTTGGAAACATATTTAGCATATGCTTCATTCGCTGGATTTATGGTTTATCAATCCAAGTGATAAAGAGTTTGTAGAGCCTGAAATACACGAAAAGGACTTGAATAACTTAGAGGTGATCCCCAGTAAATATCTTTTAAGAGAAGAAATAAATGATTATTTTGCTGATATTGATATAAAAGTAAAGACTTACCTTTCACAACTGACAGATAAACAACTATTAGATACTCCGCCTGATTGTGGATATAATAAATTCACTTTGATTTTAGCGCAGTTCAGGCATTTACATAGCCATATGGGAATGATAATGGGCTTTATCATTGACGACACAGGCTTATGGCCAAGAGTGTTGGGATTAGAGAACCCTTTTCCCACTGGGGAATACAAAAGATATTTTTAATTATGAACTCTCAAAATAGGAGTATGAAGTTCAAATCGTCTATAGGGTTAAGCGAAACTAGGTAGTTGATGGAGCTTTTTATTATGTTTTTAGACATAAAGATGATTTGGCCGGCATTATGCCGGCTTTTTTATGTATGCACAAATATTCACAGAAGCCGTTTCTTCACAGGATGGGCAGCAAGATGCATATATTGATTTTAGTAGAATAAAAAAAGCAATTAAAATGACTGGAGGAGTCGGTGGAAGTGAATCAATATAAAATTTGCGTATATGCAATCAGTAAAAATGAAGAACAGTTTGTAGACCGATGGATGGATGCAGTATCCGAAGCCGATGCTGTCATTGTGACGGATACGGGCTCAACCGATCATACGGTTGAAAGACTTCGGGAAAGAGGAGCCATTGTTTATGAAGAAACCATATCGCCATGGCGGTTTGACACCGCCCGCAATGTGGCGCTAAGCCATGTCCCCGAGGATATGGACATCTGTGTTTCTAACGATTTAGATGAGGTCTTTGAATCAGGATGGCGGCAAAAGCTGGAAGAGCTATGGAGGCCGGAATACACCCGTGCACGATACTTATTTACATTTGCCTTTAATCCTGATGGTACCCCCAAAAAGCAGTATCCCATGGAAAAAATCCATATCAGGCATGGCTACCGCTGGGTACATCCGGTGCATGAGGTTCTGGAATACAGCGGTGCAGGGTCTGAGAAGGTCTCATGGATCAACGGGTTGGTCCTCAATCACTATCCGGATTTATCAAAACCAAGAAGTCAATATCTTCCTCTTTTGGAACTATCTGTTCAGGAAAACCCGCTTGATGACAGGTCTATGTTCTGGCTTGGAAGAGAATATGTGTATCACAGAAATTTTGATAAGGGAATTGAAACCCTGAAGAGACACCTTTCCCTTCAAACGGCTCAATGGAGTGAGGAACGAAGTGCCTCCATGCGCTTCATTGCTCAATGCTATGAAGAGAAGGAGAATATGAAAGAGGCCAGATCATGGCTCTTTCGGGCTTTGGCGGAATGTCCGGATGTCAGAGAACCATATCTTGCTCTGGTAAAATCAGCCTATAAGGAAAAAAACTGGCCGATGACCTATGCTATGGCAGAAAAGGGATTAACGATCTCAAGAAATTCAGGAAGTTATCTGGTAGACCCGGAAAGCTGGGGATGTGCCTTGTATGATTACGGTTCCATCAGCGCTTATAATATGGGGATGTATGAGAAGGCCAGAGACTATGCCCGTATGGCCTTGAGCATGAACTCTTCTAATGAAAGACTGCAAAATAATCTGCTATTGATTGAAAATAGGATCAAAAAACAGGAAAAGGCGGAGGAATCATCATGAAACTAAAAATCTGTGTTTATGCTATTTGCAAAAACGAGGTCCAATTTGTAGATAAATGGATGGACTCTATGAGTGAGGCCGACCTGATTGTAGTCACGGATACCGGTTCTGATGATGGGACTGTTGAAAAGTTGAAAGAACGGGGTGCGGTTGTATATGTGGACATCGTTAAGCCGTGGAGGTTCGATGTGGCGCGGAATATTTCCCTGAATCATGTCCCGGAGGATGTGGACATCTGCGTCTGCACGGACCTTGATGAATTATTTGAGCCAGGCTGGCGTAACAAACTGGAGGAAGCATGGCTTAATCATAGGCCGGAAGGTTCCATGCCTACCGCAAAAATGGGAAGATACCCTTATAACTGGAGTCTTAAGGAAGACGGGACCCCTGACATTCAATTTTATTATTTTAAAGTGCATAGCCGGCAGGGGTTCCGTTGGAAATGTCCTATCCATGAATTTCTCCAATATACGGGAAAATCACCCATTGAAACCATATATATCGAAGGAATGATTCTCAGCCATTACCCAGACACTGATAAATCCCGGGGGTCATATCTTCCCCTTTTGGAGCTTGCTGTGAAGGAAGATCCGGAGGATGAGAGGATGCGTTATTATCTTGGAAGAGAATATATGTATAATAGCCAGTGGCAAAAATGCATGGAAACACTTAAGGAATATCTGTCTTTGCCGGCTGCTGTATGGAGTGATGAGCGATGTGCCGCTATGCGCTGGATTGCAAAAGCCAGCTATAAAACAGGAGACTTGAAGGGAGCATATGCCTGGTATTATAAAGCCATTGCTGAAGTGCCGGGTATGCGTGATCCCTATGTGGAGTTCTCTAAAATGTGCTATGAAATAAAAGATTGGGCGATGACTTACTATTTAACAAAAGAAGCTTTAAAGATAAAGGAAAAATCGAGGACCTTTGTCAATATGGGATACTCCTGGGATTATACACTGGATGATTTTTGCGCCATAGCTGCCTATTGGCTGGGCATTCCGAAGGAATCCCTGGAACATGCAAAGAGTGCTCTTGAATATGCCCCCGATAATGAACGGCTAAAAAGAAATTTTAACATCATTGCAGCCGTACAAAAATCAAATGATCCTTAGAAATTAACCCGGCGGTGACTATACAGGAGTGTTCAGGAAAAGTTTGCAGATGTAACAAAGGATGCTGTTCTATGGGATCTACCACCCCTGCTCCTGTGCAGGGGCGGTAGATCATTCTCAGCGCGCACAACCGTAAAAATGCCGCTCAGCTTATCTAAAACTTCTACTAATTTTTTACCAAAAAGTCTTCAATCTGGTTTAAATCTTAATCATAGGGAAGACCATCCTTTGCATCCGATTTTTCTTCGCAGTTAAATCATTACACAAAGTGGTATTCTCTTTTTGTTTATTCAACTAATATCCTACAAAAACTTTACCCTAGCGAACTAAAATGTTAAAAATGCTGACTTTTTGTACAAAGCATTTTGCCCCAAAGTATAATATCATAGACTCATTAAGATTATCTATCGGAAAAGCTGGATGTTTTATGAGTGTTATGTTAAGTGCGGCAATGGCTGCAGGTCTTCTGGCTGGATGTGCAGGAGGAACTTCGACAGCTACCACAGAGGCTACAACCGCTGCCGAAGCTTCCGCGGATGCACCGAAGGAAACAACTGCAAGCGGCGGGAAAGAGCTTGTTTACTGGTCCATGTGGGAGGCAACGGAGCCATAGGGCAAGGCCATTCAGATAGCAATCGACAAATTTATGGCAGATACAGGAATGAAGGTTGATGTTCAGTTTAAGGGACGTACGGGAATCCGTGAAGGTCTGCAGCCGGCTTTGGATGCCGGAACCAACATTGACTTATATGACGAAGATATAAGTAAGTTACTCTAAATATTGAGGCTGCCATACAAAGTATTGATTTTAAAGTAGATAAACGACATAGGGGGATTAAAATGAAACCGCAATTAACATTTTCAGAAATCAGCATGGAAGTCAGCGATTTAGGGCCAGATTCCGTATTGCCGGATATTTTAGGAGAATTCAACATACAGAATAAAACAAATTCTATACTCAATGAATATGAAGAAATCTATGAAGGCTATGGCCAGCTTAAAAATGTTTATCCATACTGCCAACAAAATACCTATAACCGCAAACTAAAACCAGCGGAGGTTCCTGCTGCCATCCTTGAAAATGAATATCTGAAGGCGACTTTTCTTCCAACCTATGGCGGAAGACTCTGGAGTTTAATTGACAAGCAGACTGGAACAAACCTATTATATACCAATGATGTTATCCACCCAAGCAATCTTGCGCTGCGAAATGCCTGGTTCAGCGGAGGTGTGGAATGGAATATGGGAATAATCGGGCATCATCCGTTCACCATGTCCCAGGTATTCACCGCTGAACTGAGCCTGGAGGCTGGGACCACACCTGTTTTACGGTTCTATGAGTTTGAAAGAATTCGAAAGGTAGCATATCAGATTGATTTCTGGCTGGAAGAAGAGAGCAGATACCTAAACTGCAGAATGCGTATCCATAACCAGAATGAACAGGTTGTTCCCATGTACTGGTGGAGCAACATGGCAGTTCCGGAGTATCCGGGCGGGAGAGTTATTGTCCCTGCAAAGGGGGCATATACAAAAACTAATGGCACAATAGAGAAGGTATCCATACCTTATGTCCAGGAAACAGATGTGACAGCCTATGGAAACATTGAGACTCAGGTGGATTATTTCTTTGATATTCCGGAGGAAGAATCAAAATTCATTGCAAATGTAAATCAAGAGGGTTATGGATTGCTCCAGATGTCCACGAAACGCCTTCGAGGGCGCAAGCTTTTTTGCTGGGGGAAGAGCGAGGGGTCTGACAGGTGGCAGGAGTTCCTGACAAAAGAGGCAGGAAGATATGTGGAGATTCAGGCTGGCCTTGGCAAAACCCAATACGGATGTATTCCTATGGCCCCCAATACTGCCTGGGAATGGATTGAGCAGTATGGTCCGGTGCAGATATCAAAGGATACTCTGCAGGATTTCTCATCTGCACAGAAAGCGGTTAGCTCTTGTATATGGGAGCTGGCTAAATTTAATACTCTGGAAGAGAAACTTTTGAAAACCCGTGAATTGGCAAAAACAGAGGGAACAGTCATTCATAGAGGAAGCGGATATGGTAAATTAGAAAACCGGCTGCGGGAAAAACGCCATCTTCCCCCTCTTGCTCCCCAACTGGATTTTAGCAGTCCGGATACCAGGCAAAAGGTATGGGAAGACTTTTTACAGTGCGGAGAACTTTCTTCCCCCGATCCAATGCAAGCACCAGATGATTATTTCCTGGACGATTATCTTTACCAAAGATTAAGTGATTACGTTAGGGAAAAAGATCCCCATAACTGGTATGCCTGGCTGCATCTTGGCTTTCATGCCTATAATTGCGGGGATTTTTCAAAGGCAAAGAAAAATTTCTTGAATTCAGATAACTGTTCCGAAAATCCATGGGCGAAACTGGGGTTAGCGGCGGTTTATAAACTTGAGGAGGATAAGCAGAGTGCCGTATCTTCTGCATTAGAAGGCATTAAACAATACCGTAATTGCCTGTCTTATACAAAAGATGTATTTAAACTATTAAATGATTGTGGTGCATACGGTGAGATGAAGGAATTATACTTAGGCCTTCCGGATAACATCGCAGAGGAAGGCAGAGTAAGGTTTTACTACATTATTGCCTTAAAGGAGCTTGGAGAAGTTGATCAAGCATATGAGTTATTGATGAAGGACGGCGGTTTGATAGTAGAAGATATACGGGAGGGTGAGGATGCAATAGGTACTTTGTGGCAGGAGATATACCGGAAGCTCTACCCGGAGGGCCAGGAAAAAATACCCCATGTATTCTGCTTTAAATCCTTTTAGCTAATTAAGCGGTAAGTGCTTCAAAAAATGATGTCTGGCAAACCTGCTTCACCGCGGTAAGCTATGACATCATTTTTTTATATTATAGGACGTGTCCAACTGTTTACCTGCTGACCGATTCCAATGGTGGTCATAAGTCCGTATTTTTAGACAGGTATTTCTGTACATTTGCAAAGAATCTGGCAGAAACAGGGGATCGTTCCGGCTGATTCACCAACAAAACGATTTGATCCGGATAAAAGTTCTGCAGGTAATAATAAATAAAAGGAGCAGAAAACTGCTTTTTTACCAGAGTTTGCACCGGCTGCAAAAAAAACTTGAGCTGCTGCGTGAATGTACTTATGACGGTTTACTGGCTGGCGGTCCGCATTATCAGACAGCAGGACAGCCAGCATGTGTGCACCATACCTTTACTCATGCATAGGTGCTGGCGGGGATTCTAGACCGAAATCTATGTATGGACGTGAAGGGAGAGGTGAAACTGCCAGGGCAACGGGCAGGTTTGCGGTTTGCCCAAGTCTGTCCCAACGTATGCCGATCCAACTGCCATCAGTTAAGTGGACAAGGATCGTAAATCCGTTTCGGGTAGAATCGCTTTCTTCACAGGCCAGTTTTCTGAATGGGTTATTTAACTAACTTTCGTTCGATTTTCAAGTTAAAAACAGGATTTTATGTTCTTTTTGACGATTTATCCAAGAAGATATTGAATTAAAAATCTCATTATGATACGATGAAGCTGGTCAGTTATTTCTAAATTAATTATATAAGGAGGTTTTTTATAAATGGATATCCGTTATTCAGCAAACCAAAAGGATTTCAAACGTTACACAACAGAAGAAACCAGAAATGAGTTTTTAATTGAAAATTTATACGTTGCCAATGAGGTAGTTGCAGTATATTCTCACGTAGACCGTATGGTAACATTAGGCTGCATGCCGACAACAGAAACAGTTTCCATTGACAAGGGCATTGATATCTGGAAAAATTTCGGTACAAGCTATTTCCTTGAGAGACGTGAGGTTGGTATCTTCAACATTGGCGGCGCAGGAAAGATCGTTGCAGATGGGGAAGAATTCAAGATGGGATATAAGGACTGCTTATATATCACCAAGGGAACAAAGGAAGTGACTTTCTTCAGCGAGGAAGGATCAAATCCAGCTAAATTCTACATGGTGAGTGCTCCGGCTCATAAAGCATGTAAGACCACATTCATCCCTATTGAAAAGGCAGCTAAGAAGCCTCTTGGCGCTATGGAAACCTCCAACAAGCGCGTGATCAACCAGTTCATCCATCCGGACGTACTGGAGACCTGCCAGCTGTCTATGGGTATGACTGTTCTGGATCCGGGCAGCGTATGGAACACCATGCCATCCCATACCCATGAGAGACGTATGGAGATCTACATGTATTTCGAGATTCCGGAGAACAATGTAGTATTCCATATGATGGGCGAAGGCAATGAAACCAGACACATTGTTATGCAGAATGAGCAGGCAGTAATCAGCCCATCCTGGAGCATCCATTCCGGTGCAGGTACCAGCAACTATACCTTCATCTGGGCAATGGGCGGAGAGAACCAGGCGTTCGATGATATGGACACCATTCTTACAACTGAGTTAAGATAATTTATTTTTATAATAAGGCAGATGCGCTATTTCCAGTGCATCTGCTTTTTGCTTTACCGGAATCGGAATATCGTTTCAAGGTCAGGGGAATAATCTGGTGATCAGCTATTTCTTTCTAAATCGTGTGAAATCTCTGTGAAAATGTAGATATTCGCCGTTCCATTTGTTACAATAACACTAATAAATGCATTGTGATTTAAAGGATCTGATTTCAGGAGGTTATATATGGAACAGTTAAAGATATTAGTAGTGGATGATGAAGCCAGAATGAGAAAACTGGTAAAGGATTTTTTGAGTGTAAAGGGTTTTTCAGTGGTCGAGGCTTCCAACGGCGAAGAAGCTGTAGATATCTTTTTTGAACAAAAGGATATTGTGCTGATTATTCTGGACGTGATGATGCCTAAAATGGATGGCTGGGAGACCTGCAAAACAATCCGTAAATATTCCCAGGTTCCCATCATCATGCTGACTGCAAGAAGCGAAGAACGTGACGAGCTACAGGGCTTTGATCTGGGAGTAGATGAATACATTTCAAAACCCTTCAGCCCTAAGATTTTAGTGGCCCGCGTGGATGCCATATTAAGACGCAGTAATGCCGTTCCCGCAGATGCTGTGGAAATAGGGGGGATCTGCATTGACAAAGCGGCCCACCAGGTCACCATTGACGGTAAAGACATTGATCTAAGCTACAAGGAATTTGAGCTTTTGGCTTATTTTCTGGAAAATCAGGGAATTGCCCTGTCCAGGGAGAAGATACTGAATAATGTCTGGAATTATGATTACTTTGGAGATGCCCGGACCATAGATACCCATGTGAAAAAATTGAGAAACAAGATGGGAGATAAGGGAGACTATATAAAGACCATATGGGGAATGGGATATAAATTTGAAGTATAAGGAAAGGATACCATTTGAGGTGATGAAATGAAGCATTCCATCAGGGCGCGTTTTGCCATAATTTTTGTATGTCTGATGGCCTTGGTCCTAATTTCTACATGGTTTGTAAACAACTGGTTTCTGGAGAGCTTTTACACCAACGATAAGGTGCACACTCTGGAGAGAGCCTATACGCAGATCGACAAGTTAGTAACACAGGCGAATGAGAGCGGGAAAGGGATCATTGATTATTACAAGGATTCCTATGACCCCAATTTTAAAAATGAAGGTCCGGCGCAGAAGATGTTCCGAACCATGGGTGAAAAATACAATCTGATGTTGGTGTTGATCGACAGCACCACAGACGAGGCTCTTATGTCCACAAACGGGGATCAGCTGTTTTTAAAAAACAGGGTAGAGGCATATATATTCGGAAAGAACGTGCCGGAAGCCAGTATTTTAAAAAGACATGACAATTATATTGTTCAGAAGACGTATGACAGGCGTTCCGATTCTTATTATCTGGAAAGCTGGGGGTATTTTTCCGACAATAAAACTATTTTCCTCATGTCTGTCCCTCTTGCCAGCATTACGGAAAGTGTGGCTCTGGCGAACCGGTTCCTCGCTTATGTAGGAGTGGTTGCACTGTTCATAGGAAGCATATTTATATATTTTACCACAAAAAGAATTACTTCTCCTATTTTACAGCTTGCCAACTTGTCAGAAAAAATGTCGGCGTTGGATTTTGATGCCAAATACACTGGTGCAGAGGAAGATGAGGTCGGGGTACTGGGCAATAGTATGAACCAGTTGTCAAACACTTTAAAGGATACCATCGGGCAGCTGCGGGCAGCCAACGAAAAGCTGCAGAAGGATATTGATGAAAAGATAAAAATTGATGAAATGCGAAAGGATTTTATCGCCAATGTTTCCCACGAATTAAAGACGCCAATTGCCCTCATTCAGGGATATGCGGAGGGTCTTACAGAAGGGATGGCGGAGGATCCGGACAGCAGAGATTATTACTGCGGGGTCATTATGGACGAGGCAGGTAAAATGAATACTATGGTCCGTCAATTACTTAATCTTACTGCACTTGAATTCGGCAATGACAGTATTCAGATGGAACGCTTTGATCTGATGGAGCTTATCCGCGGAGTCATTAATTCGGCAGGAATTCTGATCCAGCAGAAGGGAGCAGAAGTGAAACTGGAGGATTACGGCCCAATTTATGTATCTGCTGATGAATTTAAAATAGAAGAAGTTATTACAAACTACTTAAATAATGCGCTCAATCATTTGGATGGGGAGCGTAAGATCATATTTACGGCAGAAGAGAATGGAGAGGAAGCACTTGTAACAGTATTTAACACTGGTCAGAATATCCCTGATGAGGACTTACCCCAAATTTGGACTAAGTTTTTTAAAGTTGACAAGGCGCATACAAGGGGATATGGGGGGAGTGGTATTGGTCTTTCTATTGTAAAGGCTATTATGGATTCCCATGGGAAGTCCTGTGGTGTACGTAATGTGAATGGCGGCGTGGAGTTTTGGTTTACTTTGGATTGTTACAAAGAAAATCTGTAGCTTGTTATATAAGAGAAGAATAGAGCCGATATAAATATAGGAAGATAAGCTGGATGGCCGTGAGGTGTACTCCGTGAAAGGAGAATGAAAGAGATGGATATTGGCGCAATGAGCATGGATATGAGCCTTGCTAGAGTACAACAGAGTGCAGGAATCAGCGTTGCGAAGAAAGCTATGGATTCTCAGGAAGTTGCTGCGGAGGGATTGCTTAAGATGGTGGAGACGGCGATTCCTAAACAGATGCCTGTGGATGGGGTTGGGCAAATTGTGGATTCTAGAGCATAAAGAGAAAAAGGGGTATGCCGAGGCATATCCCCTTTTAAATAGTGACAAGATAACACTTCTTTATTTGGTAGTTGGCAGACTGGTATAATTTTCTTGGGTTTTTAATTCTTTCAACTGAGATCTTCCATGAAAAATGGAGATTGAAAAAATATTTGAAAATAATAAAAAAAGACTTATCTTTTATTCCCTTTGATACGATAATGTACATGAAAGGAAGTTACATAGAGACATAGTTAAATTCATTAGAATCCTAAGTCCTCTACACTTCCGAAGACACAAGTGTCAAAAACTTGGGGCCAAGATTGCGGATGGTACCCCGTAAAGGCTCCGTCAAAATTATTTTTATTTCCTATATTAAATTAGGAAAGCATTACATTCAGGGAAAAGGATTTCCCTGTAACACATTCAAGGAGGAAATACATATGAGAATTCAACACAACATCGCAGCTTTAAACTCACACAGACAGTTAGGAACCAACAACACATCAGTAAGCAAGAACCTTGAGAAATTATCTTCTGGTTACAAGATCAACCGTGCAGGCGATGACGCTGCAGGTCTTGCTATTTCTGAGAAGATGAGAGCACAGATTACAGGTCTTGAGACAGCTCAGAAGAACGCTAATGACGGTATCTCTCTGGTTCAGACCGCTGAAGGCGCTTTGACAGAAGTTCATTCTATGTTAAATCGTATGGTTGAACTGGCTCACCAGTCAGCTAACGGAACCTATCAGAATGATATTGATCGTGAGAACCTTCAGAAGGAAGTAACTTCCTTAACATCTGAAATTGATCGTATCGCCAAAGGTACAAACTTCAATGGTCTTAATCTGCTTGACGGTACTCAGTCTTCTGGTTTAACACTGCAGATCGGTGATACTTCTGATACCTTCAATCAGTTAACAGTAACAATCGGCAATATGGATGCTACTAGCCTTACACTTAGCGGTGTAGATATCAGCACCCAGACAGGAGCTCAGGCTGCAGTTGCTACAATTAAGGATGCCATCAATGCTGTATCCAGTACCCGTGGTGATTTAGGTGCTTTACAGAACCGTCTTGAGCATACCATCAACAACCTTGGAGTAACCAGCGAGAACATGACAGCAGCTGAGAGCCGCATTCGTGACGTTGATATGGCTAAGGAAATGATGTCTTATACCAAGAACAACATTCTTGTACAGGCTTCCCAGGCTATGCTAGCTCAGGCAAATCAGCTTCCTCAGGGAGTTTTACAGTTATTAAAGTAATTCTCTTGCTATTCCGTTTTGACAATAATTCCCCCGGAAGAACATTCTTCCGGGGGAATTTTATAATAAATCAGGAGGAGTTTTTATTATGAAGTCTGTAACGCGGCTTTCCCAATGCATGATTGTAAAAAATGAAGAAAAGAATATCCGGCACGCTTTGAGCTGGGGAAAAGATATTGTCTTGGAGCAAATCGTTGTGGACACTGGTTCTTCTGACAATACCGTTGAGATTGCAAAAGAGATGGGGGCAAAGGTTTTTCATTATTCTTGGAACGATGATTTTTCTGCTGCCAAGAATTTTGCTTTGGAACAGGCGAAAGGAAACTGGATTGCATTTCTGGATGCGGATGAGTATTTTTCTGACGGAGAGGCGAAAAAGATCCTGCCCCTATTAAGAAAACTGGATAAAGACCTTTCCCCCGCCTTACGGGCCGTGGCAATGAATTGTACAATGGCTAACCTCAATGATTCGGGAGGAGTAATTAACATGTTTCCTCAATGCCGGATATTTAGGAACATCCCGGAACTTCGCTATAAAAACAGGATACATGAATCGTTATCCCTGTCCGCCGATATAAAATTAACAATTCTTGATGCAACCGAGGAGCTTACCATTTGCCATACCGGATATGCTGCTTCTGTCTACGAGGAAACGGGGAAGATAGATCGGAATATATCTCTTTTGAAGAGAGAATTAGAAGAAAATCCTTCAAACGGAGATACATGGTCTTATTTGGCAGATTCTCTTTATGTGATCAATCGTTTTGATGAAGCAGAAGAGGCTTGTTTAAAGGCCATAGAGCGGGAAGAGTCTTCTTTCGGTAAAGATAGAAAAAGGGGAGACTTTACAAAGCTGATTAAGATAAAATATAGAAAGAATTCTGGACAGGAAGAAGATGTTGTAGCTATTTATCAAGAGGCAAAGGATTTCGCAGGCTCGTCCCCTGATCTGGAATATTGGATAGGACTATGGTTTTATCAGCGAGGAGAGATTCAAAAGGCCAGGCATCATCTGGAACAGGCTTTGGATCTGCTGGATCAGTATAAAGGAGATGGCAAAGTATCAATGGTGGGGGTTCTTGCTGAGGTATATCAGATACTTTTTGGAATCTGCAAAACATACGGGACTCCTTCTGATGTGATCAGGTATGGGGTTCTATCCCTTAGAATGAATCCGTATCTTTTTGCTGTATTACAGGACATGCTGTTGCTTTTGAAACAGGAACCGGGTGAAGATGAAGGGGCCTTAGCTACCTTTGGTTTTTTATCTAAGATTTATGACTTTTCTTTCCTTAAAAATAAAATTTTTTTGTTGGAAGTATCAAAAAAGTCTTCTTTTACAGCTCTGTATAATCGAGTTTATGATCTTCTTTCTGATGAAGAACAATCGGCTTACTGCCGTTCAAGAGAAGGTATTAATTCAGAACTTCACTAAATTATAGTAAAGTTTTATTTTGTTTAATGTGGATTATTCCGTAAGAGTTGCTTTGTCTTCTGAATATTGATTGTTTTAAGGTTATGACAGGTGGTTTATAATAAACATATGATGGGAGGTTGGCATTTGAGAAATATATTAGTCACTGGCGCTGCAGGATACATTGGAAGTTGTCTGGTAAGGAAGTTACTTTCCTGTAATTATAAAGTTAGTGTAATTCTTAGAAGAACAACGGATGTTTTTGCTATACAGGATTTATGGAATCGTATTTCTGTTTTTTATGATGACGGATCCATAGAGGAAATATCAGAATTTATGAGCAGTCAAGGGGTGAATTGTGTGATTCATCTCGCAACTCATTATATTACATGTCATAAGGCAGATGACATTGACAAGATGTTAGATAGCAATGTTCGATTTGGAACTTATTTGTTGGAAGCTATGCACCTTGCAGGTGTAAAAAAAATCATTTATTCTAGAACAAGCTGGCAGCATTATCAAGACCAGGCTTTTAATCCAGTAAACCTTTATGCAGCGATGAAACAAGCGTTTGAGGATATTATGAAATATTATACGCAAGCAGAGGGTTTCTCCTCTATTACTTTGGAAGTTTACGATACTTATGGGGAAAATGATCCTCGCAGTAAGATTGTAAATATAATGAAGAGGTATTGTCAGACTAAAGAGCATATAAAGCTTTCGCCTGGAGGCCAGAAATTGGATTATCTTTATATAGATGATGTAGTGGAAGCGTTTCTATTAGCAATCCAATGCATAGAGAATCAAGAGGAAAAAGAAAAAGAGTATGCTTTGAGAACAGATCAACTTCATTCTTTAAAAGAGGTAGTAGATATATTTGAAAGAGCTTATGGGGCTAAATTGAATGTGGAATGGGGGACTTTTGATTATCGCCCTAGAGAAGTTTTTGTTCCTTACCGGGGGCTTCCTCCTCTGGAAGGCTGGAAAGCAAAATATGATTTATACGAAGGTTTTTGCAGAATGCGCCAGAAAGAATTGGAGGTCAGCAGATGAGAATAGAAGACATGAAAATACAGGATGTAAAAAAGATTGTTCTTTCGCCTTTTTTTGATGTGAGAGGTAATTTTATTAAGATTTATAATGATGAAGTTTATCGTGAAATTGGGATCGAGTTTGATTTTAAAGAGCAGTACATCTCCACTTCAAATAAAGGAGTCATACGAGGGATGCACTTTCAACTCCCTCCTTATGACTGTGATAAGCTGGTAACAGTCTTGAATGGTTCTGTCCTTGATGTTGTACTGGATCTTAGAAAATCCTCACCGACATATTTACAATGGACTGAAGTGTTTCTTAATGGAAAAAAACCGGAAACCCTTTTTATTCCCAAAGGCTGTGCCCATGGATTTCTGGCAATGGAAGATCATTCTTCTATGCTTTATAATGTATCTGCTGCGTACAAACCGGAATGTGATACTGGAATCAGATGGGATTCTTTTGGATATGATTGGAAGGAAAGTGATCCGATTATTTCGGGAAGAGATTGTTCGTTTACAGCTTTAGCGCAATTTCAAACTCCATTTTGATAAGAACAGATTTGACTATACTTGGAAGGAAACAAAGACAATGGATAAGGTCATAGAGATAAACTTGGAAGGTTGGAAAACTCCTGAGCCATCAGAAGCCCTGCATATTGGAAGAAAGAATGTAGTTACCGGGATGAATGGAAATCGAATGGAAGCAACTATTATGGTATTGGCTTATAATCGATTGGAAAAGACAAAAGAGTGCATTAGAAGCATATTAGAAAACACTAATGATGTGAGTTACAAATTGCTATTAATTGATAACGGCTCTACGGATCAGGGAGAAACTTTGAAATACTTTCAAAGTATTGAATATGAGAATAAGCTGATTTTTCATTTTCATAAAAACCTTGGCCCACAAACACCTCTCAAGTTTATTTATGAAAAAATAGAAGGAAAATATTTTGTAACGGTAGCTAATGATATTGTTGTCACAGCCAGGTGGCTAACTAATATGATAAAGATTGCTGAATCTGATTCCAAAATTGGCATGGTAAACCCTATAAGCTCTAATGTAAGCAATCTCCAGAGAAAAGAATTACAATTTAGAACCTATGAAGAAATGCAGAGAGAGGCAGAGCGAATCAATATATCTGATCCAAAGAAATGGCATGAGAGACTTCGTCTGATTACATTAGGCGCTTTATACACTTGCGAGTGCTTGTTTGCTGTTGGCTGGCCTCTTGGAGATGTAGGCTTCTTTCACGATTTTGTGGATGATGACATCACATTTCGTGTCAGGAGAAATGGATATAAAGCTATATTAGCGAATGACACATGGATTCATCATAATCATAGTTATGAATTTAATGACGTCGATGACAGAGAAGATTATCAAAAGTCTTTAGAAATTGGAAGAGAAAATTTTAAGGAAAAATATTTTGGCGTTGATGCATGGGATGATGTGAATAATTACATTTCTAATATATTACCCTGTATCAAGAAGCCCAAAGAAAAACTTCCGGCTATTTTAGGTATAGATGTAAAGTGCGGTACTCCTATTTTAGAGATAAAAAACAAATTAAGAGAATTTTCTATTTTTAATTCTGAATGTTCGGCTTTCACACAGGAATCTAAATATGTTATTGATTTAAAAACTGTATGCAATGAAACGGTGGTTTGTGATAGAGAAGAGTTTTTGAAAAACTATTATATGGCCGGGCAATATCATTATATATACATAGGACGGCATATTAATCACTATCATGAACCAATCAGTGTTTTACTTGATGCATTAAGCCTGTTAAAACCAGAAGGACAGATGTTTGTTACATTGAAAAATTCCTTTGATATCTTATCCTTCCTGCATATGTTAGGATTTTCAGATATTTTTGACCAGGATTTTTGCTTGAATTATCCTCCAACGGCATTTGAACACGAAGTTAGAAGTATGGGATATAAGATTCAATGCGTAGGGCAATACAGAAAGGTTTTTAGTTTAGATGAGACAAGCCAAGCTTGGTTAAATCAAACATTGAAAAACGTTGCCCAGGGGGAACCTAATAAAGTAATAGAGCGACTGATGACCGATTATTGGGTGTATGAGATTGGGAAAAGTAGATAGTGTGATAAGAACGAAGAGGGGAGGAAAGCTGAAGTTGCTCAACATTATTTGAAAAACATTGAATTGAATATTAAGGAATTTTTGTTCAGCGCATGCAGAGTTGGTAGTGGTTTTGATACTTTAAAAAATTATAGACGGTATACCAGTTATTGCTATGGAAGAAGTTTTAAGGAGAAATGATAGTTTTGTAATAGTTACTATAATCAGTAAGTATTGAAGTGCAGTAAGGAAGCGGATTTGTGATATAGGTGTTGATAATACTACGTGGTTCGAATATTTATTGTTTGTGGATCGTAGGTAAGGGATGCTATAGAGGATTTTTTAAGAGCCAGATGTAGAGTGTGAATAAAATGATGATTTTTGAACCTAATGAAAGAATTTTTCATGCATTAAAAGTTGAAGAAGTCGTCTTGTAGAAGAGAGGGCATTAAATGTGTCAAATATTAAGTATAGAACGAAAAGCTTTGGGGAGAAGTAGAGATACCTGTCCTATGTTGGTTGGTATAAATTGGGAAGTAGCAGCACGAATTGACGATGCATCTTAAGGGGAGATTTATAAGGTTTCTTTAGATGAATATTTGGGTGATATGGTGCAGGAACCATTGTTTATAAAGGTTGATATTGAAGTCTATGTAAAATGTTACTTTTTCGGTGCAATAAAATTAATAAAAGAGTGGAAACCACTTAAAGCTATATCAATTTATCATAAGTCAGAGGATTTATATAAAATTCCATTAATAATTAAGAGCTGGAATCCAGAATATAAAATGTCGATACGCACTCATATGTCTGATGATATGGAAAAAATTTAATATAACTACTAAATGAAAACTCGTTTGTTAAATATTACAGCAATTAAATTTAGAATATAGGAGAAGTAAATGGAACAGAAAATACAAGAGCTATGGAATGAAATCAAACAATATATAAATCAATTGCAGGGTAAAGACATGACTCTGGATAATAAAGATGTTTTTTTGTTTGGAATAGGGCTGAATGGAACTTTAGCATTTAAAGCATTAAAGTCTGATTATGAAGTAGATGGTTTTTTAGATAATAATTCCAAATTATGGGGGAGTTTTATAGAAGGCATACAAGTGTTTTCGCCAGATGAAATACTAAATAAGGAAAACATTATTGTTATTATTACTACGGCTACTAGGAATTATGAGGTCATTAAAAAACAACTTGAAGATTTAGGGGTTCCATATGTGACGTGGCTGGAATACCAGTTGCTAATGAATCGGGAGAAGTACCGGTATGTATATGAAGAGTTGCTATGTGACTTGTTTTCTAAAGAGACATATTTAAAGCTTGTATTGGCTAATATTACAGGGAAACAAGAATATCGTAATCAGGTATTTTGTGAAAATCAATATTTTGCATTACCATATTTCAACATTCCTTTGCGAGAAGAAATATTTATTGATTGTGGCGCATATGTAGGGGATACCATAGAATCTTATATAAAAACCAGGCTGGGTTATATTGGAAGAATAATAGCTTTTGAGCCGAATGAAAGAGTGTTTTCGGCATTGGAAATTCGTAAAAAACGTCTTGTTGAAGAGTGGGCATTAGAGGCTTCAGATATTATGTTAGAAAAGAAAGCCATAGGTTCTGGCCAAAGTAAGGGAACAATGATAACTGAGACCGATGGAAATACTGCGGCAAGAATTAGCGAACAAGGTGTTCATAAAATTGAAATTGTTTCTTTAGATGAGTATCTTTCTGAGACAAAACAAGAGCCACTGTTTATAAAGGTAGATGTTGAAGGATATGAAAAAAAGTTGCTATTTGGGGCAGAACAGATAATAAAAGAGAGAAAGCCACTTATAGCAATATCAATCTATCATAAGGTGGAAGATTTTTATGAAATACCGATGCTAATAAAAGAGTGGAATCCGTCTTATAAGATGGCAATACGTAGCCATCTACCAAATGATACAGATACTGTTCTGTATTGTTATTAATGAAAGAGTTAAAAATCCTAACAGAGATCAATGTGGTGCAAGGGTATGAATAAAATTGCAGTATACGGAGCGGGTCAAATGGGACTGGCAGCAATAAGCTTAATGAAAAGAAAACAATTAAAAATAATCGTAGTTTTAGATAAAAATGCGAAACAACTTCCTGGAGAAATAGAAGGTGTTCCTGTCATGCATATGGATGAAGTTGAGACTACTCTATTAAAAGACTTGACTGTAGTAGTTTGCATAGCAGTATGCCACTTTCGAGAGATAGAGAGGGAGTTAAAGAATAAGGGATTTAAGCATATAATCTCGTGTGGAAAGTTTGTTTATGAATTATATCCGGACAGAGGGTTTGCTAATCTTTGGAAGCTTGAGAGTAAACAAGAGAATATTATTAAAAAAAATCAAAGTATTTTTTTGGATGAAGATTCTAAAAAATATTATTACTATGGAGCTTTTTTCTTTAAGAATCTTGAAGACCATAGCAAACTGAAGATTTATCTTCCAAAAGAAAAGTATTTTCCGCCGGAAATAAAAGAGGTTTTGAAAAATGATGAAATTGTGTTAGATACGTTTTGGTTGAATGGAGAGTACATAAATAGATATCAGGAATTGATTGGTGGCTTTACTCATTATTATGCGTTTGCAGTTAAGAGAAAAGAAACAAATAAAGAAGAAACTAGAATAACATTCAGTTCTCTGGAATTTTCTTCGTTCCAATCTCTTAAAAAAGTAATTCGTTTTGGAGTTATGCAGCCTTATACGGAAGGAGAGGCTGAGGAGATTATATTTGATTTTATAGATAATCAGATGATAGGAAAGAAATATACTTTTCTGCGTTGTTATTCTATGTCACCTTGTTTGGATATTATTAAAGGGGGATTTGATAGTATAAAAGCGAACAGGCCTGTTCTAGCAGTGAATATTGGCCATTATAAGCAGGATTTCCTTGAAATTCCTTCGTTGTTAAAAGAGAATTTAAAAAGCTATAGTTGGATATATCGACAGCATGGATATTATGGATGCGATTCCATTCTTTATGGTATTCCTAAAGAAAGATTATTAAAAAATGAAAATAAAGTTATTAAGGAGGTTATGGATTGAGTGCAATAAGAGGAAGTAGATTTCAGACACAGGATCGAGTTAAACTGGCAGAAGTAATACCACTGTCAACTCCATATTTATTATTTATTGATCCTTCTAGCGTGTGTAATTTTAAATGCACATTTTGTCCTTGTGGGGGGGGAAATAAAGAGTGTTGGGATAGGGGGAAAAAAGTGAATATTCTCTCCTATTCACTTTATAGGGACATTATTGACCAGTTAACAGAGTTTACTGATAAGATCAAGACCCTACGTTTATATAAGGAAGGAGAACCTCTTTTAAACAAACGTCTCCCTGATATGATTCAATATGCCAGAAGAAAGAACATAGCTCATAAAATTGATATGACAACGAATGGTTCCCTGTTAACAGAGGATTTGAATTTTGCATTAATTGATGCAGGAATTGATCGAATTAATATATCGGTAGAGGCATTAGATGAAGATGGTTACCGAACTCACGCAGGTGTTCCTATTGATATAGATAAGTATAAAAGAACATTGAGGCATTTGTATATTCATAAAGGCAAATGTCATATTTTGATAAAAATAACGGATGTTGGTTTGGGAGAACATTCAGAGGAAGAGTTTTATCAGGCTTTCGGTGAGTTTTGTGATGAGATTAGTATAGAGCATGTTACTCCAGTTTGGCCAGACTTTGATTTGGGACATGTTAAGAAAGAATTCAAAGAAGGAATATATGGAGGAACTATTGAAGGAAGAGTTGTATGCCCATATCTGTTCTATTCTATGTGTGTAAATTCCGATGGAACTGTAAGCTCTTGTTTTATGGATTGGAATCACAAAAATCTCATAGGGGATTGTAAGGATCAAAAACTAGTGGAAATATGGAAGTATTCTGCTTTAGAGACAATGAGAAGGTATCATTTGCAGGGGAAACGGGGAATGTATCCAGTGTGTGCAAATTGTGGTCAATTATCCTATGCCGCTCTTGATAACTTAGATCCTTATAAAGAGGAATTATTAAAAAAGATGGGGTATTAATGTGAATGTTTTACATCTCACCGCCCATATGGGCGGTGGAATCGGCAGAGCTATATCCGATTCTTTAATTGCTGAAAAGAAGATGACACCTGATGTACATAAGGTATACTGTTTGGATAGACCTGTAAATTTTCGGTATGTGGAAAAGTGCCTGACGAATAGTATTGAAGTAAAATATGCCTTGTCAGGTGAGGTTTTGTATAAAGAAATGTCCCAAGCGGATATTGTAGTAATTCATTGGTGGAATCATCCGGCCATGGCTCATTTGCTGCTGAATTTTCCGGTAATTAGAACGAGAGTCGTTTTTTGGATACATGTTTCAGGTTGTACATATCCTAAACTTCCCTTTTCCCTTGTAGATTATATGGATTATACTATCTTTACGACCCCTTATACTTATAAAAACCCTTATTGGAATGAAGAGGAACAGGAAATCGCAGAAAAAAAAGGTTATGTAATATATGGCCTTGGAGAGTTGAGGAATAATTTTCCGAAGAAAAGTTATGAAGTAGGGGAAGAGTTTGTGATAGGGTATGTGGGAACAATTAACACTAGCAAGCTACATCCTGATATTGCTTTATATTGTAGGGAAGTAAAGTTAAAAATTCCTAAAGCGAAGTTTGTTTTTGTAGGAGAAAACCAGTTGGATTGTTATACAATGAATCAAATTAGAAATTTGGGCCTTTTAGATTCCGTGGAGTTTACTGGTTATGTGAACGATGTTGAGGCACAGCTTCAAAGGTTTGATGTATTCGGTTATCCTCTTAATCCATATCATTATGGTTCAACAGAAAATTCGTTACTAGAACCTATGTCAGCAGGTATTCCTGTAGTCTCTTTAAACCATGGAGCGGAACGCTGCATTATACATGACGAAGTGAACGGTCTCTTGGCTGATAGTCCGCGGCAATATGGAGAGTGTATGGCAGAATTATTCGAATCAATGGAATTGAGAAGCCGTTTAGGAAGAAATGCAGCTTGTTTTGTGAAGGCGAAATATCATTTATATAAAAATATTGAATGCCTCAACCATTTACTTTCAAAAGTTTGTGCGATAACTCCTAAAAGCTATGATTTTCAAGAGATTTTTGGGAAGGAACCTCATGAATATTTTTTGTCTTGTTTGGGATCTGAACGTGAGTTTTTTGAAAAGAGCACTTTAAAATGGAAAAAAATGAAGTTGCCAGTTATTTTAAAAGGAAATTCTAAGGGGTCAGTCCGTCAATTTGCAGAATACTTTGTAGAAGATGAGATCCTCAAAAGATGGGTTGAAGTGTTAAATAGTTAGTAATTTAACTTCCGGAGATGTAAAACTGAATTTATCAAAATTAAGGGTGTTCTTTTCGAAGATGCTATTAATACTCTATTGCAGACAGGAATGCTCTGTGTAAGAAGTGTTCATATAAATGTATCTGGTTGATGTTTACTTTCTCTGTGTTGAAGATATGATTTTACGAAAAATACTTGACGGTATCTAGAGGAATCGTACTAGATATTTAGCCGTCGAACGAAAAGAATATGAAATGGACACAGATAAAATCAATAATTTTATTATAACAGCAAGGCGGCTTCGAGCCCAACCCATTTTGAAAAGGATTACAACAAAGCTTCGTTCATGAGCTACAAAGATTACTTAGCTTTCGATCAGATATCAAACTTTGAAGTAAATGAATACAGTAAGTGATGAATTGATTATGGTAAAATGGGCTTTTCGAAAGTACTTTTGCCCCTCCTAAAGGCCATTCTTTTATACATTTTTACAGGTTACATTGGAAAACAGTCGTATATAATTAAGAAGAATTTTATTAAATATCCTGATTTTGGCTCGTCCTGTCTGGCGTTTTTGAGACAGTACTCTGTTTGTCCAAATCAGGATTTTTTCATTTGTATCACTTTCTTACGATATTAAGAAATTTTCCTGACAACTTTCTTGACAAAATCTGTAAATAAATGTAGAATATAGTAAGAAAAATTACAGAAAAATTAAAAAAAAAGGAAAATCCTGTTGAATTTAACTGGAGAAGGTAATTTTCTTGTGGTGAAATACAATTCCCATATTTCTTCTAGGGGAATGAAAGTGAGGTGCAATAGGATGAATGGGATATTTGGAAATAACATTTCCATGGCGGAAAAAACTTTGGATTACCTGTGGTCCAAGCAGTCGGTAACGTTGGATAATATCGCCAATGGCGAAACCCCAGGTTATAAGGCCCGTTATGTTACATTTGAGGATGAATTCCGTAAACGCTTAATGGCCAGCAGAGAGGGCACATCAAAGGATATAGGCAGAATCATAGGCAATTCCAGACACTTTATCCATGAAACAAAAGATGAATCAGCAAGAATGGACGGGAACAATGTCAACATGGATGTAGAGAATGTGGAACTGGCTAGGACAACTCTTCAGTATCAGTATCAGCTGAACGCGTTGAATAGTGAAGTAAGCAGGCTTCGCACAGTTATTAAAGGTTAAAACGGGAGGTTAATGAGATGGAGCAGATGTTTATAAGGCCTATCGTCCCCATGGAGTCCATCGGGAGTATAGGCAGCGAAAAGAAAGTGACAGCCGGACAGGATGGAGGTTCGGTGTTTCGTGATATATTTAACGAAGCTATTCAGAACGTAAGAACCACGGATAAAGATTTGACGACACAGGAATACCTGCTGTCAACAGGCCAGATTGACGATGCACATACCGTGCCGGCAGCGGCAGCAAAAGCCCAGTTATCTGTAGAACTCTTATCATCTCTTAGGAATAAGGCACTGGAATCCTACAATGAGATTATAAGAATCGGCGTTTAAGTAGATAACAGGGCGGACAGGTATAATGGAGAAGATAAAGGAACTTTTAGAAAAGCTTAATGATAAAGTAAAAAAGGCCATAATCATCGGCACTGTGGGCGTGGCGGTTGTGGTGGGAGCGATAGTGATAGCGCTGTCCATGCGGGAGAAGCCATACGAGGTGATGTTCCCAAGTGTCAGCAGCGAAGAAGCCAAACAGATCATTGGAAAATTACAGGAAGACGGAATCGATTATCAGTATCAAAACGGTGACATTATGGTACCTACGCCCCAGTTGGACACCACCAGGGCAAAGCTTGTTTCGGAAGGGTATCCAAAAAGTGGTTTTACATATGATGTGTTCAAAAATAATGTAAATTTGATGACTACAGATTCAGACCGGCGCAGGTTTGAAGTTTATGATTTGGAAACCAGAATCGGTTCCACAATTAAGGTCTTTGATGGCGTGCAGGAGGCATATGTAACCATAGCTTTGGGAGAACCCTCCAAATATGCACTGTCTGATGACAAGACACAGGAACCCAGCGCCCAGGCTGTTGTGGTTATGAAAGATGGAGGATCTCCGACAGAGGAGCAGGCAAAGTCCATCCAGCTTCTCATATCCAGAAGCATACCTGGACTGGTCATTGACAATGTCTCTGTATTTGACGGAAACGGACGGGAAGTTACCACTGGTTCCGATGATGAGGACATCAACACCGGCAAGGCCGGAGAAGAGATCACAAGGCTGATCGAAGACCAGATTTCAGCAAAGGTATTAAATGTCCTTGGCCCTGTATACGGAAACGGCAACGTTCGGGTATCCGTAAAGGGCACGGTCAATATGGAAAAACTGATTCGGGAGAGCATTGTTTACAATACGCCCGAAAAGATAGATGAAAAAGATAAGACGGGCCTTACTTCTGAGGAATCCATATTCAGGGAATATTCCGGAAGTGGTCAGAATGCTTCCGGCGTGGCTGGTTCAGAGGCCAATGCGGACATCCCGCAGTATAATGCTGGAGGAACGGCTGAAGAGAATGCATATGGCTCCAGCAGCCTGACCAGAAAATATCTTTTAAATCAAATAAAAGAACAGGGTCAAATCAATCCGGGGGCCTTGGAAAACCTGACTGTTTCCGTAGTGGTAAATGGGACAGGATTTGGAAGCATGACGATTGACGACATACGGGATCTGGCCGGAAATGCGGCTGGAATCCCCCAGGCAGATCGTGCGGAAAAGATAACCGCCGTGGCGGCGCCCTTCTATACTGTGGAGGTACCTAAGGCGCCTGAAACTCCTGTAGAAGCAAGCACCAGCGGTATTTTGGTTAATCAGTGGATTCTGATTGCAGCTCTGGCGGGAGTACTTCTTATCGCTCTGATTATCATTTTGGCAGTAAGACACAGGCGGAAGAGAAATGAACTTATGGAAGCCATGGAGATAAGCCAGGAAGATGTTCCGGTGCTGCCGGATATGGTGGAAATGCCGGAGGAGGAAGAAGAGGAGAATCTGGAGCCTGAAGAAGACAGGGGAGCAGAACTGCGCCAGTGCGTCCGCGATTTTGCTGAGCAGAACCCTGAGATATCAGCTCAGCTGCTGAAAACTTGGTTGAATGGAGGCGGTAACAATGGTTGATCTAACCCCCGAACAAAAGGCGGCGACAGTGGTTGTATCACTGGGAGTGGATAAGGCTTCTAAAGTATACAAGTACTTAAGTGAGGACGAGATTGAGAAATTAACTCTTGAAGTGGCAAAGCTTGGACATGTGGAAGCAGAGCAGACGGAAGCCATTTTAGATGAGTTCTACAAAACCTGTCTGACTCAAAAGGTAGTGACTGACGGTGGCCTGGAGTATGCAAGAACTGTTCTGGAAAAAGCATTCGGTGAAAGTACGGCCAACAGCCTGCTTCAAAAGGTTACGCAGTCCCTAAAATCCAGATCATTTGGATTTATTCGGAAGAGCGATGTAAAGAACTTGCTTTCCGTCCTGCAGCATGAAAGAGCCCAGATCATTGCGCTGGTACTTTCTTATACAAATGAGGAAATGGCGGCCCAGATTATTTCAGAGCTTGCCCCTGAAAAGCGCATGCAGGTCGTGGAGTCTATTGCCAGAATGGAGAGTGCTTCTCCTGAAGGAATTAAAATTGTGGAAGAGGAGATCAAGAAACGGTTCTCCGGCATCCTTACTACCGACTACACCAGCGTGGGTGGTGTTGATTACATAGCAAACGTCATGAACCACATAGACCGGAGCAACGAAAAGCTCATCTTCGACGAACTGGGAAGAAAGGATGCAGAACTGGCGGATACCATCCGCAAGAAGATGTTCGTATTCGAGGATATCATTACCATGGACAACCGCTCTATCCAGCGTTTTATCAGAGAGTGCGATATGCGTGACATGGTTTATGCCCTTAAGAATGCAAACGAGCAGATTACATCAGTTATTTTCTCCAATATGTCAACTCGTATGAAGGAAAGCATCCAGTCCGATATGGAAGTTACAGTCAATGTACGCTTAAAAGATGTGGAAGAGGCTCAGCAGAGGATTGTCGGTATCATTAGGCGTCTGGAAGAAGAAGGCGAGCTGATCATCAATAAGGGCGGAAAGGATGATGTCATTGTCTAATATTATAAAGTCTGTGCAGATGGCGGATCGTGTTCTGGAATACGGATTTACCAGGGAATTTAAAGATATCAAGGTAAAAGAAAGCCAGAATCCGGAAACGGAATGTGGACAGGAGGAATCTGCGGACCAAAAATATGACAGGTATCTTCAAACTACTGAAATGTACGAAGATGCTTTAAGGAAGACACAGGTGATTCTGGACCAGGCCAGGACGGATGCAGAAGATGTCCTCAACAAAGCCAGGTCAGAAGGGGAAAAACTCCGCGCCCAGGCAATGGAAGAGGGGCATAAGGCCGGATATGACTCTGGATATGAGGAAGGTTTCCGTAAAGCCTACGAAGCCCATAAAGAGGTCCTGGATGCGCGCGAAGAAGAATTTCTGGAAGCCATGAAAAACGCGATTGAAAGCGTTACGGAAGAAAAAGAAAAGTTACTGGACAAATATATTGACGATTTAAAAAAGGTCACTCTGACGATTGCAGAAAAGGTGATTCAGACCAGTCTGCGTTCCAGCGGAGAGATTATTAAACGCATGATCGTGGCTGCTGCGGGAAAGCTTAAGAAAACCCAGTGGATGAAAATTTATGTATCCCAAAGGGATGCAGGAATGATGATACAGGGAGATGTGGGACTGCTGAGTGAATTGTCCCACATTTCCGGGAATATCAAGATCATTGCTATGGATCATGAGGAGGACGGAGCCTGTATCATTGAGCTTCCGGAGGAGATTATTGATGTCAGCGTGAATACGCAGCTGGAAAATATAAAAGGAATACTTAATAACGCCAGACTGTAACAGGAGGAGCCTGCATGTTTAAGGAATTGACGGATCTCATTACGAAGACTGAGACAATCGACCATATCGGGAAGATTGAGAACATTGTGGGAATGTCCATGGAAGCCTCCGGAGGAAGGGCCAGTATCGGAGACATAGCCTATATTTACAATGAAGACCGGCAGGAGCAGATACCGGTGGAAGTGGTGGGCTTTAAGGATGACAAAATACAGCTTATGGCCTATGAAAATATGAATG
>POVV01000355.1_pt1 | contig 31877 bp, 31 predicted proteins | sample 1560271 | NCBI WGS metagenome assembly POVV01 (sample SAMN08337232, study PRJNA429181) | Bioreactor metagenome, whole genome shotgun sequencing project. | biome: cows' rumen and soil; feature: anaerobic; isolation source: anaerobic chemostat enrichment culture, galacturonate as sole carbon... | reverse complement strand
GGAATCGAAATATATACTATCCCCCTCTTCCAATATCAGGTCTTTACCGTTTATTTGTAGCAACATACGACCTTCAAGAATTAAATTAAACTCTTGTCCGGTATGTATACTATGATGAATTTCAACGTTTTCACCCTTAGGCTCTACCGTCACTTCAAATATCTCTGCTTTACGATTATTGAAACCTCCGGCAAGTGTCTGATAGCTATAATCGGCAACGCGATTAATAGCCAAACCTTTGCCTTTACGAGTAAGAAAATAGCTACTCATCCGAGGCTCATCGTCAAACATTAGTACCGACACATCTACATTATGCACTGATGCGATCCCTTTCAATACACTTATGGTCAAATCCTTATCTCCAGATTCATATTTTTGGTATTCCACTGGAGAAATATGGCACGAATTTGCAAATTCTTCGGATGTCATATCCAAAGCTTCGCGTAACCCCTTGAGTCGTTGGCCAATCTGTTTTACATTTTCGCTCATGATTTATTTAATTTATCTGATTCTTCTTTTTTTAACAAGTCTTGATTACCAACTATTAGCACAGAAAATATCTTCGTTGATTTAAATGCCATAGAGTTACAGATCTTCAACCGGGAGATAAAAGACTCCATCTATTATATGTTAAATATCAAGGCCGAAAATTTCACCTACATTCAGCCTGTGGTTTATTTCCGGCTATTGTTATATTTATATTCCGGGGAAAAAGATTCTTCATCATCTTTAGAACTGTTTCACATTTCCTGTTTTGTCAAAAAACTTTATTTGACCACTTAATACGTCTTTTAATATTACCTTTATTATATTTCTTGCATCAATGGCAAATACTTTCCTTTCCTGGGTTTGATTCCTTATATATTTGACTGCTCTTATTTTTACTTGTCCCCAATGCAGGGTATTTATATAGGCATCCTCAAAATCGAAGATGTGTTCATTTTTTTCAGGCTGTTTAGCCCCCAATTCATCCAGGGTTGTGATCTCTTGTCCTTCTTTATCAAGAATCGAAGTATCCCGGGTTATTTCCAGAGGAAGATAACCGTCTTTGACCAATTCATCACCCTGCGGTAAGATCTCTCGAAGGCGACTGCTTAATAATTCCAGATTTATATTCTTTAATCTTGCCCATTGGTCGTCTATCAAAAAGAGGCGACTTCTGCGGTTTATACCTATACTAAGCTCCAATTCCCCTATTATGCTCTCTTCTTTGTCGGGAGTTCTTAATTCCTTTAATTCAATGCCATAGTAATTGGCATATGCCTTTGCTCCGGCCTGATATCCTATTTTTGTGACCATAATACCGCTAACGTTTGTCAGATCCGCTAAAAGGCCGAAGAAGTCTCTTACTTTACCAATTGGAACAGTTGTATTGTAGTTCTTACATTCGATAATAACTTTCAGCTTGACTCCGGCTATTTCATACTCCCAATAAACATCGACCTGATGCTCCTGTCCGGATTTACCGGTAAGTTTTACATTGTGCTTAACATCTATGGTATGAATACCCTCAGCATTGATTAATCCCTGATAAATCTCCCTTGCTAATTTTTCGTATTCGGTATTTTGGTTCATGAAATCACACACTTTTTTAGTACTGTTTTTCAATATATTACATCTCTGTTTGTCCTTTTGATAAATTCCGGTCTTACTGACGATAGCGAGGTATGCAATTATTATTTATCAGCATGATATTTTCCATCTTGAGATGAATCCGGTATGCTGAAATCTTTATCAGCGAATAATGCCGCCAATCCGGATATCTGTTTAAAGCGCAATAATTCATCCTTATCCATTCCGATATTCTTCATGATCCACTCATCAGTCATTCCTGCGTCTTTTAATTCAGCGACAATGCTTGTCATCAACTCTATATTATGTGTTCCGCGAGCTCGGTTATGCCGGATCGTTGAAGCCATTCTGTCTGACAGGTCCTTTTCGATTACCGTTACCGGTAACAACCCATTCTCACGCTTATAAATACGTTCTGAGGTTTTCATGACCATATATCGGTGGTATCCGTCCACCAGTTCGTAGATATCCTCCTCTGCTATGTAATAACAAACGCATGGCATTGTGTAGCCATCCTCCCATATGGAGAGTTCGAGCAATTCCATTTCAGGTGGAGCTACAACATTCGGATTATATGCATTTGCACGTATCTTATCTAAAGGTACAGCTTTGATTTTATACACCGGGCTTTCAATCATTTGAGTATCTTATAAAAGTTCATGATACGTTGTTTTTTTTCTATTTCCCTTTTTGTAAGAGAAAATCCCATGTATTTGCACAAATGGTCATTTCGCAGAATACACAGGCACATCCGTTTAAAAGATGGCAGGTTTTTAAATTCGGACAGGTCTATATCGTCCTGATATTCCATTCTGACAGGACGTTTTGTCGTTTTATAATTAGTATGACCGGCAACTTCTATTTTTAAACCCATATCCTGTAATTTATGAATTGTATCCTCAGACAGGCATCCACCCTTTTCCCGCCAGAAATGGATACTGACCGATAATTTTTGCAAATAATTACGTCTGGTTTTATCCGGAAGGGTAGACAGCAGAAAATGCATATAGCTTTTCCATGTATGTCCGGCCGGAAGAGTGACTTTATGCCTTGCCACAACCTGGGTATGCCCATACAGGGCTGTGAAATTAACACCGTTTACACGACATATCATTTTGCCCCACATGTCGGGATCTATCGCACGGTAAAGAGATAAGGTCTCCTGTCCTGCCGATATGAAAGGACTGGCCACACGCTGTTTTTCCAATGGGACTCCAGCTAAATGGTACAGGTCGTATAAGCGGTTATAATCCCATCCGAACCGGCCATTGGCAGTCCATATATCGGTGGTCAGCCAATCATAGATTACATATGCATTGTAAATACTCTCTGACAAGCGGCGCGTCCACTGTAAATGTCCAAGCATATTCAACCTCTTGTTGCTATGTATAGTTCGCCAGCGATGGTAGCTTTCCTGTGTGCGGATACCTACCAGACAGCAGGTCTTGTCCGCATTTTTACGCTGGTGTAGCCATTGTGCAAAAAGAATATAAAACTCACTGTCCCACATTTCATGATTATAAAAAGGGAAATCATCTTTGGTGTAACAACCCTGAGGCATTTCACGGACCCACAATTCCTGATGTTTGGGATCCCATGGACGCCAGAAGATCTGGTGCATGCTGGTGCATGTACTTACTTTGAAAGGCACACAGATATGATAGACTTCAATATAATCCCGGTAAGTTTGCAGGACGCGTTCGATGTAGCAGGTTGTTTCGTTATATTGGACTTCATAATCCATATGGAATACCCCTATTTTTTTTGTAATATTGTGTTTGTGCATATATTGTATACAGAGGTTTAACAATACAGCACTGTCCTTCCCACCTGACAAGGAGACGTATATGTTGTCAAAATGCTTGAAAACACGATCTATACGTTCCATCGCTAATTCATAAACATTCTTTTTCATGGTTGAAAGCTTTCATTTTGACATATCTTTTCCATGGGAACAAAATAGAAAAACCGCTTTCTTCAAAAACGGGAACATGGCGCACTTGGGTTACTGCCTCAATTTCATATTCAAAAGACAGGCTGCGCACAACTTCTTTTAACAGCAGGGACAAGACAGCCGGATCATCATCAGCTGAATAATAATTATTCAGGACGGCTTTCCCTTCTTTCAGTTTTACCGGAACAAAACCCAGAGTTTCAGAGCTGTCTCCTGTAGCCACAAACCAGCGGTAGTCGGCAGAAGTCCGGTATGGATAATTGAGATTATAGGCCAACACATCCTCATTCATCACCAGATGTGCCACCAGATAGTAAAGTCGTTGGTCTTCGCCTTGAAACTCTATAACTTTCATATCTTATTATGTTATAATCAGTTTATTTCAATCGAATATCTGTTAGAAGGATAGTGTTAATATCTAAGAATCTTTTTGTCTATCAAAATAACAACTAATCTGCCAAATGAACAACTAATCAGTTAAAATATAAACTAATACAAAAGGATGGAATTCACTTAATCTGTAGTCAGATATTCATTATTATTGGTTACTAGGGAATAATACTATTGATTAGCTTTCTTTGTTCCCTGAAAAAATTATGTCTCTGGATTTCGCCCCCAAAAGTTATCAGTGTTGAATATCTTTTCAGGGATTCTATCCACAAGGAATGCTTTTTACATATACTGGGGTCTAGGGTGTGAATTGCGTCGATGTCATATATGGAGTGGAAAGCTTGCTGAAAACCGTTGGCTTCAAGCAAAAGGTAAGATGAATCGATTTCAGTATTGCTTAAGTATAATGCAATCTTAGTATTACTATCAGGATATGTACCGGTGATAGACATCTTTTCAATCTCAGTTAGCATTTCATTCAATTCTGATCGGATCAATTTTAAATCTTCATTATCCAATAAACTTAAATTATGAAAATAATAGATGTCTCTAATTATCGAAGAATTAATATCATGATTAATTATTATTTGAATTTTATTTATCTTTCTGAACTCATTTGCAAAAATACGATGAGCGTTCAATGATTCTTTCGGAATCTCAAAATCCTTAAATGACATAAAATGACCGTCCATCTGATAAAAGTACCTGAAAAATCGAAACTTTGTCAGTTCTTCATATTCGTATGATAGAATATACGGGAATGCACTCGATGCATAGCTAACAGCAGAACCTTCCATCTGAGCTAAATTGGAAAGCATAGAAGCATAGCTTTCGATTTTTTTTGTATAGAAAGTATCCCTATCCTTGGATTCTCCGTACTTTAATTCAATGATAGCTTTCTTTTCGGCCTGCGATCCTATAATATTATCTACAGAGAAGCCTAGTTCCTTCGCAATCGATGCTACTTCTTCAAAAGAGAATCTAACTTCTCCGCGAAGTCTCCTGTATACAGACTCCCTACCAAGACATAAAATATCACCCAAAATAGATGCAACTTTCTCTTTCTCAGATTTGGATAGCTTGTCCTTTTCAAAAACGATCATTCGAATTGTATTGATCAATTTATCATGAAGATTCTCTCCTTTTACAGAATCTACCAGAATAGTCTTTTTACTCATACATCATTAATATTTAGATGAACCACAAAAAGGCATTTAGATTGTTATATAGTCCCATTTAAGTAGCTCGTTTCCCTTAGTCTGTTAATATTCTATTCCTTTTTAAAATTATTTATAAAGATATAGACATCTGCACTCTTGAATGATTCATAAATAGGTTATCTTTAATTGGTTAATTTTCTAAAATAAATCATATTGCCAAATAAATAGATTTTATGATATTTTTATCATTAAATAATTCTCATAATTAGAATTATAGGAATAAATAATATTAATTATGAGATTTATCAATTATGTCAATCTCTATTTTGTGCAGTATATATTCTGCTGTATTCGTTACTCTCCTTGTATTTAGTTTTGGTAATTATATACTCACTTAGAATTTTTAGGTACCTTTATTTTATACTGCAAATGCGACTAGATGTCTTTATATCCTTTGATTAAGGAGTGCAGAATTGTTATCATATATTTTCTCTTACCACAAGTCAAAATATATATACCCCCTAACTTTTAATGGAATATTGTGGCGTATTAAGGTGTTTGCATTTTTTTATTCACTAAAAATAGCCGTCTAATTCCCTATGTGAATTATCAATTAAATTTTCTTGTGTCAGGATGTCTGTTCGTCCTTTTCCACATCTGCGTCTTTTTCTAAAAGTGAAGCTATAAGATTATCTAATTCTCCGGTTAGAGCAAAAAAACAAGGATCTTCATAATAAACAATAGCAGTCATCCTTAAAATCTATCTCCAAAAGAGCAATTCCCTCTTTGGATGTGTTGTTCAATTAAGCAATTGAAAATATACCCTTAAAGGGTAGTAGCTTTAATTTTTCCAGAATATATAATTCCGACTTCTAAAACAAACATCAACAAAAATAGTTTTCTCATTTGATTTATAAATTTATCCTTACGCAACCAAATAAGGTATTATTCTATATAAAAGAAGTGAGTCACATCCACATTCTCTTTAGGTATCGCCAAACACCAGAATACACGCAGACACAACTCACTCTATATCGTGAATAGCCTGTGCTTTGTGTATTCATTTAAATTTGGCGATTTTAAAGAGAATAAAAGCACTTCTTATTTTTCAAAATGTAGTCTTAAAAGACTATAATAAATATAGTCGTTTTTCTGTTTAAACATAAATAATTGGTCTTCTTTTCTTAATCCCCTATTTTTACATAGTTCTATATAGATGAATGGCAACTTTATCTTTTAAAATAGTCAACTCTTTATTTTATTAAAGATATTAGAAATCGGTAGCTAATCAAAACAAAGAAGGGTACGGAATTATCTGATTTTCCTGTCAGAATCTGTTATTTCTTAGAAGAAGTAAAATGTTATGGGAAATGTCTCACTTAATATAGGAATAACAAATCTTAGTCAAAATTCACTATCTATGATTTATTCTTTCTCTCTTTCTTATCGGAAACAAGATTATTGCATTCGTTAAATATATTTCAAAAAACGTATGCGGACAAGGATTTTATTGCTTGCATATTCTAAATTACAATAATGGTAATTCAGAGGGGGAAAACAGAATCAACATGATCCTGCAGATCTTATAGAATCGTGATTTAATGAAATTATTTCATAAATATCTTTTTGATATGTTGCAAACACGTCATAAAATTGAATACAGAAGGATCTGAATAAATCCTGATCTTTTTCTTGTAGCTTCAAATCAGATACTTCGTAATCAACACTGAAAGCAACACAATTAGTATTGCGGTCAATGTATAAACGGCCTTTCTCAAAATTCTTGTTCATGTTATCCAATATTGATTGTAAATGGCTGATTATATTGGCTGGGATATTTCTGGCATAAATTGAATTACTGGAAATAAGATTTCGTTCATAACTGAATATACAGAAAACATCACCATACTCATTGTGCAAATTACTATAAATAAGTTCCTCAGAACTATCGTATGAAGACGCTATTCCGTATTGTTTATGGATATTAATAATTTCCTTTTTAAACTTTTTCATTATATTATCAATAACTACTTTTATTTTCATGTAAAAATAAAAGTTCGGTTTTTGTAAGTCCTTACATTTTTAGCTTATTACCATTTCGACATTTTTCTATTATTTAATTTGAGATCTTATTCTTATATTTTATGATGTTAAGGATTTATTTTCTTAGTATAAAAATGCATATAATATAAACCACGTTCAAATAATGAAAGCATTTTCCCATTAATTATCTGAAATCAATATAAATAATGCTTATTGTTTTATTTAAATATCCGGTTTTAAATAAAGATTAATTAGCAACATTCTATATATTAGCAATCAATCTAAAATTAACTGCAAAAGTTATAGATTTTTACAACTCCGATAGCTATAGTTTACAATTAATATCTTAAATAGATTTTTTCAGTAGTTCTTTCGCCATTTTCATATAGCATTTCCAGTAGATAATATCCTTCTTTTAGATTTGTACTCTTTATATCAAAAGAATCTGTCATCACATTTTTATTCGTATATACTTTAGTGCCTGTTAATAACTCATACACATTAACAGTTGCCTGTGGAACACCTAAAGATTTTGGAGCTCCGGTACTTGCAAAAATAGTAAAATCAGAACTACCGTTTGCACAGCCCTCAGTTCCTACTGTAAATATATAAACAGAACCACCTGTTGTTGATAATGTGACATAAAGTGTAGTACTCGAACTGTTGTAATACCAGGATACGGGCTTTCCATTTCCTGTCGTGTTAGACAAGGTAACCTTTCTTGAGCCTACATTGGTAAACTTGATCTCAGCCTGTATATTTGGCTGAATAAATAAGGATGTATTGTCGAACTCTCTATTTCTGACATTAACGGTAGGAGAAGAAATCTGGGTATAAGTCCCCTTAAATGTAGTAAGCCGGGTTGATGCGCTTATTATCTTTTTTTCCACTGACCTGGAATAACCTCCGGACAAAACTATTGTTGCTTTAAGTATAAATTCAATAGGATAATTATAGGTATTTCTTATAGTACATTTGTTCGGATCAGAACTATTTATTTCCAATACCGGACGTGGTGCAGTTAATGATACATCAGAACCCCATATTACTGTACTTCCACCCGGTAGGTTTGGTATAGAGTAAGTATTCGTTTCGCCCGGACATATTGTTGCGGAGCCGGAAATTTTAAAATCAAATTCCGGAGCTATTTTGTAATACCGTCTAGTTGACATATTATAATCGGATGGCCCATAAGTAGGAGAATGCCTCATTAGGGGCAATGCCCCCCATTTTGATTCATACTTACCTGTATGTGTAGGGGATTTTATTGCCGAATGGTCTCCGGCATAATAAAATATTTTTGCAGCTTCATTCTCATTTGTTGCAACAAAGCTGCCGTCATTCCAATATAAATTCTTGATTTAACCAACATACTTCAGTACCTCCTTCACTCAGATTCCATGCATAGCTATGACAATTATAAGTAGCGGAAGCATTTGCCAATACTTCTGCCTGGGGATATTGCGCTTTTGTTTGGGTATTTAATCGTTGAATATCATCTGGATTCATTTCTATTCTTTGAAAAGCATATACTTTCGAGCCCCTCGGCGTGGTTAAATATACTATCTGGGCATTACAAATCAGGCTGGCAAATAGGAAAATTATAATTATATATCTTGCTTTCATATCTATTCGGTTGTAAAATTCTTAGCATTATCTATTATAATATTCATTAGCGTATAATACTCTTCCATAGAATATACTTCAGGCATGCTGGTTTTAAGAAAACGAGACAGGACAATGTTTACTGCGGTTTCATCTGTAAAAGGTTTATAACCGGAATTTTGCATGATCCTTCCCATCAATAAATAAGTGGCATTTGTTGTTGCACTTAGGGTTATTCCTCGCTTTTCTCTTTCATTTTCTTTTTCAAATACTGTTTTCATCAGCGCAATTTTATCATCGAGCGTAAGTTGGCTTAGAAAATATTCCTGAGAAATCATTACTTCCAGCGTTCTGGGTAAAATTGTCACACCGTCTAAACAGGGTTCGACAAGGATATACCTTTGGAAGAGGCGTATACCTGCATCGTCTCTCTTGATTAATTCTTTATGGGCGTTATTCGTTAAAAAAATATTATCGTAAGCCCTTTGATATTTACCATAATCAAGCATTACTTCATAAAAGAATGGATATTCCCAGATAGCTTGTATGACTGCTTGCGTCGATTGTTTTTCCAATACCTCTGTCGGTACTTGGCAAGCCTCGACCATATCGGGAGTGGACGTAAAATCAGCCCATGCCTTCATACCCGGATATACGGGGTAGTTATACGATCCTTCCGGACGCGGCATATTCATATATTCAAGGCAATCTTTTATTAATTCCAATTCCAGATAATCGGGCTCTGAAATGTCGGATTCATCGTTCTCGCATGATATTTGTAACAGGGCTATAAGTAATATCAATAAGCTGTATCTGAGATGTTTCATCATTATTCGCAAAGTATTTTAGTGAATTTTTCCAGTTCTTCTTTTGTCGGGTTCGTGTAATTCTTTATAAAATTACTGACGTCCTTATCCATTGATCTAGTCTTTGCCGATATAGAACCTTGTTTAGCCATTACCTCTGCACCTAACAGTAAAGTCCTGAGTGTATTGTACAGGCTATAAACTTCGTCGTTATCCACCTTATTCTGATATTTTTCCAGTACAGTAGCTTTCAGGTGAACCAGATCATTCTCATTCATTTTATTCATAAAAGCGTTGTTGCCGAGAATTAATTCTATAAAGATGATCTGAAAGGGTGAATTTTCTTGCTTTGCTTTTGCTTTTGCTTTTGCATTTGAATCAAGAATCGGAATTTTCTTATACACATTAATCAACTCCTTAGAACCATCCTCCCTTCCTGACAATTCTTTTAAACCATTAAAGCTATTGATTATTCGGTTTATGCCCTCTCTCTCATCATTTGTTGCGAGATAATCAATATATAACGGATAGTTCATACAGGTTTCAGCCAGAGCTTGTGTGGTCATGTTTTTCAATACTTCTTCGGGTATTTGACAAGCATCCAGCATTTCTTTTCCGGAGTTTAAATTTTTCCATTCTTCCATTCCGGGTTTAAGTGGAAAATCGTAGGGAGTGGTAATCTTGTTCTGACCTATTAACAAAACAGAAAAGAACAATGCACTAATAATTAGAAAGTATTGTTTTTTCATAAGAACTTAATTAGGTTTAACACGGTGAAGTTATTACAAGAAAAGACTTAAAGTTATATAAATGGATATTAACTTTCAATCTTAATAAGTGTGTTAAATAGCATAAAATCCAATAAAATGTTATGGGAAATATCTTACGAATTCGTAATGTATTTCGGATATTAATATAAACAACTCCATTCTAAATTACATGGAAATATTTGTCGTAATTGAGCCAAGTCCTTCGATGGGTTCTAAAATAGAAGTTGAATACACTGTACATACTCTTAGGGATCATTCTTACATGGCGTATATGGAGGTTTTTCCTCAAACTGATATGGCTGTTCATACAAATCGGGATTTTTTGCTATGTCATCTATTTACTAATCTATTAATATAACCTGAAATGAAAGAAGATTTAATGTTTTGCAGTATGGGAAACGGAATAACTATTGCTGACCGTAACCAGGAAGAATATAGTGATTATAAGACTGTCGCTCATATCGGTTATAACCGAGATATCACCTATTACGATAAGAAGATGACCAGAGAAGCGGTAAACTGCATCGAACGGTTTGCTAAGTATAATAATTCTTATCAGTATCTTTTGATAAGATTTGGCAGCTTCATTGTAAAGAAAAGAGCTCAAAAGCAGCTCGAAATATAGCTAAAAATATGACAATTATTATTCCGGCTCACATAAATTCCTGCATTTAAAGTCTCTAAAAGTTTTAAAATAGAAAAATAATCTAAGAAATAGAGCAACTTATCTAATTCAAAAAAATTCTGGAAGAAATCCTCCAATACATTAAGTCGTTGGTCTTCAGTAGGAATTATTTAATTTCTATTAAAAGGCCATACTTTTATTACAAGCGTATGGCCTTACCCTTTATTTTGGTTTGTCCTTATTCCGGAACCATTTCTTTCTTATTACTGATCGCTTCTTTCTGCTTTTTTATTTTCTGGTATTTTGAGTTATAAGCATCCGTATATTTACGACTTATATCAGCGACCTCCTGAGGAAAATGCTGCCGTGTGAACTCAATCAGGAGTAACGATTTAGAGTTTGAATCTACTGATTTTGTTATATACCTGATTAGAAAATCCCTTTGTATAATGGATTTTTGCTCAGCTGTCACCGATTTTGAGATCTTGTATTTCAAATCATCTGGAAGCCCTTTCATATTTGTTTCTTTTATACCAAAGATTGAATAATGCTTTATATTCAGGCTATCGAGCATGAAGAAAACTAGCATCTGCTCCTCAAAAGCAGAAAAACCACTTGGTGGCAACCCGCAAGTTAGCAGTAGTTGAGTTAATTCTTTTATTACGCCATTAGTCGCATTACGCTTATTCGCATCATCCTCTTCCTCCAAAGCTTTGAGAGGATCTTTATCGGGATCAGTCATGACAGGTATATAGCATAATTTGGGATTGTTATCGCCGATATAAATTACTTTTTTAAGCTTTCCTTGTTCTATTTTCGCCTCTATCTCGTCTATATCCTTGTTATAGGCTCCAATTTCAATCTGGTATTCTTCCTTAGCCTCATTATATTCTTGATCTGATTTGAAGTTTTCTTTTACGGGGGCTAGAGGAGCTTCCGGATAACTTTCTGCAATGGTTGTTATAACTTTGATTCCCTGTTCTTCAAGGCTCTCATTCATGACCCCGTCAAGTTTGTCATAGGGAGTAATGCAAACATCAATATTCTCATACTTGTCGGCTATCACTTTACAGAAACTCATTGTAAACTCCGACCTTTTTTTTTGCAAACACTCGGCATTGGTACACCTTCCTGATTCCGGATTCGTAAAAAGACTATATGTACCAGTATTGGAAGGGCAACTGATACATTCGGTTTTATCGAACTTGTATTTAAGTAGTTCGGTAGTATATATTCTTTCGATTTTCCCAGCAAGCTCTTTCGTTCCCAGATCTCTCCAACAGGTATTGTCCTCGATTTTGAAATGTTCATTAAAGATAGTATCCTGTGTCTTACCATCGTATTTTGCAAGTTCCTGTCCGACACTTAACGTTATAACTTCATTTTCCAGGAGCTCCTTAAAATTCTCTGACAGGTGTTGAAGGCGTAGCCTTCCACGGATAAAACTTTCTGTTTTGCCGAAAGTACTGCACAAATCTTCTATCGTATAATTTCCGGTTTCAATGAATCTTTGAAAAGCATCGGATTCTTCAAGTGGGGTCAGGTCCTTACGCAAAAGATTTTCTGCCAGAGCTATCTCCATCACTTCCTTATCAGATAAATCCCTGATATAAGCAGGAATTACAGTCTGCTCGTTCATAATGAAGGCCAAACACCTCCTCTCTCCGATCACTATTTCATAATAATCGTCTTTTGGCCTTAGTGTTATAGCCTGCAATAGTCCCGATCTCTTTATACTTTGCGCTAGTTCCTTGATTTCTTCTTCTTTTATCTTTTTGCGTGGATTGTCCGGATTAGGTCTGATCGACGCCAGGGGCACTAAATGTACTTTGTCTTTTGATTCCATAACTTCTGTTTTTTGATCTTTTTGTTCCGAATAATTTAAATTTCCCGTATCACCAGATAGGGGGGTCGTATCAGTTTTTTCAAGACTAACGACCTCCATAAGCTCCTTATAAGCCTCTGATAATTCCATAATATAGATTTTCTGTACTGTACTTGTAAATGCAAACTTATCTTTCAGTTCCTCCTCATGTGAACACTCGAAGCGCTTCAGTATCTTTACCAGATCGAATGGTTTATCCTTCTTTAGGTAATCTTTTGGAAGGATGATAATTGCTTTGCCCTCTACAGCCAGGGCAGTGGATAACCATTCCAAAAAACGGGGCAAATATTTTGCATCATGTGGAGGATTGGCTACTATCAGTTCCCGCCGGACGGGTTGCTCTTCAAAACGGAAGTCACATTCATAAAATTCTGTTTCCGGATAACTCATGCGACAGATTTTAACCATTTCGGGATCGGCATCGTAGCCGATCACATTAAAACCGTGTGCTATCAGCTGCTTTGAAAGTTGTCCTGTACCACAACAGGCATCCAATACTTCCATATTTTGAGGATTAAAGTTATCTGCCAGTTCTGCAATTTGCTCTGCTACCATATCCGGTGTAAGGTATTGATCTCCTACTATACCTTTTTTCTTCTGGCGTTCACACATAGCGTCATAAAGCCAGTTCTTACCACTGTATGAAAAAGGTAATTCTTTATGTTCTGACCAATACTGTACTATTTCGAGTATAGTATCGGGATAATAGTCTTTCCTGTTCTTGAAATATGAATTATTCAGGCTATATAATTTATCAACTTTCTCCATAACTGTTATATTTTAAATTGTTTCTCCTGACCATAAATCTCTCCATTCTCCATCCATAAACTGATGATAGCGTGCATAGTTTACACAAAAATCATAACTGAGTACATCAATACATGCTTTGAACTTATCCATGTTACCTGTTATTTCTTTTAATTCTTTGGCAGGGAAACTATATTTTGATGAAAATCCAATCTCAACTTCGTTTTCGCCTTCATCTACATAATAGCAATCAAAGGTCTCCTTCATTTTCTTTATAAATTTGCTTATCAATGCCTCATCCATGTTCGTTAGGACAAGAATATTTGTACATATATTAGCCATATATTATTTGTTTTTATTTAATTCCGTATATATCTTTTTCGCTCTCTTTATCTGTGTCTTGTTCAGGTAAGATCTCCAATACTTATGCTTGCGGCACCAACAGAAATTGTTAAGCCTCATTATTTGCCTCACATCCGGAGGTGGCTTACATTTAAAAGCCATATTAAACTGTTTATTACTTCGATTAATAATCAGTGCCAGATAGTTTTTACCGGCATGAATATTCATCAACATATAGTTCATACGTGCCAGATATTTTAAATCTTCATTCATATCATCGTTTTTTCAAATGTTATAAAAGGAAAAGCCCCGTATGTTTCCATACAGGGCTTATGTCATATTATAAATGCTATTAATCCACGATTAACAACTCTTCTGTTTCTATTGCAGGAGAATGAACCTGTATCTTCTGTTTCTTTTCTGTCGTTGCAGTAGTTATATTTACCTCTTCCGGTAATTCAAAGCTTAACTTAGCCATGGTATAGTTAACTACTTTAACAACATCGCTTAATACATCCATCAGGAAGTCGGCTTCGGCATCCAGCTCTTCAAGCCAGCTTTTTAAATAAGCAGCATTTTCTTCCCTGATATTTGTTTCTATACCCATAAAGTAGCCTAATAATGCAGAGGATAATTCTGCTATAAGCTCCTCTTTTGCGTATTCAGGAATAGCCTGTCCCATTTTTCTCTTTAGCCTTGACTCATGACCTGTTGAATGTGACATCTCATGTAACAATGTCCCGTAGAATCCTTCCCCCTCTTTAAACTGCTGTTTAACAGGCAGGCATATTTCATCATGTGTCAGGCTGTAATAAGCCCGGCTTTGCACCTGTAGCTTTATCGGACAATCCCAGCTTTGATACTCCAGCATATCATCCAACAGCGGAAACAAAAACATTTCCCCTTCATTGAGCTTTACCTTCTCCTGATAGTAATCAATCAGCTTGGCCCACTGCTCCGGATATTTCTCTGCATAATCTGTCAGATCGAGATTAAATACATTATAGTATCTGGCTATCGGGTATTTGAGATATTGATCCTGTTCCACTTCGGATAATTCATTATACTGCTTTTCACTTATCCTCTCCTTTGAATCCCGGTGCAGGTACATATAGGTAAAATGATAGACAGGGAAAGCGCCTTCCCGTACTTTGAGCCCGAGTTCCACAGCCTGATTATATGTCAGGAACACAGGCGTACGAAACGGACAAAATATCATATGTATCAGCAGCATGATTGTATTTCCCCCGCTGTATCTGCGTCCGGATATATTCCGTGGATAAAAGTTTTTCCTTCTGACCGGTATCCATGGCTTTGTCCAGTCGTTACTAATCTCCTGAATGCGCTGTATCATCAGTTGTGTAAACCTCTGTGCAGCTTTTTCTATTCCTTTATACTTTTTTTTCATAACCATTATATTGTTTATTTTGATAATTTTCCGGTATATTGCCAGATAGCAAACGTGCTCTGGCCCCATTCTTTAAAAGCAATACACCGCTCGGTAAATTCGCTCCACAAAGAGTATTTCTTTGTAAAATGTTCTTTATAACCATCGCTGAAAAACAAAAAAAGAATTGTTTCCAATTCCTTTCTTTCTATATCATATTGTACATCCAAATAAATTATAAACTCCTTATCGCCACCTTTGATCTTGATGAAAGGATAATCGTAACCCCTGATTCTTAATTTGCAGGTATCCTGGTCGAAGAGCTCCGCAATATCTTTGATACCATATTTTTTAAGATAGCTGTATAGTTCAATATTTTCGCTTGTCTGATTATATTCTAAGACAATAACTTTTTGTGAAGGGTCATTCTTATCTTTAAAGTTTCTTGCCTCTTCTTCAAGTTCTTTACGTGTTACACCGATTTTCTTTACTGCTGTATAATATTTGCCGCAAATCTCACAATAGCAATCATAGATATTCCACCCATAAGAATCACCAAAGAAAAAGCAAGCAAAACCTTTCTCCAACCAGCCCTTATAAAGTTTACTTTTTTTGAAAACACCGAAAAATTCATCTTCTGTTATTTCTTTAAGTGATGTAATGAGTGCTTGCATATACTTATCTCTCATCAACTCAAATTCTTCAATTGTAACAGTTATCAAATTTGGATTATTCTTCATTTCCCGAAATTCCTTTAATGTCAGCCGGGAATGTTTTGTTCGGATATCATCCGGCATAGAAGCTTCTATACAACCTTCAAAATTGTTTTTATCTATTATATAAAGCATAATGTCTTTGTAATTATTTTAAATTAAGACCAGATAAGGCCTGTTCCTTTTAGCTCGGTTATCCTTTCAGTAATCTTTTCTATCCCTTTCATGATCTCATGATTGTTGAACACGTCCTTTTCCCTGTTATGCTCCCGGATCAGTTCTACCAGTTTCTCATCGTTAGAAGGCACCACAAAGTCAAATTCAAAATTATATATAGGTTGCCCTTCATAGGAAATTAGTTCTACCTTTAAGTTCTTCCTGTCTTCATCATACAGGTTGTATTTTCCAAGAAAACACTTTTCATATTTTTCGTAAAACCTATGAATTATCGCTCTGGAAATGTGGTTTATGGATGTGTCAAATTCGGAAGTACCACTATTATCCCGATGTATATTCAAGTATTCTACTGTCAGTTTATCCAACTCTTCATAGGATTTTGTGAAATACTTAAGATGAATTTCAATATGCCGTGATAGATCCTTATCTTTCATCTTTATATCACGTAGTCCTTTATAGTATTTTTCTTTATACTTAAAGCAAAACATATGCAATGAGACATTCCATTCTTCTCCTACAAAAAAAGAAAAAGCGCCGTTCCTTTTCAGAATGCGCCTTGGTGGTAAGTCTTCATAGAGCCTGTAAAACTCTTCATGGGTCATATCTTCAAATACTTTTTGGTGGAACCGCTTATATTTCTCTATTTCCTTATCCAACCTTTCTTCATCGATAATAATCAGGTCATCATTACCCTTCTCTTTTTTATATTCTTCGAATGTCAACCCAGAGGTATAATGAACGATACCATCTTCTCCAATCGTATTTTCTACATAGCCTTTAAAGCCTTTTACCCTGTCAATAATATAACCGGTCTTTTCCTTTCTGTATATAGGAACGGAGCATTCTTTCAGTTCATGCCCTATTACATTTTCCCACGAAAACAGGAATTTCTTCTCTGTTTTAAAAATCCCGTTCACTTCAGATGCTTGTTCTGTAACAGCAACCTTGCCATCCCTTCCTAGAATTTGTATCAGCATATCAGTTCTTAACGGGCAGTCAGGCTCTTCCCAATCGGGAGTAACACTATACCAGTCTACAAGGTCTACACTACTTTCCATCCGACAATATTTCTTATTCATGTGTTTGCTGAAGAATATATCCCGGCAGAAACAGGAATTATCATACATGAATTTAACCCGTAATGCTTTTATCAGCATTTCCTCCGGAATATTAATGCCGTATTCTTCTACATCCGCTTTTAAACTGTCACAAATATCCGGATACTGCCTGTCTATCCAATCATATTCGCAAACTACATTGTAAACCGAATCATCACCAGTCAATTTCTTCTGACCGGACAACGTCCCTTTAGGTATGGTTATTTCTCCGTAATTACGGAAATTAACCGTGAAATCTTCTTTTAATACTCTTAACAACATAATCTTATTTATTTTAAGTCTTCAAAAATCACAAACATCCATATATGACTATTACTGTGTTTTATCCTCAGTCTTTTCCCCGCAAAATACTGTGCCAGTTTCAGGCATCCCCCTTCCGTGCCGAATGCGTAGATATCATCGCTGTAATCCACTGTTCTGACCTTAATATCCTCTCCGGCAATCTTTGAATACATTTTTCTTGTTTTTTCCAATACTTTATCGGCTACCCCCAAGGGACTGAGCATAACAAACTCCGGTTGAGTTACCGACATCCTGATGTTGCTTTTCCTCGCAAAGCTGAATATCGCTTTTCTGGCACCGGTTGAAAGCTGCTTATCATAAAAAGTTACTTTCCTCTGCCTGCTTATATGGGCGACGGTTAAATAATCCCCATGCTCCTTCCTGATTCTGTCCCATACAGTCACACCGTTTCCCAGTGTTCCGAATCCTAAGTCTTCTTTCATACGTTGATTAATTAAATGATTAATAGACAGATAATAAGGATAATCACAATCAGTTTTACAATAAGCTTTATAATATCCAGGGTTATACAAAAGGCCTTATAGCCTATATACAATCCTATTACCGGTAATAATGTAGCCCATGATACCTGATCTATCAATTGTAAGATTAGCCATATAACCAGACCCATGATTCCCAATAATATTACTAACCTGAGAAAAGCCGCTGTACTACTACTTCTCTTTTCCATAATGCTGTCATTTTAAATTTCATAAGCAAGGCATGGCGGGTTCAGGTGTGCAAGGTTTTCAGAGGAAATACTACCCGAACCGAAGGTGAGGTGTGGAGATTTCCTCTGAAACCTGAAAGGCTTGACCTTGCAGCACCTAAATGGAACCCGCCATAATTTTGCGCGATGAAATAAAATGACAGCATTTCTTTTCTTATATTATCTCTCTCATATACTCGTTTGCATGGACAATTATACCCTTCTTCGAGGGGTTAATCATGTGTGTAGAGTGGATTTTCTAATACGAAAAGATTTGTATTTGATTTTAGTTAAGATTCTCAAAGAAATACATTATGCCGATATATGGAATGCTCCTTTTACGGGACAACACAATTTTTACCGAGGCGGTAACTTATCGGTATATAACCAAGAAACCTATGAAGCAATTGAGATGTTTAAGAACGTACTACCTAAAAATAAATTATTAGATTTTGGAATGCTATTATCTTTTCACAATGGGAACAGAAAAAAGAGTGGATACATGGTGATATTTCAATTGGCAATTTGCTTGTAAACGTGGTAGACTATGTGTAGTGATTGATTTTTGCTGTTCTACTGTGGGTTTCCCAGCCTGCGATTATGTTGTTATGGCGTGGCCATTTTTAGACACGGACAATAAAAATTTGTTTATTGAATTTCTTTTCTTAGCTGTGATAAAGGCTTGATTGACGATACAAGAGAATGAACTCTATGGAAAAAATGAATAACCCGAGTAAAAAAATAAAGTTTAACTTTTAGCTCATATAAAATTCTTATTGGTATTCCGGTTCTGTCAGTCCATGTTTGATTATTTGGGAGAACCCATCAGGAATAGAATCGACAATAACACCGTCTTTTCGACAAAATGAAAATGATTCTCCGTCATCTTTTACAACTTGAAATATGATACTAAAACCGCTTTCATAAATAGCTGAATACCAATTATCCGGTAAAAATTGTTCTCTGTTCATTTGTGTAAATATTTATGGATACAAAAATAAGATTTTTAGGTTGCCTTGTCAAATTAAACAATAGCGGGTTATCAACATTTCTGCCATCCAACTATAAACCCGATATAAATAAAAAGCTTTAGCATATTCCGGTTTAGAACCTTATTTTTGCTTTCTGAAATCCCAGGGAGCCACGGGATTTTTCATACTCCATATATTGAGTTTTTGCTTTCTGGCTTTTTGTTCTAATTGCAGGTAGTGTTCGGACTTATTATATTTATAACGCCATGCAAGTCCATTTCTCATCAGTTCTTCATTTACATTGACAGTATCTACCCAGACAACCCCGAGTACCCTTTTATATCTGTCTGTACCTATACTATCCACAATAACGATTTTTCCTGCACACAATTCTTTTGTGAGGTTTGGAGCTTTGGTCCCGAAATCCTGTTCTCTCTCAGGACAGTCAATTCCATTTAATATTATTTTAACCTGCCTGTTAGCATTAGTCAGAATAGTTATTGAGTCCTCATCAGTAACTTTTATTACTTTGCCCTTGATAGTTGAAGAACCTAGGTTCAAAGAAGATAATAATAAAAATAATAGTATCAATATTGGTTTCATAGAAGGCTAAAGCGCAAATTATTCTACCTGTCTTAAACATAAAAAGCGGAATAAATTTAAACTATCCCGCTTTATTTTTTTTAGCAAATCCTTATTTAGTCGCGTCGATAGATTTCTTACGAAATTCTTTTAATGTTTTTTCTATTTCAAGGGAAACCTTACGTGCACGTTGTCCGGCAGCTTTATTTCCATTTTGGATTTGTGACTCTGCATCTTTAGCGAATGCCTCAAAGTTTGATTTTAATGTTTCTACTAAATTTTTCATTTGGCTTATTTTATAAATTCGTCCTAACAAAGATAGTCTGAAATTGTTTCTATCAAAGATAATCTGATGTTTTAAACATCCAAAATATGGGTATAATTTATTCTGAAGTCAAGTGGACTTATGCTGGCATAGAACTTTTATTTTATAATACTTTATCTTTGGTCTTCCTACGTTAGCTGTGATGAAGTGGACTGGGCATAGAAACTAATGTAATGAAAAGGGTACATTGATATTGCTGATGATATAAAAGCAAATGCTATGAATAAATCAAATCAACGATAATTGATTCTAATTATATTTGTAACTACATAACAAAATAAATCCCGTGCAATTAGATAAACAAAAATAATTCTCAGATGTAATACAATTAATCAAGCATTCTAGAGATAACTCAATAAAGGCTGTAAATACAGAACTAATAGATTTGTATTGGAATATTGGTCAATATATTAGCAAGCAGATTGAGTCTGGGACATGGGGAGATAGTATAGTAAAAGAATTGGCAGACTACTTATCTTGACCAAAGCCATAATTGAAAGGCTTTTCTGATAAGAATGTATGGAGAATGAAGCAACTCTATGAAACCTACAAAGACTTTCCAAAACTCTCAGCACTGCTGAGACAAATTAGCTGGACAAATGTCCGGTTCTGAAAATTCAAAACCGGTACATATAGGAAATGCTGTATACAACCAGAAACAAAATAATTCGCTGGGTTATTTGATGGACGTTATCTATAACTATTATTTATTATTCTCTGGCAATCTGGATAAAATAGAAGGGATGTGGAAGATTGTCCGGAATATAGCAAAGACTGTAATTGCTGAATGGCAGAATAAAGATCAATGTATTTGTCAATTCTACTTTTCATTGGATTTATATATAATGAAGTATAGTATCGAAGTAATATGTCGTAATATCTGAATAATTTTATTGATAAGAATTTTGTTTTATATCCAATCATTATTGATGTAATAAGTAAAGTCTCTTTAATACGAGTTGCACATGATAATCTATTTGGGTTGAAAGATTCTTGGACAGAACTATCTCGTTAAACGATGTCTCGTGTAGATTAAGATTAAAAACAAGTTTAGGGTAACGGTCAGAATTTTGTCATAATCTTTTGAATATTCATCCGATATTCAGATGGGGTCTGTCCTTTCTTTTTCTTGAATATGCGATTGAAGTTAGAGATATTATTGAAGCCGGAAGAATAACATACTTCTGATACAGTGTAAGTTGTCTCATATAATATCTTTGCAGCATGACCTATTCTTATATCATTCAGATAGTCCACAAAACTCCGATTAGTTCTTTTTTTAAAAAAGTGGCTAAATGCCGATTCAGACATACCGATATCTTCTGCAACAGCGGAAAGGTTTATGTTTTCCCGAAAGTGTTCCTGCATATATGTTATAACCTTATTTATACGTCGGCTTTTGGATTCTCTAATAGCCACATCCATTTTACTATGCCCTTCCAATAAGAATTTCTGATTGGGCGAGACTGATAAGAGATAAAGAATTCTAAAAAATTCCAAAGCAGATTCCACTCCCTGCTTATACGATAAGTTGAGTAAAGAGTCTTTCATCATTACCTTAGTTTCATCAGAGAATTCTATACCATAAAAAGAATTACTGAATAATTCTTTTACAGGATGAAATATCTTTTTATTTATAATAGGATACTCTAATGTTTCTTTATGGAATTGAATTGTCACCACATGAGCACCTCCATTATCATCCTCACTTACCCAACGATGAGGAATATTAGGACCTATCATAACCAGATCAAGATTTCCATATTCAGCAACACAATCCCCTACGATTCTTTTTCCTTTGCTGTTTAAAACGAGGTTGATTTCATAGTCAGAGTGAAAGTGAGCCGCATAGTCAAACCTTGCATTAGGATGATTTAATACAATAAATAAATCTTCCTCGCCAATAGGGGTAATTTCTCTTTGTATGTATTTCATGGTAGTTTTTTTACAAATATAGAAATATATTCAAAAAAGTACAATGAATTATAAAAATAATATACATTGTTAATGTGTTGATTGTATTTTGTTTATGTGTATTTTGTCTTATTATATTCAAAAAAGTATCATCTTTTAGCTTCATAATATTACAATTTGTACAAATACTATTCTATGTTTGTGAAAGCTAAGTTCTATATGTTCTCGGCATATAAAAAATTATAAAAGCTAACCGATTTAATGAATCTGATTATTTTATGAAAAGAAACAAAATTTTATTAATCTTATTGTTATTGGTTTTTGCGGTTGCACAAATATTTGCCCAGGAAATAGGGCTAAAAGGGAATGTAGCCTCAGCTGATGGTGAAGATCTTATAGGCGTAACAATCACAGTGAAAGGCAGCAACAGAGGTGTCACAACTGATGTCAATGGTGATTATGTCATAACGGTTAAGAAAGGCGATGTTCTTGTCTTTTCGTATATTGGCTTTTCTACTGTTGAAAGAACCGTAACAAATAACAATCTTGATGTAGTGATGGAGCCTTCTTCTGAAATGTTGGCAGAAGTGGTAACTGTAGGTTATGGTGTACAGAAAAAAGTAGATATGACAGGCTCGGTATCTACAGTGCAAGGAGATGTATTACTAAAAGCGCCTACGCCTAATCTTGCCAATGCCTTAACAGGAAAAATGACAGGAGTAATCACAACCCAGCAGACAGGAAAACCTGGTTTAGATGATCCTGCTTTCTTTATTAGGGGAAAGAGTACATTCAATGATAATAGTACATTATTACTTGTTGATGGAATAGAACGTTCTATAAGTAAGCTTGACCCCAATGAAATAGAGAGTATTACAGTTCTCAAGGATGCAGCTTCAGCTGCCGTATATGGCGCGCGAGCGGCAAATGGCGTTATTATTGTTACTACCAAGCGAGGACGTGAGGGTAAAACCAAAATAAACTATTCGGGAACATTCGGATTTCAAGCTCCAACTGTTATTCCTGAAATGATGAACGCTTACGAATATGCGAAATATCTGAATTTAGCATTGGATAACTTTAATAACAATACTCCTCGTTTTACCGAATCTCAGATCCAAGCGTACAAAAATGGTATAATGCCTTCAACAGACTGGTGGAAAGAAACATTAAAAGAAAGGGTAGGAATTCAACAACATAGTTTGACTGTAAATGGAGGAAGTAAAACAACAAAATTCTTTACATCATTAGGCTATCTAGATCAAGATGGGCTTTATGATTTGTCCGGATTCAAAAGATATACAGTCCGTTCTAATATAGATACTCAAATAAGTAACGACTTCAGTATATCACTGGACTTGGCTGGCCGATATGAAAAAATAAACCAGTCAGCAATGGGTGATGGCTTATTCTCAACTATAATTAACTCAAAACCGACAGAACGACCTTATGTACCCAATGAAATAGAACTCGGAGGTTTGAGCTGGAATGGGCAACCCTCATCTCCTATTGGACAGGCAGAAAGAGCCGGTTATAATAAAACAGAGAATTCGGTATTCCAAAGTACGTTACAGGGGATATATAACGTCCCATTTGTAAAGGGATTGAAAGCAAGAGCCAGTTTTTCATATGACCGTTGGTTCTCAAAAGCTAAGACATTCTCTACGCCATACGAATTTTATCAATATGACAGAGTAATTGATACATATACTAAAAGAAAAACCGGAGGGGGGATAAATCTTTATGAAGGTACCGCTGAAGATGAAAGACTTACTCTTCAGACTGCCTTTACATATGATGTAACATTAAATAATACACATAATATTTCAGCTCTCTTATTATTCGAGGAATCGTCATATAAATACAGTGACTTACACGCTTCGCGTGTCAATTATATATCAACATCTATTGACCAATTATTTGCAGGACCCGATAAAGATAAAGGCAATGGCGGACTAGCAAGGGAGACTGTAAGGCAAGGGTATGTCGGCCGTTTGAATTATAACTATTTAAGTAAGTATTTGTTCCAATTTAATTTTCGTTACGATGGGTCATACAATTTTCCTAAAGGTAAACGTTGGGGTTTCTTCCCTGCGGTTTCGGCAGGGTGGAGAATAAGTGAAGAGCCTTTCTTGAAAAATAATGCAATATTTCATAATCTTAAATTAAGAGCATCATATGGTGAATTTGGTAACGATAGAGTAGCTGCTTACCAATTTATGTCAGGATATAGGTTTAACTCGGGAGCTCTAATAGGTGGTTCTTTTCAATCAGGAATAAATGACACAGGTATAGCTAATCCTAATATCACGTGGGAAACTGCAAGCAATACAGATGTGGGGCTAGATTTCAGTTTATTTAATGGAAAAATATCAGGAGAATTTACGTACTTCTATAAAAAGACGAGAGACATTCTACTGCCAAGAAGTGCATCCACTCCACAATCATTTGGAGCAATATTGCCAGACGAAAATATAGGAAAAGTGGATAACTATGGTATAGAATCTATTCTTCGCTATACAAATAAGGTAGGAGATATCAATTTTATGGTAGAAGGCAATATAACTTATGCGAAAAGTAAAATTATATTCATGGATGAAGCTATAAATAAATTAGATTATCAACGACTTACAGGACGTCCATTCAACCAGTTCTCTGGGTATAAAGCTTTGGGGTTGTTTCATAGCCAAGAAGAAATAGATAACTGGGCGGTACAGGATGGACGTGGAAATACATCGCTTAAAGTGGGGGATATAAAATATGAAGACTTCAACAAAGACAATGTTATTGATGGAAAAGACGTACAGTTTATTGGAAAAAGTGAAATTCCTGAGATAATATTTGGTTTGAATATTGGGCTGTCATACAAGAATTTTGATATGACGATGAATTTTCAGGGTGCAACAGGCTTTGATCAATATCTGAGATGGGACCCATTCAATCTAGAGTCTAATGCCTTGGCCATTTTTAAAGACTCATGGTCGGAAGACAACCCGAATGCAAAATATCCGCGCCTGTATGCCGGAACTGTCCAAAATAATAGAGAAAAATCTTCATTTTGGTTATATGATGGTACTTATGTTAGATTGAAGAATTTTGAATTAGCTTATACCTTCAACAAAGAAGATTTTCTAAAAAGAATAGGCATTCAGAATTTGAGAGTGTTTGTTTCTGGGAATAATTTACTGACATTTTCCAAAATGAAAGATTTCGACCCAGAAACACCAAATATAGATCCTGATAAGAATGCATATTACTATCCTCAGATGAAAGCATACAATTTTGGTTTTAACCTCGAATTTTAATCGAATTATGAATATGAAAAATATAATATTATTAGTCTTCACGGTGTTTTCTCTATTCTTTGCCAATGCTTGTATGGATTTGGATAAAGAGCCCCTTGATATAATTTCGAATGACGCTGTATTCAAAGATGAGGCACTTACAACAGCGTATTTATTTAAAATATATGGCTATATGCCATGTGGTTATGGTCTGTTTGTCGAAGGTGGAACAAATGTTCTTTCCGGCTTGGGAATTACCGACCTGCTTGATGGGAGTACCGATTTATTACGCTCACCTGCAGGATGGAACGAAAGCAATGGAGTGATGATTCCGGGCACTATATCTGCTACGTACAACCCATTAGAAACATGGGGGAGGAACTATGAAGTAATCCGAAAAGTAAATAACCTAATATCTGAATTGACAAATAACAGTCCTCTTACGGAAGGTTTTAAGACAAGAATAATGGCAGAGGCTCGCTTTGTAAGAGCATTTATGTATTTCGATTTGGTGCGTCGTTACGGAGATGTTCCCCTTATTAAGGAGTTACAAAGTTTTGATAACTTACAAGAACTAATGGTGCCTCGTACTCCTAAATCGGATATTTATGATTTTATTGACACCGAGTTGGAAGAAATAGGAGAAATACTCCCTTATGCTAAAGATATTACTGCTGCCGAATATGGGCGAGCATCACGTGAAGCAGCATGGGCTCTTAATGGCCGAGTGATGCTCTTTGCTGAAAGATATGCAAGATCTGCATTGTTCTCCAATAAGGTAATATTGGAGAATCAGTTTGTCTTAGATCCTGATTACAATGCTTTATTTCAATCACATGGAGGAAATAAAGAAGTCATTTTCGAAGTGATGTTCGATGGAGTGAATAAAGGGCATGCTTGTGATAACCTGTATATGCCGCCAAGCATAGATAACGGTTGGGGTTCGCAAACTAATCCAACTCAGGAGCTTGTAGATTCTTATGAAATGGTCGATGGTACACCGTTCGACTGGAGTAATCCTGTACATGCCGCTAATCCTTACGAGGGGAGAGATAAACGTCTACAAGCAAGTATTATAGTGGACGGTTCTATTTTTAAGAACAAAGTAATAAGAACCGGCTATCTGATGCCTGATGATGGCCTTGGACTTGTAGAACGTACATATACAGGATACTATATTCGCAAATTTTTAGATGAAACACTCCCATTCCAAAAACTGAATTTCATGGGAAGTGTTACCAGTTGGAAGGAGCTTAGATTGGCAGAGGTATTACTCAATTATGCCGAAGCACAGAATGAGGCTAATAACGGACCCGATGCGTCTGTATATGAAGCGATCAGGCTTGTGCGGGAAAGAGCCGGTTTGCCGGCATTGCCATCTGGACTTAATCAAGAACAAATGAAGCAGCGTATAATACAAGAACGGAAAGTAGAATTAGCATTCGAAGGCCATCGATTTTGGGATTTAAGACGTTGGAATTTGGCTGAATCTGTATTGAATAATAAGTATTTCCACGGAATGAAAATAACAGAAGATAAAAATGGAGTTAAGACTTATGAAAGATTCGAATTGAATATGCTTCCGAAACAAGTATTTCTTCCTAAGCATTATCTGATGCCTATTAATCAGGGAGAGTTGGAGAAAAATCCTAATTTGGGTAATAATAATATCGGATACTAGAAACAATGAAAAAGAAAATTCTATTTGGTGTTTTCTCTGTTATAGTGACATTTATTATCGTGTTGGCATGTAGTAGGAAACCTATAAATCAGTTGATTTTACAAGATGTTTATTATGGAAGTGACTCTCTGCAGACAATGGATGTATACCTGACTGAAAACAGAACGGAACAAACTCCACTTGTAGTTTTAGTACATGGTGGAGGTTGGATGAGTGGCGATAAAAAAGATGCTGACTTCATGAGGCAAGTATGCTTTGCGAATGGAATAAATGTTGTGAACATTAACTATCGACTAAGTAAACCGGGTGTTTTGGGCATTCATTACAAAGAAATGATGGCAGATATAGACAGTGCGGTGTCATTTATTATAGATCATGCCGATAATTGGAATATACGAAAATCGAAGTATGTATTTTGGGGTGGTAGTGCTGGGGCTCATTTGTCTCTATTGTATGCCTATAATTACGACATTCGGAATGCAGTTTCACTTGTGATAACCTTAGGTGCACCTACGCGTTTCGACGCTAAAAGTATGGAAGGGGCTAAACATGGAGATATACAAGGCTTGCTTCCTCTGATTACCGGAAAACCATGGAATAGCGACCCAGAACCGTTAGATGAAGCATATAAAGAAGCAAGTCCCTATTTTGGAAAGAATCTAAAACCATCTTTTCTTATACATGGTGAGAAAGATGATATTGTTCCTAAACAGCAATCGATAATGATGAGTGAATTACTTAAACAAAAAAATATTGCCGATACCTTAGTTATTCTTCCCAATGGCGGCCATGGTGGAGAAAATACGCCTCAAGAAGTTTCTGAAAGACTGAATGAGGCAATGTATCAGTGGATTATAAGATATAGTAAATAGAAGTATAACTTTAAATATAAAAACTATGAATAAAATATTTATTAAAAGTGCAACAATTGTAGTTTGCCTATTCCTTATGTTTTCATCTTACTCTTGCTCTGGGGATTTAGATGAATCGTCGTCTGATAATAAAGTTTTAAATAAGAAAACAGCAGAAATTGTTAATAATTCTGCTGTAGAAATGTTGAATGTAGCTTATGGAGAAGATCTGCAACAGGTGATGGATATATATCTTCAGGAGAATAGGACTCTCGAGACTCCACTAGTAATTTTGATACATGGAGGTGCTTGGGTTGCTGGAGATAAAGCTGATGCCAATTTTATGAAAGATGCCTGCTATGGTAATGGAATGAATGTTATTAATTTAAATTATCGCTTAGCGAATAGTTCTATCAATTATACTCATATAATGCAAGATATCAGTGCTGCTATGGTAATGATAATAAATCATGCCGCAGAATACAATCTACGTACTTCTAAAATAGTATTCTGGGGTGGTAGTGCAGGAGGTCATTTGGCTTTATTATATGCATATAATTATGATATACAAAATGCTGTATCTTTGGTTTTGACATTAGGTGCTCCGACCAAATTAGATGACAAACAAAGTATTCTTGGGGCAAACCCGGCAGAGATGATAGGTTTATTAGCCACCATCACGGGAAAACCTTATGATCTATTCTGGCCACTAGACCCTGCATATACTGATGCAAGTCCGTATTATGGAACAAACTTAAAACCAACCATTCTTATACATGGTGAAAAAGATCTTACAGTACCTGTAAGACAGGCTAATCTTATGAGAGATAAATTGGTTCAGGCTAATGTCGATAATGTATTATTTATTCTCCCTAATGGAGGACATGCCGGGGAAAATACTACACCAGAGGCATCTCAACAGGCTAACTTATTAATGTATCAGGCTATTTTGCATTATAGTAACTAAGTTATAAAAAGTATTGAATATGAAAACTATAATACAAAGAATAGGAACAAATTGTCATTTAATATTATTTGTCGTTTTAGGTATATTACTTTTTACATCTTGCGATAATGATATTGCTGACAGGCTTGTAAACTATCCGGTGGCCTCAGAGCCAAATGCCACTTACTATATAGATTCAGAAGGGGGGGATGATGCTAATGCCGGCACATCTGAGGCATCAGCTTGGAAAACATTCAATAATCTAAATCGAATGTCATTATTGTCGGGCAACAAAATTCTTTTGAAGAAAGGAAGCGTATGGCAGGGACAATTAGCACCTAAAGGTAGTGGTACATCCGCCAATCCTATTGTCTTAGGCTCTTATGGTGACGGCAATAGACCCATCATAGACGGGCAGGGGGAAGTCCTTGCTGCTGTTTACCTAAGTAATCAGTCAAACTGGGTGATACAGGATCTGGAACTTAAAAATTTTGCATCCGAACGTGGAGATACCTATCGCTGTGGAATACTTGTAGAAAATAACGAAGGTGGAGTTATTAGTAATATTAAAATTCAAAATAATTATGTACATGAAGTCTCCGGTTCATTCCGCTATGTAGGGGCTTCTCATCCTCACCAGTATGGTGGTATTGCAGTAAATGTAATCGGACAGACAGCAACTGATAAATTTGATAACGTGCTTATTGAGAATAATGTAGTGGAGAAGGTTGGGCGTACAGGTATCGTAGTATGGGATAACTATTATGCCAGTGATGCAGAAGCTTCAAGCAATGTCATAATCCGAAACAACAAAGTAAAAGATATTGATTCCGACGGAATTCTTACTTTCGGATGCTATGGCTCTTTAATAGAATACAATGTGGCTGAGGCTTGTGGTTCGTATATAGAAAATGGGCAATTTAATGGTTCTGCGGCTATATGGTGTACAAGAGGACGTGATTGTATAATACAATATAACGAAGCATTTAATACGAAAGCTTTGCCCGGAAATGATGATGGTACTGGATTTGATATCGATATGGATGCTGTCAATTGTATTGTACAATACAATTATAGTCATGATAATGAAGGTGGTTTTATGCTCTTTGTTGATGCATCCAATTCTGCGGGAAGCATTGTCCGTTATAATATCAGCCAGAATGATAAGACACGTATCTTTATGATTGCAGGTGGTGTTACACCTAATACCCAGATATATAATAATACGATCTACCTTGGTGAAGGGTCTATTACAAAAATTATTGATCATACATGGGATGATGGCGGTGATATCAATGCTGCTTGGTTTTTCAAAAACAATATAATCTATAATTTAGGTACGGGTGATTATAAAATTCCCGGTACCGGAGGTGTATTTGCCAAGAATCTTTATTATGGGAATCATCCGGTTAATGAGCCTTTCGAAGTAAATAAGCTTACAGTTAATCCTCTATTTATAAATGCCGGAAGCGGAAGTTTTGGAATTGAATCTCTGAGTGGGTATAAACTTGAAGCATCTTCTCCTATTATAAATGAAGGCGTGTTAGTATCTAAAAACGGAAGTAAAGACTTTTGGGGCAATATTGTTTCAGCTACGGGCAAAGCTACCCCGGGCGCCTATGAGCCGAACGGAACTATTGTAGGCGAAATAGAAATATTAGATAGGCTTGAGAATTTTGATTTTATATCATTCAAAACTGATAATTGGATTCAGGCATGGGTAGGTGACCCCGAGGTATTTGGTGGCGATAATACAGCAATAGCTCGAGGTGATGATGCTGACGGTGTCATTATTTACAACTTTTCTGATATGAAAACCTTTACAATAACAGCGTACTTATATGCCGGAGTTAATGTTGAACATTTGAAAATGTACGGTTCTAGTATCGGAGGTGACTTTGCAAACTTTTCTGAGATTCCTGTTAGTTACGATGATATTTCAACAAAGGATGGCTGGAGAAAAATAACAGTTACCCCAACAGCCTTACTTCCTCAAGGAATTAATTATCTGGGATTAAGACTTGTTGGTGGCATTGGTGCAAATTGGGCTGCTCAATTAGGTGAAGTTCTGATAATACACAAGGCACAGGAATAGTTTCTTATTAGGTATCCTTTCTTTTTATTGGGGAGGATACCTTAATGTAATATCATCACTTATACTATTATGTGTATGCAATAGAGAAAGAGTTAGTCTATCAAACCTCGAAAGACTCATAACTTTCCAAGCTTATATAATCTTGAAATAAAACTTGTATGTTGAGAATTGTAAAAATACTGTTGTTAATATTTTTTGTAAGCCTATCGGTTAATGCGATACAAGAAAAGTCGGTTTACTATATTGACAGTCAATCGGGAAATGATGCCAATAATGGATTAAGCCCCGAAAGTGCATGGGGAACCTTTCTAAATGCGAACCTTAAAGAGTTTAAACCCGGAGATTATATTTTACTGAAAAGTGGATGTACATGGTTTGATTCTCTCGCCCCAAAAGGATCTGGTTCGGATGAAGCCCCGATCACAATTACTTCATATGGAGATGGAAATCGACCGATTATAAATGGAGAAGGAACAGCGAAGGCTCCACTATATCTACGTAATCAGTCCAATTGGATTATTGAAGGTCTCGAAGTAACAAATCCTGCACCCGAAAGAGGAGTTATGTATAGAGGGGGAATTCTTGTGGAGAACGATAATGGTGGAGTACAGCGTAATATAAAGATATTAAACAATTATGTACATCACGTTACCAGTTCGTTTCGTTATGCTTACGATTTTCATCCGCATCAGTTTGGCGGGATAGCTGTAAATGTGACAGGTTCGAAAGGAACCGATAAATTTCAAAATGTACTGATCGAAGGGAACAAAGTGGAGAATGTAGGACGTACGGGGATTGTAGTCTGGGATCACATATTTGCCAAATATGACGAAGCTTGTAGGGGTGTTAGAATAAAAAATAATTCTGTTAAGGATATTGATTCAGATGGAATTTTAACCTACGGATGTGATGGTGCAATCATAGAGCATAATGTGGCTGATGG
>POVV01000354.1_pt1 | contig 32109 bp, 32 predicted proteins | sample 1560271 | NCBI WGS metagenome assembly POVV01 (sample SAMN08337232, study PRJNA429181) | Bioreactor metagenome, whole genome shotgun sequencing project. | biome: cows' rumen and soil; feature: anaerobic; isolation source: anaerobic chemostat enrichment culture, galacturonate as sole carbon... | reverse complement strand
ACCGCATTCTGACCCTGGCAAAAGAGTGGCAAAATCGTCCCCTTGATAGAAAATATGCGGTTGTGTTCATGGATGCCATTCACTATTATGTAAGGCAGGATAATGCAACTGTCAAAAAAGCAGTTTATATTGCTATCGGAATTCGCTTAAACGGCTCAAAGGAAGTTCTGGGTATGTGGGTTGGAGGAAATGAAAGTGCAAAATACTGGCTTGGAATTCTGACAGAAATTAAAAACCGGGGAGTAGAAGATATCCTGATTGTTTCTGTAGATGGCCTTACCGGATTTGGTGATGCTATTCATGCAGTATATCCACAAGCAGAAATTCAAAGATGTATTGTCCATCAAATTCGCTATTCCACTAAATTCATATTGTATAAAGACATCAAATCCTTTATGGCAGACTTAAAAGAAGTATATCAAGCATCAACAGAGGAAATAGCACTTCAGAAATTAGACAGCTTAGAAGAAAAGTGGGGGAATAAATATCCTAGTTCAATTGCATCATGGAGAAACAACTGGCTCCAGATATCCACCTATTTCAAGTATCCCCCGGAGATACGTCGGATTATCTATACTACAAACTCGATAGAAAACTTCAATCGTCAGCTGAGAAAGGTAACAAAATCAAAAACGATATTTCCAACAGACGATGCCTTATTCAAGATGTTGTATCTGGCAATGATGGACATCACGAAAAAGTGGGAAGGAAAACCATGGAACTGGGGTCAGATACTGGAGCAGCTGTTTATATACTTTGAAGAACGGATTACCCGACAGGATCTGGATTAACCGGAATGGCAAAGAACAGGCTGCCAAAAGTTCTTGACAGCCTGTTCTCCATGTGCAACAATACAGACACAAAATCTAAAATCCATTAAACAGATATTTTTTCATTAATCCAATGGGTTTACACAAAATAAATTACACTCTCTTCTCATATTCATTCCCAGTGATATCCTGGTATTCTTTTTCAGTGATCCAACGATCTACGGCATTCCATACCATTTTCTCTGACCATAATTTCGCATCGTAAAATCCTTTGACCGTTTCAAATTTATTCATGGCCTACCTCAATTTCAAAACCAGACATCATAGACAGATAAGCTACTTGAGCATTAAGAACCTTGTTCTGCTCCTGTAGTTGTTTCACCTCATCCTGAATTGATGGTGTCCTGTATTCTACAATGACAACGTCGTCCATAACTTCTACATTGTCATATATAGGTTTTTCTTCTTCGTCTACACCTGTCTGTCTCTGCTCAATTCCTACGGGGAAGTCAGAACGCAAGTCCATTTTTCCAGTGTAAATTAGATTATTTTTTCTCCATTCTTCTACACCGTTCATATCATACTTAATTACAGTATTACTAGAGACCAAAGCCTTGTGAATATCATCAATCATTTTTGACCCTTCACAATGGCAACGGTAGCTGTTATCCTGCACGATCTAATCCACAACTACCATTGGCGATGTCAAGAATCGTGTCACCTACTTTAATACTCTCATGTTTCATAACATTTCCTCCTTTAAGAATTGACTAAATAAGTCACTGTAAATAAAACAGTAGTTCCTGTCGGAATAGCCGTATCTACTTTAAGTGAAAGATTGCCAGCGTTATCAATGAAGCAGTTATAGGCTGTTATAACTGAGGTTGGCGAGTTAAAGTTTACCGCAGGTCCAGATGATGCAGGCTTCGGAAAACCTAAAATGCTATAACTTGTACCAACGGAAAGTGCTGTTGTAACAGCTACCGCTAAACTAACTGTTACCATTGCAGCACCAGATGCATTACCATGACGCACATAGCCACCAGAGATCGTTCCCCATGTGCATGACAGTCCAGAATTGATTATACCTGATATCTGTGTACCGTTTGACTCTAAGATCTGCCCACCATTCGATGTGGACTCATTGCGAATGTCTCCAGATGGTTGACTCCCGATCTTTGTAATCCTACCACCTCTCTCGGCTAATAGACCATAATCTGTTGCTGAGCTGCTTATCCACTCCTCTGAACTTACATCTGAAAAGTAAGACCTACAGCAATATCTGTGGTACATACACTTACAGCCATATAACCGCGCTGTAGAGTATGTGAAGTTGAACCCGCATGCCAGTGGTGCGGTATCCTCAACGGCCTGACATGACACCATGAGTACGAATGAACAACTCGCAATATAGAATGCATCATCGGCTTTCTGTGTCATGTATAGTCCATAAAAACGTAGTCTTGCTGAACAGTCGTTCGCATATATTCGTCTAACACGACATACAGTATTCAACACCTCCGGATTGCTCGAACTCTTTATATCTATGATACCACCATGATATCCAGCGAGTCTCACTTCCTCGTCATATGTACCGTCTGCAAGGTTTATCGTCACAACATATCCACCGAGGTCCTTTGGTATTGTACTGAGTGCATATTTAATTGTCTTATATGGACTAGACTGTGTGCCGTTTCCAGTGGTGTCGTTACCAGTGGCAGACACATATACATTTGTATCCACCCTCAGTTCACTCATAGAGAACGTACCAGATTGGTCAATAATCGTTCCACCGTTCTGTGCAAACTCTGTACCCTGCGTGCCTGATAGCTGGGTTCCAATCTTTGAAATCTTGCTACCATAATCAGACAATAGTCCATATGTTAGGGCAGAACTCGCGGCCCAATTTTCCGAATGTATTTCTGAGAATACTGTCTTAACGCCTATATTATGATTTAGACATTTGCACCCAGACATCCTCGCCTTTGTGTTCCAAAAATTGAATGCAGTTGCGGTATCTGCTGGTTCAACTGCCTGACAACATCTAACGAATATCATGGAACAACCATTAGCATCGAGTGCTATATCGTTCGTCTGTGTGAAATAGATTCCGTATAGCTGTATCCTTGCTGAGCAGTTCTTAATTACTATCCTCCTCACCTTACATACGATGTTTAGCGCCTCTGGACTACTCTGACTTCTTATCTCGATTACGCCACCATAGAACCCATTTACGACAACCTCTTCGTAGTACACACCATCAACAATATTGATTACAACTGTATTTCCACCCAAATCTTTCGGTATTGTATTGAGTGCGTACTGTATGGTTCTATAAGGACTTGAGCTACTTCCTGAACCAGTGATATCGGAACCGGTGGTTGCTACATATAGGGTAACACTGTTTATCAGCGCCCCAATGCTACCACCATATTTGTTGACAATAATTCCGCCGTCCTGTATTGATTCAGAACCATATGTCCCAGATGGTTGATTACCAACCTTCGACAACTTACCACCTGAAACGGATATACCCCATTCAGTAGCCGAACTCTCTGCCCAACTCTCGGAACTTATATCGGACAGATATGATCTAATACAATTACGATGATTTAAACTCTTACATGAATTCAACCTTGCCGTAGAGTACGTGAAATCGAATGCATATGATGATGTAGCAGATTCGATAGCCTGACATGCCTTAACAAACACCATATCACAGCCAGTCACGCTAAGGGCCACATCATCTGTCTGTGTAAAGTAAAGCCCATGGAATTGTATTCTAGCATCACAGTTCACGACGGTTGCCTTCTTGACACGGCATAGCGCATTTAATGTCTCAGGGCTATTTATACTCTTTATAACCAATATACCACTGTGATACCCATTTATCGACACACTCTCATCATACGTACCATCGTCTATATTTATAGTTGCTGTATATCCCCCCAGATTCTTCGGTATCGCATCTAGCGCACGTTTTATAGTCTTAAATGGACTATTACTGGTGCCAGCGTTAGTGTCAAGCCCGGTAGTTGCAACATAATACGCCACACTACCCTGTAATGTACCGATTATGGCACCGGAACTCTTTACAATCATCGCTCCATATTTAACTACAGGTGCTGATGTCACATCGGGTAATACCTCATCGATTAATTGTAATATTCCCTTCTCAAGAAGGCATATGCTACCATTACTCACGCCACTGCATGAACCAACACGTGCAATCGAGTTTGCGTCAGTGTTAGTCTGCCATGAAGTTGATGTGTTTGGCGACCATAGGCAGAAGTTACACTTGTTGAATACAGTATCAGTAACTTTCAGCGATGCAGTGTTCCAGTTTATACCAGCAGTATTATTGCCTTCTATAATACAATTATTGAATGATACAGAATACGTGTTATACAGGTGTATACAACTGTTATTACCAGTCACCTTGAAATGCATACCAGAAATAACGAACTTCACTGCATAGTTATCACCAATCGTGAAGCTGGTTGTATTCGATGGTAAAACAACATTTCCAGGCGATTCTTCATTCCCCATTATCCTGAATGTTCCATTATAATACTTATTGACTGCAAAACCACTCATGCCATATGATCCATCTGCAATATTTATTGTGGCAATGCAACCACCAAGGTTCTTCGGTATTGAGTTCAGTGCTTTTGTGAGAGTATTGAATGGTTTTGCCTGAGAACCGTCACCTGTAGTATCAGAGCCTGATGTAGCTGATACGTAGTAGGTCGCATCGGATTCAAGAGGTTTTATGTTTTTAAGAAACGTCAATACTTTTCCTAGAAACTGTTTTGCTGTCTCACCAGCAGCCGGAATGGGAAACTTTGTTTCAATAGTATCAACACTTCTAATCTTTGTATTTGATATATCTCCGTTTGTTTTGTCAATCTTTAAATTAATTAGCTTCAATATCTTTGTATAAAAGAAGCGTTTTAATCCTGCATAACTTAGATATTTATAATCCATATATACCTCCTTTTATGATTCAAGTTCTGGAATATAAGCGGAACGGAAGCCAATGCCTGTGCCGACGCTAGAGCGGGGATCGCCGCCGTACAGGCTGAACACGCCCGCTCTCGTGCCGTGGTTCCAGCTGCCCCCGCGATAGGCGAGCCGCTCGGCTGCGCCGTTGTTGGCCCAGAAGTAATCGTCCCCGTAGCTCGTATCGCCAGCAACCGGCAGCATAGCCAGAGCACAGAGCATATCCTGAGCCGCCTGCTTTACGTCCGGGGTGAAAGTAACGTTTTGGAAGGCACAAGAGCGGCTGCCGTCTACTTGACTGGTAATGCTGGTGCTATATGTCCACTTTCCGCTCACATAGTCCAGTTTGACCGTACCAGAGGCAGTCGGAAGCACGAGCGCACCGGTCGTGGCGTCGATCGCTTTCCACAATTGGCTTGTCGCGATCTGCGGATTGTTCGGATCAGCCGCATCGTTGTTTGTAAGTATCTGAACTTCCCCGTACACAGTTCTATATCCCCCTTGCCACTCCCAAACATTTCCATTTAAGTCCCAAATGCCACTAAGTGTTTCATCATGACTCCATGCAACAGGTCCTGTACCAGTAGCTACTTTCAACGTTTTATCATTTTCAAGCGATGTTGGAATGGCTATATAGTCATTCTCACGGCTGTCCTTTCCGTAATCATTGTTACCGTAAGGCATAAACCCATTTTTCTTACACCACAACGCAATAGCCGCCCATTCAGCCATAGTACTAAGATGGTATCCTTTTCCCTTGGCTTCACATCTGGCACGTGCATTGTCAAAATTAATATTTACCGCAGGATCTTTTCCGTACAGGCTATACGCCATATTTACACCGTCTACGGTTTTTACGACATTCTGATATTTCGAATAGTAGAAACCAGGAATTTCTTTACCGTTTACGATGAATGCAGGGTGTGTATTATTATCTCCTCCTACAAGCACGTCACTGTTTTTGAATTTCGGTATGTAGACTAGTTCATCAAGATCATCGATTTCATCATTGGTTATTTCTGAAGATATAGAAATGGCTCCAACTTCTGAAGCTGTATATGTTGGCTTTTCTGGTTGTTTTGCCCATTTTGGTACAGTTGGATCAGTTTCAATTATTGGCAATACAATAGTGTCTAAAGCGTTTATCTTTTCTATCCATTGTGATAGCAGGTCAGGGTTTACGGAAATATCATTGGCAGATATATTAAGCCCACTCAACACATTAAATTGAGCAACTTTGGTATTAAAATTATAATCAAAAACCCTGTTTGTGATTGAGTAAAATCTTACAGCAAAAGATACAGGGCCAGCGTACTTTGTTACCGAATTTGTGATTTTCCAACCAAATATTATTTCACCATTGCTAGATAAATCTTTTTGAGTAACGGTATAGATGTCTTCTTCTTTTCCAGCATTAATATATTGAATAATACAGGTATGATCATTTAAATCAACATTATCAAAATATCTTGGGATTTTAAAAAAGATTGTTTCTGCATTATGATCGTAAATAACACCTATATTAGAAAATGAAGATGGGACAGAAATTTCTCTAGTGTCTGCATTTATAATAAATTTATCTTCATCAGGAGCTTGCTCGAAGACGGTCTCCTGAGTAGTGGTTCCGTTTTGTATTTCTTCTAACTTTTTTAAATAACTTTCGGCATCACTTGTCAAAAACGTCACCTCCATATTTCTCTTTTATTTTTGATAGAATTTCAATATTCATGTTTGTAAGCTGCACAATTTTATTGTAATATTCAGCAACTGAGACACTTACTTTATCAGCCCAATATAGTCTGGAGGCATGGTTAAAATTATCTACGCTTAAATTAACAGAAAAATCCTCCGAAACAGTAGTTTTAGAGGATTCACAAATTCCAAATAGAGTAAGTGTCAAATCACCAGAATTCAATATAAATGATTGTTCTATGATTGCTTTATAACAAGTATATGTATTAGAATCATAAGGGATTTCTGATAGTTCAATTGATTCTAATGATTTCTGTTTGTCTTTAAAGAGACAATACAAAACTCTTACGTTCTTATCTTTAGGGAGATAAAATCGTAAATCATTTAGATCATATTGTTTTGATAAATCCATATCAGTAAAACGAATTTTCCTATCACCGTCAAATATTATATTTGGCATATTTCTTCCTTTCTACTTCAGTTCAATATTGCCATTAACTCGGTATACTGTTCTTCAGTAATTCTTCCAGCCATTAAAAATACATCAACAACTCCAAGTTGCATTTCAACAAATTCCGGAGTCAACTCATCTTTAGTCTTCTTTGTGGTATACAGTTTCTTACAATTGTTATAAGTTAATATACTTGCCATGTTTATCTCCTCTATTATGTTAATCCAAGTTCAAAAGCTGTTTGCCTATAGTCTAAGTCTACCAAGGTTTCCATTGTTTCATCATGCAAACCGGTAAGATTAGAAACCTGTTGTTCTTGTGTAGGAACATAGGCTATTTCTTCTACCTCATTCCCATTTTCATCTACTCTCCAAAACTTCCTATCGTGATAATGATCTCCAGGCCCACATGGATACTGTAAGCAATCAACTGAAAATGCTGAATCGCCATAAGCTGCTCTTGCCAGCATATTGGCTTTTTCATAATCGTCGCATACAATAATGTTCTTTATTTCTTCATCAAAAATTTGAGCGAATACCTGATGTACAATCATTTAATATCCTCCTTTCTTAATACCCCCATCGAATAATACAGATACCTGAACCACCACCACCGTTGTACATCCAAGAGTAGTCAGAATCTCTGGGGCCACCACCGCCGCCTCCACCAGTATTTGGTGTACCTGCGCCTGCTAATTCGGATCTCCAACCTCCACCTTTTCCTCCGCCGCCTTCTCCACCTGGTAGATTTTCACCTCCACCGCTTCCTCCGCCAGCATATAATGTGTTGCCTGGCTCTCCAAAAGCTCTTGTAGTGGTGTGTTGTCCGGTTCCTCCATATATAGGCTCGAAACCGTCTCTCCAAGCTGTTCCACCATCGGCTCCGTCAGCTCCACCAGATGTTGCAAGGAAATTTTGTTTGCCTGTAGAGTAGCTAGTATTACGACTAGTTCCTCCACCTGATCCACCATTGCCACCAACACCGCCTCCTCTTCTTTCTCCACCGGCAGCACTTAATATAGAACCAAAAGTTGTTGTTCCTCCTGCATTCTCACTGCTAGAGTTGGTTCTTGCACCTCCAGCCCCTATGTTAACTGCAAACTGTTGCCCAGGTGTAACAGCATATTTTTTAATAGTAGCAGTTCTACCACTGTTACCACCATTACCAGCTATATCACTACTAGAAGATCCTGAACCACCAGATGCTCCGCCACCAACAACAAATACATCTATTTCACGCACTCCAGCTTGTACTGTAAAAGTTCCTGAAGCAGTAAACGTCTGCTGTCCTCTTGCAGTAGTAGCAGCAACTGCATTTAATGTAGTTCCCCATAAATCTGCAGGTGAAGCTGATGAATAAGGTGTTGCACTAAAATAATAAGTAGTCCCTACTGCCGGCATAGTAACAATAGCTTGTGAAATTCCACCTTGTGCTGGGTTACTTCCATATCCTGTATAGATTCTGGTTCCCCCAGTTCCTGGATAGCCACCAGTAGAATAATTGATAAATACTCCACTAAAAGGTCTTCCGGTAGCCGCATACGGATTTTGCCATTGTAATAAAATCTGCGTCGTACTGTATGCGGCAGCACTAAAAGACAGTATACTATTTACTGTCATTGTTCCGGTATTTTTTACTCCGTTTGCCCAATATGTATCTCCACTCATGACACGAGTAGGAACTGCTGTAGCCGAAGTCTGACTTGCCAAACCATTTGCGTTTACCTTAAAATCCTGCGCATGATATCCCTTTTTTACAATAAAAGAACCACCAGCGTTCAAATTCTGATCGCTAGTGGTCTTGTTATCAATCATTATACCGGTTCCTATTTCATCATTGGTATCAGCTCCAACATAAGTCTTTCCACTTAACACATATTCTTTTGTGCCAGAAAGTTCATCTGAACCAATTCCGCCACCTCCACTAATATTAGTTATACCGCATTTAGCCATTTTTCCTTACCACCTCCACGTTGTCGATCACCAATGCACTTTTTGGTATTTTATTTGCTTTAAGTATGAAATTACCTGCTCCAGTATTGCTTTTGACATAAACAAAGGCTTTTGATGCATTGATTTTACTGGCATCAGCGAAATAAATATTAATCCTGTCATCGGTCAAAATTGCGCTAGATGTATATTTGTATTCTAAGTCCGAATCCCAATCGGATATATTAACCGTAATATTGGAAGCTATAATCGTACCTGTCATGTAGTCAATCTTTTCCGCAGAGTACGTATTTGTTTTCTTTTCAGCACCCGTAGCGTTATCTTTTATGCCAATTGTGTGCTGTGCTACAGTGTCAATCATTGCAGCAACCTTTTCTAAAAAGAACTTCTCCAATGATTTTATATGATCAAGTAACACATTAAACTTTTTTGCATTAAATAATGACTTGTCTAAATTTGGATACTGCAACGTTATTTGCGCCATTTTATCAGTATCGTTGTTTATCCATGCATTATCGTATTGTTCAACAATCGGTCTGAGTGTGGGAGATACATCTTGCATATTTGGGAAGTCACATATTTCTTCTGGAAAGTTACTATTCGGATATTCTGGATAATTCATTCAATCAGCTCCTTTCTTACTTATTTTTGTTTTTACGGTCATACACATAAGAAAAACTCTCTAAAAATTTATAGAGAGTAATGTTCATAACTCCTTCACTAGTAGACCAACTTAAATTTTTAACGATATATTGATTCTTAGTGATATTATACCGTGGAGTATATTCAATTTTTGTGTTTACCTCTAACCAAGGCACGACCAACATAGTTAGACTAATCGTATCCATCATGGCGGTTGACTTATAGGTCAAATATTCCGCCTGATTATAACATGCTGCATCGTCTGATAGGTTATCATAATCAACTGAATTTATTATCTCATAGCCGAGATTTGGAACCGAGAATGGACAATCCAGCGATTCTTCAACATACCTTCCATAGCACTGGAATTGACCCAATAAAAAAAGAGCGTTCTGCTCTGGGGTTAGTCTCCTGTATCTGAACACATAAATATTATTTGCCTTTAAAATTCCTTCTGACAACGGGGTTCCATCACCATCATAAATTGGAATAGGAGATAGGTTATTTATAGAGAATTTAGGTGTGACCAGATTATCATTTAAAACCTTAAATGAAATCTGTGTAAGGTTATCTACATCTTGCCACGATGTAAAGATATCAAGATTGATATTGTATGTATTATTCGAATATGTAGAAGTATCAGCATACCTATCCGATTTATCAAGTTCTAATACTTTTCCCCAAACTTCTGTGACGTTATATATATCGGTAAATTTTGAATCTGTATCTTCATCTTTTACAAGAGTTTGCATTATCACATCATCTAACACAACCGGTTCATTTAAGCCGGTAGGAGTTTGTCGCCAAATGAACGTCCCATCAGCATCAAAGTAAAATTCCCATGAATCATAGAGATCTCTAATTTTTGTCCATACATCTGCATAAGTAGTACCAGTTGCAAATGTTAGATCATAAGGAATAGGCTTACCAATATCCTCCACAATGTATTTAGTAATGCCAGCTTCTTTTAGTATGGCTATAATTGATAATCGAATATCTTCACCAGCAGGGATAAGCAGATTTTTGACTGCATAATCCGGGGCATTAGGAGATGATCCCTTACCATGTAATTGCCCATTGAGCGTACCGTCATACAATGCCATTAAGTCTCCACAAGTAAGCGAGAGAGTTTTGTCTGTACCTATGCTACTATATTTCATACTTATATAGCAGAATATTCCTAGTTGATACCATATAATGCGATTTTCTCTTATAGATTCTATGCCATAAAAAACACGGAGTCTTTTATCTAGCCATATTTTTTTATCTTTTCCAATAACAAAAGAAGAGTTTAGTACTTTTAAGTCACAGCTAAAGCTTCGTCTCTGTATGGATTCAGAATCTTGCGAAAAGTTGTCATTTACGATATTTCCCTCTAACGAATCTAGAACCTTAAAATTGCTGTTGAGTAATTCAACCTTTAAACGTTTTTTTTGTTCCCCTTGGCGCAAAATACTTAAGTCTGTTTGTGTTACTTCACGTCCCATATTTTACCTACCTATCAATATCCGTATCAATAAATCCGTTATCATATAAATCGCCCATAGACGAAGTTTCTCCACACTCGGTAACTGAGAATTTACTTTTCACATGCTGGTAATGGTCTGAATCTTCAGATATTCCACTTGTAACGGCAATCATCCATGTATTACCCTCAAAGTCTTTTAAGATTTTTGGTCTACCATTAGTCAAAAATTGATATATCTGATTACGATATTCCCATGATGAATCAATTAGCCAATTGCAGTCTTGATTTTCGATGAATGTACATTCAACATCTCCTGAAATATAGTTTGTGATACCTCCCTTGATTACAACTGGTTTTAAGCGATTTGGTAATTCTACTACACCAACAAGATGATTTAGTTGTTTCGTGAATTTCGTATCTAGAACCATCGGGTAAGAAGTATCTTTTTCACAAATAAAATAAGAGTCGAACTTTGACTCCACCTTACTTACAATATAGTCACCCTCGCCGCCAGAAATTATAGGTACATAAGCATATTCAATGTTTCCAACTGGTTCTAAGTAATCTAATAGATAAATCTTAAAATCATCGTTTAAGATTATTGGTTTCTCATAAATCGTTTTGAACGCAAGTTCACCTTTAACTCTACGCTTTATCCTTACTAATTCAACAATGTCTGTAGAGAAATTTACGTTTCCTCCATGTAAATTATTTTTGAATAAAGCATGCAATCTTGTATTAAAATCCCATCCCTGTGGCACAGAACCATCAAACTTTTCTATACTTATCAAGCCATTGCTTTCATATACTTCTCCGAAAATTGCATACCTAATAGTTAAATACTCAATGTCTTTTGCTTCAACAGGAGATGAAACCAATGTTTTATCCGATGAAGCGAAGCTGTTTCCTAAAAACATTTATTTATCTCCTTTCGTTATAATGGTTTCCATGTATAATTGGTTGGATTAGCTACCCAGTCTGCCGGGGATAATGTCCAATCAGTTGCATCATTACCTTTTTCTAACTTTGGATGCCATGAGTATAAGGATACTTGATTAGGATTTGCTCCGCTTCCTGCAATTCCAAAAACATACTTATCCTGTATTGACAAATCAAAAGATAATGTAAGTCTTACCCATTGCCCAATAATGTTCGTTATTTTTGATTCAGGTTCAACGAAGCCTACGCCTGACGGAAACCTCCATTTTGTGATACTTGTATTAGCAACATTGATTGATGGGTTTAAAATATATGCGCTTAATGTATATGTTCCCGGTTCCGGTGGAAAGTTTGAAATTTCTTTAGTAGTGTGACCACTTACGTTTAGCTTATTAACATTTTCAATTACATTAGTTCCAATTTCTGGAATAGCAGGAAGTCCATCTGGTAATTGATTTAATACACGTAATGACGAACCATTTGTCCCAATCCATTTATTTGTCCCATTTGAAAAATCTGAATTAGTAAGAAGATTTTCGTGTTCAAGTATTTCTGCTGGCATATAGCCCATGCCAACAAACTTACTGTTCGCCTGTTTTGTCTCTGTCATATTGGAACCATCAGCGTTAACAGAATATCGGATTACCGTACTAATTAATACAACCTCTAAATCATAATAACTGCCTTGTCTGTTGACAAGTAAAGCAAATTGCTGATAGTTGGATTTTGGCACATCTACATAATTACTGTTCATTACATAATTAACGCCACATGAGTTTGTGACCAATTCAAAATAAGCCTTTTCACCATTTGAATCCGAGTACTTGCCTATACGATAATAAATATCTACCTTCAGCCTATCCCCGTCTCCAAATGAAATAATGGATTTATTTCTTTTTGGTTCATAGAAGATAAATATTTTAGTGAAATCTCCTTTGACTTGAAACCCTTCGTCAAATGTTACTGAGTTATCTCGTAGGTCAGCATATTCATCACCAATATAAATAACATCTTTTTCTGACAAACCAATCGCTGAAACTATATTACTTTTAATCTCTAATGCGCCCGATTCTGGCTTATTATTTAATTCCAGTGTATTAAAAACCTGAGCAATAGTGTATGAAACAGTTATCAAAATAAAACCAGTATCAAGTGTTATTCCATGCAAAGTTTTACCGGTAGCTCTCAAATAATATTGCTTTGCGTTTTCCAGTCCTGAAATGACATAGGACATATCTGATGTATTATAAATGTCACCAGAAGAGGAGAGTACTGTTTTTTGATATGTATATAATGTAAAAGAGTAGGAGTCTAGTGATTCACCTTGCGGCTGTGAGTAGTTAAGTCCAACCTTATACGCTGATGTCTGAATAATTTCACCATCAGAAACGGATAAATTAAATTTAGGTTTTGAAAAACAATAAAACGGAGTACCAATATCCTGCAAATTAGATTCGTTGTTATTTATGTCAAAGACCGTTATATAGGAAACATAATATGTTCCATTAAATAAACCAGAATTTGGTGGCAGGACATAGGATTGCTTCATCGTGTTTTGCGTTTGATCGTATATAGTAATACCAGTTTCATTATTTTTGACAATGCATCGCACTTTGTATATCTGATTGCCTTGCCAAGTAAACTTTATTTCTGCCCCAACAGAACTATCAAATGGTTCTATGGGATGTATAATTGGGTACATATTTTACCTCCCCTTATGACTCACTACAAATAATGAATCCCAATTATTGTTTGGTACGCATACCCATACCATCTCTCCTACATAGAGAGAATAATACGAGCTAACTTTATACACCTTATTCTTATAGGAAACCTTGTAGGTCATATCCGTAATCTTTTCTGTAACTGTCGCTTGAAAATGTTTGCTAAATGAAGCACCATCTATTAATTTATTAATAGCTAACAAAAAGTTTTCAGCATTGGATTTAGCCGTTTCAAAAAGGTTCATTCGTTTACCTCCACCAATTAAAAAGAAGGCGCAAAGATACGCCTTCTAATGATTTTTGTATTTTGATACAACTTGCCTAAGAGCTTGATCTGTCAGTTTAGCAAATTCTCCAAATGTATCAGTTACATCCCTCACATTTGGAAATGATAAATCTCCATATTGAAGATTAACAACAATTGGTTCTGATCGAGAAGACATATTCACATTGGCTAGTGTCTTGCTATAATCTGGGATATTAGGCTTAAAACTATTAGCAGACGCTAAGTTCTTTAAAAGATTAATCTGTTGTTCATCATTAAAGATAGCCTCTCCCTCATGAGCAAGTATTGGAACTTCCCCCGGCTTCAAATTATTTGTAGCAAGATGTTTGAGCATCTTTTCTCGCTCAGAATCTGTAGATTTTCCAACAAGTCCATTTTTGATGCCATCAGCATATACACCAGGGCCATTGTTTACATCGCCAGTTCCCCAACCTTTGCCTCTGGATTTATCATACGGTTCATCATCGTCGTCATCATCGCGGTCATAACTATCTTTTTGATTATCCCTGACTTCTTTTAATACATCAAGCATGTCCTTAACGTTATTAGTAAGCTGTTGCCAACTAGATGTATATTCAGAGATCATTCCAGAGTTCTTATTGTACTGTTCTAAGGACTTTAGCAACTCAGTGGCAGTATCTTTCAACCCACTCTGGATACCCGTCAGAATCGCGTCTGCGTTAGCTGCTGCGTCATTTACAGTTCCAAGATAATCAAAGATATTCTGTAAATTATCTGTGGCAGACATTTTCTGATTAAGCTGAGATAGAAGACCATTGATGCCATTTATAGCTTCAGTATAGGTGATTTCACCTGCCTTATAGGAATTAATGAAATCTTCTATAAGAACTTGGATATTCGCTGTGGACTCTGCTTGCTTTTCATATTGCATCAATTGATCAGCTGTATTCTGATACATTCCAGAAAACATATTGAATATGTCGGAGTCATTTCCAGACAACACTTTGTCTTTCCATCCAGAACCGAGAGTAGAAGATGCCACTTCCTCATTTTGTCCTTGTACAATCTTCTCATTAATTTCTGACCATTTGTTACTGATCTTTTGTAAAGCGTCAATCTGATCTTGTAGTCCAGAATTGTATAAATCCAAAGATTCTTGCGCTTTGTCAATTTGCTCCTGTAAGTTGTATTTTTCTAGGTTGTATTGAGAGTCAAGGAGACTTTGTTGTGCATCAGAAATAGCACTCTGGTCATTTTCAAAAACCAGTTCTCCGTTTCTTATTCATTCTGTTACTTCGGAAGTACGGTAACTTCCTCTGACCATATTTTTATGGCGGTTAGTCATTTCTGGCTAACTCTCACATTTCTTATTTTGGGATTATTGTGTGAGATCGGACTGGATCTTCACCCTCATTCCTTTCAATCTATGAAAGAGTAGGGGAATAGCGGAGCCAACTATATTGCTATGGTTGGCATTACAGTCTCTAGGGATTCCGAATTTAGATTATTTGAGTTATTAATATTGTTAAAATATTTATCTAATAAAGTATCAACATCTTCATCATAACGAATTTCTAGAAGATTGATATTATGTAGTTTTGCATAATCACGTTTTCGTTTATCGTGTTCTTGTTGGTTTCTAAATTTTTCTTCTCCACCAAAATAATCAACAGAACGGAAATGTTGTTCTCCTTGATATTCGATTAAAATGTTATAATCTGGCAAATAAAAGTCATATGATAAAAGTCCACCACCGACTCCTTTTAAATTACTAAACTTCTTCTGTGGAATATAATTAATATTCATATTGTTTAGAAAATCCTTAATTGAAACCTCACCTTTTGATTTTTCTGCGCACCTTGGACAGCGACCACTTATTAATATATCATTAGGCAAAGGATGCCAATGATATCCACAATTTTTACAAAAATGCTCAGTCTTAGTTTTACTATTAATATATGAACCCATTATTTTAATATTTGGATTAATCTCATTTAATTTTTTTGCATAAGATTCATTATTTTTCTTCATATTACCTGCACAATTTGGACATCCATGACCATTTAGAATAGAGTGCGGAGTAGCGTTCCATTCATTATTGCATACTAAACACCTATATTTGACTTTTGTATTTGCCCCATTATATTTACCTATAATTTCAATGTTTTTGTTCTTTTTAATTAATTCTTTTCTGTATTCATCATGAGTCTTTTTTAATTTTTCTCCAATTTTTTTATTACCGCACTCCGGACATCCTCTTCCACCAAATATAGTAGATGGCATTGTACTCCATTCGGTATCGCATATTTTACACTTATGTTTAATTTTGATTTTTGCATTAATATAATATCCTACAACCTCAATATATGGATTTATTATATTAACTTCATGCACATATTGCTCATGTGTTTTAGAATACATTTCAGATAATTTTTTTATTTTACATTTTGGACATGAGATTCCTTTTAATGCAAGAGTTGGAGTTGTTTCCCATGTTGTCTCACATATTTTACAACTATGCTTTATTTTATTATGTGCACCATTATATTCATCAATAGCTTCTATACTATGATTTTTATATTCTAACTCTTTGACATATTCTTCGTGTGTTTTCTTTCTACTCAATTCACACCTCCTCCCATATATTTCTCCAAACAAAAAAGAACAGTTGCAAATTCTGCACTGTTCTATTAATTTATAATTCTCTATTCAATTAATCTAAATTTGGTCTTTCCACGGTCTTGTCCGTCCCACCGGATTTTAACCGTTATAGCTATTTTCATATATTACATTACTGTAATAGTGGGCAATTCATTTACCCTATTTGTATTTTGATTTCTTGCTCTTTCCAATTCAAACTGCTTGCGTTCCAAATCAAAAATGAGCTTATTATATTCGTTCTCCTTATCTAATAGTTTGAGTTTTTCATTAAGGGCATCAATTTCAATTTGTGCTGTCTCATTAGTTAAATCACGTTGTTTTTCGAGTTCACTTATACGATTTTTAATGACTCCAGACACGGCACTTACAACGGTATCATATTCAGATTGTACTTCTTGTAGTCCATTAATAACTTTATCCAGCTCAGAAGAAAATCCTCTGATATTTTCAAGAGGCATCTTCAGCAATTCTTCATTGAATTTTCTGATATTCTGAATTGCACTTGACATCTCGGAGTTTACCGATTGTAGCTGTTTGTATAATTCATTCCAGTTATCCGAGCCGACGTCATAATTATCCATTACGTCTTTTATCAGAGAACTTTGCTTCTGGAGTTGATTAATCACAGTTGATCCATTGGAAATCAAGCTCTGATAATAATCGGCATCCAATTTCCTACCAGAAGCTTCAACCTCATCACCCCAATTTGAAATAGCATTACCAATATCCTGATACATTGAGACGATAATAGACATATTTTCAATTGGCATTTGGAGTAGCTTGTTGTTATATTCTTCTTGGGCCCTTTTTAGAGCATATACATTACTTTCTGCATCGGCAATTTCGCTTTTCAAATCAAGGTACTCTTGTGATGATATACTTGCTCCATTAGCAAGAAGATCTCTTAGTTCAGCACGTTTATTATTAATTGTATCTTTAGCATTGGATATTAGCCCCGATGTATTTTGAATCAGCCTGTCGTAATATGAAGCATCGACAATCATACCTGCTGATTTATAATATTCCATCTGGCTTTCTAGAATAGAATTAGAATCTTTTAATTTATTGTTTTCATTCTCAATAGATTTTGAAACAGCATCATATTTTGACTTTATATCATCAAGATGTATTTTTTGTGCTTCTGACTGTTCCTTTTGGGTACTAGCAAGTTTATCATAAGCGTCCATTGCCGATTGCACATTTTCTAATTCTGTACCAGAAAGAGTGTCTACGGACATAGACCCGTTTTCTATTTTTGCTTTATTTTGAGCAGATATTTTACTAACAGCTTTATCATATTCTTGCTGATACTGATTGACTGCGTTTGCATATTCATCAATTAGTGTTTTGTCTAGCTCTAGGATTTGATCATGAGTAGCTGTTGAAAATGCAGAATAAGTGTCAGAAATTTTGTTTACAAGTTCTGACCTTTTATCTTTAAGCAATTTAAGTTGACGGTCAATCCAATCAATGTCTTTCTCAGTGTCTTTTTTATCATTTTTAGAGGCGCCTGGTTTATTAGTTTTAGGACCACCGTTATATGATGCATTGGTGCTTCCACCCTTACCCTTATATTCGGAGGCAGCCTCTATTGCACCTTCAGCTTCTTTTTCTGCATTTCTTACAAGGGCCTCATAACCTTCTTTTCCGCCTATGTTGCCACCAACACTACCTCCAGCCTTTAAAGTGTTTAAAGCTTTGAGTGCCGTATTTGCAGTTCCAATTACTCCGACAAGCGAGATAATATTTTCAATATCTCCACTTGTATCTAGTGAATTTCCATTGAAAAATTCTTTCTCTAAAACCAAGCCAGCCAGTGCAACTTTGGCTATGTCACTTTGAGTTGCTTCATCAATTATTCCTGGAATCTCGCTAGCCGTAGCATTTGCAAGATCATTACTTACTTCAGCTGTATAAGCCTTTTGTGCTGTGAGATGTTCATGAACTATCGCTAATCGTGACATTACTACTTCTTCAGCATTAGCAACACCCATATTTTGCAGCATAGCAGTAGCAAGGTTAGCATTTTCGTCAGTTAGTCCATTTAATACACCAGAACTGTCAATCCACGTAGTTACAAGATCATCAAACGCACTTCGCGTAGCTTTTATATCCTTCGGTGAAGAAGAAACCTTTTCAACGAAACCGGTATAGGTCTCTCCTAAACTGTTAAAATTATCTTTGAACTTTTTATCATCTAATAGGGCATAATCAAACGGGTTATCTTTGTCTGATATGCTCTTCATGATCTTATCCAAAGACTCAAAGCCTTCAGACAGTGAATTGATGTTTGAAATTACTTCTTGTTTGGAGAGAGGGGAGAATACGGATTCGCCAGATCTAGATACATCATCTTGAATGTATTTCAATCTAATCAGCTCATCAATGACCTGGTTAATACTTAATCCATACTTATCGGCAGATTCAACTATTTTATCAAAATTATCATCTTGCCCATCATTTGCCATGGATAGTAAGTCTGCTCTGGATAGACCCTTTAGGCTTTTTGCATATTCTTTGATATTTTCGTTATTAGAAGAGAACGCGTCCCTAAAATCGTATAGTCCCGTATTAGCCTGATTGAAAATATCAGTCATTACATTTCCATATCGTTTCCAGTTATCGCTTGTTAAATCAATGGAATCTTTTACTTCATTGAGGTCATCTCTTGCTGATAATATTTTAGATTCGTCACCAGAAATTAGAGCATCATTATAAACTTTAACGGCGTTAGTTGCTTTATTGTAGCCTTCCGACAATTCATTATCAGTGGCAATTTGTGCTTTTAGTGCCTCATTATATTGGTCTTGAGAATCGTCTAGTATTTTTTTGTTATTTTTTAAAGCATTTGTAGAATTATCGAGGAAACTAGTGACAAAATTATTATCTTTGAATTTCTTATCGAGTTCTTGTATTTCGGTCGCTAAATCATGAATTACTTTATCAGCATTTTCAGCGTCACCCTTAAACTCTATAGTATAACCTTTTATATCACCATTTGTAAAAGGATTAAGCTTTATACCCTGGTCTTGATACTTTGAAGCAATATCATAAATTTGTTGAGAATAATCATTCTTTAAATCACCAGTACTACCAAGAGAATATGTACGAGTTCTTTCCATTTCCTTAGTAGCGTTATCGATACCATTTCTGTTTTCAAGAAGATAATTCTGTGCCACCACCTTATTTCTTGCTAATATAGCATCAGTCTGATCTTTGTAAGCATCAGTAACGAGATTTAAACATCCGTATTCATCACCATATTTTTCATTTAATTCTTCTTGAAGTGTTAGTAATTCACTTTTGATCTCGTGCTGGCGCTTTTCTGTAGTATTGGCTTTTGTGAGTTCATCATGTAATTTCTTATACTTTTCCGCATAATCATTAATAGAAGAGGTAGTTTCTTTAATTATAATTGCTGCATCAGCGGTGGCCTGACGTGTTTCTTCAATTGACCGTTTGTACATATTCCAACCAGCCATGCCAGCAGTTACGGCCATACTAACAAATAAGAGCGGATTGGCTATCATTGTTGACCAAAGACCTTTTAATGCGGTTGTAAAACCAGTGGTTGATAAAGTGGCACTTTTTTGGGTTGTTGAAAGAGAAGCAGTGGAAATTGCTGTTTCAAGCTCTGCCTGAGAAAGTCCTTTTACTGAACTAGATACCCCATTAACATTGGTAGACCACACAGTACCGGCCTTAATGGCTTCCAACTGTGCCTTGTTTAATTTCTCACTTGAAAGTAAACATTTTTGCATACTAAGTTCTAGCGAATTAAAATATTCTGCAATATTATTACTATTTCTTAAACCAGTTAAGGAATTTGAAAGATTTCCGAGGTCTTTAAGTTGCAATATTTGGTAAAAATAGTATAATAATTTTTATAGAACATAAATAAGGGAGAGTTATTTTATGAAAAACTCAATTATTAAAATCTTTTTAATGCTTATTGTATTAGGGGTAGTTATTAGTGGTTGCTCCAAAGAGTCCGAATACCATATTAAGCCGCCAAAAAACACAGACTTTAATTCTGCTAATGTTACCAATTTGAATGATTCTGATATTGAGCTTATAAAAGAGTGTATACCTAAGGTAGTAAAGTGGTATAACTCAGTAGATATTACAAAACCTCAACCTATTAATTTTGTAATAGAAGAGGTAAAGGCGCCTGGTGATGCTTTATTTAAAAATGAAATATATCAAACCTACCTAAATAACTTTACTTCTGGTATTAAACAAACAGATGAAGAAAAGGCAATCTTTAAGCAAATTAATATGATTAATGCTGTTTATGGGCAAATAGCTGAATTAATGATGACGAACGAAATCAACTATACGTTAGTAGGCGAAGGGGAAGACACAATAACAATTAAAAATGATAGCTGGGCTAAATTAGGCGACAAAATTAAAGAGGCTATTGAATATTATTATAATTAATCAAACCAAAAAGAATCTCTGGAATTTTTGAGATTCTTTTTTAAAATTGCGAATAAATGTTCAGTCTGTTCAGTTGGAAATTTTTAGTATATAATTGTAACATCAATATTAAGGTGGTGTTAATATGTTTCCAGAAGAAATTAATCAAATTCTCGAAAAACATCAAAAGAATAATATAAATGAATTGTTCGCAATAAAAGAGAATATTCGTGACATTATCATTCAGTTGAAAACTATAAGAACAAATCTAGCCACCGAATTAAAAAATTTAACCGATAGCGATTCTATAACTGGCGATGAAGATTCTCTTTTAAATGATTTAAAAATCCTCCGTAAATATATTACGTCGTTCGATAATATTGCAAATGAAAATAATTCTATTACAGAAGTCGGAGATTCCATCAAAACACATAATAACATACATCTTTATCTATGTTATGACGAACTATGTCCATCGTGTAACTGGAAAATGGTAGAAACCACAATTCTGTATAGAATATCAAAACCTATTAATAAAGAATTTAAAAGTCTTTTAACATATAAATGCTCTGTTTGTGGAAGATATTTTGTTACTGATTTCGAACTAAAAAGAACCAACTTAAAAGATAGTAATATAATTTTACACGAAGATTTCTATGTAAAAAGTGAATTTAATTTCAGCGATGTTATTGTTCTATCTACAGTAACAGCCTGTAGGTCTAAGGGTCATAATATAACTGATATAACAGCTCAAGTTCCAATTATCAACAATGAAGGAAATATTACATATCAAAATCTTAACATAGCATATTGCAGGGAATGTAATAAATACATAATGTTAAAAGAAGATTTTAAATCTATTGATGGTGTGATTGCTTGTCAAATAATTGATCAAACTTCATTGCTTACTAAAGATAGAGATGGTGATGAAATAAAAATTGAGCTAGGTGAATCTGTACTATATAAATATGGATACAATGTAAAAGCGCAAGAAAATTTATCCAGCAAACAAAGACATCTAATCCTATCAATGGTTGTTGAAGCTAATATTATGTCAAGAGGAGAAGTCTGTTCTCACTTAGATACTCTAATTGAAAGAGGTAATAAAATTCCTAGCTGGAAAAATGCCACAGACAAATGGAAACAAGATCGTTATTATATTAATAGTTATAATGCTAGCAATTTGCCAAAAGTAATATTTGATAGAATTATTCTAAGATATTCAAAATAATATTCCTAAATGTCAAACGTTCTATAGCCCAAATATCCACAACTAAAAAGGTTGCCAAGATAGCTGCTTTAAATGGGAGATAACGGTAAGACTTGGAAGTGTAATAATTGTGGAAGTAGATTTTGATAATAAAAAAGACCTTCATGTGGAGGCCTTTTTTTTGCGTAAAATACGTTCGTACATTTTGTTTTAACTCATTCAGGATCAGGTAACCCTATTCTCGATAAAAAATTAGAAAATCGTTGCGAAATCAATTCTCTGTATAGTGTATCGACTGAACACACATAATTTTCTGAAATAAGAGTATTTAGATAATTAACATTACAAGTAAAATAGTGTTTAAAATCAATTACACTTTCTGTTAGGCTAATATTGGATTCAAATTTTAAATAATGATATCTTTTATCCTCGTTTCGTATAATATTACCACACTTTGATTTTGTTCGTTTCCCCATATCTTGCATTTTTAATCCCAATTGTGAGAGATGGGCTCCGGTTCTAAAGTCTTCAAAATTATATAGAGGAGCCACAATGGCGGAAATTAAGTATTTGTCCTGATTGTCGATTTCGCCATTTTTATTTTTTTCTCTAGCTACTGCATCTTGAAATAAGTCACAAGATTGAGTTAAAACAATAATATTTGGGAATACAATGTTTGATACTTCAATGATAGTGTCGTCTTCTTTTACATATTCTATGTATTCAACATTTTTAAGTATATCGCCTTGATTAACGTTTATTGCAGAATTCTGAACGTTCACTTTAGTAAAAACTTCAGCCATTTATAACGCTCCTTTTAATATATCTTCTCCATGGCTTATTTTTATTTTGCTCTGAAAAAGAATTTGTTTCAGTCGTTATTATATGAGGGTTCGTTGCTATACTCTTTGTTATTTCTACATGGCAACTATTTACTTTTTGTACAGACTCGGTTTTTACAATAGTACTTTTTAATTCTTCAGGAATGCTAGTGCTTATAATATTATAGTTGCCCGATTCATCACACTGTAATTCAGTACCTGTATTATTGACATTAATGTAATCTTCCATACTTCACCTTATTATCTCATTTTATCTCTTAGTTTTTCAGTTATAGACTTTTCAAAAACTCTCTGTATTTCATTATGCATAGCTTCGATTAATTTATCTATTTCTTCAAAATATGTGATTCCAGTAGTGAAAGCATCAACATCTATAGTAAAATCGTCACTAACCATATTAGCAGGATAATCCTTATTAATATATCCATATTGGTACCTTATATTAATGTCATCATTTAAATTGTATTCTATTGTAGTAATTGCTCTCATTAGATTTTCATTTTTGTTTTCATTTAAAGGTTGTATTATTCTATCGTTAATTAAATCTGAATCTCCAAGCAGAGGTATTACGTTAACAAATCTTAAACCAATTCTCTTAGCAGATGCTTCAGGATACTTTTCTTCAATCGCATTTAAAATATCCAACGCCGTTGATTTGAATTCCTCAAAAATATTATACTCATTATAACTTATAATAACACAGTTTGAATTAACAATACATTGATTTTTTCTATCTCTGGAACTAAATGTCCATTGCTTAATTACATTATTGTTTATAACTGGATTTCCAATATTAAATTGTAACTCGGCGCCAATTATATCTTGGGGTTCAAATATTGGAAACCACTTTTTTACAACATTCCCTACTTCTTTAGGCATTAAGGTATTAAAATCGTTAATAGTTGTTGCTAAATCAATTCTAACAATCACAGTAGTGACATAATTTTGTCTGTAGCATATTTTGTCTAGATTGAATTCCATATGTGTACCCTCCTTAATAATATGATTTGATTATACCATATTATTCCATTAGTACAATGTTAATCGACATATAATTTATATGAATCGATTGAAAACACTAGAATTAGATTATAGTTGTAGTTTGTGACTTTGTAATACATTTTGCACACCATACATAATACTGGTATATCCAATTATTCATAAAACGCCCTCCTTTTTACCTATAAATATGTTCACTTATTAACGTTTTATTCATTTCACATACTTTTATTCCCATTAAGTAATTTCTAGCCACTCTTTCATTACAAACGTTTACTTATAGAACGGGCGTTCTCATAAGCGAGCAATAAACTTGATTAATATCAGCGCCTCGTGAAGCGTTGATATCGCGTACACTTTGGAACATGCATTAACAGCACAATGGAATATGGCTTTCATGTACTGTGAGGAGTGGTGCTCTCTGAACACTCCCTATCTTCAATGATCTTATCCCGACATTGCTTGCGCAATTGTTACCATCGGATTATACATCGTGATACATAGATAGGGCTAGCTGCTTCGTTGGTGATTGTACATCTGTCGGGAATTATCTTTTATCCCTAGAAATCTCACTCCGGTGTGTAAACCGTTTGACTTGTTTGCCTTATTTTTCGGCTTCTTCTAAAATAGAAGAGTAGTGAGCATTACACTTTCAAGCAATTAATCCTCTTTTTATTTTAAAACTTTCGTCTCATGGAATTGTTTATATCGCCATTATAATATATTCTTCCCCATGATAGGCCAACTTAAATCCCTCGGAAATTTAAGCGTAACTCTTATTACAGAGTTAACCGTAGTTTTTAATGAATGCTGCAATACCAGCACCGGAAAGCGTAGTAGACAAAACACCAAAGCCATTTATGGTCTTATCTAATACATTATTAAACGTCGTACCAGAATCTATAAGAAACTTTAAGAAATTTGAATTAAGTACAGTTTGTGATAGTGATTGGAACGAAGCTTCATACTGTTGTGTTTTCGCCTCAATTGATTGAATCCACTTGCTCTGTTCTTCATAAGCTGATCCAGCAGAGTTCATTGAAGCCTCTAATGCCTTTTGCACTTGCCCAGATTGGAATGATTGAATTAAAGCTGCAACGCTGTTACCGCGCTGTTTACCCGCGATAACTTCTAAAAGGTCGGCCTGGTCGGTTTGAGAAATTTTATCCCATACTTCTGATATTCCCTTTAGTATCTCATACGTAGACTTGAAGTTTCCATTATTGTCAAATATATTTACTGTACCGCCAGTACGATTCAAGATCTGGGTTTGGATTTTTGATATTGACTCCACATTGTCATATTCTTCTCCGAGTGCTTCCAGCTCGCCTTTCATACCTCGTATTCTCATACTCAGTATTTTCAGAGCATTTCCCGTTTCTCCTGCATTCTGAATAATTTCTGTACCACCTGTTAGCATAGCAAGAGTCTGATCTATATCGTTTCCAGCAAGACGAAGAGAAGATGCGGAGTTTTTTAGTCCTTCTCCGAGAGAGGCAGCATCGGTAGCAAATTCGTTACCCAATTTGTTAAGCGAATCTACAATTGTTATACTGTCTGATCCTGCAATGTTAAAGGCTTTCATTGCTGTTACTAAATCAGAAACAGCAACGTCATCCGATACTTCACCTACATTTGAATAAATCGATGACACTTTGGCCAGATCAGAAGATTCATCTATAGTAAATCCAAGTTTCTTCCACGTTGCTGTCTGCTCAATAAGGCTGGATACGGTTCTTCCGAGTTTTTGAGCTTCTACATTTGAACTTTGAAGAATCTGTCTATACTTAAAACCCGTTTCATCGGATACTTTATAGAGATTAGTTAAGGCTGTATCTATCTCGATCACAGAATCCTTCATTTTACGTAGTCCGTTAATTGTGGCCATGATTCCGCCAGAAGGTAGCAACCATGAAGCAAACTTACCAGCATCAGCCCTAAACGAATCCCCCCAGGTCTTACCGAGTATATTCATATCTCTTGACGCTATTTTGATTCTATTAAAATCAGCATCTAAACCTTTAAATTCTGACAGTGAAAGATTTGCTTTTCCCATCTTGGTGATAATATCCTGAATCTGATCACCAAACATTTTCATCGCTTTAGTATTATTATCAGCCCATGTTTTAATTGTGTTTACTTTTGACAATTGCCTAGATTCAGATACTATTTTCTCAATTGCTGAAGCCGTTTCACTTAAATCCTTTTTTGCCTTCTTGGCATCAGAAGTACCAACTTTTATTTCCGTTTTTAAATTGGCGTCTTTTTGTAAATCCTTTAAAATACCATTTAGTTCACTTCTCGCTTTTGCTTTATCAAATATAAGCTCAACGAGAGCTCTAAAATCAGCCATATAATCCTCCTATCAAAAATTTGCACAGCAAAAAACTCTCCTTGTATAGAAGGAGAGTGGGTTAATAAATATAGTAGAGATTTTATCTTGCATCTACGCCCGCTCTTTTAAGTTCCTCTTTGAGAATTTTCAGAGCGTTGTTATCGCAATAATTTTCAAATTCATCCCAATATCTGTGTTGTATCGATTCTTTAGTTGTCCAGCCACCATGAATACCTTCATTGGCAGCATACATCTGAGTAGCGCCATCCCATGACCAACCCCTTCCGCTAAATGGATAGTTCATCTTATCTGGGTTCATAAAGATCTGTCCACAAGTGTTAGTAAGCATTTCTGTCATTGCAGATTCATAGAACTGCATAGTTCTTTGGTACTGTTTGGGTTCATACGCATCATAGTATTCTGACATAATCAATTCTTGTAAAGTTCCAAGTAATCTATTGCAAGTTTTCTTTACGGCCTTTTCACATGCTGAAACCATAAAGTTTTCCATTTCAATAAAAGACTTAAAAGTTCTACCCATTACTTGTCATCCTTATGTACATAATCATGAACTACACCAGCAAATTCCTTTAAAAATTCATTCTTTACTTCTTCGGGTGTCATATCTTTAGAAGCTACTGCCAACTTTATGAACATCTCTAAATAATCTTTACTGTGTGATAATGCTTTGTATAACTCCACTTTTAGTTTTGCAAAGAACAATTTTGATTTAATATAATTAATCATACGTTTTCCTCCAATTTAAATAAGAGCCAATCATCATGATCGGCTCTTAGAATATACTATTATTCAGTTTCACTTATTTCTACCTCTTGTGGCAACAATAACCACTTGGCATTTTTTTGTAGATTGAATTTAGATTTAATATATTCATGCACATCATATAACGGTATAATACCCTTTTCTAATACACGAAACTCAAACGCTCCATCATCAGCAAAGCAAACTACCTTTACAGTTTGTTTTTCAACCACACCCTGTATTGGATTTAACTTTCCAACTACACTACCATCATTAATAAATTCAGTCATCATAAAAACCTCCTTTGCAGTCCACCATGTCGTTTAAAGTGACGCCAAGAGCTAGACACAATCTACACAATATATCTACAGACGGTATCATATCCCCAGATTCAATTCTACTTATTGTAGATTTGCTAATCTAAGCTTTTATTGCCAAATCTTCCATAGACATGTGTTGTTTAAGTCTTAAACTGCGCAGTTTGATTTTCATGCAATGGCGCCTTATAAGTTTTAGTTTATGAAGGTAGTATTTGCATACCAATGTTGGTATCTTATGGTGATATATATTAAACTCTGTTATTGATAGAGCTTTTCTTTTTTCGTTTCCGTTCCGACCTTGCTTTCTTAACGGTTTCATATTGACACCAGCCTCCGTCGATTTTTGAATAACAAACCCATTTATAATTTACGGTGGGGTAGTGGTACCAAAACAATTTCCTCTTTAAAGTGGCGACGCTATCAGGGCACCCCTTTGTATCTATAACTTCTTCTCGGCCATCTTTATAAACAATAAAAAAGTCAGCCACATATTTAATTGGCTGAACTGATTTCATATCGTGTACGAATTTTGGTTGTAACTCATATGGTTTTTGCAATTCATAATTTACCACATCGCCACTCTTCACTAAAGGACAAAGTACATCACGATAATACTCCATTTCTAAGATAGAATCAAAAACAATTCCATTATAACTTCGTTTACTAATATCTTTATCTACATTAAATTTTGTTCTTTCCAAATCTACTCCTTTTCCTGAACACAAAAAGAGCGATCTCGCAATGAAATCGCTCTTTCAATTAATCTATTACATTTAACTCTCGCATAACTGGCTCAACAATGCTGTGAATGAACCCGTTTCCTCCGTGGGACTCATAGCTCTCAAATAAATCCCAAAAGGCTTCTTTTTCCAACTTACTCCATTCACCAATGTCTTTATATTTCTTATAGTAAGTAATTATCGTATCTTTCAATTTCGCCATTTCTGTTTCATCTATTTTTCGTTGCATAGATGTAATTTGCCCACTCAATGTATCTATTTTATTGGATACGTTCTGCAAATCGTTTTTTAGTCTTTCATCATGTTTGATTGACTGCTCAACATCATTATCTCTTTGCTTCCACAATTCATCGAGACTTTGTGAGGTCTGAATGATAAGTTGTCTTTCCTCGTTTTTTCGTCTTACCCATTTTACAGGTTTTCCGATTGTTTCTGAAAACTTACCAACAATAGACGCACTTGCATTTATTGCTGATAAGATGAGGAATCCAGTTACCAGCCAGGATAGAATATCAATTTTTTGTAATTCTGCTATTTCGCTCACGCATTATGTACCTGCCTCTCGAATTATAACGCTTTATTCTTAATATCGAACAAGGCGGTGCCAACTAATGAGTCTAAATAATCTTCAAAATCAGAATTGGCCTCTTTTAAGCTTCTGTAGATAGAAGTTGACAATGCCTGACATACTTTAGTCTTTGCAAGCTCTTTTACTTCTTTCTGTTTTTCTGGTGTCCAATCGGCGGTTTTCTTAATGTCTTTGACTTCAACCTCATATACACACTTGACGGATTTTATAACTTCTTCATATAAAATAGCAGCATACTTATCCAGCTTCTTTGTTTCTAGCCATGAATAAGCCTGTTTCCATGCATATCCTAAAATGGGAACTAGCACAACAGTCCAAATAGCAGACAACAGTTCCATTATATTAATATTCTGTAATACTTCTTTCATAGTATACCCCTCCTAATTAAACAGGAAAAATGGTAAACCTTCCTGGCTATTGGAAATATCAATGTCCTCACAGGTATGTTATCCACTTTTACGTGCATTGTCTTACACAACCTAATTATCACTGGTTCTTATAAAAATTCTTTAAAGCATCAAACAGTCTATAATCTTTGCGATATTTCCAAGTGGTAACTCCATTTTCTGTTTTGATAAACGTATATGGTATGCCACATTCTTTCAAATATAAAAACTCGAGAGACCACTGAGTCTGATACTCTTTATCAAACTTCTTTTCTATGCTTACACCACCTTTTCGTAAAAAATAGGGATACAATAAAGTCTTGTGATAGATTACAAGCTATTGTATCCCTGCTCCTCATTATCTATCACACTAATTAAATCCTTATTTTTATTTCCAGTATTTTTCTTTGTCTTAAAGGATTGCGCCTTTTCAAAATCCTCTTTAGAAACAATAGTATACCTATCATTCTCAAAATTTATATATGCTTTTTCTTTGATAAGTTCACTATGGGGAATTTGAATTTTCATCCCATCAAACAATACTACGGCTACCCTATTGTTGTGCAAAATAACATCACATTCTTTTATCAAATTAATCACCTCGTAAAAGGGGACATGTTTTAGTCCCCATTATCATTAAACTGTCTCGTCTGTAATTTCAATCATATCCAATACATCGTTATTTTCATCAGCCAAACAGTCCATAGTGATAGTGATCTCGGCAGGATCTCCATCAGAAGAGAATGACAAATCAAGACTTCTCTGAGGGCTTGCTTTGTAAGCTGTAATTCTCATAGGCACAAGTTCACCCTGTTCATTCTTGTCCAATGTAGACATCTGAACATAGAAGTCCTTCGGAACCTTTTTGTTGTTGAAAGAAACCTTTTTAACACCATCGGTCTTTTCTTCTAAATACCCAACCACATATGAAGAATCAATAGCAATATCAGCGGGAGCCTTCGCAGTAAATACCTTATCCACCACAGTACCCTCAATCACTTTTCCTCCAAAATCATCTTCAGCATAAACAAATACTGTCCCAGAGACTGGTGTTTTTGTTAAAGTTAATGAACCGGCTGTCGTGGCTTTTAGGACCTCTTTTCTTGTAATAATAGCACTTGTTTCAATTTCACCATCGCTTAACATCGCATATACCCTGAATGGATGCACCTGGAATGTCATTGCAATAGTACCGTCTAACGGGTTATCAAATTTAATACACTTTGCTCCCTTTTTGTTAGCATATGTGGGGTCGCTGGAAAAACCTGCTGTCGTAGTATTGCAGAAATCTGCATACATCCATGGAGCCTTTGTTTTATAATCTCTAATATCAAGATCGCAGCACTGCCTATTAGCACCATTAATATCCATTAAAATTCCTCCTAAAATAAAAAATCCACTGAATTTTCAGTGGTTGATTGATAGTTATTTATTTAATCTCTTCATATAATCCATTGGCTTATAATCCGAAGACTTTTTATATTGGAATGTATTTGATGCCATCATGTCATTAAAATCATATTGGCGACCATTACAATATTCGTTAAACATAGCCATAAATTGAAAATATGTCACATCCCAAACGTTTAAAATATTTATTCCTACTTTATTGTGTGTACAATACTTTTTTATCATATTATCCAATTCATAATTTTCATCAGACTTCTTATTTAATTTTTCATTATGTGTTTTTAGTTTTGCAAACATTTTTTCTGCAAGACTATTTTTAAATTTTGGTTCTGACTCTTCAAGTTTTTTGATGCCCAGTACACACTGAAGTTCATTTCTGAATAAATCAAAGTTTTGAGAATTTAAATGTCCTATAATATTTTTTTTATCATTAATGGACGTAAATATGTCTATTTCGGCTGTTTGCTGATTATATTCGAAATCCTCAATTAAGAAGAAATTTAAAACTCCGTATAACAGTTGCGTATTACCATAAAGTAAAAGATTAAATAGTCCATTTTTTAACTTCTCTTCGTCTGACAGAAGATCGTACTTTTCCTTCAAACCATAAGCCTTCAAATAATCGTCTAAACTTAATAACGAATTGACGTAGATAGAAAAAACCTGATATGTTATCTTTCGAATATCTCGTAATGTGGGACATCTAACACTGCCAATTCCATTAATAAAAATTGGTTCATCGCATAAATAATCAAATGATGTATAATAGTCCATTTATCCACCTGCCTTCTGATAAGTGGATTGATATGTATAGAGCAATACTTTTCCATAAAAATCTTTGCTTGGAACATACGGTCTAACCGGACTTCTTGGTATTAGATTCATTGTACCTATGGAATATTTCTTCATTATAGCTCGCATGATATTTTCAGACAGAAGAGAAGAGTTGATCAGCTGAGAAAGACAATCTGCTCGGTTGCCATATACTCCAATTGAGTTATAATAATTCTGGTCTTCCTTGGATAATTTAATAGCACTCTTATGACAAACTACTGATATTTCAACTCCAACCTCTTTAATGAATTTGTTTGATACTGATAATAAAGATGTTTCTATAAAGATTGCACATCTATTGTCTGTGACTGTTCCGTCAATATATGGCGTTGTAAAGCAATGACCAGTTAAATCAACTATTTTCGTTCTGCCAGTTATTGTTTTATCGACTTTTCCACCATACCAATTTTCCTCAAATGTAAAATCTGGATCATCCAAGGTGGGCATAACCAATCTTGTTATATCTTCTTTGTCACAGAATAGTGAAGCCAAACTATCCTTTATCCTATACATATCAGAAAGTGGATCATATATTTTAGTACCCATTTTCCACCTCCTAGAATGCTTCAACTATGGTTATTTTAATGTTACCAACTACTTTGTTCTCTATTATGTTTTCAATAAAAAAAGACTCCCCAATCAGAGAATCATCATCTACATGTAAATTAATTGTTCTACCAGATACTGTCTGTTTTATTTTATCAGCAAACTTACTATC
>POVV01000352.1_pt1 | contig 32223 bp, 36 predicted proteins | sample 1560271 | NCBI WGS metagenome assembly POVV01 (sample SAMN08337232, study PRJNA429181) | Bioreactor metagenome, whole genome shotgun sequencing project. | biome: cows' rumen and soil; feature: anaerobic; isolation source: anaerobic chemostat enrichment culture, galacturonate as sole carbon... | reverse complement strand
CGCTTTGGATATTGCTGGCGCTTTTCAAATGGGCCTGATGACAATTATTTTTACCTTTACGTTTGTTGAGCTGTTTGATACCATGGGAACCCTTGTCGGAACAGCGACAAAAGCCGGTTTGGTTGATAAAAACGGCAAGTTTCCCGGTATTGGCAAAGCCATGCTGGTTGACGCGGGCGGGGTCAGCCTGGGTGCGCTCTTAGGCACCAGCACCATTACCGCGTTTGTCGAAAGCGCTGCCGGTGTCGGCGCCGGCGGACGTACCGGTTTGACGGCTGTGGTTTGCGGTATCCTGTTCTTTTTAGCGCTGTTTTTTACCCCGCTGGCCGGCCTGATTCCCGATGCCGCGACAGCACCGGCGCTGATCATTGTTGGCGCCTTGATGATGGAGTCTGTTAAACACATTGATTTCGACGATTTTACCGAAGCCTTGCCGGCTTTCCTCACGATTGTGATTATGCCGTTCACCTACAGCATTGCCAATGGCATATCAGTCGGGCTGGTGATGTATCCCTTGCTTAAGCTGGTATGCGGACGCACCCGCGAAGTGCATTGGATCGTATATGTACTGGCCATCCTGGTGGTTCTGCGTTTTGTCTTTTTAGCTGAATAAATCCAGTTCAACCCAGATAACGGTCAGCCGCTATCTGGGTTTCCTACAAAGATAGATCAAATGGGGAGGGAGACTATTGAAAGCAGCCATTATTATGGGAAGTGATTCCGATCTGCCTGTCTTGCAGCCGGCGCTGGATACCTTCAAGGAGTTTGGCGTTGATTGCGAAGTCGTTATCGCATCCGCTCACCGGACCCCGGATAAGGTCCATACGTTTGCGGCCACCGCGCGTGAGCGAGGTGTGCAGGTGATCATTGCCGCCGCCGGAGCCGCCGCCCATCTGCCGGGAGTTATTGCCGCCTATACGACACTGCCGGTTATCGGTGTGCCGGTGAACAGCACCTCACTGGGAGGGCTGGATGCGTTGTTGAGTATTGTCCAGATGCCTGCAGGGATTCCTGTGGCGACAATGGCGATTAACGGCGCCAAGAATGCCGCTTTATTTGCCATGCAGATTGTCGGCGTCCATGACGCTGCTGTTCAGACTATGCTGGCAGAGCATCGCGAACGCATGATGGACGAGGTGGAGAAAAAGGCGCAAAAGGCGGCAGAAGCCCTCAGCCGCCAGTGATCCCACCGAAAGAGCAGGCAGGACATGGGCTGTCCTAACCGGGAGTGCTAAAAAAATAAGAAATGGGAGGAAACCACTATGACAAAGCCGATGTATGAAGGTAAAGCCAAACAAGTCTTTACCACCGAAAATCCGGATGAACTGATTGTATATTTTAAGGATGATGCCACCGCGTTTAACGGCGAGAAGAAAGGTACGATCCGGGACAAAGGTGTATTGAATAATCACATTGCCTCCTTTTTCTTTGAACTTTTAGGTAAGCATGGTATTCCGCACCACTTTATCCGTTGCTTAAGCGACCGGGAGATGCTGGTGAAACGACTGGACATCGTCAAGATTGAAATGGTCGTGCGGAATATTGCGGCCGGCAGCCTGGCTAAGCGGCTCGGCTGGGAAGAAGGGATAAAGCTCCCCACCCCTGTACTCGAAATGTATTATAAAAATGATGAGCTTGGCGATCCGTTAATCAACGACTACCATGTCCGGGCACTGGGGCTGGCTCAGCCGGAGCAGGTTGCCAAAATGGCCGAATATGCGCTGAAAATTAATTCGGTCCTCAGCGAGCATCTGGCGGATAAAAAACTGGCGCTTATTGATTTTAAACTGGAGTTTGGTGTCCATAAAGGCGAGATTCTGCTGGGCGACGAAATTTCCCCCGATACCTGCCGGTTCTGGGATAGCGAAACCGGTGAAAAGCTGGATAAAGACCGTTTCCGCCGTGATTTGGGCAAGGTCGAAGAAGCATACCAGGAGATTCTGTTCCGTTTGACGGGACAAACGGTCTGATTACAGGACGAAAAGGAGAAAAACTGTGTTCTACTCAAGAGAAGACGATAAGCTGCGGGAAGAGTGCGGGGTGTTTGGCATCTATGCGCCGGGTGAGCCTGTCGCTCTCCAGACCTATTGGGGGCTGTATGCGTTGCAGCACCGCGGCCAGGAAAGCGCGGGCATAGCTGTCACCGACGGCTATGAAATGGACGTACAGCGCGGCATGGGGCTTGTTAATGAGGTATTCCGTCAGGGCGTACCGTCCATGGAGGCGCAGATTGCCATCGGCCATGTCCGCTACTCGACAACCGGTTCCAGCTTACTGGCCAATACGCAGCCGTTGATGGTTTCCTATGCAGGCGGCCAGATCAGTCTGGCTCATAACGGGAATCTGACCAATGCGGGTGAACTGCGCGCAGAACTGGAAAAACAAGGCGGCGTATTTCAGACTTCGATTGACAGTGAAGTCATTGTCAGTCTGATCGCCCGTTCGCAGAAACCGACAATCGAAGAACGGGTTACGGAAAGTCTCGCACGCGTTCAAGGCGCTTATTGCCTGGTCATTATGACAAAAGATAAGCTGATTGGCGTTCGGGACCCGCATGGGTTCCGGCCGCTGTGTGTAGGAAAACTCAATGGCGGCTGGATCCTTTCGTCGGAAACCTGCGCCCTTGATACGGTAGGCGCCGAATTTTACCGGGATGTGCGGCCTGGTGAAATGGTGGTTATCGATAAAGACACGATCACGTTTACAGAATTTGCGCAAGGCGACAGGCAAGCGCTTTGTATTTTCGAATATATTTATTTTGCCCGCCCCGACAGTGTGATTGACGGTCAAAGTGTCTATGAAGCGCGCCTACAGATGGGGCGTGAATTGGCTAAAGCAAGCGGAGTGCGCGGCGATATTGTAATTTCGGTGCCCGACTCGGGGACAACTGCCGCGATCGGCTTCAGTTACGAATCCGGCATCCCCTTTGCCGAAGGTTTGATCAAAAACCGCTATATTGGCCGTACCTTCATTCAGCCGGAGCAGAAGAAACGCGATACCAGTGTGCGCATCAAGCTCAATCCGGTGGCTTCTGTAGTCAAAGGCAAGTCTGTCATCATGGTCGACGATTCGATTGTGCGCGGCACCACCAGCGGCAAGATTGTCCGTATGTTAAAAGATGCGGGAGCGGCGTCTGTGCATATGTGTGTCAGCTCTCCGCCTATCGGTTATCCCTGCTACTTTGGCATCGACACATCGATGCGCAAAGATCTCATCGCCGCGACGAAACCGGTTGAAGAAATCCGTCAGCTCATCGGCGCCGATTCTCTGCACTACTTATCCATTGAAGGGCTTCAGCGCTCTGTGCCCAAGCTGGCTCCCACGCACATGTGCTACGCCTGCTTCAACTGCGACTATCCCACCAGTATTCCTCAAGGGGACAAGTATATCTTTGAAGCAAAGAGTAAATCGTGTGGAGGCTGTTAAGATGACGAAAAAGCATGAAAAACCTGGGTTGACTTATCGTGATGCCGGAGTGGATATTGACGCCGGCAACCGTTCGGTCGAATTGATGAAACAACATGTCCAGTCCACCTATCGCCCGGAGGTCATGGGTGATATTGGCGGTTTTGGCAGTTTGTTTGCGCTGAATTGCGCGAAATATAAGCAGCCGGTGCTGGTTAGCGGTACAGACGGTGTCGGCACAAAGCTTGAAATCGCCTTCCGGCTGAACCGGCATCACACCATTGGGCAGGACGCTGTGGCGATGTGTGTGAATGATATTTTGACCCAAGGCGCGGAACCCTTATTTTTCCTTGATTATCTGGCGGTTGGCAAACTCGAGCCGGAAACGGTTGCCGATATTGTCAGCGGGGTAGCCAAAGCCTGCAAGGAGTCAGGCTGTGCACTGATTGGCGGCGAGACTGCCGAGATGGCCGGCTTTTACCGGCCTGGTGAATACGATATTGCCGGTTTTGCCGTTGGCGTCGCCGACCGGGATAAGCTGATTACCGGGCAGCGGATTCAACCGGGAGATGTCATCATCGGATTACCCTCCAGCGGCTTGCATTCCAATGGGTTTTCCCTGGTAAGAAAGATCTGTTTTGAAATCAAAAGCATTTCACCGGCTACCTTTGTACCGGAACTGGAAAAAACGCTGGGAGAAGAGCTGATTACACCTACCCGTCTGTATCCTAAAGTCGTTTTACCGCTGCTGGAGCAGTTTGACATCAAAGGGATGGTCCATATCACCGGCGGCGGCTTTTATGATAATATCCCGCGGATTTTGCCGTCCGGCTGCTCGGTCGAGATTGATGCAGCCTCCTGGCCGATGCCGCCGGTATTTGGCATGCTGCAGCGCTGGGGGCAGGTTGCCTGGCCGGAAATGTTCCGCACCTTTAATATGGGAATCGGCATGATGCTGTTTATTCCGGCGGCAGAAGCCGAAGCTGTCTGCCGTGCGCTGAAGGCAGCCGGAGAACGCTGCTATCAGATTGGTACAGTCACAGAAGGACCGGAACAGGTGACTTTACATGGAGGCGTGTTTAGTGACTAATACTGTACTGGGCGTATTTGTCTCCGGCCGTGGCAGCAATCTGCAGGCCATTCTCGATGCGATCCAGGCAGGCACACTGAAGGTGCCTGTCGGCCTGGTCATCAGTGATAACCCGAAGGCCCAGGCGATTTCCCGGCTTAAAGATACAGGTATTCCCTGCCTGTGTATCGAACGCGGCAGCTTTCCCAGCCGGGATGCGTTTGAACAGGCGTTAGTCGATGCCCTGGAGAAACATCAGGTTAACCTGGTTGCCCTTGCCGGGTTTATGCGTCTGTTGGGGCCGGCGTTTTTACGGCGCTTTACCGGCCGTGTCATGAATATCCATCCATCCTTGCTGCCTTCCTTTCCGGGGCTTGACCCGCAAGGCCAGGCCATTCGCTATGGAGTCAAGCTTTCCGGTTGTACGGTGCATTTTGTCGATGAAGGCATGGATACGGGTCCGATCATTTTACAGCAGTCAGTGCCGGTATTGCCGGAAGATACGGTTGACAGCCTGGCGCAGCGCATACTGGAACAGGAACACCGGCTATACCCGCTGGCCATTTCCTTATATAGCCAGGGACGACTGCGGATATGCGGACGGCAGGTTCATATTCTTGAAGCGGAGGAGGTTGACTGATGAAAATCAGAACGGCATTAATCAGTATATCTGATAAAAGCGGCATAGAAGCGTTTGCGAAAAGCCTGCATGAAATGGGTGTGCAGATCATATCAACCGGCGGTACGATGAATACGCTGCGTCAGGCAGGCCTGCCGGTTACTTATGTAAGTGATATCACCGGCTTCCCTGAGATTATGGACGGACGGGTCAAAACCTTGAATCCGCGCATCCATGGCGGAATTCTGGCCGTACGTGACAATCCGGAACACGTCGAAGCCATGCGTACCCATGGGATTCCTCCCATTGATTTGGTTGTCGTAAATTTATATCCATTCCGGCAAACCATCACGAAACCGGATGTCACTCTGGCAGAGGCGGTAGAAAATATTGATATCGGCGGTCCGGCCATGATCCGGGCGGCTGCTAAAAACTTTAACGATGTGGCTGTAGTCGTAAACCCTGCCGACTATGGCGATATTGTAGAAGAACTGATACAGTTTGGCAATATTCGTCCCTCTATGCGGATGATGCTGGCAAAAACAGCCTTTGAGCATACGGCAGAGTATGATGCCCACATCACCCGTTATCTGGGACTTCAACTGGGCGAAGGGCAGTTTCCGCCATCACTGTCATTATCGTTTGAAAAAGTTCAGGATCTGCGATATGGCGAAAATCCGCACCAGCAAGCGGCATTTTATCGTGAAAAGTATAGTGACCGCGGTATTGCGGCAGCCAAACAACTTCATGGTAAAGAGCTTTCCTATAACAATCTGGTCGATGTGGAGGCAGCGTATGCGTTGGCTGCCGAATTCGCGGAACCGGCCGCTGTGATTATTAAGCATACCAATCCCTGCGGCACTGCCATCGGCAACACGTTGGCCGAGGCGTATAGCAAAGCATTTGCCGCCGATCCGGTATCCGCTTTTGGCGGTATTGTCGGGTTGAATCGCGAAGTCGATGTGGAAACAGCTAAACAGATTGCCGGATTATTCGCTGAAGCCGTGATTGCGCCCGGCTATCAACCGGACGCATTGGCCCTGTTGCAAGAGAAGAAGAATGTGCGTCTGCTGGCATTGCCGATTTCTCTGGATGCTGAACCTTCCCTGATCTGGAAGCATGTGTCAGGCGGCTTGCTGGCGCAACAACAAGACGCTCCCGGCACGGCAGAGTATACTCTGCAGGTCGTTACCAGCAAACAGCCTACCGCTGCTGAGTGGAAACAATTGCATTTTGCCTGGAAAGTCGTTAAACATGTTAAGTCTAACGCGATTGTCCTGGCGGCAAATGATCAGACAGTCGGTGTCGGAGCCGGGCAGATGAACCGGGTTGGTTCGGCTGCTATTGCTATCGAGCAAGCGGCTGATAAAGCACACGGCGCGGTGATGGCGTCTGATGCATTTTTTCCGTTCCGTGATACGGTTGACGCGGCGGCAAAGGCTGGCATCACCGCAATCATTCAACCAGGCGGTTCGGTAAGAGACGCGGAATCGATTCAGGCTGCTGAAGAGCACGGTATAGCTATGGTTTTTACCGGAATCCGACATTTCCGGCATTAAAAACTGCAGACCGCTGATAAACACCCATCTGCGACGCGCATGGATGCGCTAGTGCCGAACGCGCCAAGGAAGGCATGGCGTTCGGCCGTTGCACCCGCAAGGGGTATGCCGCCAACACTAAGGCGCTAAAGCGCCAAGAGTTGCGCAATCAGCCCTGCGGGAGCGCGCTTACCGTACCCTGCAAACGTACTGTCTGCGCGCGCTTCCTCGGGCCGCCTAGCATCTGGGCATTTCTCAACGGTCTGAGAGCTAAGTCTCTCAATAAGCTGAACTATCCGCATGAGGAGGGTCGATTTGAATATATTAGTCATAGGCAGCGGTGGGCGTGAACACGCTTTAGTTTCCGCATTGGCGAAAAGCCCTAAGGTAACCAAAATTTACTGTGCTCCGGGAAACCCGGGTATAGCGGCAATCGCTGAATGTGTTGCTCTCGACATTGCTGATAATTCGCTGCTTTGTCGCTTTGCCCAGGAAAAATTAATTGATTTGACGGTGGTTGGTCCGGAAGCGCCGTTGATGAACGGGCTGGTCGACTATTTTACGGCCAACGGTTTGCGCGCGTTCGGACCGACCCGTGCTGCCGCCGAAATCGAAGGATCAAAGTCCTTTGCCAAAGAACTGATGCGTAAATACCATATTCCTACTGCTGCTTACGCAGTGTTCACCTCCCCTGAACCAGCAAAAGAATATGTCCGTGAGCAGGGTGCGCCGATTGTGATTAAGGCGGACGGCCTTGCTGCCGGCAAGGGCGTTGTTGTCGCGATGACCGAAGCGGAAGCGCTGGCTGCGATTGACGCCATGCTTTGCCAACAGGCATTTGGTCAGGCGGGCAGCCAGATTGTAATTGAAGAATACATGGAAGGTGAAGAGGCTTCGATCCTGACCTTTACCGACGGACGTACTGTGCGGCCGATGCTGGCCGCTCAAGATCATAAACGGATATTTGACGGAGACCAGGGCCCGAATACCGGCGGTATGGGGGCTTATGCGCCCGCTCCGGTGATTACTCCCGCGCTGCTGGATACGATTGTCGAAACCATTCTGCAGCCGGTCGTGAATGCGATGGCCAGTGAAGGCAGAGACTATAAAGGCTGTTTATATCTTGGACTGATGATGACAAAATCCGGTCCCAAAGTAGTTGAATTTAACGCCCGCTTTGGCGATCCGGAGACCCAGGTGGTGCTTCCTTTATTGGCAAGCGATCTGACAGATGTCTGCCATGCGTGTATTGACGGCACATTAGCGGACTGTGAATTGGTATGGCACAATCAAGCAGCAGTTTGCGTGGTTATGGCTGCCGGCGGTTATCCGGGGGATTACTGCAAGGGAGAGCCGATTCACGGAGTTGCTGAGGCAGAAACGGCAGGCGGGCTGGTGTTTCATGCCGGAACCGCTGTCGTCCAAGGGCAATTGGTCACAGCCGGCGGCCGGGTATTGGGAGTAACCGGTGTGAACGACACGGTCGCTTCGGCCATTACTACCGCCTATCAGGCAGTGGAAAAGATCCGGTTTGACGGGATGCAATACCGCCGTGATATTGCCTATCGGGCGAAAGGGCGTTAGTATATCGTCCGGCGGAAAATTGCAGTAGCGTATTGAGGTGAGTCGATGGATATAGGCTATTGGTTGCTTTATGCGGTTTCCGGTCTGCTGGTATTCGCTTTGGTTATTTCCAGCATATTTGGCTTGCCCGGCAATTTTCTGCTGTTGCTGTTTGCGGCCGGGGCTGGTTACTATGAAGGCTTTAGCCAGATCAATGGAACCTTTTTGGCGATGCTGGCCGGTGCGTGGGCGCTGGGCGAGGGAGGCGAGCTTTTCTCATCGGCGATCGGCGCGAAACGGGCTCAGGCATCAAGTCGCGCGATTTACCTGGCCTATCTGGGTGTCTTTTTAGGCATGTTGGCGGGAACCGCGGTTTTACCCGTCATCGGTACGCTGATCGGCTCGATGCTTGGCGCATTTATCGGCGGTTACCTTGGCGAATATCAGCAGACAGGCAGCGGCAGGCAGGCGAAAACTGTAGCGGTATCTGTCGTAATTGCCCAACTGTTTGGCCTGGTATTCAAGCTGGCTGTCGGTATGGCGATGGCTATTGCGATTCTGACCCGGCTGCCTATTTGATAAAAAAACGGCCTCTAAGGGCAGTCCGTCATAAAACAGTATAAAAACTTAAACTGTTTATGGGCACTGCCAAGTAAAATGTCTGAAACAAGGGTATCGTTCACAATGAGCGATACCCTTGTTTTTTGCTTTTTCCATCCTAATAAGTAGAACGAGATAAACAGTTTTACTGAATTGGAGGGCAAATATTATGCCGAAAAAAGAACGGGATTTGCGGCTTCATATCATGGTAGCTCATGAAGAATTATCCGCCATACGGGAGCGCATGGCAGAAGTGAACAGCCAAAATCAGAGTGCTTTTATTCGCAAGCTGGCCCTTGACGGATATGCCGTAAATATTGACCTTGCGCCTGTAAAAGAACGCCTATCATTGCAACGCCGAAGCGTGAATAATCTTGCTCAAATTGCAAAGTACGCAAAGGCCCATAATGCCTACCAATCTGAAATTGAAGAACTGCAAAAAGGCTATGACGAGTTATGGAAACAATATTCAATGCTTTTGGAATACCTTGCAAAGTCGGTCGCACTTTAAGACTTCGGGCCAAGTTGGCCCGAAGTCAAATAAGGAATGAGCGACAGCGAAATGACGCAACTTAGCCGGGTTTGGGGTGGCTACCCCAACAAGCAATTTTGAGGATTTTGCCGCAAGGGAAAATCCTCAAAATGTGCAAGTGTGTGTACACTTGCCCTGCTTGCTGTTTAGCGGGACACCGAAATTCTCGCTTGATTTGCGATGTCGGTTTTGTTAAAATCATTGACAAGTGAACGACCGTTGACTATAATAATGGTAAACGGTCGTTCACTGCATGGGGAGGATTTTAAGATGGCCAACACAAAAGAAAACATTTTGCATACTGCGCTTCGTTTGTTTGCGAGGGATGGATATGAGGCCGCTTCGGTCAGCGATATTGCGGGAGAGCTTGGCATGACAAAAGGGGCTTTATACAAGCACTATAAAAATAAGCGAGATATATTCGACAGCATTGTGGAGCGTATGTATCAAATGGATGTTGAAAGAGCAAAAAAGTATGAAGTGCCGGAGGAAACATTTGATAAATCACCGTCGGCCTACCGCAATACTGCTGTGGACAAAATCAAGGTTTTCATCGAAGCGCAGTTTCATTTTTGGACGGAGGACGAATTTGCCAGTAATTTTAGAAAGATGTTGACTTTGGAGCAATACAGAAACCCTGAAATAATGGAACTATATCAAAAGTGCCTCGTAAGCGGGCCTGTCAGCTATATGGAAGATTTGTTCCGTGAAATGATGGAACAAGGTATTTGGAACAAAAGCAACCCGAAACAGCTTGCGCTTGAGTTTTATGCGCCGTTTTATTTGTTGGTAAGCATTTCAGATAAAACGCCTGACAAGAAAAATCTATTATCGGCGCACATTGAGCGGTTTATAGAAAAGAACGCCGCCCCACAGAAGCCAAAGGTATAATTAGAAGATAAGGAGTATGAACAATGGAAGAAATAACAATCCACGAATTTAATTTTGCCCTCATCAATGAATTTTTCACAGAGCTTGAACGGCAGGGGCCGGGCAGTCCCGAAGAAACTATCAGGGCATTAAATTTTATCGGCAATTTGTCGAACAAAGCAAAAATTGCCGATTTAGGCTGCGGCACAGGCTCTCAAACAATGGTACTAGCACAAAATACCGAAGCAACCATCGCCGCCCTCGACCTTTACGCCGGTTCGATTGACAAACTCAATGTAACAGCCGAAAAATTTGGTTTACAGAACAGGGTAAAAGGTATAGTCGGCTCGATGGATAACTTGCCGTTTCAAAATGAAGAATTTGATCTTATATGGTCTGAGGGGGCTATTGCCAATATAGGGTTTGAAAAAGGCTTGAATCACTGGAAGGACTTCCTAAAAAAAGATGCTTATGTTGCCGTAACCTATGAATCATGGTTTACAGATAAACGCCCCGCTGAAATTGAGAAGTGGTGGATGGATGCGGTTCCTGAAATTAGCACAATAGCGCACAATATTTCCATCATGCAGAAAACAGGTTATATTCCTGTTGCCGCATTTACGCTGCCTGAAAGCTGTTGGATAGACAATTATTTTATTCCGCAAAAAGCAAGGCAAGAGGAATTTTTGAAAAAACATACGGGCAACAAAACTGTTGAGGATATGATTTCATTTATGAGGCGTGAGGCAGACCTATATTCAAGATACAAACAGTATTATGGATATGTATTTTATATTGGCAAAAAGATATAAAATAATAATGGTTTATTCTGTTTCTCACTATTCTTGATTCGACTTCGGGTTAACTTGGCCCGAAGTCGGCCAAATGAAATAAAGAACTGCCCGCCGCGCAAGCGGAAAAAGAAAAAAACTGTTGTTCGGCATGACGGTTAGTTGTGCCACAAAAAGAAAATTACCACTGAACAGCGGTTTTGAGAAAATCAAAGCCGCTGTTCTCTGTATATAGAGGGCTTGGTTACTTGCGCCCTTTTTATAAGACATGGCGGCATTAAGGAGGAATGTTGCCATGTCTTTTTCCGCCCATTTAAGCAATTGCAACAGGCTGCTAAACAAGGATAGCGGCCTAATGTGAGCCAGCCTGCTCATTGGAATAGGCCGGGGTGCGGGGCTGGCCCCGCAAAAGCTATCAACTACCACCAACATAGCGGAGCCGGTTTTGCCGTAAAATGGAGCAGACGGAAGCGGGGGGCGGGAACTTGCTAAGGGCTTATACTATTACCCACCACTTAAAAAGCTAACATTTCACTATTTTGCCACTTCGGGCCAACTTGGCCCGAAGTTACCGAAAGGAGTTGTCGACATGAAAATAAAACGGAATAAAGACGGTCATATCGTTGTGAAAGTCCCATTCTCCCAAGAATTGCTTCCCAGTAACATTGAAGCGACAAATTGGCGGTACGGAATATTCCGTTTCCGGCAGTTATGACGGAAAGAATACGCTTCCCTCCAAACTGTTGAACCTCATGGTTCGGGACGGTGACAACCATGGCAAGAACGCCAAACATACCATTGACCGCAAAAAGCAAACCGCCCTACGGCACAAGCAGATTGCACAGGCAGAACGGCGAATCACTGAATTATCCAAGCTGTTCAAGCGAATGTATGAGGACAACGTAAACGAAAAATTGAGCGATACAAAGTTTGATGAATTGTCCAATGATTACGAAACCGAACAGGCCGACTTGGAAAACAAGCTGGAACAGTGGCAAGCAGAACTGGACGAACAGGAACAACAAACCGAAGATGTGGAACGGTTTATCCACAAGTGCAAACAGTACACAGATTCAACGGAACTGACACCCACTATTCTGAATGATTTGGTTAGCAAGGTATTTGTAGAAGCGCCGGATAAATCGGATGGAAAACGCAAGCAGAATATTCACATCAGTTATGATTTGGTGGGAATTCTGCCAGAAATGAATAACCCAATACATGAAGAAATGGCGTAGCTTTTACGCTACGCCACACTTCATTCAAATACTGTTTTATCAAGGGCTGCCTAAGACCGTTTTCTTTTGCTTCAGCGCCCTTCACCATGGCGCTGACCTTTATGCTGTTGATTCTTTACTGTTTTCGAGCCGGCAAGCGGCTCAGGCATAGCCTGGTTATCCTGTTTTTCTTGCTTGGGTCCGGTGGGAGGGGAGACAGCATATGCTTCTGGTTTTGTCATAATAAAAATTCAGGTCGTCGATAAAGGCCAATCTACGTTGCACCCGCAAAGGGTATGCCGCCAACACTAAGGCGCTAAAGCGCCAAGGGTTGCGCAATCAGCCCTGCGGGAGCGTGCTTGCCGTACCCTATAAACGTACTGTCTGCGCACGCTTCCTCGGGCTGCCTAGTATCTTGACCTTTCTCGACAACCTGCCTCCTTGTTAAGAATTTTTTAAAGCTTTATTGCGCCTGTCGCGGCGGTCTTGCGCGAATTGTTGCGCCTGGTGACTGTTTGCCGGGCGGGTTTTTAGTTCTTCGACCGTATTGATCAGGTTTTTATCCGGATCAATACCAGATTTCTGTTTCATTACGTTTCCTCCATTCCAGGTTGTCAAGCATGGGTAACGGATTGTACGGCCTGGGCGCATTCGTGAATATGACGGACATAGTCTGCAGCCAGCTCCTGAATAATAGGCGTATGTTCATCGACAGATTGATTGTCCATTTCCACATCCATCAGATCTACCCGTACAGAACGGTCATCAAGGTAGGTGCATTTGAAATCAAAACTGTATTTTGCGCGTCCTGCAGTATCGATATGGATGTTTAACGCTTGCGGGTCTGCCGGGTCGCCGCGCACCTGAAAGGAATCATTGTCATGCAACTGAAACGGAAGCTTTTCTTCCCACGCATCGATAAGGGCAGGTTGACTGACTGGAAAATAGTGATAGGCCATTTTTGTCACCTCCTTATCTATAGCGTGGATTGGCTAACAGACTTTTATCCATGGCAATAAAACGAAAAGCAGCCGGAAAACCGGCTGCTTACACAATACTCATTGTGTTTCAAAACATGTAACATTACATGTTGATCAGAAATTATGCAGTTGTCACAAGGCTTCCATTGCCGGCGAAACTAGAGAACCGACCGGCTGGTGGAAATCGCCTTCGTCCTTCAATGGAACCACCTCCAACACTCCCTGTCGGGGAGCCTACTGCATATATCCTTCCTTGCAATCTAAGTTTAACATAAATTAAGTGAAAATTCAAGCGGTTGGACATGTATACATGAGCTGAAATGACTTTTTTACCAGGCGGCCAGGACCGAACCTTTGAAGTGATCGGCAATAAACTTTTTGACCGCTTCGGATTGGTATAGGGTAATCAGCTTTTGAATAGCAGGATTATCCTTATCTTTTGTGCGAACAGCGATGACACAGGCATATGGCGAGTTTCCGTCCTCCAGAGCCATCGCGTCTTTCGTCGGGACCATGCCGGCAGTCATTGCATAATTGGTGTTAATGGCGGCTAAGTCGACATCGGCGAGAGAGCGGGGGATCTGTGCGGCGTCAAGTTCCTTGACGGTAAGACGTTTGGGATTTTCGATAATATCTGCGGCAGATGCTTTATGGCCAAGCCCGGATTTTAGTTTAATGACCTTTTGCGCTTCCAGCAAGGCCAAAGCACGGCCGCCGTTTGTCGGGTCATTGGGAATGGCGACAATCGCGCCAGGTTTGAGTTCATCATATGTCTTCACTTTTTTTGAGTAAATGCCCATCGGGAAAATGACTGTTTTCGCTACCGATACGAGATCAAACTTGCGATCTGTTACCACATTATCCAGATAGGGTTGATGCTGAAAACTATTCAGGTCAATATCACCCTGATGTAACGCCACATTGGGCTGAATGAAATCATTAAACTCAATCACTTGAATCTTCAGTCCGTCTTTTTCCGCCAACTGCTTAACAAAATCCATGACTTCGGCATGCGGACCGGCAGTGACTCCTATTTTGAGCGGGCGGCCTGAGCCTGCTTTGGCTGTGTCTTGCTTACTTCCGCCACAACCGGTCAATACGGTGGCGGCAAATACGATAAGCAGAAATAGGATAAGCTTTTTCATTGGTAAAACCCCTTTATCAAGTCAATTACTTTCTGAATTTCCTGGCTAACGCATCACCGCAGGATTGCACAATTTGGACCTGAGCAATTAAGATAATGACAGTCATGAGCATGATATCTGCCCGAAAGCGCTGGTAGCCATAGCGGATGGCCAGATCGCCGAGGCCGCCGCCGCCGATTGCGCCTGCCATCGCCGAATGTCCGATGAGGTTAATAACAGTCAGTGTAAGACCGAGAATAATTGAAGGCAACGCTTCCGGAACCAGAACTTTCGTGATAATTTGCAACGGTGAAGCCCCCATCGCCTGAGCTGCTTCGATGACACCCTGATCCACTTCTTTCAAGGACGATTCCACGATTCTCGCAACAAACGGTATCGCCGCCAGAGTAAGCGGCACAATCGCGGCATTGGTGCCGATTGAGGTTCCGGCGATCAAGCGGGTTAAGGGAATAATAGCAACCATCAGAATGATAAATGGCGTCGAGCGGGCGGCATTGGCAATAGCGCCTAATGTCCGGTTTAATGCGGTATTTTCTAATATATGGCCGCGGTCTGTCGTGACCAAGATGATTCCGAGCGGCATCCCCAGCAGAGCGGAAATAAAGGAGGAGACGCCAACCATATATATAGTTTCCAGAAAAGATTCAAACAGTAGTCCGAGCATCTCGTTTGACATAACCAATCACCTCCACACCCAGATCACGGGCACTTAGATACTGCAGCGCGCTTTCCAGAGGCGCTGCCTCGCCGGTAATTTCAATAATCAATGTGCCGAATGGCGTATTTTGAATATGGTCAATATTTCCGTATAAAATACTGACATCAACATTGCAGCCCCGGATGAGAGACGCGATGATCGGTTCTTGTGCCGCCGCGCCCAGAAATGATACGCGGACAACTAAATTGCTGTTAGGCAAGGGAACGGGGGAGAATACCGTATTATCAAATATGTCTGGCAAATCATAGTTGATAATCGTACGGATAAACTCACGGGTAGTCGTGGTTTCCGGCCGGGCGAACAAGTCGATGACAGGCCCTTGCTCAATGATGACACCATTCTCGATGACTGCGACCCGGTCACAGATTTGTTTGATCACTTGCATCTCATGCGTAATCAACACAATCGTCAGGCCAAGCTTTTGATTAATATCCTTAAGTAGTTCGAGAATGGATTGTGTTGTCTGGGGATCAAGCGCCGAGGTCGCTTCATCACAAAGCAGGACTTTCGGCTCGCTGGCTAACGCTCTGGCAATGCCGACACGCTGCTTTTGACCGCCGCTTAATTGAGACGGAAATTGGTGCCGTTTATCGCTAAGGCCGACCAGCTCCAGCAGCGGCAATACCGCCGCCTCGATTTTCTGCTTATCCCAGCCGGCCAGTTCCAGCGGAAAAGCGATATTATCATATACTGTGCGGGATGACAATAAATTAAAATGCTGAAAAATCATCCCGATTTTTTTGCGGGCTTCCCGCAGATCCTTTTCTGACAAGACGGTCAGGTCCTGACCGTCAACGACCACTTTGCCGGCTGTCGGTTTCTCCAGCATATTGATGCAGCGGATCAAGGTGCTTTTACCGGCGCCGCTTTTACCGATGACGCCAAATATTTCGCCGCTGCCAACTTCAATGCTTATTCCTTTTAAAGCATGAACAGACCCCGCAGATCCCTGGTAAGTCTTTTCAATGCCGCTTAGCTTGATCATGGGCGTGTCTCCTTTCTTTTGTAAACAAAAGCCTCTTCACTGAGTGAAGAGGCATAAATACCGTCTCCCCTCATCTCTCAGGATTACTCCTGTTGGAATTGGCACCGTTTCGCAAGATGCGATGGTTGCCGCAGCGTCATCGGGCCAGTCCCTCAGCTAACTCATGATGATTGGGTGTTAAGTTGATAAACTACATGTTAGCATAGCTATTTTCCGGTGTCAATCTATTTTTCAGCAGATTTTCCTGCTGTAAAGAATAAAAGAAGTAAAGCAGGGGAATGGTGATGTTTGGCGAATATATACAAAAATTAGGCAAGAATTTTAGACAAAGGAGCGGTCTGTTATGGCGATAAATCCTAAGCTGAAGGATGAACTGACCGATCAACTGGTAAAGGCTGTTTTGCTGCTGCAAACGGAAGAGGAATGCTATCAGTTCTTTGAAGATGTCTGCACTGTCGGTGAGATTAAGGCGTTGGCGCAACGGCTCGAAGTGGCCGGCATGTTAAAGCGCCAGCACACCTACGAGGAAATTGTGGAGAGAACCGGTGCTAGCACAGCGACTATCAGCCGTGTCAAACGCTGCCTGTACTATGGCGCTGACGGCTATAAACTGGTGCTTGCGCGGCTGGAAGAGGCGGACGCACAGGGAGATAAACATGAAGCCGAATGAGCCGGCGATCAAAATTCCGTATGGCATGAAGGACTTTTTGCCTGCTGAGGCCAGGTATAAACGGGTTCTGGAGGAAAAGCTGGCGGTTCAGTTTGGCGCATGGGGTTATGAAGAGGTTGTTACGCCAACGCTGGAATACCTGCAAACACTGACAACCGGAACCGGCTTGGACCTCTCTGAGCAAATGTTTGTTTTCTTTGACCGCAGCAACCGTATCCTGGCGCTGCGGCCGGAAATGACGATACCGATTGCCCGGTTGACCGCCACCCGGCTGCGGGAGAAGGCGCTGCCGCTGCGTTTATTTTATCTGACAAACGTCTTCCGCCATGAAGAAGCGCAGGCAGGGCGGCAATGCGAATTTTATCAGGCCGGCGTCGAATTGATGGGGGTATCTGAGCCGGCCGCCGATGCGGAAGTGATTGCTTTAGCCATTACTTCCGCTCTCTCGGCCGGATTGCGTGATTTCCGCATCTGCCTGGGGCAGGTTGATTTTATTAACGGCATTATGGATGATGCCCGGTTACGTGAGCAGGAGCGTCAGGACATCAAACGATGCCTGGTAAAACGCGATTTGGTGGGGCTGGAGCGAACGGCAAAGCACAGCGGTCTGCCTGCAGAGCAGCAAGCCGGAATTTGCCGGATTCCCCTGTTAAGCGGCGGTAAGGAAGTGCTGACCGAAGCCAGAGCCCTGGTGACTAGCGCGGTCAGTCAGGCTGCTCTGGATAATTTGGCGGCGATCTTTGAGTTGCTGCAAGCCTACGGATTGCAGCAATATGTCGCCTTTGATCTGGGAATTATCCGGGACTTTGATTACTATACCGGCATGGTATTTGAAGGCTATACTCCCGGCCTGGGTTTTCCCTTCTGCGGCGGCGGACACTATGACCGCATGCTGGCTTCCTTTGGTTGGGAGTGTCCGGCCACCGGTTTTGCCATGGGTATTGAGCGGCTGTTGCTGGCGTTAAACCGGCAGGGGATTTCGCAGCCTGAGCAAACGCGTGACGTGTATGTGGGCTGGCAGGCAGGCAATCTGGCCGCAGCTATCGCGGCAGCCAGGCAGCGGCGGGAAATCGGTGCCATTGTAGAGCTCTCGCCTGTCGCCGAATCAAGGGCGCAAGCGGAACAGAGCCGGCAGCAGCGCGGCTTCCGGGAACTGTTGTTCATGGGTGAGTAAATGCAGCGTGTTAAACAAGTGCTGTCAGCACTGCGGGCTAAGGTGACACCATCGGATAAAGCTTTTGCCGCCAGGCATCTCACTCCACCTGAACTGGTTTTATTTTGGCAGATGAGTCTTCCTGATCAAAGGCATTGCCTAAATGTGGCATACACTGCGGCTAATCTGGCTGATAAACTGCGTGGAATAAACCGGCCGGCATTAATTAAAGCAGCTCTGTTGCATGATATCGGGCGCAAAAGCGGCGATGTCAGCACTGCTGACAAGATTATAGCTGTTATCGGCCGGGCTGTGTGTGGGGGCGGCTTTGCCAAGACATGGGGAAAGCAAGGACGGGGCGATGTTTGGCAAAATCTGCGCCATGCTCTCTATGTGAGTGCAAACCATCCGGAGATCGGTGCCAATTTGCTGCGTTCAGTCGGAACGGAGGATCAGGTTATTGACTTGGTACGTTGTCATCATCAGCCGGCTGGTTTAGCCTGTTCACCAGAGCTTAGTTTGCTGCAGCAGGCAGATGACTCGCATTAATCTTCGCAACAGAGAGGCTGTGCGGCAGCTTTATTCTTAGCACCTTCTCAGCAAATAGCCCATATACTATCAAGGCTATTGCACATATTCGAGGAGGTGTCTCTGACCCGATGCTTTATGTTCTGCTTTTAGGACTTGCCGTAAGTTTTGACGCACTATTGGCGGGAGTCGCTTATGGAGTCAGAAGGATTATTGTACCGTTGAGCTCGCTGCTGGTCGTGGGCACTGTAACTGCCGTATGCACAGCAGTCGCGATGCTTGCCGCCCAGGGAACCGGCATGCTGATCGATCCGCAGACGGCTGTTATGATCGGTGCTTTTTTATTGCTGCTGATTGGTTTGTGGAGCGTTTTTCAGGAATATTTGATTAAGCGGCTCACTCCAAGGCAGTCGGAACAGCTTCCCCAACTGCGGATTAAATTGGGAAGGCTTATTGTGAATATCCTTGCCGATCCTGAGGCTGTAGACATCGACCATTCCCGCTCAATCAGCCCGTCAGAGGCAATCTTTCTGGGATTTGCACTAGGCTTGGACAATATGGTAGCGACCTTTGCCGCCCAGTTGCTTGGGGTACTTCCGCTCTATACACCGCTTGTGATGGCTGTTATTCAAATGGGGCTAATTTGGGGTGGCATTACGTTTGCCAGCCGTTTACTTCCGGAAAGTTTAAAAGAGCGCTTTCCTTATCTGCCAGGCACTCTGATTATTATCATGAGCGTTCTGCGTATTGTTAAGTAATAATTGGTGTAACGGATATGACGAAACCCCGCTAAACTAGCGTTTAGCGGGGTTTCGTCATATCCTAATATCCTTTGAATTTGTCGATAATATTAAACATCTCCCCGCCGTTTGCGTAACGGGCGAGATTGTCGGCAAAGGTCTTAATGGCCCGGTCTAAATAATAGGGCGAGCTGGCGGCCACATGCGGGGAAATAATGACATTCGGCATGTCCCATAACGGATTGTCTTCAGGCAGCGGTTCCTGATCAAAGACATCAAGACCGGCGCCGCGAATCAAGCCTTCCTGGAGCGCTTGTATCAAATCAGCCTGGCGGATGACATCGCCGCGGGCGATATTGATCAAATAGGCGGAACGTTTCATGGCAGTGAAATGTTCCAGACGCAATAATTCCCGTGTTTCTTCTGTCAACGGCAAAGCCACAACCACAAAGTCACACAAGGCCAGCATGTCAAGCAGCTTATCAGGAGCATACATTTTGTCGACAAAAATTTCTTCTGACGATTTGCGTTTGGTTGCCAGCACCTGCATGCCCAAGCCTTTAGATTTCTTGGCAATTTCACGGCCGATACTGCCTAAGCCAATAATTCCGATGGTCTTTTCATGAATTTCATCCGGCAATACCCGTTTCCATTGCTTGACCAATTGCTGCCGGATCAGCTGATGCAGGCAGCGGTTGAAAGCAAGAATAAGCGCCAGCACGTGTTCTGATACCGGAATACCATGAATACCGCGTGAGTTGGTTAATATAACCTGACTGTTCTGCATTTCAGGGAAGATCAGCCCTTCCACACCGGCAGTCAGAGCATGGACCCATTTCAGGCGCGTCGCCTGTGGAAACAGAGGACGGATATCAGTCATCCCCATGGCTACAATAATATCGGTATTTTCTATGTACTCTGAGGCACTGGTTAAATCACTGACTGTAATCCGGGCCTGTGGAACCGCACTGGTAATAGTGGAAATGTGACGATCACTCAGGGGATTGAGGATCAGCACATTCAGTGTAGGTGTCATAACGAGTAAGCCCCCTTCAAATTCGCTGTTAACGCTTCTGTGTTAACGTGTTTTCTATTACTTCTACATAAATTTGAAAAGTCCTACATTTCATACCGTTCAACTCGAAAACTGTTAGTTTCGCGCAGGGCAATTTTATTATTGACACAACAATAAGTCGATGGTACTATATTATCATATTAGTATTTTAACATATTAAAGTAAGGTGAGGGATAGTATGACCTCAGTGGATATGGAGTATTTAACAATCGCTTTACCGAAAGGCAAGCTGTTCAAACCGGCTGTGGAGCGCCTTGCCGCTGCCGGTTATCAGGCCGATTCTCTGAGCGAGAGCTCGCGCAAGCTGGTGATTACCAATGAAGCGGCAAAGCTTCGCTTTATCATTACCAAGACGTCAGACCTGCCGACCTATGTCGAGTATGGCGCGGCAGATATTGGCATCATTGGCAAGGATGTATTAGTTGAAGAAAAACGGGATGTATATGAGCTCATCGATCTCGGTTTTGGTTTTTGCCGGATGGTGGTTGCCGTGCCCAAACATTTGCAGCGGGAAAAGCTGAGTGACTATGCTCACTTGCGGGTAGCTACCAAGTATCCGGTTATTGCCGAACAGTTTTTCCGGGATAAAGGCGTCCAGGTAGAATTTATTAAGCTCAATGGCTCGATTGAGCTAGCGCCCATGGTAGGCCTGGCTGAGCTGATCGTCGATCTGGTGGAGACAGGGCGTACATTAAAAGAAAATAATCTGCTGGAAATCGCTACCGTCTTGCCGACCACCGCCCGCTTGATTGCCAACCGGGTAAGTTTTAAAATGAAAATGGAGCGAATCCGCCAATTGACGGATCAATTGAAACAACAGACGGAAAGCGGGTGGATTCAATGAGAACTGTTGTGGCGGCAGAACTGAGCCGTCAGGAAATCGAACGCTTGGTAACCAAGCCGTCATTTGATGCCGTGGAATTGAATGACGCGGCTAAACAGCGTATTGTCGCGACGTTTGGCCGTGAGATGACGGCGCAAGAGGTGGTTGCACAAATTGTTGCCGATGTGCGGCGTCTTGGTGATACCGCTGTTTTTGACTATACAGCCCTGCTTGATCAGGCTGCAGTCAGTGCCGACACCATCGAGGTCAGCGAGGCGGAAATCGACGCCGCCTATACTGCTGTCGCGCCGGAATTGCTGGCTGCGTTGCGACGGGCTGTGGCGAATGTCAGACGGTATCATCAGGAACAAAAGCCCAAATCCTTTTTAACTTACCGGGAATATGGGGCGATGCTGGGGCAGTCCTGCCTGCCGCTTGACCGGGTTGGCATTTATGTGCCAGGCGGCAAGGCGGCTTATCCGTCGTCAGTGGTCATGAACGCTGTACCGGCCGTGGTGGCAGGCGTCAATGAGATCATTATGGCAGTACCGCCGGCGCGGGATGGCAGTGTGAATCCGCTGGTGCTGATTGCAGCGCGTGAGTCGGGAGTAACCCGGATCTTCCGTATGGGTGGTGCGCAAGCGGTGGCGGCTCTGGCGTTTGGCACAGAGACGGTTCCGCAGGTGGACAAGATCACCGGTCCGGGCAATCTGTTCGTTACCCTGGCCAAGAAAGCGGTCTACGGCTATTGCGATATCGATATGCTGGCCGGTCCCAGTGAAATCTTGATTATTGCCGATGCCGGCGCCGATCCGCGCTATGTCGCGGCAGATATGCTGAGCCAGGCCGAGCATGATGAACTGGCTGCCGCGATCTTGATTACCGATAGTGCGGCTTTAGCCGCCGCGGTAGAAGACGAGCTGGCGAAACAACTGGCCGATTTGCCTAAACGGGATATTGCGGCCGCTTCGCTCGAGCGGCAAGGTCTGATCCTGATTGCCGCCAACCTGGCCGATGCGGTGGAATATGCCAATCTCGCCGCTCCCGAGCATCTGGAAATACTGACGGCAGAGCCCTTTGCGCTGCTGCCTCAGATTAAACATGCCGGCGCTATTTTTCTTGGACCCTGGTCGCCCGAACCGCTCGGCGACTATTATGCCGGACCGAATCATGTGCTGCCGACCGGCGGCACCGCCCGGTTTTACTCTGTATTAAATGTGGAAAGCTTTATGAAGCGCAGCAGCGTGATTGCCTATACCCGTGAGGCGCTTGACGCCGCCAGTGACGATATTATCCGGCTGGCCGGGGCGGAGGGGCTGGCGGCGCATGCCAGAGCTGTGGCAGTGAGGAGGGAAGCAAAATGAAGTTTCGTTCAGGACTTGAGACCTTGCCCTCATATGGTATCGAGGAAACGGCCTGGAAGATAAAGCTGGATGCCAATGAACGGACCGACGGCTTGCCGCCGGCTGTTGCTCAGCGGATCAGCGAGCGTTTCGCCGCTTTGCCGTTTAACCGTTACCCGGAAATAACGGCCTGCACGCTGCGCACCCGGCTGGCTGGGCAGCTAGGCTGCGCGGCGGAGCAAATTCAGGTCGGCAACGGTTCCAGTGAGCTGCTGGCAGCCATCTGTCAGGTGTTTGGCGGACCGGGACGCAAAATGATCTATCCGGAGCCATCCTTTTCGATGTATCCGGTGTATATCCAACTGGCTGACAGCCAGCCGGTGCCCTTCAGGCTGACAGCCGATTATTGGCTGGATCTGACGGCCTTTATTGAACAGGCGCGGCAGGCGGATTTAGCAATCATTTGCAATCCGAACAACCCGACCGGCAACGTATTGCCGCCTGCCAGTATCGCGATCCTGGCCAGAGAGCTGACTTGCCCGCTGGTTGTGGATGAAGCCTATTTCGAATTTTATCAAATTTCGGCAGCCGATTTATTGCAGGAAACCGATAACCTGATTATTGTCCGGACCTTCTCCAAGGCGTACGGCTTAGCTGCCGCCCGGGCCGGCTACCTGGCTGCTTCGGCTGCTGTCAGCGCCGCGATTGGCAAGGTTCTGCTGCCATATCATCTGAATGCACTTTCCCTGACCGCTGCGACCACGGTTCTGGAGTATCAGGACGAGTTTCTGCCAGGCATCGATCGGATAATCCGTGAACGCCGCCGGCTGGCTGCCCGGTTGGCCGAGCTGCCGGGCCTGACGGTTTATCCCTCGGAAACCAATTTTTTATTGATCAAGATGGAGCAGGCCGTACAGGCTGCCGCCCGGCTGGCCGCCGCCGGCATTGGTATCCGTGATTTCAGCCGTTCGCCGGGCTTGACGGATTGTTTGCGGATTTCGATCGGTTCGCCGGCGGAAAATGATGCCGTTTTCCATGTGCTTGAAACTATCTGCCGCGACTCAGTTGTTGAATAGGAGTGAGAGTATGCGTAAGACAACCCTGGAACGCCAGACCGGCGAAACCCGAATCAGCGTCAGTCTCTGCCTGGATGGCGGGGGAAGCTCAACAGTCAGCACCGGTATCGGCTTTTTTGATCATATGCTGACCCTGTGGGCAAAACATGGCCTGTTTGATCTAGCCCTGCAGGCAGACGGCGATTTAGCTGTTGACGCTCATCATACGGTAGAGGATTGCGGTATTGTGTTGGGCAAAGCCATAGCAGCCTGCCTGGGCGAGAAACAGGGGATCAGGCGGTATGGTACAGTCATCCTCCCCATGGATGAAGCGCTGATCATGGTCGCGCTGGATATCAGCGGCAGACCGTTTTTAGCCTGTGAGCTGGAACTGCCGGCCGCCAGACTGGGTGAGTTTGAAACCGAGCTGGTGGAAGAGTTTTTGCGTGCCCTGGCTGTCAATGCCGGCCTGACTTTGCATGTCAGGCAGCTGGCCGGCAGGAATACGCATCATATTATCGAAGCCATATTTAAGGCGTTAGGGCGTGCGCTGGATGACGCGACACGTATCGATGCCCGTGTGCAGGGAGTCCCTTCGACCAAAGGAGTATTGGACTGATGGAGCAATATCGTGCAGCCGATGTAGCCATTATTGATTATGGTATGGGCAATCTCCGCAGTGTGGCCAAAGCGTTTGAGCAGCTCGGCGCTGTGACAGCCGTAACCCGCAGCCCCCAATTGCTGTTGGCTGCCAACCGGATCGTGCTGCCGGGAGTGGGCGCGTTTGGTGATGGGATGACCAATCTTCGCCACTATGGTCTGGACCGTGTGGTGTATCAGGCTATTGCCGGGAAGAAGCCGTTTCTGGGGATTTGCCTGGGGATGCAAATGCTGTTTGCAGACAGCGAGGAGGCGCCTGGTGTAAAAGGCTTGGGCGTTTTTCCCGGATCGGTCCGGAAAATCGCGGCGTCAAACCTAAAGGTACCGCACATGGGGTGGAATAGTCTCCGGCTGCAGAACCCCAGCCCGCTGTTCAGGCAGCTACCGGCAGAGCCGTTTGTTTATTTTGTGCACAGCTATTATGCAGTCCCGTCTGATGCTTCTTTGGTGACCGCCGCTACGGATTATGGTGGGAGGGTGACCGCCGCGGTAGGCAGAGATCAGGTTCAAGCCGTTCAGTTTCATCCGGAAAAATCCAGCGCCAATGGGCTGTGCATTTTGCGCGGCTTTCTGGCTATGGAATGAGAGAGGTGAATCGGGTGATTATATTTCCCGCAATTGATATTCGCGGCGGCAAATGTGTCCGCTTAACAGAAGGCCGCTTTGACCGGGAAACGGTTTTTGCCGACAATCCGGTGGCCATGGCGGAGCGTTGGCAGGCAGAAGGCGGCGAGTTTTTGCATATTGTGGATTTAGATGGCGCGTTGGCGGGGAAACCGGTTAACTTCTCCATCGTCAGGGCAATCATTGACGCTGTAACCATTCCGGTACAGGTTGGCGGCGGCATTCGCTGTTTAGAAACCATTGATGAATTGCTTGCCGCCGGTGTCAACCGCGTGATACTCGGTTCAGTGGCAGTTAAACAGCCGGATTTGGTAACAGAGGCTTGCCGGAGATATCCCGGACAAATTGTTGTCGGCATCGATGCGCGCGATGGTATGGCTGCTGTCGAGGGCTGGGAGCAAAGTGGCGGCATTTCAGCGGTCGAGCTGGCGGCTTCGATGGCGCAGCGTGGTGTGGAACGTATCATTTACACAGATATCGGCCGGGATGGCACCTTAGCGGGAGTGAATATCACCGCAACCGCCGCTTTAGCCCGCCAGGCCAATGTCAAAGTCATTGCCTCCGGCGGTGTTAAAGACCTGTCAGATATTTGCGCGCTGCATGCGGTTGACAGCATCGAGGGCGTCATTGTCGGCAAGGCGCTGTATACAGGCCATTTGTCCTTGCCGCAAGCGATCAGGCTGCTGCGCGGCGAGGAGGGACTGTCATGCTGACCAAACGCATTATCCCCTGTCTGGATGTGAAGGACGGCAGAGTGGTTAAAGGCACCAATTTTGTCAGCCTGCGGGATGCCGGTGATCCGGTTGAGCTGGCCGCGTTTTATGACCGCGAACTGGCTGATGAGCTGGTTTTTCTCGACATCACCGCTTCTTCCGACCGGCGGCGGACTATCCTTGATGTGGTTGAACAGACAGCCGCGGCTGTGTTTATTCCCCTCACGGTCGGCGGCGGCATCCGTACCCTGGAGGATATCCGCCAACTGCTGCGGGCGGGAGCGGATAAAGTCTCATTAAATACAGCGGCTGTTGAAATGCCGGAGCTTATCACCGCAGGAGCCAAACAGTTTGGCAGCCAATGCATTGTGTTGGCTGTGGATGCCCGGCGGGTGGCGGAACAACGCTGGGAAGTGGTTATTCACGGCGGCCGGACGGCTACCGGCCTGGATGTGCTGGATTGGGTTAAACGCGGTGCGGCGCTTGGCGCCGGAGAAATCCTGCTGACCAGTATGGATGGTGACGGAACCAAGGACGGCTATGATCTGGCATTAACCAAGGCTGTAGCAGAGGCTGTTAATATCCCGGTTATCGCGTCAGGCGGCGCCGGCTGCCTGGAGCATTTTTCCCAGGCGCTGACCACCGGCTGCGCGGATGCCGTGCTGGCCGCTTCTGTCTTTCATTATGGGCAGTTTTCGATTCGTGAAGTCAAAGAACACTTACGCAAAAATGGTTTGGAGGTTCGATTATGACGATCGATAGGATTCAATTTGATGATCAGGGCCTAGTCCCGGCAATCATCCAGGACGTCAATACAAGAACTGTATTGATGCTTGCCTATATGAATAAGGAATCACTGGAGAAAACTCTGGAAACCGGACTGACCTGGTTTTACAGCCGCAGCCGGCAGCGCTTGTGGCAAAAAGGGGAAACCTCCGGTCATATTCAGACCGTAAAATCGATACACTATGACTGTGATGCCGATACGCTGCTGGTACAGGTCCAGCAAACCGGTCCCGCCTGTCATGAGGGAAGCTATTCCTGCTTTACCCGGAAGTTGGCTGACGGCAATGCCGATGCCTTTCAGCCTGCTGTTGACCAGCCTGCAGCCGTTGTGCTGCAAGAACTTTATGAGGTTATTCTCGACCGGAAATCGCACCGTAAGGAAGGCTCCTATACGAATTACCTGTTTGATAAAGGACAGGATAAAATACTCAAGAAAATTGGTGAAGAAGCGGCGGAGACCATTATTGCCTCCAAGAACCAAAGCAAGAGTGAACTTCTCTACGAAATGGCGGATTTGTGGTATCATTGCCTGGTTTTGCTGGGCTATCACAATACGACCCCGGCTGAACTGCTGGAAGAGCTGCAGGGTCGCCGCAGTTAATTGGTAAAACTGGTATTTTTCAATTTCCTGACAGGAAATTCCGGCAGCCGCGGCGAAATATTGCATCTCAGATGGTTTTTTCTCACCATCACCAGCATCCGGAAAACCGCTGCGGCGGTTGTACGAACCGGGGAAACCGGTGTTGACAACAGCCGGGGCAGGCTCTTCCGGAGGAGAGGTTAACAGATAGTCAAGAAAGGGGTACTGTCTATGGCGAAAATTAATGAAAATTACTTAAATCTACCCGGGAGCTATCTGTTTGCTGAAATAGCCCGGCGGATTACCGCTTATAAAGCGGCAAATCCCGGAGCGGACGTGATTCGTCTGGGAATTGGCGATGTGACTAAAGCGCTGCCGGCTGCAGCCATTGAAGGCTTGCACAAAGCGGTGGATGAAATGAGCCGGGATGAATCGTTCCGTGGATACGGGCCGGAACAGGGCTATGCGTTCTTAATTGAAAAGATCATCCAATTTGACTATCAGCCGCTGGGTGTTCACCTGGATACTGATGAGGTTTTTATCAGTGACGGCTCAAAGAGCGATGTCGGAAACTTTCAGGAGATATTCAGCCTTGACGCCAAGGTTGCCATGACAGATCCGGTGTATCCGGTCTATCTGGATACTAACGTGATGGCCGGGCGCAGCGGACTGCTGGGCCCAGACGGGCGCTATGCGAATATTACCTATCTCCCTTGTCGTGCGGGCAACTCGTTTATTCCTGAGCTGCCTAAACAGAGAGTGGATATCATCTATCTGTGCTTTCCTAATAATCCTACAGGTACGACTTTGTCAAAGGCTGAGCTGCAGAAATGGGTGGATTACGCGCGGGAGAATAAAGCGGTTATTCTTTATGACGCCGCTTATGAGGCCTATATTCAAGAACCTGACGTTCCCCACAGCATCTATGAAATTGAGGGAGCGAAAGAGGTGGCGGTGGAATTCCGCACGTTTTCCAAAAACGCGGGCTTTACCGGCACCCGCTGCGGCCTGACCATTGTGCCGAAAACGCTCAAGGGCTATACTGCCGGCGGTGAACCCTATCCGCTGAACCAATTGTGGAACCGGCGGCAGACGACCAAGTTCAACGGAACCCCCTATATTGTGCAAAGAGGCGCGGAAGCGGTCTATACGCCCGCAGGCCAGCAGCAGATCCGTGAGCTGATTGCCTATTACATGAGCAATGCCAAGGTAATCCGGGAAGGCCTGCAAAGCATCGGCCTGGAGGTATTTGGCGGTGTGAATGCTCCGTATATCTGGCTGAAAACACCGCAAAACATGGACTCCTGGACGTTTTTTGACAAGCTGCTGCAGGAAGCCCATATTGTCGGCACCCCTGGCGTTGGCTTCGGTCCGAACGGGCAGGGATATTTCCGGCTGACGGCGTTTGGCAAGGCGGAAACGACTGTAGAGGCCATACAGCGGATGAAGACCCGGCTCAAGTTATAATGAAAATGGCAGACTGAACAGGCAAGTGCTCAGTCTGCCACTTTATTTACTAGACCTGTCCCGGAATCCGTCGCGGCTGGATGGGCGAGAGCTTTTTTCGCACCGCAAGGCGGAGGACGAAAGCGGGCTGACTGACGGCCCGGTGAGGACGACAACGCAGTGGGGCGGAAAAAGAGCCGCCTAGATGGTCGCGTAAGGATTTCGGGACAGGTCTAATGTAGATGCGAAAGTGAGGTATCGTGATGAAGCTGTTTATTTGGCGGCATAACCGGAAATTCCACAGTTACAGCATGATTAATGAACCCAATATTCATCAGGACCTGTATACCGATGCGATCGCCATCGTTGCCGCCGAAACCCAGGAGCGGGCATTGGCATTGCTGTCTCTGCAGGGAAAGGGCTGGATGGTTGAAGAAATCCGGCGCTTAACGCCAACTGTATTCGAGTGCGGCGCTGAGGGGGTTGTGTTTGAAGAGATCCGCGGCTAACAGATACAGGTTGCCGATAAAGGCCGAGCGTGGCGCGGAAGACGGTTAAGTTACGTTTTTTGCTGTCCTTACTGGCCGCATAGCTTCATTTTCCTGATTCGCAAAACAGCAAGAGAAGATTGCCGCGTCGCTGCACTCCTCGCAATGACAAGACCTTTCTTGTGTCATCGCGAGCGAAGCGCGGCGATCTTCTCCCGGCGGAGTGGGGCAGACCGGATTCCGGTGAGGTTGAAGTTCTAATCCTGAGGCACCGCATTCGCGGCGATCTTTTCTGCTGCTTTCAGCGATTCAGCCTGCGGCGGACAAAGCGCTCCATTCTCTCCAGCGCGGTTGACAAATTGCTGTATGAAGCGGCGTATGAGCAGCGGACAAAGCCCTGGCCGCAGTCGCCAAACGCGTCACCGGGGACTAGTGCGACTTTTTCCTCTTTCAGCAGTTCTTCGGCAAACTCCAGCGCGGTCAGGCCGGTTTTTTCGATGGAAGGAAAGATATAAAATGCGCCTTTAGGTTCAAAGCAATCAAGCCCCATGGAGCGTATTCCCTCCACCATCAGGCGGCGCCGGCGGTTGTATTCATTCACCATCTCATTCATTTGCGGTTCGCCGTTCTTTAATGCCTCAATCGCTGAAATCTGTGCCGTTACCGGGGCGCAGAGGATGGTATACTGATGGATTTTGGTCATGGCGGCGATAAACTCCGGATTGGATAACGCGTAACCAATCCGCCAGCCGGTCATGGCATATGCCTTTGAGAAGCCGTTCAGCAGCAGCGTGCGGTCACGCATACCGGGCAGAGACGAAAAGCAGGTATGCGTTCCTTCATAAGTCAGATCGCCATAAATTTCATCCGAAACGACAATCAAATCATGTTTGGTTGCAAATTCGGCGATGGCAAGCAGCTCTTCCCGGGTCAGCACCGCGCCGGTCGGATTATTGGGATAACCGATCAGGAGCATCTTGGTACGCGGGGTTACCCTGGCCTCCAGATCAGCCACCTGCACCCGGAATTCACTGTCCATGCTGGTCGGAACAGGAACCGGCGTGCCGCCTGCCAACGCGACACACGCTTTATAGGAGACATAGCATGGCTCGGGAATCAGCACCTCGTCACCTGGCGAGACCAGAGCCCGCATGGCCAGATCGAGCGCTTCGCTGACGCCGACTGTGATGAGAACTTCATTCTTCGGGTTATAGCTGACAGCAAATTTATTTTGCATTAACCGGGCAATTTCTTCCCGCAACTCAAGCAGCCCGTAATTGGAGGTGTATGCTGTGTAGCCGCGCTGCAAGCCATACACACAGCTTTCTCTGATATGCCAGGGAGTGACAAAGTCCGGTTCGCCGACCCCCAGGGAAACGACCCCTTTCATTTCAGCGACAATATCAAAAAAACGGCGGATTCCTGACGGCGGAATCGCTTTTACGGCAGGCGACAGCCGATCAGCCCAATTCATGGTGTCACCGCCAGTCTGCGGTCTTCTTCCTGGTCTTCCATGATAACGCCTTCCGTCTTATAGCGTTTGAGCAAAAAGTGTGTGTTGGTGCCGACCACGCCATCAATGGTGGCCAGCTTAGTAAACACAAACTGGGATACCTCCTGAAGGGAACCGCATTCTACCATGACGGACAGGTCAAAGGCGCCAGACATCAAATACAGATTCTTGACCTCAGGGAACCGGTAAATCCGTTCGGCAATCGCGTCAAAGCCGACTTCCCGCTGGGGCGTAATATTGACATGAATGATCGCGTACACTCTGTTTGTACCGGTTTTTTCCCAGTTGATAATCGTATGGTACTTCACAATGATCTTTTCCCGCTCCAGACGGTCTATCTCTGCCGCGACGCTCTCTTTGGACATGCCCAACATGACTGCCAGCTGCTCTGGTGTCAGTGTGTGATCCTTTTCCAGCAATTCCAATAACTCTTTCATTTGACATCGCTCCTTTTTTCAACATAAAAAATCCCGTCCTGTTCAGCACAATGCTGTTTAGGACGAGATTACTCCCGCGGTACCACCTGCATTAACCGCCGGTTGGCGGTTCACTCAACTCCGTTAACGCCGGAAAACGGCCAAGCTTACTGAATTCAGCCGGCAGCTCCAGGAGGGCGTTCGGGAATGCTTTTTCACCGGCTTTCACCTGCCCCGGCTCTCTGAGGAAAAAGTGGATTCCGTACTGTTCCTGTCATTGCTTGTTGGAATATTTGCTTTTCTAAATCCTATCATATGCAAACAACAGATGCAAGTGCTCAAATTTAAAAAACATGGAATGCTTTTCTGATCAATCGCTTGGCGGTATAATGGGTTAAAGTAAGATTTCGCAATAAATGGAGACTTGCTTCAGATGGAGTTTTAACTCCACCTGAAGCTTAGTCGAATTTACTTCGAGCTACAGCCTGTTTATCCCCGACCTAAGAGGGCGGGGTCTTACAGGCTGTGCGAAGGATAAACGTAATGCTGAGGAGGATATGATGATGCAGCGAAAAGACAAAGCGGCTGAAGTATTTACTGCAGGACTTACCTGTTCACAGGCAGTGGCGGTGGCGTTTGCCGGGGAGTACGGCCTGGACCCGGATGCGGTCCTGAAGCTGTCACGGGGATTTGGCGGCGGTATGGGCGGATTGGGCGGCCAATGCGGCGCTGTCAGCGGCGCGGTTATGGTTCTTGGTCTGGGCTATGATCCGGCTGATCCTGTGTCCAAGACCCGGGTATACCAGGACGTTAAGCTGTTTATGCGCAAATTTCATGAACGGCATCAGCAAATCGATTGCTATGATCTGCTGGGTTGTGATACCAGTACAGAGGCAGGCAAAGCACTGATGCAGGAGCGGAAATTGCGGGAAACCCGCTGTACGCTGTTTGTCAAAGATGCTGTCGAGATTGTGGAAGAAATTCTGGCCTGCCGTTGATAACGGGAGCGCAAAAAGGGTTTTCCATAAAGGCAGAGAATGCTAGTAAATAATACCTGTTTAATAACGAGTATTGATAATGAAAAACAGCAGAAGGAGAATCAGGGATGATTGGTTTTACAAAGCTGCTTTGCGGTAATGCCACAGTATCTGACGTTGTGAAATATGGGGGCCATTCCCGCCGTTTGCCTCCGCACATGCTGCAGTTTTCATCAGATGCCACCCCGATTGTTGTCTGGAATATGACAAACCGCTGCAACCTGTCATGCCAGCACTGCTATATCAATGCCGAAGATCATGATTATCACGGAGAACTATCCACTGCCGAGGCGAAGGCGTTTATCGACGACTTGGCTGGGATGCATGTGCCGGTGCTGCTATTTTCCGGCGGCGAACCGCTGGTCAGAGAGGATCTGTTCGAGCTGGGACGCTATGCCGGCGCGCGTGGAGTCCGGCCGGTAATTTCAACAAACGGAACCTTGATTACCGCGCCGCTGGCCAAACAGATCCGCGAGCTCGGCTTTCAGTATGTCGGTGTCAGCATCGATGGCGACGAAACCGTGCATGACCAGTTCCGCGG
>POVV01000351.1_pt1 | contig 32227 bp, 28 predicted proteins | sample 1560271 | NCBI WGS metagenome assembly POVV01 (sample SAMN08337232, study PRJNA429181) | Bioreactor metagenome, whole genome shotgun sequencing project. | biome: cows' rumen and soil; feature: anaerobic; isolation source: anaerobic chemostat enrichment culture, galacturonate as sole carbon... | reverse complement strand
ATACAACAAAGAGTTGCCTTACCTGCCTCAAATGACAGGGCAGGCGGATATTATAACCAAAGATATTTCTGCTCTCGAACGGTTTATTATGCCGATAAGAAAGGCAATCAGTGAAGGACTGGAGTAAATTACATAAACATAAACAAATATGCAAGCGATAATTTTAGCTGCCGGAATGGGAAAAAGGCTCGGAAAGTTAACCCAAGATAATACAAAATGTATGGTTGAGGTTGCTGGAGAAAGAATTATAGACCGCCAACTGAAAGAATTACTTAGTTTAAATCTTACAAGAATAATTATTGTTTGTGGCTATAAAGCCAAATCACTAGAAAATCACATTAAAAACGCTTACAGTAACCGGCATATTATTCTTGAATATAATCCTCTATACGCATCAACCAACAACATATATTCTTTGTCTCTGGTAAAAAACTATTTGGAAGAGGATAATACTATTTTGCTGGAATCGGATATCATTTTTGAGTCGGGTGTCTTACAAGAATTACAGATAAATCCATACCCGAACCTTGCCGTAGTTTCAAAATATGAGCATTGGATGCATGGTACTATGCTGGAGATAGATAATGATAATAGTATCACAAACATTGTATCAGAAGATACCTTTGATTTCAACTCTTCCAACAAATACTACAAAACCGTAAATATTTATAAGTTCAGTAAAGAATTCTCCAGGTCCAGATATATCCCGTTTATGGAGGCATATATTCATGCTTTTGGTAAGAATCAGTATTATGAGGAAGTATTAAATGTACTCTCCGTTATAGATAAAACGGGTTTGAGATGTTTCCCTTTAACCGATGAGAAATGGTATGAGATAGACGATTTCCAAGATTTAACCATTGCCAACATCCTGTTCTCCGACAATATCCTACTTGAATATCAGCAGTGTTATGGGGGGTATTGGCGATTTCCCCAGTTATTAGATTTTTGTTATCTGGTGAATCCATATTTCCCTACAGAAAAGTTTAAACAAGAACTTAAGGCGTTGTCTGACAGATTATTGACCTCGTATCCGTCAGGCAGAAAGACAAATGATGTGCTGGCATCCCAATTTATAGGAATAGATGAGAAGTATATTTCCGTAGCAAATGGCACATCCGAACATATCAGTGTTTTGTGCAATATATTGAAAGGAAAGATCGGGATCATTTATCCGACCTTTGAGGAATATCCCAATTCATTCGAGAAAGACAACATTGTTCCGTTTATAAATGATAAAGACAATTTCAGCTATTCAATTGAAGACCTGCAAAATTTCTATGAAAATAAAAACATATCTACGATTTTCATTATTAATCCTGATAATCCAACCGGAAATTACATTGAGAAAAAATACATTCTGAAATTATTGGAGTGGACAAAGCGGAAAGAGATATGCATAATAATAGATGAATCGTTTGTGGATTTTTCCACTAATTCTTGCAAAGACACTTTATTGACTGATTCTATTTTGGAAGATAATCCCCATCTGATAGTCGTGAAAAGTATATCTAAATCGTATGGAGTCCCCGGAATAAGGCTTGGAGTATTGGCTACTTCTAACAATGAAGTAATTGACCGGGTAAGAAAACAGCTTCCTATCTGGAATATTAACTCATATGCAGAATATTTTATGCAGCTAATTATCGGGCATACAGATGATTACAGGTCGGCTTGCAGCCTATTTCATGATGAAAGAAAACGATTTTATGAAGAGTTGAAACATATTAAATTCTTACACATCTTTCATTCGGAAGGGAATTGTTTTTTGTGCCGGATATTAATAAAATATACGGCTACGGAATTGACTTCCTTATTATTGAATCAATTCGGTGTTCTGATAAAGGACTGCTCCGCTAAATCGGGAATAGAAGGCCAAAATCTGATACGGATATCTATCAGATGTAGAGAGGATAATGATAAATTGATTGCGATACTTAAATCTTTAGATACTTAACAAGTTATGGAAAAACAATTTTTGGAATATCCGCAATTTCCGGATGAAAGAGAGCAAGGAGAAACTCCTCAACAACAATTAAATATTGTATTGCTCAGACTGTTAAGAATCTTTGAGATTATTTGTGAGAAATACGAAATTGATTATTGGCTGGATTATGGGACATTGTTAGGGGCTATCCGTCATCAGGGCTTCATTCCTTGGGATTACGATATTGATATTGGTATGCTCAGAAGTGATTATAATCTGTTTATTGAGGAGGGAACTAAAGATTTACCCTTCGATATATTTTTTCAGAATAGAGATACCGATCCGAATATAGGTCAATGGAGCTATATTGTAGAAGCCAGATTAAGGGATCGGTTCAGTAATAATATCGGAGCTCAGAAATCCATGAATGGATCAATAAACTGGCACAATGGCATTCAACTTGATATTTTCGTTTATGATTATGATTCAAGAAATAATTGGCTCTCTAATGGTTTCGAAAGAATTCTCAATCAATCAAAAATATATTTAAAACTGGATGAAATAGAGTATCTGGATACGGCTATTTTCGAGGGGCATGAATATCCGATCCCGGTTGGCTATGATGCCTATCTGAAACGCTGCTATGGAGATTACATGCAGTTACCACCTATCGAAGAACAGAACAAGCTACCTGAAGTGAAAGTTTTTGAACCGTGTGACCATCCCGCAAGTTTGAATTGGAAACATTTTTATTAAAAATTTAGAATTAAACTGTTATGAAAACACCAGCTATCAGTATTGTAATGCCAATATATAATGCTGAGAATTATCTGCATGAATCGATTGAAAGTGTATTATCTCAAACTTTCACTGATTTTGAGTTGATTATTATAGATGATGGCTCTACCGATAACAGTGTAAAAATCATAAAGTCACATTGCAATAACCGTATTATACTGATAGAAAATCCCCATAATTTTATCCGTTCATTGAATAGCGGTATTAATGTTTCGAGAGGTAAATATATTGCTCGGATGGATGCCGATGATATTATGTTACGACAACGATTAGAAGTACAGTTCAATTATATGGAGAATAATCCGGATATTGATGTGTGTGGCAGTTGGATGGAAACGTTCGGAGCATATTCTCAAATTTCCAGAACAGCATTGGTTCACAATGATATAGCTACAGAGTTACTCAAAAGTAATTCACTGTTTCATCCAACAGTTATAATGAGGAGTGAATCGCTACAGAGAAGTAAATTATACCCTAATTTATACAAATCAAAGTATATTTATGCAGAAGATTATAAACTATGGGTTGACCTGATAAAAAATGGATTGAAGTTTGCTAATATCGCAGAAGTGTTATTACGATACAGAGTTTCTCCGAAACAAACTTCCAGTAAACATAGTGAAAGACAAATAAAGACGACTTTATTAATTCAGCAACAATATACCGAATATGTATCGAACCTGATTATTCAAACAGAACCCGGTTTATATGAATATTTTAATAATTCTATTCAGTTATTGAATCAAGGAAAGATAACTTTTAAGTCTTTTAAGTCCGTTGTATTTGAATTATACGCTAATATTTTATCAAAGAACCAAATTCTAAATAAAAGAGATTTACCCGAGTTTCCTTTAGTTTCAGTTGTTATGCCTGTATATAATGTCGAAAGCTATATAGAAGAATTTATATACAGCATATTATCACAGACATATTCTAATCTTGAATTTATTATCATTAACGATGGGTCCACGGATAATACTGCCAGTATAATAAAAGGCATTCGGGATAATCGAATTATTTTTATAGATCGATCCGAAAACGAAGGGAATTATGTCCGCAGGAACGAAGGATGTAAACTTGCTAAAGGTAAATATATTTGTGTTATGGACGGAGACGATATTGCCATACCCAACCGCATAGAAAAGCAGGTTGAAATAATGGAAAATAATCCCTCATTGCTTGCGCACGGGAGTGCCTTTATCTTTTCAAATGGATATACATGTTATAAGCCTTGTGATTATGAGCAAGTGAAAATTATGTTGTTATCTAACAATGTCTTTTTGCATCCTTCATTGATTATAAGAAAAGAAGTCTTAGCGTCCGTAGGATATTATAACGAAAAATATCGTTATGCATCCGACTACGATTTGGCTTGTAAGATAGCTCTTAAGGGAAATATTTTGAATGTGCGGGATATTCTTATGCAATATCGTGTACATCAAAAACAGATATCATCTGCATATTATGCAAAGCAGGTAGAATATGCCAATCAAATCCGACTTAATTACTTAGAAAAATGCGGATTTATACTTTCAAAAGAAGAAAAGAAGATATTTACCCTGATGATGACACAATCAAAAAAGATTAAAGATCAGAATATTGATATATACCCTGTTATAAGTAGCCTGAAAGAACAAAACCGAAGGCTTAAATATTTTAATACAGATATCTTTGATTCATTCTTGAAAGATATATAAATAGAGAATAAGTAAAAATATTTTTACTTCACATGTTTTTGTTATTTCATAAACCAATTATAATGAAAATTTTCTTATGCTGATATTATTTTATAGAAAAATTGTAAGGACAAGATTTTCTATCTATGACCAGTTAGACCTGGATAATATTGCTAATATATTACCCGGAGATGTGCAAATTACATACGACCGAAGTTTATTGCCTGTTGCTGATGCTGTCGTTTTTAATATTCCTTTTCTACCCCGTGATTTGGATGATGATATTGAAAAACCCGACAATCAGATATGGGTAGGATGGAGCTACGAAAGTGAAGCTAACTATCCATGGATGTTTTCCGATGAACTAAAAGATTTATTCGACCTGTGGATGACATACCACCTTGATTCGGATATCGTATTGCCTTATTATGACTATTCCTTCTTAGACAAATTGTACACACCTGTTTCTGATAAAACCAAGAATGTATGCATGTTTATATCCAGTCCGGTAAACAATAGTAAGCGGATAGAATATTTATCAGAACTAATGAAATATCTGGATATTGATTCTTATGGACGATGGCAACGAAATCGTTTTGTAGAGGAGGATCTTGGTTATACAACAAAACTGGATATTATAAAACAGTATAAATTTACTATTGCCTTCGAGAATGCAATAAGTGAGGATTATGTTACTGAAAAATTCTTCGATCCTCTTATTATGGGTTCTGTCCCTGTCTATTTAGGCGCACCTAATATAGACACTTTTTCCCCAGGGCATAACTCATTTATTGATGTGCGAGACTATGTCTCGCCAAAATATTTAGCTTTAGATATAAAAAGATATTCTCTTAATGATGATTTGTATAATACGCTTCTTGAATGGAAAAAGCACTCTTTGAAATCCAAATTGAAAAGCTTGATAGAAGATCAGAAAAAGCATCCGTTTGTTAGGCTTGCTAATCTTGTCCATTTATTAGGAAAATAAGGACGGATAAGCCCTCATTCAATCTGAATCTCTGAAATGTAAGATATATATTCTTCTCTGCACTTTTGTAGATCATTTTCTGTCTGAGGTTGTCTTATTTTCATATATTGATAGAAACTTATATATTCCTTATAATATGTAGCCTCTTTTTTATAATGTTCGATAATTTTATCAGGGGCATTCTGGCGTTTAGCCAATGATAGCATATTCACGTGATAATTATAGTATAGGTTGGGGCTAATATCATCTTCATTGTCTTTTATTACCTTTATACAGGATTTAAAATCTATTTTTAATTGTTTTGGCTCACCTAATGTGTATATAACAGTGGGCTTTGTTTTGGCTATTAATTTATATTTTTCACTATACCTGACAACAAAATCATAGTCCTGATGGCGGTTCAATTCGGGATTCCATAATACAGATTTAACACTCTGCGCTGTCATAAAAAGAGTTGAGGTCTGGGCTCCATATCCTGTGCTTAATAGATAATCAATCATAGACTCTTCTTCACGTAAAGATCTGACAGAGACAGTTCGCTCTTGACCTGTATTCATATTTCTTAAGATTAGACTTCCATACAAACCCTCAGATTGAGAAAATTGTAATGTTTTCAAACACTCTTCAATATGGTTCTCCAACCATAGATCATCTGCATCTAGCATTGCTATGTATCGTCCTTTACTTTTTTCTATTCCATAATTACGAGCGACGTTGGCATTTTTATGTTCTAATTTATGATAAAATATCCTGTTATCTTTTAACTCGTCAATAATTCGATATATATCAAGATCTGAGCCATCATCGACAACAAACATTTCCAAATTGAAATAAGTTTGTTTAACAACACTATCCAAAGTCCTTCTTAAGGCATCAGGACGGTTATAAACAGGTATAACAACTGATATTAAAGACTCTATCATATTTTAATAGTAAGATGGTTATTACAAATATAATCTTTTATCCCATCTAAAACATAATGAAAGAGAAGGATTAATTTATACTACCTTTAGAGACTTACAATTTGGGTCTCTGGTTTTTTTCGGATTTTGAGAAACAGCATGGGACTTTTCTGTTTTTTCCACTTTCGTCACTCTGGGATCACTCCACGATTCCTGATAATCGTTGTCCACTTTGTTGGTTTTCCAGAGAAACGGATAAGCAAAACCACCTCCATACCATTTTACTTTTGCATTTGCAATATAGCTGTTTTCTATAAGAATTTTATCCTTGATACGTATTTCGTATTTCCCATATTTGATAAAATCATCCGGATTTTTGCTGCTGAAAAACACCTTATTATTTTCCAATTATATACTTTAATGTACCAACTATTTATTGTATCAAGGTAACATACTAGCAATTATTCTCATTCTATTAATATTCATAGATAATAATACAGAATCTTCGGCTAATTTGCCATTTACTATCAGATCTACAACTTCAGAATCTGTAAGCGTAGACAATAACTTCCTTAGCCATTTATGTTCTTCATGTTCCTTATCTGCATAATCCATCCAAGTTTCAAAGTTATCCCCCAAACCAGTTTCTTTAAGATAATCAGTATATAACTTACTCATTTTAGTAATTTTTAATATTATTTAATGACACATTGTTTCTATGCCCATATTCATTTTAATCAGTTGATATTTAATCAATTGAAATATTTTTATTATATTTATATAACATAAATTAAACATAATAAAATGAACTTTGGAAGGCCATTTCTGTATAACCCGCCACTTTTAACTGAATAGGGTATACAAATGAAAATAAAGTCACTTTTAGACATTCTAAAAAATTTGCACGATAAAACAACATGCAGAGAATATTTAGAAGGGCTTAGGTGGCAAGGCATTCCAAAGTGCCCTCATTGTAAATCGGAGAAACATTATAAACTAACAATCAAAGGTGAATTTGATGGACTATATAAGTGTAAAGAATGTAAAAAGAGATTTACAGTAACAACAGATACTCTGGATAAAAAGAAAAATTCTACAATATAAATATATTGTAGAATTTAACTAAATTTTGTCGCCTATTGGCTTTAACTTTGGCGGTATGGACGGGACTCTTATTTATTTTTAATATTTTTCTATATTTTACAATAATTACTATATATAAATACTTTATATTTTTATAATTTTCCATTTTGTTTGCATTGTTCAATAGTTTTTGTAGATTTGCACGACAAATGCACGACACTTTTAAATATAAAAAGTATGGCAAATTATGTTCCTTATATACTAGCGAAACGTATTTCTCAAGATGGGACTACTCCTTTGTATGTATGCTATAACTATTCTCGTTCTCGAAGAACTCTTATCGCAACAGGTTACGACATAAAGCCTGAGCATTGGGATAATAAGAAAAAATGGATAAAGCGAGCTTGTCCGCAATTTGAAGAGATTGATCTTGTACTTACCAAAATAACATCTAAACTTGGAGAAATACTCAGTTATGCAGTGGACAATACTATTGACCCTACTGTGGACTATATTCTGCTCGAATTGGAAAAGAATAGGGAATATGAGCAACGTTCAAATAGAGTAGATATGTTTAAAACATTGGAGCTGTATATTGAAGAAAAAGCTCCCCATGTTTCTAAAGATCAAGTAAAAGACTATAAAACATTGCGAAAGCACCTCACTAATTTCAAAGAATATTCATCTCAGCCTGTTACATTCAGAAATTTGAATCTTAAATTCTATAATGAATTTATGGATTATCTTTTCTACAAAGCTGTCAAACCAGATGGGACAGTTGGTTTAGTTACTAATTCGACAGGAAAAGTTGTACGACTGCTAAAAGGATTTGTCAACTATCAAATTACGAAAGGGGTGATTCCTAATATTGATTTGAAATCATTCAAGGTTGTAGAGGAAGAGACGGATGCAATTTATCTCAATGAAAAAGAATTAGAGGCTATTTATAGGCTTGACTTATCTGAGGATAAGGAATTGGAAGAAATAAGAGACATCTTCATAGTGGGCTGTTATACAGGCCTTCGATATAGTGATTTATCTACACTAAACTCGGAGCACATTGATCATATCAATGGGAATATTAATATTAAGCAACGTAAAGTACACAAAGCCGTTGTTATTCCAATGATTGACTATGTGCCTGATATTCTTAAGAAGTATGATTATAATTTACCGAAAGTCCATAGTTATAAATTTAATGAACGAGTAAAAGAGTTAGGACAGAGAATAAAACTTATCCACAAAGTAGAAGTCGTGAGAAAGAGAGGAAACAATAGGGTTGCCGAGGTAAACAAGAAATGGGAAATGATCTCGTCACATACCTGTAGGCGTTCCTTTTGTACCAATATGTATCTATCGGGCTTTCCTGCCGAGGAACTAATGAAAATATCGGGACACAAAAGTCCAGCTGCATTTATGCGATATATTAAAGTCGATAACTTTCAGGCTGCTGATAGATTGAAAGCATTGAGAAATAACTTGAAGAAGTGATTTTCTAATTCTGCATCTAATGGTTGCAGAATTAAACTTCAGTTTTTGTTATATTTTATTATTTTTACAGATACAAATAACTAATCCCAATATGGAACTCAATAAACGACAGTCGAGCTTTGACCAACTTATAGATAGTATTTCTCAAGCACATTATCAATTTCAAGATAATGCTCAAAAGAGTGTCAATCTAAATCTGACCCTTCGCAATTGGCTTGTTGGATATTATATCGTTGAGTATGAACAGAAGGGAGAAGATAAAGCAAAATATGGAGATAATTTGATAGGTGAAATAGCCTCTCAATTGAAACAAAAAGAGGTAAAAGGATTTTCTGTCAGTGCTCTGAAAAATCATAGAACTTTTTATCAGAGGTATCCGCAAATAAGACAATCAGTGATTGGCTTATTGCAAAGCATAGATAATCAGCTGAATATACAAGGTTTAGAAAAAAGCCAATCACTGATTAGCCAATTCGATGAGGAAATGATATTACCTGTTGAGTTGATATTATCGAAACTCACATACACACATTTTATAGAGTTGTTTAAAATTGAAGATCCTTTGGAACGTTTATTTTATGAAGTAGAAACGATCAAGAACAATTGGAGCGTTAGAGATCTGAAAAGAGCCACAAATACGTCTTTAGCTTTCCGAACATCTATATCTACGAATAAAGAGGCACTTATAGCCAAAGTGAAGAGTCTAAAGCCTACCACTAATTCCGAAATACTTAGAGATCCCTATATTCTTGAATTTTTGGGTTTAGAAGAAAATTCTGCCCACTCAGAACTAGACTTGGAGCAAGCTATACTAACTCATTTACAAAAATTTCTGGTAGAACTTGGGACTGGGTTCTGTTTCGAAGCTCGCCAAAAACGGATTACATTTGACAATACTCATTACCGGATAGACTTAGTGTTTTACCATCGAATTTTAAAAAGTCACGTTTTAGTAGATTTGAAGATCGGAGAATTTACTCATGCCGATGCAGGGCAAATGACTCTTTATCTGAATTATTTCAAAGCAGAAGAGATGACAGAAGGCGATAACCCCCCAATCGGAATTATTTTATGTGCTGATAAAAATGACACATTGGTAAAATACACTACTGTCAATATGGAGGATCAGCTCTTTGTTTCAAAATATCTTCTAAAATTACCAGATAAGAAAGTTTTAGAAAATATTGTCAAAGCAGAGTTGGAGAAATAAACGAATGGAATTTCTCCGGCTGATGGTTGGAGAATTATAAAGTATAGATTATATGACAGTTTTTTTAAGAGTACATCATTGTGGAATACGCTCTTAAAGATTCTATTTAACCAATTGGTGTGGCAACCTGTAGACTTACATCTGAATTGCCTGATTCTTATCAGAAAATCCTTCCAGATGGGAAAAGATTGCGAGAAAGATAGATTTGTTGAAAGAATAGTGATTTAATTCGGGCTTCAATGATCGCCGAATTCAGAATATTCAATAAGCCAATCAACGATTAGCTTATTGAAGAATAAAAAATCAAATTCTTTTTACTCCAGTATTGCATCAAATATTTTCTAAAAAATGCTATTTTTGTTAGGAAACGCTGATAAACAACATCTTGTGAAAACAAAAGCCCGGACACTATTATTTAAAAATTATCAGAGACAAGTATTGCTTCTGTTTATTCTTCTATTGCAGCAATCAGTAATACTCGCCATATCTCAAACAAAAACAACTTATCCGGAACTCGAATTATATCGCCGAACACTTGCTTCGGAACAGGTCACAGCCTATCGAAAAGCATTGACGGATTATAACAATATATCACATGGCGAAAAAACATATTCAGATAATAAAGAACTGAATCTTCTCTACAAAGAGATAATTAATTTACCTGATACAACATACGATCAAACCAATCTAAAAGTAAACGAATTCTATTCACTGTCCCGGCAAGCCGCAAAAAAACGATGTATTAACTTAGAACTCGAATCGCTTTTGCAGGCATTCAATGTTGCTTTCTGGTTGCAGACACCTATTTATACAAAAGCCTTTGAAATGGCTATAATACTCGAAAGAAAGTTGTCACTTGTTTCAGAGAAAGAATATCCCGACAAAAGAGCGGCTTATTTCAAATTAGGAGAAGCCTATTATCTTTTCAATGACTTTAATAAAAGTATAGAGTTGCTTAAACATGCTATCACAGACAATCCTCCACGCTCTTTTACCGACTGTGCCAATCTGGATGCACGTAAAATTATCGGTATCTGTTATGCCAATATAAACCGGATGGATACTTCCGACTATTACTTCAAGTCTACACTGAAGAGTAAAGATATCGTGCTTAACCGCCCTGTATATAATGCTATTGCCTTATCACATTTGGCATGTAATGCCATGCTGAAAGGAGAATATGAAAAATCCCTGACATTGGATATGGAAGTGCTACCGTTTTTGAAAAGAGGGGATGACTACGGACATCTTGCCGGGATGTATGCCTGTCAATGTTTTTCCTATTTCGGAATGAAAGAGTCGTCTCAGATAGCCCTGTTAGCAGACAGTGTTCTTTACTATGCACACAAAGATACTTATAATAAAAATAAACGTCTAAAGCAGGCGTACACCATTTTGGCAAAATACAGTGCCAAGCAAGGAGATATAGATAAAGCACAGGAATATAATGATTCTTTAATAAGTATTTATAAGCAAGAAGATAAAGTATGCAATTCTCAGTATATCGTTCAGGCAAAGCAAAACATTGCAGAAGAAGAGATAGAAATAAGGAAAGCAGAAGCTGAAACACAACGCAAAGCCATACTTATTATATCTATCGTATTTATACTATCAGTGGCAGCTTTATCTGTTATTGTAGTACTTTATCGCCGTACACAAGAAGCATACAGGACATTAGTTCGGAAAAATCAGGAATGGGCAAACTCAATAGAAGGAATTGAGGGTACATTTATACTTAATCCGATTGACTGCAAAAATGATAATAAGAATAAACTAACTCCTGTTGGTATAGATAATCCCTCGAACAATGTTTCCAAAGAAGACCTTGCTGTCATGTCCCGCATATTCTCAGTTGTTGTCGGACAAAAGCTATATACTTCACCCGGCTTTAACCTTGAGATCTTATCAGAACATTTAGGTATTAACCGCAAATACCTATCCAAAGCAATCAATAGTGCTACAGGTAAAAATTTCAACACCTATATCAATGAATACCGGATAAAAGAAGCTATACGCCTTTTATCCGATCCTGGAAATAAATTTTTATCTGTCGATGATATCGGAATACGGGTTGGTTTTAGCAACCGCAGTTCTTTCTATGAATCATTCCGCAAAATGACAGGTATTTCTCCCTCCCAATTCAAGAAAACCGAAAAAAATATGTCAGGATTTGAGGATTAATACCTACTGTATTTATTTGTTAATAAATATTTTACAATAAAATATGTCAAGAATCAGGCAAAAGCAAGTCTCACAGCTCTTTTGCCTGATTTATTTTTAGAATTTTCGTTTAACTTTACTCTGTGTTTTAACACATCATCTCGCAATTTTCATTCTGATACTAAATAAATTCAGGCTATTTTCATTGCCCTAAGATATAATATAACATATATATAAACAAAATAAAGAACAAGATGAAATATCGCATACTCTTTATTCTATTGTTTGCTTTATCCCTGTATTCCTACGGACAAAGCAACACAGAAGCGTTGCCTATCTACTCGTCAAAAGGAAGCATTAGTTTACGAACCAATGTAATCCCTTGGTTAATGCTTACCCCGAATGTGGGTATAGAATATAAAAACTCCGACCACGTAAGCCTGATTATTGATGGTGGCTGGGCACACTGGAGCCTGGATACCCAAAACAAATACTGGCGGATGTGGAATCTGGCTCCACAGGCACGCTATTATATAGGAGAATCCAAATACAATTACATTGGAGCCCAATATACAATGGGCGAGTACAACCTGACAGGCAACCAAGGCAAGTATATGGGTGGAGGACTTACCCTCGGTCATCAATTCTATGCAGGCAAAAATCTGATGGTCGACTTAGGATTTTCTTTAGGTTACCTGCATCTCTATGACAAGGAAAAATACCAACGGATTGGAGGTGTAGACTACCGTGACGGAAAGAAAACCGCTAACGGCTACTGGGGGCCAACAGGTATCTCCATGACCTTTGTCTGGAAAATAAATTGATAACGGAAAAATAAATCAAGATATGAAAATCAATATAAACAAGCTACTCCTATTCACTGCTAACTGTTTACTGTTAACTGTAATATCCTGTACCAGAGTAGACCTCGAAGATCCGTTGAAAGGAAAAATGACACTTGTTACCGACTGGAGTAAACGTACCTCGGGTATAGAGCAACCTGCAAGTTACATGGTAATAATCAACAATCAAACCTTGAACTATACACAAGCCACGAACATATTACCAGAGCTTGAGGCAGGTAATTATCTCATTTATATCTATAACAACCCTGATAGAATAAGCATCACAGGGACAACCGCAGCAGTAACAATGACAGGTAATTTGGTTGATCCCCTTCCCGGATGGCTATTTACAGCCACTACAGAGGCTAGGTATGCAGACTTCAAAGAAGAGACAATTACCGTGCAAATGCGACAGCAAGTAAGACAGTTGACTATTGAATTAACTGTAACAGAAGGCGATCCCAAACGTATTGCGTCCACTTCCGCAACATTAACGGGTATTGCCAACAGCCTTGATTATGAGATTAATATGCATAGCGGTACAAATCTATCTATCGCGCCTTCTTTTACCCGCGATGGCAATAAGCTCACGGCCACAGTTCGTCTGTTAGGTATGGCGAATGAAACTAAGAAACTCATATTGGATATCACCTTTACCGATGGCGAGACTCAACACATAGAATCGGATGTGAGTGCCCAATTGGTTAATTTCAATCAGAACAAACATGTTCCTCTAACTATTTCAGGCAATCTGAATACACCCGAAGAAAGTGGATTTGCAGCCACCATTACAGGGTGGAAGGTGACAGGTAGCAGCAGCGGAGTAGCTTGGTAATCATCAAAAAAGTAAAAGAGAACTAATAAAAAAAGCTAAAATATATGAAAGCAATACGATTATTAACGTTACTGGGCAGCCTCGTGTGGATGGCTTCATGTAGCAATGATAATGATGAATTATTTCCGAACCCACAAGGCGGCGAACAGATAACATTTGCAATGAATTTTGCCGGAGAGGAAGACAACGCGCCTAAAACAAAGGTTGCTACTACATATAACTTCACCAGTACGTGGCAGAATGGCGATAAAATAGGAGTATACATCGTAAAAGGTAATGGAGGATTACTGGCATCGGGTAACTATGCCGATAATGTGCAATTTACTTACAACAATGGAGCATGGATTACCATCACTCCGCAGTATTACCCAAACGATGGTGATAATTTGAGTTTTTATGCCTATTATCCCTACGATGCCGGTATGACCAACCCGAATGCTTACATTTTCAATGTACCGATAGATCAAGCGTCTAATGATGGTGAGTATTATAAGAAAAATGATTTTTTGTGGGCTAAACTGGAGAATGTTTCTAAAAATGACAATGTTCTAGTTTTACTATTTTCACATGCTTTGGCTATGATAGAATTAGCTATAGCTGATAATGTTAACACCCCACCAACAGTCAATCTATTGGAGGCAGTAACCGATTGCACTATAAATTTGGCTAATCAAAGTATAATACCCGGAAGCACAAAGAATACGATCCAAATGTGGCGAAGATATACTAGTGGTTATTATACCTTTTTTCGCTGGGCATTAGTGCCTCCTCAAACAATGGATATTCGCTTTGTGTGGAAGAAAAACGACATACCTTACACAGTCACTCCCGCAACAAATGTGGCCCTTACAAGCGGAAATATAAAGAAATACAGTACAACTCAACCATAAAATAGGAATAATAAATAATATATAAAATAATTTAAACAAAACAGATTATGAAAACAAAATTTCTGTCAGCATTAGCAATTACAGTAATTTTACTTGTATCATGTAGTAACGAAGACAACACACCCGAAACAAACGACGGACATGTAAAATTTTCGTCAGGTGTATCTGCTAACCAGACCAAAGTAGGCGGAAGCGATGGCAATCAGTGGGAAGGCAACGAGGCAATCGGTATCTATATGGTAGAAACCGGAGACGTGCTTATAGCCGAAGATGCCGAAAATATTAAGTACACTACAACATCCACAGGTGCGGCAGCAACTTTCACATCCACTACCCCTATTTACTATCTCGTGGATGCTACGCAGAAAGTAGACTTTATTGCCTATCACCCCTACAGTGGTTCGGTAAACAGTTATGTATATCCCATAGATGTAGCCAACCAAAGCAATCAGTCGGCTATCGACCTGATGAGGGCAACGGCCAACAATAGCGGATCGGGATACGACAAAACACAAGGAGTGAGCTATGTAAATCTAGCATTCGATCACAAGTTGACTAAGGTGATAATCAATACAACTCCCGACACCGATAACGGGCTTACACAAGCCGATCTAGCTAACATGACTGTAACCATCAATGGGTTGAATACAAAAGCTAATTATAACATAACCACAGATTTATTGAGTACACCAAATACCGTTGCAGACATATTGACAAAAAACACTACTGGCGGAAAGCTGTACGAAGCGATTGTAGTGCCCCAGTCTTTTACCGCAGGTGTGGTAACTGTTGAGTTCGCTCTGAACAATGCCAAAAGCGAAGTATTTGTTTATGAAGTCCCTGCCACAACTTTTGCCAAAGCTGAAAAACACACCTTCAATGTTACGGTGCAACGCACAGGCGTAGCTGTTCGTGGTACTATCAATGGATGGGATCCGGTAGGAGCTGTTTCGGGTACTGCCAAGTAAAATAGTCAAAAACTGAACAGTTATGAAGCAAATAATCGGATTATATACTCTTCTTGTTGCATCCTGCCTCCTAACGGGATGCAACAGCGATGAGGATGTAGGAGGCAAAGCTGCTCCTGTTGCCGTGCAGTTCGGTTCAGGCATTGTCCAAACCAAAACCACAAATGACGGCAATCAATGGACGCTGAATGATCCCATAGGCATTTTTATGCTAAAGAATGGGCAACCCCTTAATAGTAGCTATATAACAGAGGATGCTGATAATGTCGAATATAAGGCGCAGACAGGCGGCAACGCTATAAGCGGATTTACTCCTGTGAGTGGCACGCCTATTTTCTATCCACAGAATGGAGACAAAGTGGACTTTATCGCCTACTACCCGTATAAATCCTCATTAACGAATTATATTTATCCTGTCGATGTAAGCAATCAGACTAGTCCTGCAAATATCGATGTATTATATGCTAATACTGCAAATACCACCAGTGGTGGTTACAATAAAAATAGTGGTACAGTAGATTTGAGATTCAACCATGCATTAAGCAAGCTCAGTTTTACGCTGATTTCGGGTACAGGTTCCCCCAATCTGACAGGAGCTAAAATAGAAATTACCAATCTTGCTACTACTGCCAGTGTAAGTTTGTCAAATGGATCGGTAACGGAAACCAACAGCGGGCAGACATTAATCGCCAACACCGCCACAGATGGGTTGAACAGTTCAGCTATTGTTATACCGCAAACCTTATCGGGAAATAAATTGGTTGTAACTCTAACCGACAATGCAAGCAAATTTGAATGGAATTTTCCTGCGAATACAGAACTTCAGATAGGTAAAAACCATCAATATAATATTACAGTAGGCAAGACCGGTATAACTGTTAGCTCCAGTGGTATTACAAGTTGGACAGGAACAGGTGATCCTGCAACACAGGGTACAATACAAAAGGGGTATAAGGTAGGCGACTACTATCCCGATCCTACTGCCATATACCAAAACGGAGTACTTATCAGCGGAATGCCGGCTGTAGGTGTTGTATTCTGGCTAAGTAATCAAGGAACTGGCAATCATCCGTATGATAAGGTTAGTGTACATGGGAAAATTGTCGGATTGTATGAACGGGCAGAGGTTTCACTGGATGGAACATGGGTTACAAATTATGGGATTGCTTATAATGCGGGCACAGGTTGGTATACACCCCTGAGTGTAGATATGGATTACCTTTATTGTGCTTATAATGGGATGAATTACGAGACATGGGGAGAAGACTACCCAAGTAACAGAAATAGAAACGATTCCGCCCAAACTTGGTTCAATACTAAAATAACAGATGCAGGTGGAGATAATATTACAGGTTCATTGTATTATGGATCACCTAAAAGTGATGAATGGGGAAATCCTACCCCGGGAGGAGGATTTGTATATTATATATACTTTAGTTCAGGATCTAAATTTTTCTTACTGTGGAGTGGTAACAATGCAAAAATGAGAGTGATAAAGGATTTTTAAAGAATAAATAAAGGCGGTATCCGAAAAGCCGGAAATAGAGTAGGAAAAATAAAATAGAGCTGTTTCTAAAGAAAGGAGGAAAAAGAAATAGGATAAAAGACAAATGAATGTAAAACAATTTAAAAAAAATGATTATGAAAAGTACATGGTTTGTATTTACTTCTCTAGAAAATCCAAAAGAGATTAAAACAGCTTCGAATTATCTTGACTATCTGACATGGGATAAAACCCGTTGGACAGCTGAGTTTAAAGATGGTAAATTTTATCATTATCCCGAAGGGAAAAAAGACAAAGGGCATACTGATAATATTTTAAACTACATTTCAGACGCAGGTGAAAAACGGCAACTGAAGTTTGACGGAACAACTTTTGTGCATTCTCCCGAAGGTGATGAATCTAAATCTCATACTGATGACCATATATGCTATATTGGTTGGGATGGTCGTAAATGGAAAGGTGAACTTTTGATACTGATAAATCATTTGCACGACTAAACATTTTGATCCATAATTATTGGGATACTTGAAAAATTTCAGCTTACTCAATAGTATTGGAAAACACGAAGAGCCATACCTTATAGGGAATGACTCTTTGTTACATATATGATCACTTGAAAGTTGGATAGAATAGGTGTTTGAGCTATTTCAATTTATATTGATTTCTTCTAGGATTTACCGTCTCTGCCCTTGATTTTTTTTAGGTTCATTCGGTTTTATACCCAGAGCCTCCAACGATTCTCTGTACTTTCTCCTGCACCAGTTTGTATCATCCACTCCGTCAATAGTCAGTTCGTATTTGTCCGCCTTTTCTGGATGTTGCTTGATTTCCGCTACAGACCTTTCCGTTTTGAAATATCGTTTGTATTCAGGAGAATATACATCCCCTTTGAATACAACAGGTTTTATTTCTAATATATTCTTGATAAGACTTTCTGTAAACTTCATAGCCTGCAATAGCCTTTCAATCCAGAGTAACTCCTTGATCTTTGGAAATAAGTCATAGATTTTCTTTAGCTCCTGTTTTAGTTTATCATATGCCGCCCCATGTTCTTTTTGCATAGTCTGCATATCCTGTTTCAGAGTCTTCACTTCTTGAATTAGATTTTCCTTTTCTTCTTTCAGATACTCTATCTCCTGCTGTTGCCGTTTCACTTTGGAAGAACCTATCATAGAGCTAATCCCATCCATAATAGTAGAACCTACATCGGCCGCCGTATTTTTGAGTTTCTCGGTTTTCAATTCGCTCTTAGTTTTACTGAGAGTCTGTTCTGTTTGTCGCAATTCGGCTTCTTTTTGTTGTTTCTGCTTCTCGGCTTGTTCGAAATCTTGCTTAGCCTCTTGTTCCTGTTGTTTGAGTTGTTCAATGTTCTTGCGTCTGGATTCTTCCTGCATCAGCAATAATCCTATATTTACCTGTAAGTTATTAGACTCTTCTTTTTGATTGCGATAAAACTCCGATGTGCTGATATGCCGGGATTCCGATCCTTTGATACCACGTTCCAGTCCATATTTAGCGATAGCTTCGGCATAGCTATCCTGATAGTGGATCAGCTTTTCTTTGGTCATTACGTCATCAGCGCATAAGCGAGGTCTATCCGTTTTCTTCTTTTTGTATTGCCTCTTGGGATCTTCTTGCTCTTTGTTTGATTTCTTTTTTCTCCGTTCTCCCTGAACTATCGGAACTACCGATGCATGTATATGTGGAGCATCTTCATCCAGATGCAAAGTTGCTGCCACAATATTCTTCTCTCCGTATTCTTTTTTGAGCCAATCCATACTATCCCGACACCAGTCGTCGAGTTTGCCTTCGGCTTGTATCCGCAACATATCCTCGGTACTCCCTGATAATATAAGTCGAATAACCTGTACTTGGTTCTTGCCGACCTTACGGCTCAATCCGGCATTTTGTATCCTGTGCTTTATTGCTTCCGTCCTGTTGGTGACTCCTTCGGGAAATTCAATCAGGTCTTTGTTTAAATGTGTCCGTTTCGGGTCGACATTCGGAGCTATTACTTTTCGTTCTATATGGTCTGTCATCGCCGCTTCGTTTCGCGGTGATTTATCTAAATGAAGAACAACATATCCCATAGCTATTTTTAATTAAAAAGTTCGTAAAATTGATAATTGGAAACCATGCCAGCCGACTATCCTTTGTCGGTGGACAATGATTCATCATTGTAAAATTGTCGCTTCGGAGCGACTGCGGTCATCAGACCGCCAGGGGGAATCAAAAGGGGGAACACCCTTTGCCTATTGGGATTTTTTAGTGGTAGTGCAACGGGAGCGTAAAGAAAAATCCCTAATAGGCTATGGCTTTTTCAAAAGCCCCTTGGGTACGCACGAAAGCTTAAGGTCTGAAACCTTTGAAGGGTTTCCGTTTAACCTCGATTTTAGGCTTCTCTTTTTGCTGTATCTGCCTAACCGAAATAAGATACTCGTTCAGGTCTTTATAGTCTGCATACTTTGCTGACTGATCAATCACAGTCGGATGACTTCGTTTGATGGTTAGAGTAGCTTTCTTTCCCGGATCATCATTATCGAGATAAATATGGATTTCTTTGTAGCCTTTTAGTTTGTCCATAGCTTTGGGAAGGTTGGATAGTGAATTAAACACTATTACATCCTCTTTGAATATATGGGTATTCTTTAGTGTCAGGTAGGAAAGGAAATCGGTAAAGCCTTCAAAGACCAGGCACGATTCTTTTGTGCTGTTGGTATTGTTTGCCCCGTTATATGTTGTTACATCCATAGAAGTACAACCCTTAAATGGCCCGCTCCGTAATATCCAACCCTCATTATCATTTGGAAACCCGATAGCGAAGAAAGGTTCTCCGTTTACTGAATAATGTATTTCAGAGCAATATTGCTTAGCGATATCAAGACTGATCTTTCTTTCCGATAGATAATTGATCAGGGCTTGATGCGTGATCGGAAGTACCTTTTGTATTGTTATAGTCGAAGTATTATTATTTGAATTATTGCCGTGAAAAGAAAAAGACTCTGATTGCTGTTGTGCTGTTGTATTGTCGTGCAGATTTACTGATGTATTGTTGTATCGATTTAGTTCTTGCATTGCTTCGTTCAATGAACAATTATTGATTCGCATAACCAAATCGATCATTGTTCCCCCGTCATTGCTTCCGAAATCTATCCATAGGTTTTTATTATAATCGACTTTCAGGCTTGCATTAGTATCCTCCCTGAACGGGGAACGGTACATACCATAATAACCATGATCTTTAACCGGATGGATGCCTCTATTAGCTAAATAGGCTTTGATACTTATTTTATTTGCTTCATTATATGTTATCATAATCTTGTTTTTAATTTTGTAGAACTTTTTCTTACTACATACTACAAATAATTTAAGTGTCTTATTTATAAGCCGTAATATGTAGTATCTATATCGAATTGTAGTAACTATATACCTTACAACTGTAGTAAGGTAGTAACAGGAGAGTAAGATGATATTTTTGCATCTACTACATCTAATCTTTTTTCTTTCATGGGATTATCTGTTATGTAGTAAAGTAGTAAGCAAAAAGAATGCATCATCTTTATTACAGTTCTTGATCGACAAAGGGATTCGGTTTAATCTTCTTTATCCGGTAACCATATACAGGAGAGGGATTGCGGTTAATCCGTTTCTGGGTACGTATAAATCCAGCCTTTCGGATGGCTTCGCCCATCCGTTTCTCTGACAAGGGCAAAGAGCTGAACATCCTAAGATAGTTCAGTACCTGAGCCGTTGTCATAAACGAATCGTCCATATCATCCGGCTTTTCAAAACCCTGCATCAGCATTTCATATTCTACCGTCTGTACATGAAAGCCTGAACTTAACCTGTGCAATTCTTCTATCTCCTTGTTGTCAAACCAATAGCGGACACCTTGTCTGTATAAATACATGATTTCAGAGAATACATGATCCATATTGATGGATAAAGCCTTGTCGATATCAATACGGATAACCTCGAAAGGAAGAAAGCGCCTACTACCTGTCGGATCAGTCAGAAAATCGTTCCCGTTCACCGATGCCATAAAACTCGCCAGATGTGAATATTCTTCAATATAGGTATCGTATGGCCTGCGGTACTTGACAGCCGGAGTCGTTATCAGGTTTTTGAGTTCGTTCTCATCCCGTTTGTTTAAAGCGCGTAATTGGTCGTCAATATTGATAAACAGATATTCGGCTATCAGGGTCAATACATCTTTTCCCTGCGGGTCTATCTTCCCTGTGAACAGATAGCTTTTTAACGGATCTGGGCAAAGATGGTCGAGCCATGTTGTTTTGAATTTGCCTTGTTCGCCGGTCAGCACTAAACAAGTGTGATTCTGACAACCGACATCACTCATAGCATTAGCCACAACGCCGATCAGCCACTTTACAATGTATTCTTTCCACTTTTCCGGATTGGAGACCTCAACGGTTTGCAAGAGTTGCTCAGTATAACCAAAATCCAACGGATTCAGCAAAGGCAATCGGAGAAGATATTCCCGGATAGGATGTATCTTTTCCGCAAAGTTGCTTTCGAGGATAGCCCGGATATTATCGGCTGAAGTGGTAATGCCAATGCGGACATCAATCTCTCTGCGGAGGGAATTCAGAAAATATTTGGTTACAGGCCTGAATTCCCCTTGTGCATGGATATCCCGGTACTCTGTCCGGCTCTTTACGGTATTGAACCGAAAGTTGTACAATGTCCGCAGTTCTTCTTCAATCCGCTCATTTTTCGATCTGCGAACAGAGGCAGATACTTTTTCTTTCATGGGATTAAGAATCTTCTGCGGTTTTGAATCGGTTTAGAATAAAGTTTAAGATTTCTTCTTTGTCGTAAAAGACAAGTTTTTCTCCGAATCGGTATTCTTTATAATAACCAAGTCGGGCATATTTACGGACAGTGGGAGCAGAGGCTTTAAGGAGTTTAACAGCCTCTTTCATTTTGATTAGATTGTTCATCGCCTTGTCAACCGGCGATACTTGTTCTTGAGGAATACTATTCTCAATAGCTTCCTCATTTTCTGATTTTAACCAGAATTTCTTGAATGTCTTTCTCATTTTACTAATAATTTTAGAAATTTCGAAAGACAAATATATATAACAATTTATCTGAATATAAGCAATTTATATCACTGGGACAAGTTGGGACAACAACTCACGAAATGGGGCAAGTCCGTTTGTTACGCTGAGAATAAATAAAGATAACTGAATAGAAATAAAGGAGAGTCTCAGACTTTGAGCGATAGAGTTTTCATGTCTTTTTCAATAATCGATACCGCTTTTGCAAGTCTAATTTCAGAATAAAATTCCCGAATCGTATCTAAATGCTTTAGAAGTGTTTTACTATCGACATTACTACGGTTTAAGGAGGGAGTCGCGTGTAGCTTTGTATCGGACGGAGCAATTTTTTCTCCGATAAGTATTTGCCATGCTTGCAATCGCTCTTCGGGTGTATAGGCGGAAATAAGTTCCGAAGCCAATAAATAGCCGAAAATACGATCGCCTAATTGCTTCCTGCCTTTTATAGAATAGCATTTTAGAATTTTATCTTTTACTACCTGTATCATATCTTCTTTTGTCAAGCTACCAGCTTGTGTAAAAGATGACATGCCATACAACATAGATTTTATAGCTTCATCCGAAATATCATCCTGTATGAATAGCTTCTCTACTTCTTCACGTTTGGTCCTTATTATTTCAGCTATATGTTTTTGTTCTCTACCTGTTCCAAAAAGCAAATTAAAGAACGGTATTACGCTGGAAACTTTTAGCATAAGGTTACTCTCTTCAGATATTTTCGCACAATCATCTAAAAAGACATTTACATCAGGAGCTTTACCTTTCGCTTGTTGTATCTTAAAGCTGGCATAATAGAATTTAAGGATGGAAACATCTGATGTTCCCAAGAAGTTATCGTTGTATATTTTTCGATACTTATCCATACTTCACTAAATTTCTCTACAAAATTACGAAGATTTTTTATTTTTACGATACTTGTTGATTTTCAGTATGATTAGGATTAACTATCTTTACTCTTTATAACAAAATTATCATTCTCATGAGCATACAAAGCATAAACAGTTCTATTTCTAGTGTTGACAGGGAAATACATAGTCTTGAAAATCAAATTCAAACAATAAATAATAATATTACTCGTAAAGAGAGAGAAGCTAACAGTATCTTAGATAAGATGAATAGAGAAAAAGACTTGAAACGTATAATAACGCATCAGAAAGATTTAACAAAAAAAAATGAGGATATAAATAAACTAACCAAAGATAAAGCAGGAAAGGTAAAAACATTATCAGACAAACAAATTAAACGGACAAAATTGACCCAAGAGCTTAGTAAGGAAGAGCAAAAAGAGCGAGATAAAACAAAGAAAGAACAAAAAGAGATGCTCTCTTTACAACAAAGTATTACTCGTGAAATGGAAAGACAGAGAACAATTTCAGCAGATAGCTTCCAAACAACACATTTTCAGACAGAATCTATATTGCCAGATAAAAAATATGATGTGTTTGTTTCTCACGCATCAGAAGATAAAGAAAATTTTGTTCGACCTTTTGTTGAGGCATTGCAAGCCCAAAATATTGCTGTTTGGTATGATGAGTTTGAACTTCGATTGGGAGATAGTCTAAGGCGTTCTATCGATAATGGCCTGAGAAATTCCACTTATGGAATAGTCGTGCTTTCTGAATCATTCTTTAATAAAGAATGGCCTCAAAGAGAATTGGATGGTCTTTTTGCTAGAGAGGTAAATGGGGCTAAAGTTATATTACCGTTGTGGCATAAAATATCGAAAAATGAGGTAATGAATTATAGCCCTTTGATAGCAGATATGCTGGCTATTAATACGACAGATTATACTATTGAAGAAATTGCTGATAAAATTGCTCAAAGAATTAAAATCTAAAAAGATATGATGAAAAAAGAGGATAAGAAAATTTGTTTTGTGATATCTCCCATTGGGGAGGAAGGATCTGAAACCAGAACACGCTCAGATCAAATACTAAAACATATCATTACTCAACCGGTATCACAATTAGGGTATGAAGTAATCAGAGCGGATAAAATCTCCGAACCGGGAATCATCACAACTCAAATTATAGAGTATATAGTAGATGCCGAACTTGTGATTGCTGATTTGACAGACCATAATCCAAACGTGTTTTATGAACTGGCAATTAGACATGCAATGAGAAAACCTCTCGTTCAAATGATAAGAAAAGAGGATGTTATTCCTTTTGATGTCGCTGCAACAAGGGTAATACAGTTTGATCTTCACAACTTAGATAGTGTAGCAGCTGCGAAAGAGGAAATATCGTCGCAAGTGAAATCGATTGAAATCGGAGGTAGTGAAGTTCAAAACCCTATATCTGTATCCTTAGACTTAAAGGTTTTAAAAGAAAGTGGAGACGCAGAAGAGCGGTCTTTGGCTGATATTGTTGAAGCAATTTCCGATTTGCGACTGACTGTTGCTGGTATAGATAAAGGATTACAATCCTCTAAATCAATGGAAGAATTGAAAGCGAAAATAGAAACATTACCGTCTCTAATTGAAAATAGATTATATGACCCTGAAAGAAGAAGACGAAGGAAATTTCATCCAATGATGTTGGATGAAATAATGCATACGGAATTGAAAGAAAAAAATCCAGCCTTAAGTTTCTTGATGATGATTAGTTTATTTAAGGATGATTTTCCTTGGATATATGAAGTCGGACTTGAAACTTATAATATTCTTAAATCGTCAAAATCTAAAGAAGAAAAAGGAAAGTCCCTTGAAACTTTTGAGCAATCGTTAGACATACTTGGACAACCAATGTATCGGGAAATGTTCGGTAAATCAGAAGAGTTATATATGTTTAGTAAAGATATGAGGCATTTTACTCGCCGATATTTAGAACGATATTATCAAGAAGAACTGAAATAACTTAGTGAAATTATCTTGTTCTGCTAATATTTTCTTGTATTGCATAATGGCAGGAAAAGAATAGGACAAATATGAATTTGCACGACAGATGCACGACGATAAAAGAAAAAGCCTTGATAATCAATAGACTATCAAGGCTTTAAGCGGTATGGACGGAAGATGAACCAACCGGTTATTTGCCATCCAATCAATATCTTAGCTAGGTCTGAAAATCATTGCCCACGAATTGGCATTGTGCACATTTCTGTGATTTTCAGCTTGATGCATTCTGTCAATGAACTATGTCGTAAAGATAAGTGATTTCTTGAAATAATGAATACTTTTGGGAGATATTCCAATAGATTATTCCTTGGCTTACTTTACTAAGATTTGAAAGACTTCTTGATCTAATCCTTTTTTATGTTGGTGGATTAGCTTTATCAATTCAATCACCATTTCTTCAGAAATGTCTGTAACGTTGATATGCAATTTCTGCTTATTATATCGTTCATCATTGCCATATCGTTCCAATAGCTCCGTGATGTTTGAAGGAACAAAAAAAGAGCATCTATCTGGAATATGTTTTTTGAATTCGTTCATGTAAATATTGATACTTGCGATATCGAAATCTCCAAAATGGAGATAGGAGTTAGGAATGGATTTAAGCCAACGAATAATATCTGCATGTTGATTTTGGGGATAGCGGCTAATGAAGAGAGGTTTTATATCATTGAACAAGTATTTTTGCTTTTCAATATAGCGAAAACTTTCCGGGTTCTCAATTCCTACAATAGTTAGTTGCTCATTGGGTACAAAATTCTCAAAGTCATACACGAAGTGAAACAAACCAGGCATCGGATGTAGGAATGTCCTTTTTTGATTAATTCTGACTTCTATCGGTTCATAACAATTAACAAGAAAACCTTTGAAACTTCTACTTTTTGTCAGTTTTGAGTCGGTTGAAATTCCTATTAAGTCTGCACGTGAAATACTCTCCTGTTTTAATACCGAAATATATTCATCCAAATTTATGATAGAATAGTGATTTTGTAAATATAAATCAAACTGCTCTATGTTTAATAGTAGGATATACCCCCGGCTTTTGCCTGTTTTATGAAGTATTTTCTCAATGATTAGTTCCCGGAAAACGGCTTGTTGAAGGCGACTTGCCTGAATTTTCTCCCCATTTCTGAGTAGCAGCAATTTCTCGGCAATAGACAAGGATAGCTTTTCCATAGTTAGACACGATTGTTCGTTACGATACGATTGATAATAGTAATATTCTTTTCTACTTGTACATCTCTTTGCTTGCTCAGCTTGTATGTGTACTTGTATGCCAATGCATCAAATGACTGTGGCGAACCATTTACGAGAAAGATATTCCGGTCATTGGCAAATTTCAGAATGCCACGAACATTATTGGGGTGAAGTTTCCCTATCTCATCCATCATGCAATGCAAACGGAAGTCTTTGAACTGATTCTTTGTGGCTCCCTCTTTGAACACATTAAGCAACATTATGTTAATCATTGCTTTTACCAATACATCCGTACCATCCGAACCGACATTCGCCAGTTTATCCACCCAACCTGTGTCATTGTCATTTTCAATTACTTTAAACTCAAGTTCAAATGAATCGCTCAATGAAATTGAACCGGATTTATATTCTAATATGGATTTGTTTAAAACAGAGAGGTATTGAATCGCCTTTTTATTATTCTCTTCGCGATTTTGCTCATCGGAGGTAAAAAGATTTATCTCACCAAAATTGAAAACATTTTCGTCATTAAATGTTTTAATTTCGCCCAATAACTGTACAATCTTATTACTGCTTGGTATCATTCTCAGTTCGATACTTTTAATGACACCGGCAAAATTATTCCGCTTTACAAAATCACTATTTACCTCATTTATGACTTTGCGGATAGCATTTTCTTTCGATAGCAATTGTTCGGTTTCACTACCCACCTGCTTTATGATATTGGCAAAGAGTTCGTTTACCCGCCTTTCATATTCACTTATCTTGTCTTCATCAATAAATTCCCGGAGATCTTCTGCAAATTGGAGGTATTCAGCTTCTTCAATCAGTTTTACTCTAAATTTGAAGATATTGTTTTCACTGAAATTACCATTGAATTTATTAATATCTTCACGCAAGGTGTTGAACTCGCTGATACGTTCATAATACTTCGCAGTGAACTCATCAATGATTTTAATACCGTTCTTATCAGTTTCAGGCTTCTCATTCCTCTCGTAGAACAATTCGGAATGATCTGTATAAACCTTTGTTGTTTGAAATTCCTCAAACTTCTTATTATCAGAGTCAATATCGCTCAAAATTTTTTTCCTCATTTCTATCCTGGAAGTGATTTCTTTTCGTTCTTCTGCCAGTTTTTTCTGTTGAACTTCATTCTTGATATCCACGTCTTTGAGTTTCTCTTCAAACAAATCCCGTTGTGTTTTGAAAAAATCAACCTTACTAAAGAGTTCTTTCTCATCTCTCTTGTAGTTAAAAGCCAGTTCTGTATTTTCATCAATAAATTTTAATTCTGTCTCTATGGTAGACAACTGCTCGTCCAAGAATGTTATTTTTTTCGTATCAGCTCCCTTAGTTTCCAATTCTTGGGTTTGCAAAGCTTTTATGGAGTTAATTTCATCCTCCACCTTCTGCTTTCGCTCGTTAATAGACTTCCTAATCTCCTCTTTATCCGTTTCGATTAATTGGTATTTCTGCTCTATTTTGGTTTCTTTCTCTTTTTGCTTCCCTTTGACTTTCTTCTCAATCTGATTTTTTATTGATACAAGTTCATTCTCGATCACAATTTTATCGGACGTTACCTTGTCAATTAAATGATTAACTTCTTCTATCCGGGCTTTTTTGTCTGCCTCGGCTTGTCGTTGCCAATTGCCCAGCTCAACTTGTCCCTTTTCTGTAACTCTCTTCAGTTGCTCTATATTGTATTTGTGTTTATCGATCTCCTCTTTATTCTTCTTAATACGAGGAAGATATTTTCTCTTCAATACTTCCATCTGTTCGGCTAAATTCTTATCCTCTTCATGATTTTGAACTTTTATCGTTTCTATCTTTTCTTCGAAAGAGGCGATTTCATTTTCATAATCAGCTACAGTTTTGACTTCTTTCTTTATTTCATCGAGGTTGATTTGGATACCATAAAAATTACCAGGAGCAAAGTCTGTTTTCCGAGGCGATAGCGCAGAGTTAAACAGCACATTATCCTCATCAATTACCTTACCGATAGAGTTCTCCCAGTCAGGATATTCCCTATTCAGCCAACCGTATAGCGAATCCTTGTTGTTTTCTATTCGGGAACGAACAAGTGATATTTTCTCTGACAATTGCTGGATACGTCCTTGATTATCCTCTTTTTGTCTGGAGACTTCTGCCTGCACGCTTTGCTCTTTCAGTTCCCACTGGGTTTTCAGAGTGGAATTTTCGTTTTCAATTCGTACTGTATCATTCGTGAATTGTTGTATCTGCTTGTCGGCAATGTCTATTTTTTCCTTACAGCTATTTATCTCATATTCATTATAAATCAAATGCTTGGCTTCGAAAAGCCTGTTCTTGAGTTTGGATAGTTCATCTTTCTTACTTTCGATCTGTTGATTGGTTTGTTGTATTTTTTCTTCAAACTGTTTCCGTATAGTCGAAAATATCTCCTCATACTCAATAGATAGTATCTCTTTATATTCCCAATGATTCTTATCCAATTGCTGGGACTTTTCCTGTTGCGTGTTTTTGTAAGCTTCTAAGAGGTTTTTTTGTTGTTCAATTTGGATTTCATACCGTTGTTTTATGTCGTTAAAATTTGTTTCCAGTAATATTTTCTGGTTCAGGAGGTTTTGTTGTTCCTGAAGTAGGTCATCCTTTTTAGCTACACGATACAAGATATTTTTGATGTTGATATGTTCATACTCCTCCCTTTTAACCCTCGCTTCCTTTAATTTGTTGACAAAAACACCTTTTTCTTCTGACAATTTACTTTTACGTTCTTCATATAGTTCTTGTCTTCTTTTTTGCTTTTCAATAATAGTCTCTTCCCTTTCTTTTTCTTTCGTGAGACTGGAATTAAGCTTTATTTGCTGTTGTTCATTTTCCTTTAGTCTGCACATCAATTCTGTCGCTAGGCGGTTAAAGTCTTGCTCAATAAAACAAATGGTTGAGTACGCCTCCACAATATTGTCCGCAAGTTTCCGAATCTGATTTTTTCCTCTTGACGACTTTTCCGTCCATATCTGAATGTCATTATGTTGTGCTTCAAAATCCTTAAGATGAAGTGTGTAGGTGGACAAATCAATAGGAATTTCCTCTTCATTGAGTGACTTGATGATTGTATCTTTAATAAAATCGCTTTCTACCTTGTAATTCAGGAATACATGTTGTATGGCTCGCGGAATGTTTTGATATTGTTTGCTTTCCAGTAAAGCATATTTGCGGAATTCGGCTCCTAGTCCTTTATTGTTCCCATAAATGATGTTCCGGTATTCTTCATATCGATCAATTAATCGGGTGTATTTTACTCTATCCCGGCTCAGGTTGTCGCGTACCACATCCCACGATTCAGCAATGCGACCATCTGATTCATGAATAAAATACTGTTGTTTATATTCGGAATTGAAGAAACGAAATACTACCCGTCCTTGCGATTTATACGCAAGAACAGAAAAAGAACCGTTCTCATGTGTCAGTTCATAGATGATAAAAGAATTCTGATAAGGAAAATAAAACTCTACAAAACGCTTTTTCTCTATCGGTATTCCAAGCTTCTGCTGATTAGCATTGTAAAAAAAGAGTAATGCTCGCAAGAGGGTGCTTTTTCCCACACCTTGAGTCCCTATTAGGTGCACATTACCATCAAGTCTCACTTCAGAGTAGCGAATATTTGCACTCTCGATAAATATTACTTTATTCAGGGATCTCATTTTTTGCCTCGTCTGTTATATGAATAGTTAAAACTAAATCCTCCAGATACTTGAAAGAAGATAATACTTTGTATTGCTCAGAAATTTCATTTTCCATTTCAACAAAGCGGTCACCTCTCATATCGTTAATTATCTTAGCCAGTATCTCTGCATGCTTCATTTTATTCGGAGTATATTTTTTTAAGGACTCTATTTTCGTCTTTAGCTCAGCATTGAGGTTTAATTGTACTAGAATATCCGATGGGGAAAATCGAAACCCTGATCCAAAAGCGTTATCAAATGTTTTGAAAAAATCGAGAATATCAATCCATTTAAACGCCTGCTCTATTTTACGTTCCAAGTCTGCTTTAGGTTCCACCCGAGAAAGATAATAATACCCATCACCCTTTTCCAAAATAAAATTGATTTGCCGGAAATAGTCGTACAAGATATCATAAAACTCTTCCTTATCGAGTACATTATATAATTTTCTTTCCTGATCGTCCGAACTATTGGAGTTGATAAATTGTCCTTTACTCAGGATCTCGAATATTTGTGCTGTTTGTTTGGGTATATTCATAGCATTAATTCATTTAGGATACACAATAGCATATTCAATCTCATTCATTATACTGAAGTCATTTGTAAATTCAAATTCTTCTTCGTATAGAGAAATCAGTTGGCAGAAAACAGTAACTTGCTCATCGAATGAAAGTTCTTTCTCATATGGGTATCGTATAACAAAATTGAAAAGATTATTTCCGGAAGCGATAAAACTATTCTTTACTTCTTCAAGATTAATTTGTATTTCTATTTCTGTCTCTTCCTTCAATAGATCGGATGGCAAAGCCGGAGCCAAAGACAGTTTTTGCTTCACTTTAGAGTGTTGTTTCGCATTGGCCTTGCGAATGGACTCGATAACTTCATCGTTACCAAGATAGTCCAGGGATAACTTTAATGGATAAAACTTTCTCTTTTCAAAAATAAGATTCTTATTTGCAGCTAATACACGCTCCATATCTGTATCATTGCGTATGGTAAATTGGTCTTTCAGATATTTTAATTGACGCACCTTCTCTACAATCCGGCTTTGATATTGAACTTGATTCAAATATTCAAGAATCTGTTGCTGTACTGAAATTATATTATGGTTACACTCATTTAGTTGTATTTTAAGATGATGGATAATATGCAGTAGTTCATCATCTAATGCTGTTTTGAAAAAGGTTTGTTCGTCTTCTTCGTTTATTAGTTTCTCGATCGATTGGATAAACAGCGAAAGATTATCCCGTTTTTTATCGAGTGATTCAAGTTTGGCCTTCTTAATTTTGTAGTTAGGTTCATTTTTGAATGTATTGTCGATATTTCGTTTTAGATCGACCACATTTCTCAGCGTAAGAATCCCCATCTTTCTTAATGAACTTTTTATTGTTCGTAAATAGCTGTACTTGCGATGCTCATTATTTTCTTTGAAATAATAATTGATATTGTCTTTTAGGTGTTGAATGTTGGAGTCTATCAGTGAGGTGTTGATTTCTTCGTTCACTTCGAGTATTTGTTCGAAAAACTGTATGAACTGGTCGTCAATCTCCAAGAAATTGCCATTTTCTCTAATGACTGAATAGTCGATAAGAAAACGAATACGGCTATCGTCATATTCAACTAACTCTAAAGCATAATCGTATTTATAAGAGAATGTCTTCCGTTTCTCGAACATCTCAGTTAATAACGTGCGTTCCCGAGCTAACACACTAAGTAGTTCTTTTATATTAGAAAAGGCGTTCATCTGATCATAAATTATGAAATCATTTTTTCAATAATTCCAAGAATATAATTCCCCGTTTAGTTATCCGAAGTTTCTGCTTTGGATGATTCTTATTTCCCGGAATAGTATCTTCTATAAGTTTATTCTCCGCTAATTTTGAAAGTATCTTGTATAATTGTCCGGAAATCTGCTTTTGACCAAGAGTTTCTGAAATTTCCTTTCGAGAAAGAGGTGTTTCCTGTATTCTTGATAGTACTTCGGAATACATCGTAGGATTATGCAACTCCTGCTGTAACTCCTGCTGTAACGCCTGCTGTAACTCCTGCTGTAACTCCTGCTCTAACTCCTG
>POVV01000350.1_pt1 | contig 32304 bp, 28 predicted proteins | sample 1560271 | NCBI WGS metagenome assembly POVV01 (sample SAMN08337232, study PRJNA429181) | Bioreactor metagenome, whole genome shotgun sequencing project. | biome: cows' rumen and soil; feature: anaerobic; isolation source: anaerobic chemostat enrichment culture, galacturonate as sole carbon... | reverse complement strand
TACGGCGGAGTACGGCGACTATATAACCGGTCCTAAAATTATAACAGAAGATACAAAAAAAGCCATGAAAGAAATATTGAAAAATATTCAGGATGGTACATTTGCTAAAGACTTCCTGCTTGATATGTCTGATGCAGGCGGCCAGGCACATTTCAGAGCAATGAGAAAACTTGCAGCAGAGCATTCATCTGAAAAAGTTGGTGAAGAAGTAAGAAAACTTTACAGCTGGAGTGATGAAGATAAACTAATTAATAACTAGAGTGAGTCAAAAACATCTTTAAAATAAGGCCTTGTGCAAACTTGTAATAAGATTTTCAGCGCTGACATTGTATTTGTCATACATTCAATTCAATGCGGAGAAAATAATATTTACAGTAGCACAGGCCTTTTTGTTGAATAAAAGCATTTTTTAATAAAAAAGACACTCACCTGACGGGGATGAGTGTCTGTATTCTATATCTTAAGCAATTCCGTTTACAGCTTTTGATAAGCGGGAAATTTTTCTTGCAACTGTGTTTTTGTGATAAACACCTTTGCTTCCAGCTTTTGAAATCTCTGTGATAGCATCATGTAATGCTGTTTTAGCTGTTGTTGCATCATTTTGTGATACAGCAGCTTCAACTTTCTTTATAGAAGTTTTCACTTTAGACTTAATTGCCTTGTTTCTTGCAGCTTTTGTTTCGTTTACTAAAATTCTTTTCTTAGCAGATTTAATGTTAGCCAATCTGTACACCTCCAAATATGTGAAATTTTAAAATAGTAAATTGTATCTATTCAGCTTCAATATGTTAATTTTACCACACGATTGAATAGTTACAGCAAATTCATAATTCCGCTAAAATCGGACACGGACGTTTCAACGGAACATACTCATTCATTTTAAGATAAGGAACAATGGTTGTCAATACATATTTCTCAAAATATTGTAAAAACTACATATAAACTCAAATGATATAAAGGAAAAGTGAGGACTGGAGATGTTGGAAAAGTATAGCATAAGGACAGATTTGGCTTTAGAGGAAAAAGAACGCTTTGAATCTGACAATGTAGAAGTACAGGGTGTTGTTCTGGAAGAAGATTACGACGAAGAAAAAGAAATCCGTATTACCAGAGTAAGTATTGAAACAGAAAATGGTGCAAAGGTTATGGGAAAGCCGGTGGGTACGTATCTAACTTTGGAAGCCCCTAATCTTGCAGTTCCGGATGAAGGATATCACAGAGAAATTTCCTTGAAACTGGCAGGATTTATTCATGAGTTGATTGCAGACAAGGGAATCGGAACGAAAGAAGATCTTTCCGTACTGATTGTTGGGCTGGGTAACCGCCAGATTACACCAGATGCTTTGGGGCCATATGTTGTAGACAATCTTTGTGTGACCAGACATATTGTTAAGGAATATGGAAAATACGCTATGGGTATGGAACATGCTAATATAGTAAGTGCGATTGTGCCGGGCGTTATGGGACAGACAGGAATGGAAACTGTGGAAATTATAAAAGGTGTAGTAGATGAGACAAAACCAGACTTGGTTATTGCCATTGATGCGCTGGCGGCAAGAAACAGCAGAAGGCTGAATAGGACAATACAAATAGCAGATACTGGAATACACCCAGGATCAGGTGTAGGAAATCACAGAAACGGGATTACAAAAGAAACGCTGGGAGTTCCTGTTATTGGAATTGGAGTACCTACAGTAGTGGATGCCGCCACAATTGTCAATGATACTATGGAAAATCTTATTCAGGCGCTGGAAACTTCAGAAATGCTTAAGGGTGTAGGGGATGTACTGCGTACCTATAATGCTGCTGAAAAATATGAACTGGTAAAAGAGCTGATTTCCCCTCATTTAAATGGAATGTTTATGACACCCAAGGATGTGGATGAAATGGTAAAGCAGATTAGTTATACAATTTCAGAGGGAATGAATATATTATTTACTAATGCGGAAAGGGCATAATGATTCTTAAAAGGGCATATATATGGGAAAGAGCGGGGATGTTATAATATGTCCTCGCAGGATGCTCTTTGAAAGAAGGAAACGTATGAAACAAACGGACGTTTTACGCGTGTCAGTAACAGCTCTTGGAGCTCTGGCATGTATTAGTATGTTATACATAGGCGGCAAAAATCTTGTAAGGGAATGGAGTTATGAAAGCAGAGAGGCGGCTCTTAAATATACAGAAGAAATGTACATGCCAAGCCTGGCCTATTTGAAAAAAGAGCCTGATCTTACGCCTGTACAGTGGATAAAGAAAACGGTACTTTCGTGGATTCCGTTGGTAGATTATGTGGAGCAAAAAGAACCATTTGAATCTATAATGGAAGACGAGGAAACAATTGCTAAAATCCTGGAAAATCAAGCCAATGATGAAAATATGATTGACGAAAACGGTAATCTGGTTGGGAAAGAAATTGCAACAACTCAGGAGCCTGCCGTTGAACAAGGCCAATCGACCATAGATATGTCAATTGAAAAATTGAGAGATTTTGATTATTTACTCAATAATTTTTATATCGTGGATAGTATCACTATGATTGGTGCGGACCAGTTGAATGTAGATGATCTCCTTAGCAGAAGTATGAAAATAGATAAAAATACAGATGGACCTAAGGTGCTGATTTTTCATACCCATTCTCAAGAGGCTTTTGTGGATTCAACCCCTGGGGATCCAAACACCAGTATAGTAGGCGTGGGAGAATATCTGACAAAATTATTAAATGAAAAAGGAATTAAGACTATTCATGATACCGGTGTTTATGATATTATCAACGGACAGCTTGATCGAAGTAATGCTTATGAAAATGCGGAGGCTTCGATTCGGCCTATTTTGGAGGCAAATCCTTCGGTGGAGGTGGCCATTGATCTGCACCGGGACGGAGTTGCGGAAGGAACTCGTCTGGTAACAGAAGTCAATGGAAAGACTACTGCAAAAATCATGTATTTTAATGGGCTTAGCCGAACAAGAACAAACGGGGATATTGCTTATCTTAATAATCCTTATATACAGGATAATTTATCATTTTCATTGCAGATGGAACTGGCTTCAGAAAACATGTATCCGGGATTTACAAGACGTATTTATCTGAGTGGGTATAGGTATAATTTACATTTACTTCCAAAGTCACTGCTGATAGAAGCAGGAGCCCAGACAAATACGGTAGAGGAAATGATGAATGCCATGGAGGTCTTATCAGACACACTACATCATGTACTGACAGAATAAGTTATGTTTGAACAACCCCACATTTTGTGATAATATAACGAAGGAAACGTCAACGTCATAGGAAAACAGGGATATCATACCTGTATGACAAGACATACTTTGCAGTAAGGCACTTAGTATAACGGTCCGGCTGCACAAGTAAAGGAGAGAGACTATGGGAAATAAAAATACATATGATGCAGACAGTATTTCAGTATTAGAAGGACTGGAGGCGGTCAGAAAAAGACCGGGTATGTATATTGGAAGTGTATCTACAAAAGGACTTAATCACTTGATTTACGAGATTGTAGATAATGCGGTGGATGAGCACCTGGCAGGATACTGCACACAAATATATGTTACGCTGGAGAAGGACGGCTCGGCTACTATTGAAGATAATGGCCGGGGCGTCCCTGTCGGTATGCATAAAAAAGGTGTGTCAGCGGAGAGAATTGTCTATACTACGCTGCATGCAGGTGGGAAATTTGATGATTCGGCATATAAGACAAGTGGCGGACTTCATGGAGTTGGTTCATCTGTAGTTAATGCATTATCTCGTTATATGGATGTGCAGGTCAGCAGAGATGGCGGTATACATCATGATCGGTTTGAGCGGGGAATACCGGTTATTGATTTGGAAGAGGGCCTTCTTCCGGTTATTGGCAGAACAAAAAAGACGGGAACAAAAGTAAACTTTTTACCAGATGATACTATATTTGAAAAAACCAGATTTCGTGCGGAGGAAGTAAAAAGCCGTCTTCATGAAACTGCTTATCTGAATCCTGAGCTTACGATTATCTTTGACGATAAAAGGGCGGAGTCAATGGAACATATTGTATATCAGGAACCAGACGGCATTATTGGATTTATACGGGATTTGAATCAAAAAAAAGAAGTAATCCATGAACCGGTCTACTTTAAAGGTGTCTCTGATGGTATTGAGGTAGAGGCTGCATTTCAGTATGTCAATGAATTTCATGAAAATGTGCTTGGTTTTTGTAATAATATTTATAATGCAGAAGGTGGAACACATCTGACAGGATTTAAGACTACATTTACCATGGTGATGAATCAATATGCAAAGGAACTTGGGGTTCTAAAAGAAAAGGACAACAATTTTACAGGTGCCGACATTCGTAATGGGATGACAGCCATTGTATCTATAAAACACCCAGACCCCAGATTTGAAGGTCAGACCAAAACTAAACTGGACAACCCTGATGCAGCAAAAGCGTCTGGAAAAGTAACCGGTGATGAGATTACACTTTATTTTGATCGAAATGTTGAAGTGTTGAAAAAAGTACTTGCCTGTGCCGAAAAAGCTGCAAAAATCAGAAAAACAGAAGAAAAGGCAAAGACAAATCTTTTGACAAAGCAAAAATATTCTTTTGACAGCAATGGAAAGCTGGCGAACTGTGAGAGTAGAGATGCTAAAAAATGTGAGATTTTTATTGTAGAGGGAGACTCTGCAGGAGGATCTGCAAAGACCGCCAGAAACAGGAACTATCAGGCAATACTGCCGATCAGAGGAAAAATTTTGAATGTGGAAAAAGCCAGTATTGATAAAGTACTAGCCAATGCAGAAATCAAGACTATGATCAATGCTTTTGGATGCGGATTTTCCGAAGGATATGGAAATGATTTTGACATCAACAGACTCAGGTATGACAAAATCATAATAATGGCCGATGCGGACGTTGATGGTTCTCATATATCTACACTTCTGCTGACCCTATTCTACCGATTTATGCCAGAACTTATTTATGAGGGACATGTATATGTTGCCATGCCTCCATTGTATAAAGTAATGCCAAAAAAAGGAGAAGAAGAATATCTTTATGATGATAAGGCACTGGATAGGTACAGAAAGACACATGAGGGAACATTTACCTTGCAGAGATATAAAGGATTAGGTGAAATGGATGCTCAACAGCTTTGGGAAACAACTCTTGATCCAGAGACCCGAAGACTGACCCTGGTAGAGATTGAAGATGCGCGAATGGCATCACAGGTGACAGAAATGCTGATGGGCACAGAAGTACCGCCCAGACGTGCTTTTATCTATGAAAATGCCACAGATGCTGAACTGGATATTTAATAAATGTAATTAATATCTTAATGGTGAATAGGCAGAAAACAAGATTTTAAAAGCATAAGCAAGGAGAAAAAAATGAGTAGTAGTGAATCACAAATTATCAGAACTGAGTATTCTGACATTATGAAAAAATCTTACATTGATTATGCCATGAGCGTTATTGTAGCCAGAGCACTGCCCGATGTAAGAGATGGACTAAAACCAGTGCAGAGAAGAACTTTATATGATATGTACGAACTGGGTATTCGATATGACAAGCCTTACCGAAAATGTGCACGTATTGTAGGAGATACCATGGGTAAATACCATCCTCATGGAGACAGTTCAATCTATGAAGCACTTGTCGTATTAGCTCAGGAGTTTAAAAAGGGGATGATACTGGTCGATGGTCATGGCAATTTCGGCTCTATAGAAGGGGATGGAGCCGCTGCAATGAGATACACTGAGGCCAGGCTTACCAAGTTCTCTCAGCAGGTATATTTGGGGGATCTTGATAAAAATGTAGTGGACTTTGGTCCTAATTTTGATGAAACAGAAAAAGAGCCACTTGTATTACCTGTTCGCGTTCCAAATCTTTTGATCAATGGAGCCGAAGGTATTGCTGTAGGTATGGCAACCAGTATACCAACACACAACTTGGGTGAAGTTATTGATGCTGTTAAGGCATACATGAAAAATAATGAAATTACTACAAAACAATTGATGAGCCATATCAAGGGACCGGATTTCCCTACAGGTGGAATTGTAGTAAATAAAGATGATCTGCCTGGTATTTATGAAACCGGACAGGGAAAAATAAAAATCCGGGGCAAGGTTGATCTGGAGGAGCAAAAAGGCGGCAAAATGCTGCTTGTAATTACAGAAATCCCTTACACTATGATTGGAAATGGCATTGGTAAGTTCTTAAATGATGTATATGGGTTGGTAGAATCAAAAAAGACAAATGATATTGTAGATATATCAAATCAATCATCAAAAGATGGGATCCGTATAGTTCTTGAGTTAAAAAAAGGTACAGATGTTGAAAACCTGAAAAATATGCTGTATAAAAAAACTCGGCTGGAAGATACTTTTGGAGTCAACATGCTGGCGGTGGCTGATGAGAGACCGGAAACGTTGGGATTAAAGGCTATTATTGAACATCATGTTGACTTTCAGTTTGAATTGATGACGAGAAAATACACCACCTTGCTCCAGAAGGAACTCGAGAAGAAAGAGGTACAGGAAGGTCTGATAAAAGCCTGTGATGTTATTGATCTGATTATTGAAATCTTACGTGGAAGTAAATCCATTAAAGATGCCAGATCCTGTTTAGTAGGAGGCATAACAGATAACATTAAGTTTAAATCAAATATTTCTAAAAAAATGGCTGCGATGCTTAGATTTACAGAAAGACAGGCTACAGCTATTCTTGAAATGAGACTGTATAAATTGATTGGTCTCGAGATAGAGGCGTTACAGATTGAGCATGAGGAAACATTAAAACATATTGCTCGTTATGAGGATGTATTGAATAACTATGATTCTATGGCGGATTTGATCACGGAGGAACTTGATACCTATAAAAAGGAATACGGGCGGAAACGTCGTACTTCAATTGTAAATGCTGAAGAAGCGGTATTTGAAGAAAAGAAGATTGAAGAGCAGGAAGTTGTTTTTTTAATGGATAGATTTGGTTATACAAAAACAGTTGATCATTCTGCATATGAGAGAAATAAAGAAGCCGCTGATAGTGAAAATAAATATATTGTGCATTGTATGAATACCGGTAAAATCTGTATTTTTACAGATACAGGAAAGATGCATCAGGTGAAAGTACAGGATATTCCATTTGGCAAATTCCGTGATAAAGGGACACCTATTGATAACATCAGCAACTATTCCAGCAGTGAGGAACAGATTGCTATGATATGCGATGCTGAGCAGATGCGTTTTGCTAAATTTCTGTTTGCGACAGGTCAGGGTATGGTGAAGATCGTAGATGGTGCGGAATTCCAGGTATCTAAGCGTACGATAGCAGCAACTAAACTCCAGGAAGAAGATTTTCTTATTGGGGTATATGTTATACATGAAAATCAAAACATAGTACTTCAAACGAAGGGGGGGTATTTTCTGCGATTTTCTGCTGTAGAAGTACCCGAAAAGAAGAAGGGGGCTGTAGGTGTACGCGGTATAAAGCTACAGAAGAAAGATGAACTTGAACAGGTATTTTTGTTTGAGGAAGGAAAAGAAATAAAAATTGCCTATGGAGAGAGAGAAGTTACCTTAAACAGGCTTAAACAGTCCAGAAGGGATACTATGGGGACCAAAAACAGGAGCTGATTTAAATAAAACTTAAAATTCCTTATTTTACCTTGATTTTCCGGTAGAAAGGTGTTATACTTACCGGAGTTACATAAGGAACCAGTTGGAAGAGTGAACGCAAGTTCACTCTTCTTTATTGCTGGGGATGCGGCAATCCATTTTATATTCAAAGGAAATTGCGTCTTATGAAATCGTGGGTAAAATACTGTTGAACCTAGCATTATGTGAATAGAAAATTATGCAGAGAAAGGAAGTTTGGTGTGTCAAGAAAAGAAGATTATGAAAAGCAGACAGAAGAACTTTTGAATCCCATTGTTGAAGAGTTGGGGTTTGAACTGGTAGATGTGGAGTACGTAAAGGAAGCTGGAACTTGGTATCTGCGAGTTTACATTGATAAGCAGGGGGGAATTACAGTAGACGACTGTGAAGCTGTCAGCAGAAGATTTTCAGATATTCTGGATGAAAAGAATTATATTGAAGAATCCTATATATTCGAAGTAAGTTCTCCGGGGTTAGGAAGACCGCTTAAAAAGGAGAAAGATTTTAAAAGGAGTATGGGAGAAGAGGTAGAGATTCGAACATACAGAGCCATTGACAAACAAAAAGAATTCATTGGAATATTAAAAGATTATGATAAAAATACTGTGACGATAGAGTATGAGGACGGAGCCGTTCAGACATTTGAAAAAAGCGACATTGCATTAATCCGTCTAGCTTTGGATTTTTAATTTAGGAGGAAATAATAATGAATACAGAACTATTAGAGGCATTGAATATTCTTGAACAGGAAAAGAACATCAGTAAAGAAACAATGATGGATGCAATTGAGAATTCCCTTATTAGTGCATGTAAGAATCATTTTGGTACATCAGAAAACATTAAAGTGATTATGGATCGGGAAACATGCGATTACGCGGTTTATGCTGAAAAAGAAGTTGTGGAGGAAGTGTTTGATCCGGCTTTGGAAATCAGTCTTGAAGATGCTGAGAAGATTGACTCTGCTCTTCAGATTGGAGATGTTGCTCAAATGCCTATTGAATCAAAATCCTTTGGCAGAATAGCAACGCAGAATGCAAAGAATCTTATTCTTCAGAAAATTAGAGAAGAAGAGAGGAAAGTAGTGTATGATCAGTATTTTGAAAAGGAAAAAGACATTGTAACCGGAATAGTACAGCGTTATGTGGGACGAAATGTCAGCATTAACCTTGGCAGGGCAGATGCAATGCTGACTGAAAATGAACAGGTAAAAGGTGAAGTGTTTCATCCTACTGAAAGAATCAAATTATATGTTGTTGAAGTGAAAAATACGCCTAAAGGACCAAAGATTCTGGTATCCAGAACTCATCCGGAATTAGTGAAGCGTTTATTTGAAGCTGAGGTGGCAGAAGTAAAAGATGGTACAGTTGAAATTAAAAGTATCGCACGAGAAGCCGGCTCACGTACAAAGATGGCTGTTTGGTCTAACGATGAAAATGTTGATCCGGTTGGTGCTTGTGTAGGAATGAATGGTACACGTGTTAACGCTGTAGTCAATGAGCTTAGAGGCGAAAAAATTGATATTATTAACTGGAGTGAAAATCCGGCCCTTTTGATTGAAAATGCTTTGAGTCCGGCAAAAGTAATTTCTGTAATGGCAGATCCTGATGAGAAGGCAGCAAGTGTTATCGTTCCGGATTACCAGTTATCTCTTGCTATAGGTAAAGAAGGGCAAAATGCCAGACTTGCAGCACGTCTGACCGGATATAAAATAGATATTAAAAGTGAAACACAGGCTATTGAATCAGGAGAACTTCCGGAAGACTATATGGAACAGATGGAGATAGATCAAAATAGCGGTGAAGAACAATATTCACATGAATATGAAACAAAATCTGAAGAAACAGATTATGAAGAAATAGAGTTCATTGAAACTGAGGATGAATAATAACCTTATGTGAGGTGGAATAATTGAGTAATAAAAAGATACCTATGCGTAAATGCGTCGGCTGCGGAGAAATGAGGCCGAAAAAGGAAATGATTCGTGTTCTGCGGACAACAGAAGAAGAGTTTGTGCTGGATGCGACTGGCAAGTTGAACGGACGTGGAGCTTATCTGTGCAGGGCAAAGGAATGTTTAGATAAAGCGATTAAGAATAAGGGTCTCGAGCGCTCTTTTAAACAGGCAATTCCTGAAGCAGTATACGAGCGACTGAAAAAGGAGATGGATGATATTGATCAAGGATAAAGCATTATCTCTAATAGGGCTTGCCACTAAGGCGGGGAAAACCGCAAGCGGTGAGTTCATGACAGAAAAAGAAACAAAGTCAGGAAAAGCAGCAATGGTAATTGTTGCAGAGGATGCATCGGATAACACAAAAAAGAAATTTAATGACATGTGTAAATTTTATAAGGTTCCAATTTATTTTTACGGAGATAAAGATACCTTAGGGCATGCAATGGGAAAAGAATTCCGTGCATCTCTGGCAATATTGGACGTAGGGTTTGCAAAGGGAATTCGGAAACAAATAGAAGCGAAAGACAATACAATTGCATAAGGGAGGTAGTTTTAGTATGACAAAAATGAGAGTACATGAACTGGCAAAGGAGCTGGGGATGGAAAATAAAGAGTTAATGGATATGCTGGCAAAGAAGAATGTGGAGACAAAAAGCCATATGAGTTCTTTGGATGATGATGTTGTAGCTGACATCAGAAAAAAAGGCAAAAGCAATAGTGCAGGACATGAAAGCAAGGTGGCTGAATCCGGAAGCACAGGGGATGAGGCAGCACCAAAAAAGAAAAATATCGTTCAGGTGTTCAGACCACAGAATTCCAAGAGCGGCGGTCGTATGCAGACAGGACAGCGTCCTCAAGGAAACCGTGAGGGACAGCGTCCGTCAGCTCCACACCCTCAGGGAAGTCGTGAAGGGCAGCCGGTCCAAAGACATACGGGGACTGCGCAGCGTCCAGGTGGGACACAGTCACAGCGTCCGGCGGGAACACAGTCACAGCGTCCTATGGGAACACAGTCACAGCGTCCGGCAGGAACACAGTCACAGCGTCCGGCAGGAACACAGTCCCAACGTCCGTCAGGATCACAATACCAGCGTCCACAGGGGAACCGTGATGGGCAGCGTCCACAGGGAAACCGTGACGGACAGCGTCCACAGGGTAATCGCGACGGACAGCGTCCACAGGGGAACCGTGACGGACAGCGCCCAGCATATCAGGGATACCAGAGAACACCAGTATCCTCACAGGAGAACAGACAAGGCGGCAACTATCAGGGACAGAGAAATTCATATTCTCAGAACCAAAGATCAGGAGAAGGTAATCAAAATAACCGCTATAATAATAATCGCGGCCCAAGACCTGCAGGCGGACAGGGCGGACAGGATAGAAACTACGGCAGAACTCAGGACAGAAATTTTGGAGGACCGGGAAATAGAAACGCTGGAAACGGACAGCGTCCGGCGGGGCAGCGTGACGGCAGAAGAGAAGATCGGGATGCGATAACCACACCATTGGTAGATCAGCAGAAAGCCCAGAGAAGTAAAGCAAAAGATAAAGAAAAAGAATATAAGAAAAAAGAATATAAAAAAGATGGTGCATTTGACAACAAAAACAAAAAAGGCAAGAGACAAAAACCAGTAGCAGAAGTTGCTAAACCGCAGCCAAAGCCAGTAGAAAAGAAAGAGGAAATCAAACAGATTGTTATTCCTGAAATATTAACAATTAAAGAACTTGCTGATAAAATGAAAATTGTTCCATCTGTTATTGTAAAGAAGCTATTTCTACAAGGCAAGGTAGTAACGGTAAACCAGGAAGTTGATTATGCTACAGCAGAGGAAATAGCAATGGAATTTGAAGTTCTCTGCGAAAAGGAAGTAGTAATTGATGTAATCGAAGAACTTCTCAAAGAGGATGAAGAAGATGAAAAAATCATGGTGAAACGTCCGCCTGTAGTTTGTGTTATGGGGCACGTAGATCATGGAAAAACTTCTCTTCTGGATGCCATTCGTCACACGGATGTTATAGGACGGGAAGCAGGCGGTATTACACAGCATATAGGTGCTTATGTAGTTGAAGTCAACGGTGAAAAAATTACATTTCTTGATACACCCGGACATGAAGCATTTACAGCAATGCGTATGCGTGGTGCTAATTCTACAGATATTGCAATTTTGGTCGTTGCGGCAGATGATGGTGTAATGCCACAGACTGTTGAAGCTATTAATCATGCAAAAGCAGCAGGTATAGAAATCATTGTAGCTATTAACAAGATTGATAAACCTAGTGCGAATATAGACAGAGTTAAGCAGGAGTTGGCGGAGTATGAATTGATTCCGGAAGATTGGGGAGGAAGCACTATTTTCGTGCCGGTATCAGCCCATACAAAAGACGGAATCAAAGACTTACTGGAAATGATTCTTTTGACTGCAGAGGTAATGGAACTTAAAGCCAATCCAGATCGTTCGGCAAGAGGTCTTGTCATTGAGGCAGAGCTGGATAAAGGAAAAGGTTCTGTGGCTACTGTACTTGTACAGAAAGGAACACTTCGTGTTGGGGATGCAATTGCCGCTGGTTCCGCTCATGGCAAAGTAAGAGCGATGATGGATGACAAGGGGCACCGGGTAAAAGAGGCAGGACCTTCTCAGCCGGTGGAAATACTTGGATTAAATGGTGTTCCAAATGCAGGAGAAGTATTTGTGGGATGTGAAACAGAAAAAGAAGCCAGAAGCTTTTCAGAAACATTTATTTCTCAGAACAAGGTCAAATTGCTTGAAGATACCAAAGCAAAAATGTCACTGGATGATTTGTTCAATCAAATTAAAGAGGGTAATTTAAAAGAGTTGAACATTGTTGTTAAGGCTGATGTTCAGGGCTCTGTGGAAGCGTTAAAGCAGAGTCTGCTTAAACTTTCCAATGATGAGGTCGTGATTAAAATTATCCACGGCGGGGTTGGAGCAATCAATGAATCTGATGTTATTCTGTCATCTGCATCCAATGCAATTATTATTGGATTTAATGTAAGACCTGATGCTACTGCAAAAGAAATTGCAGATCGTGAAGGCGTTGATTTAAGATTATATAGAGTAATATATAGTGCCATCGAGGATGTTGAAGCAGCGATGAAGGGTATGCTTGATCCGATTTTTGAAGAAAAAGTACTCGGCCATGCAGAGGTAAGACAGACATTTAAGGCATCAGGAGTTGGTACAATTGCGGGATCATATGTTCTTGACGGTATATTTGAAAGAGGTTGTTCTGTACGTTTGACACGTGATGGAGTAGTTATATTTGATGGTCCTCTAGCATCGCTGAAACGCTTCAAAGATGATGTGAAAGAAGTAAGAACAGGGTATGAGTGTGGATTTGTCTTCGATAACTTTAATGACATTAAAGAAGGTGATCTTGTAGAAGCATACAAGATGGTAGAGATAGAGAGAAAATAGAACCGTAATAAAACAACGGTTGTGTAAAGGAGCAGGGTTTATGAGAAAAAACAGCATTAAAAATACAAGGATTAATACGGAAGTCCAGCATGAGTTAAGCAACATCCTGCGTGGTGGAATCAAAGACCCCCGTGTTGCACCGATGACATCCGTTGTGGCAGTAGAGGTGGCTCCTGATCTGAAAACCTGTAAAGCATATATCAGTGTGCTTGGGGATAAGAAGGCTCAGGAGGACACAATAAAAGGACTTCAGAGTGCGGAAGGGTATATCCGACGTGAACTTGCAAGAACGATGAATATGAGAAATACACCTGAAATAAAATTTATTATGGATCAGTCCATAGAATACGGTGTAAATATGAGCAAAAAAATTGATGAATTAACCAGGGATTTGAAAGACGAGGCTGAATAACGATGAATATACGATTATCAGATATTCTGCAGGGGAAGAAAACTGTGGCATTGGGCGGACATATCCGTCCTGATGGAGATTGTGTGGGATCTTGTATGGGTCTTTATCTGTATTTGAAGGAGCAATATCCGGAGATAGAAACAGATGTATATCTGGAGCAAATACCTGAATCCTATCAGCTTATTCACGGAACAAATCAGGTCAAACATAGTATTATAGCAGAACGGCAGTACGATTTGTTCATCTGTCTGGATTGTGGTGATGAAATGCGTCTTGGTTTTTCCGCACCTTTATTTCATCAGGCAAAGGAGACATTTTGTATTGATCATCATATCAGTAACCGTGCTTTTGCAGATATAAATCATATTCTTCCAGATGCCAGTTCTACGGCTGAGCTGGTATTTGGTCTGCTTGATAAAGAAAAAATAAGTAAACAAGTGGCTGAAGCCCTTTATATGGGTATTGCCCATGACACAGGCGTATTTCAGTACTCCTGTACTTCACCGGAAACGATGGAAGCAGCTGCTGAACTTCTTCGAAAAGGAATTAATGGTAACGAAATTATTGATAAAACTTTTTATGAAAAAACATATGTACAGAATCAAATATTGGGAAGAGCTTTACTTGAGAGTATATTGATACTGGATAAAACATGTATTGTTTCATCGGTTAGTAAGAGTGAGATGGAGTTTTATCAGGTAAAACCCAGTGATCTGGAAGGGATAGTAAGCCAGCTTAGATTGACCCAAGGGACAGAGGCAGCTATCTTTATGTATGAGTTGGAGACTCAGAATTATAAAGTAAGTCTTCGTTCTAAGGGAAGAGTAGATGTTAGTAAAATAGCCCAGTTCTTCGGTGGTGGGGGACATGCCAGAGCAGCCGGATTCAACATGAAAGGGTCTACTCACGATATAATCAATAATGTGAGTAAACAGATATTACTCCAAATTGACAGGGCGTGAAGCAGGGAAAATTTATGGTAAATGGTATAATAAATATATACAAAGAAAAAGGATATACCTCACATGATGTTGTCGCAAAAATGAGAGGTATTGTAGGGCAGAAAAAAATTGGACATACCGGCACGCTAGATCCGGAGGCAGAGGGAGTTCTTCCCGTTTGCCTGGGAAGAGCCACGAAGTTGTGTGATATGTTGACCGATAAAGATAAAACGTATAAAACTGTTTTGCTGCTTGGTAAAGTGACAGATACCCAGGATAACACAGGAAAAATGCTTGAAGAACGGGAAGTTTCTGGTTTATCAGCAAGCAGCATACAACAGTGTATAGAGAAGTATATCGGAGAATATGAACAGCTTCCTCCAATGTATTCAGCATTAAAAATAAATGGGAAAAAACTTTATGAACTTGCAAGAGCGGGAATTGAAGTTGAACGTAAAAAAAGAAAAGTATATATACATGACATTAAGATAACAAAAATCGAGATTCCGCGTATATATATGGAAGTGAACTGTTCTAAGGGTACATATATCCGTACATTATGCCATGACATCGGTCAGGATTTAAATACAGGCGGCTGTATGGAAGAACTGCAAAGAACCAAGGTCAGTTGTTTCGAACTAAAAGACAGCATCAGACTGCATCAGTTAGAGGCACTCAAAGAGTCCGGTGATATTTCAAGTATTATTATTGCTGTTGATTCTATGTTTTCTGATTTACCAGGCATTACCGTAAAAAAAGAGTATGAGACTCTCGCTTATAATGGAAATGCTCTTGCGTCAAATTATATTACAGAAGCAATAATGCCTGAGGATGGAATTCGGGTCAGAGTGTATAACGAAGAAGGTATTTTTATTGGCGTATATCATTATGTTGTCTTGAAAGATGAGTATAAGCTGGAAAAGATGTTTTATACGTTAGAACAGTAATATCGTTAATAAAAGATTATGAGGATGGACATGCAATATTTTACAGATATTAATTCCTATTGCGAATTAGACGAAACAGCGGTAACTCTGGGGAAATTTGACAGTCTTCACAGAGGACATCAGAAATTGATTAAAACAGTACAAGAGTATGCGCTTAATAATAATTTAAAAAGTGTCGTTTTTTCTTTTGACATAAATAAAGAAAATCTGCTCACTAATCAGGAACGCAGGGCGCATCTTGATGGACAGGTGGACTGTATGATACAATGTCCTTTTACAAAAGCTATTCGTGAGATGGAGGCAAAAATATTTATTGAAGAAATTTTAGTAAACAAACTCCATGCTTCTTGTATAGTTGTAGGTAAAGATTTTCAATTTGGATTCAAAAAGCGTGGAAATGCCGATATGCTGTCCTATTATGCTGATAAGTATCATTATCAAATTAAGATATTAGATAAAGAATTACATGAAGGCAGGGAAATAAGCAGCACGTATGTCAGAGAAGCTCTGCGCAATGGAAATGTAGAGCTTGCCAATACACTTCTGGGATATCGATATCATGTATCAGGAATGGTGGAACACGGGAAAAAACTTGGAAGAACGTTAGGATTTCCTACAATGAATATTGCACTCCCTGAGCGTAAAATTTCGCCTCTTTTTGGTGTCTATGCATGCAGAATACTAATAGATGGCCAGAGATATGAGGGAATAGGCAATGTAGGATTTAAGCCGACTGTCTCCGATGAAAAACGCTTGCTACTTGAAGTTTTTGTGTTTGATTATCATGGAGATGCATATGGGAAAAATATTATTGTTGAATTTTGTGCATTTGAACGTGCAGAAATAAAATTTGACTCTGTGGAAAAATTAAAGCAACAGGTAAATCATGATATTGCTTATGCAAAACAATATTTCAAAAAATGATAAGGTTTATTTAAAATTTCAGCCATCGTATGCGCGGCTCAAAGCAAATATGCGAATATAAGTGGAGAAAATACTCAGATAAAAAACAATTAAATATAGCAAATTCAATAAAATATCCTTTTTTTGGTGAATAATATTGACAATGTATTGCGAGGGGGCTATACTTGCACTAAATTACATATCAGTTTTATCGAACCAATATCCGAAGATTTAATTTTCGTGAACAAAGGCGTTTACTTATCCATAAGTAGGCGTTTTTTTTATACAATAAAATACTTAAGGGAAAGAGAGGGAAAAAATGAAAAAAAAGATGATGAGTATTTTGATTGCAACAGCAATGACAGTGGGGATGCTTGCAGGGTGTGGCTCCTCCGGCGAAAAGGCAAAAGATAGTGAAAAAGATGTATCTTCTACAAAAACTGATATGGATAAGAAAGTGCTGAGAGTAGGAATGGAATGCGCTTACGCCCCATTCAACTGGACACAGGAAAATGATGAAGTGGCAAATGGAGAAAAAGCAGTTCCCATTTATGGAACAAACTTTTACGCCTACGGATATGATGTCATGATGGCTCAGAAAATTGCTGATGAACTGGGGTGGGAACTTGAGGTACATAAAGTAGAGTGGGATTCCATTGGCATGGGACTGGATTCTAAAGAATATGACTGTATAATTGCCGGTATGGGAAAAACAGAAGAACGTGAAATAGCATATGATTTTACTGAACCATACTATTACAGAGATATTAGTATTACTGTTAAAAAGGGGAGTGGACTTGACAAGATTACAAAACTTTCTGATTTTGCTGGAAAGAATATTACGGTGACTACGCAGCTTGGAACAGCATGGGTAGATTTGTTAGATCAGATTCCGGATGTACAGCTTGGTGCCAACTATGCCACAACGGCAGAATGTTTTATGGCTGTTTCAAACGGGGCGGCGGATGCCTGCGTTATTGACCTTCCAACCTCTCGTTCAGCAGCGATGACCAATGATGATCTGGTGCTGCTGGAACTTGATCAGGATGATACAATTACCGATCCAACTGGTTCTACGAATGTATGTATTGCCGTCAGAAAAGGCGATTTGGAGTTGAAAGATGAGATACAGGGAGCCATGGACGGCCTGAAATGGGACGATAAAAAGGCTATGGATAACATGATGAGTGAAGCAATCAAATTACAGCCGGCTGCTAATTAAAGTAGTGGATGAGGAGGAACTCGTATGGTGTCAAAAATACTTTTATCAGCAGACCCAACCAATTTCCTGGAATGGATGATTTTTCTGGCCGGAAAATATTCCAATCTATTTATACAAGGTACCTGGATTACCTTGTATGTGGCAGTTGCAGGTACAATTGTGGGGTTCCTATTAGGTTACCTGGTGGGGATCATAGAAGATATTAAAATCAATAAAGAAGATAATTGGTTTCAAAAAATACTGGCATTTGTGATCAAAGGAATATCCAGGATATATGTAGAACTCTTCAGAGGTACGCCCATGATTGTACAAGGAATGATTATCTACTATGGTCTCCGGCAGGCAAATATAGAAATCACATCTGTTACTGCCGGTATTCTGGTCACCGTTCTTAACACAGGTGCATATATGTCTGAGACAGTACGTGCAGGAATAAAGTCTATCGACACTGGACAGAGAGAAGGTGCACTTGCTATGGGAATGTCCCCTCTAGGAGCTATGTTTTATGTGATTTTACCTCAGGCATTTAGAAATATAATTCCAGAAATGGCAAATACCTTCCTCACCAATCTGAAAATGACATCAGTACTTAATGTAATCGGTGTATCGGAGTTGTTTATGATGGCAAAGACAGCAGGCGGAACATACTACAAATATTTTGAGGCATATCTGGTAATTGCGGTCATATATCTTGTCCTTTGTTTTGTTTTCAGTCGTTTATTTCTTTTTATCGAAAGAAAAATGGCAGGTAAATCTGATTATATACTGGCTGCAGAATACATGGATAATCAATAGGAGGATTTCATATGACAGAAAACAAAGTAATCAGCATTGTAAATTTAAGTAAATCCTTCGGCGATCATGAAGTATTGCGCAAAATTGATTTTTCTGTAAATAAAGGAGAGGTTATCTGTATTGTTGGTTCCTCTGGCTCTGGAAAGTCGACCTTGCTTCGCTGTATCAACAGGCTGGAGCATCCTACAAGCGGTAAAGTTCTTTATCATGGGAAAGAAGTCAAAGATATTCAAAAAGAGGTTACGGAGTATAGATCTAAGGTGGGAATGGTGTTTCAATCCTTTAATCTGTTCAATAATATGACTGTTTTAAAGAACTGTATGTCAGGAACAAGAAAAGTACTGCATCTTTCTAAACAGGAGGCATTTGAGAGAGCAATAACTAATCTGAAAAATGTGGGCATGGCACCGTTTATCCATGCTATGCCTTCCCAGCTTTCGGGCGGGCAGAAACAGCGGGTGGCTATTGCGAGAGCCTTATGCATGAATCCGGATGTTCTCCTATTTGATGAACCCACCAGTGCGCTGGATCCGGAGATGGTGGGAGAAGTTCTGCGTGTAATGAAGGATCTTGCAAACACAGGACTTACGATGATTATTGTAACCCATGAGATGGGCTTTGCAAGGGATGTTTCTACAAGAACCATATTCATGGATAAGGGATATATTGCAGAGGATGATATCCCGGAGCGGCTGTTTAGTAATCCAAGCAATCCAAGGACCAGAGAATTTTTGAGCAGATTTATTGAAGGATAAGTTATGAAGCATAACACTGTGCGCTGTGAAGAGTAACACGTGAAGAGGAGGTTTACATGAATAATTTTGTAGTAACATTTGCCCGTGGGTTTGGCACAGGAGGAAAGGAAATTGCTTCTGAACTGGCAAAGGAGTTGGGTATTCATTGTTATGAAAACCGGATTTTGACTCTCGCATCTCAGATGAGTGGACTTGACGAAAATGTATTTATGGGAGTAAATGAAAAAAAGCGAGATAAAGGAGGAATTTCAGGGCTGTTAAGAGGCCTGCCTTCTTCAAAGCATTACATAACACGAAATGAGACCTTTGTTTCAGATGATACCTTGTTTGAATATCAGAAAAAGATTATAGAAAATCTGGCAGATACAGAAAGCTGTGTCATAGTAGGAAAATGTGCCGATTGGGTACTGAGGGGCAGACAAAATGTAGTAAGTATCTATATAGAAGCCCCTAGAGATTTTTGTGTAAAACGGACAATGGAACATATGGCGGTTTCGGAAGAAACCGCCAATGCTACAATAGCACAAACAGACAAATTTAGAGCTGATTATTATGCTTATTATACTCAAGGAAATTATTGGACGAATCCCGTAAATTACGATATGACATTAAACAGTGAAAAAATAGGTATGGATTCCTGTATTAAAGTGATTAAAGCATATCTGGAAATTAAAGGGATTATAGAATGAAAAGTAAAAGCGTAAAATATACTGCAATTCATTTTAGACCGAAAAGATGGAAGAGTACAAAAATTGAACACATAATTCTAAATAAGAAAAAAAGTATCAAAACTGATTTTGTCAGGCTTGTATCTGTCCTCCTAACCATAGTAATTGCTGTTCTTTCAGGGCTTTCTATTTATTTTATTGATCAGTCTACTACCGAGTCACTGGAAAAAAGTATGAGGGAGACAAGTGATCTAGTTGCAGAACAAATTTCACTCCGAATTAGTGGTTTTGACACAACAGCGGACGCAGTAGGGGATTATTACGTACAGGCAGTAGGCAGGATCAATATTATAGATTATTTGTCTGATATATCTGAAAAATTTGGATATGAACACATTGATATTGTAAATACGACCAGTAGTAAATCAGTCTTAACTGAGAAAGATTATTCATCTGATACTGCTATTTCTAAATTCTCAGGAAATACTGCAGTATTAAGTGAACCAATTGTAAATGGAAAAGAAGTATCCTTTAAATATATATATCCGTATCAACAATATATTATTGTAGTCTTTGTTCCATATACGTTTTTTGAAGATATCATTCAATCAGTTAAAGTAGGTGCTACAGGGAGTACTTATATTCTGGATAAGTCAGGAACTAAAGTAGTACATAGTGACAAAACTATGGTTATTGAGCAGCAGAATAATCTGGAAGAAGTTAAAAAGAACTCTCAAAGATATAAAGAAGTAGCGTCATTGGAAAGAAAGATGATTCAGGGAAAATCAGGTTTTGGGTTCTATACATGGAATGGGAATAAAAAAATTGGTTCATATGCACCTATTGAAGGAACAGATGGTTGGTCAGTAAATGTAACAGCACAAAAGTCCGAATTCATGTCTAAGCTTCAGATATCCTTGCTGTGTATGATTGGGTTTGGCTTTCTAATACTGGGAGCTGCAATAGCCGTTACCTGGAAGGTGACCGGCAATATGGTGAAACCAATCAGAAATATGCTGGAAGCTGTCGACAGAATATATAAGGGCGACCTGAGTGTAGAACTTCATATGACCAGAAAAGATGAGGTGGGAATGATGACCGATAAATTAAATGGAATGGTGTCCACCTACCGTACTTTAATTCGTGATATTTCCAGAGTACTTGAGTCACTTGCAGATCAGGATCTGACAGTATCTGTTCATGCAGATTATCCGGGGGAATTTGAAACAGTAAAAGATTCCCTGCTTATAATTATAAAAGAGTTAAATGAAACAATCAGCCAATTCGCAGCATCAGCGCATCAAGTCCGAGATGGAGCAAGTCAGGTATCTGCAGGTGCACAGTCGCTTGCACAGGGAGCGTCAGAACAGGCTGATTCCATTGCGGAACTTTCCGACAACATAGAGCAGGTCTCAGCACAAATTACATGCACAGCAAAGGATGCAGAGCAAAGTAATATTAAGATGAGTCTGGTAAGTGGAGAGTTGGTAAAATGTAATCGAAAAATGAAGGAAATGGTCTTTGCTATGGCGGAAATGAATAATACCTCAGGAAAGATTGTTGCCATTATAAAAACTATAGAAGATATTGCCTTTCAGACAAATATATTAGCGCTGAATGCTGCTATAGAGGCGGCAAGGGCAGGGGAAAACGGAAAGGGCTTTGCGGTTGTAGCAGATGAAGTCAGAAACCTGGCAGGCAAAAGTGCTAAAGCGGCACGAAATACTGCAGCTCTTATACAGCACTCTATAGATGCAGTACAGAAGGGAAGCAGTACAGTTGATAAAACAGCTTCTTCACTTAGCGAAGCCGGACGGTCAGTAGATGAAGTATCAGTTCTTGTAAGGCGCATTTCTGTTTCAGCCCAAGAACAGGCTGAATCTGTCAGTCAGATCAATGCAGGAATAGAACAGGTCTTTGCTGTGGTGCAGGCAACATCAGCTACTTCAGAAGAAAGTGCTGCTTCCAGCGAAGAATTACTTGCCCAGGCTGATGAACTGCAAACTCGTGTAAGCCGTTTTAATCGAAAAGATAACAATGAAAATAAAGTTTTTATTTAACAGATAAAACCAGGCAGAGTAAAATGTGCTCTGCCTGGTTTTATGGGTACAAAAGGAGTTAATAAGCAGTGTCCATTTCTACTGAATTTTCTGTTGTTACACTCTGAACAGACTCTGAAATGGCGACTCCATTTTCTGTTGAAATAGCGTCGGTATCATCAGGAATGTCTACTGTTGTCAGCCCATTGATTTTATCATCAGAATCTCTGTCTACTACAATTCCTATTACTCCAGAGTTATCTTGTACGCGTAAATATTTTCCTTCGGAAAGTTCATCTTTAAAATAACCAACAATTTTTTTCTTATATAGCAAATGACCACGACTGGAATCGTAGGTTAGACCATATTTTTTATACTCCTTAAAATGAGGGGATCTGGCAACGACACCAACCGATCCGGCTGTCTCATCAGAACTGTCAATATACTCAGCAGTATCATAAGAAGTACTATTTATTTTAGATGCATCTTCTGCAAATACGGTTAGTGCTGCACCCAATAAAAAAACAGTGCAGATAATACTTAAAAAAGTTGTTTTTTTAAATTTTAACATAGCTGTCATCCTTTCCTGAATAGAGTTTTTTCCAAAACCATTGGAAAAAAGTGCCCTGTTATATTGCTTTTCTGCTAAAGTAAAAAGTGTATGTGCATATTCTTTGATCATATTTTCACCTAGAAGGGATATTACTTTTTCGTCGCAGGAAAGTTCTATATCACGACCAAGATAGATATACATTATCCATACTAAGGGGTTGAACCAATGCATACATAAAGCAATCAGCATAATAATTTTTATTAAATTATCACCTCTATTCACATGAATCAACTCATGTGTTAAAATACATTTTAATTTTTGATGATTCAATGAATCAAAATGTTTTGGCAGTATAATTTGGGGTCTGAATACTCCAAAGGTCAACGGGGAAAAAATTTTGTCTGAAACTAAGATTTGTATATAAGGAGGAATAGCTGCAAGCAATCTCAATTCTTTCTCTTTATTCACGCAAAGGGGAAGCGACTCTCTTATTTTCCTGTATTCTCGAACGTATAAAAAAAAGAAGACGAGAGCGAAAATAATCGCCCCTGTTAACCATAAAAGCTTAAGCCAGTTGACACTGTATAAATTAGTGGCAGAAGAAGCATTAATTAATTCATTTGCACTGGGGTGGGAAATGCTGAGGTCTGCTGAATATGTCTGATCAAAATGTTTGTCTGCTAAATTGGTCATAGGCAAAGTGATTCCATATTTCAGTGGTAAATGAACTGGTGCTAAAAGTCTTAAGAGGACGATACTCCAAAACATAACGAAAGCTCTTTTGGGTAGTCTGTTCATGTAAAACGTTCGTAGAAGGAGGATGAATATAATTAAGATACCCCCTGAAATACTCATATTAAGCAATATTCAGTCACCTCACTTTATTTGATTCAACAGTTCTTTTAACTGTTGTAATTCTTCAGTATTTAATGTCTTTTCAGAAAAAAGCGAAGCAAAAAACTGCTTTCTTGAACCATCAAATATCCGGTCTATTAATTCTTCAGTTTCATAAGCCTGAACATCCTCTTTGGTAATAGTAGCCTGGCACAAAAATTTAGGCTCAATACGTTTGATTGCTCCTTTTTCTATACATTTTTTAATCACTGTGTATGTTGTATTTCTATTCCAGTCAATGTCTTTTTTTAAAATTTTAGCTATTTCTCCGGCCGTTAATGTGCCTTCTTTCCACAAGGTTTCCATAACTTTTAATTCTGAATCAAATAATTTGGTTTTCATTTTTGTCTCCTTTAAAATGACTACTGCAATAGTATTTACAAAATCATACTACCACAGTAGTCATTGAGTGTCAATTATTTTCACTATTACAGTAGTCATTAATTATAAAAAGTAACAATACTTATCGCCGTTGAATATATGTAATAGTAAGTAGGAGTAGGAAAGGAGAGTTGTTTTGGCGATTAAAATATTTATTGATCAGGGACATAATCCAGTAGGATCTGTAAACAGTGGTGCTGTTGGTAATGGAGTAAATGAGTCCGATGTAACTTTTCAAGTAGGACTGTATTTAAATGAATTATTAAGTGCTGACCCCAGATTTGAGGTTCGGCTGTCAAGGCCTCAGGCAGATACTGTATTAGGAACGAGTAATACCACAAGTCTGGCAGAAAGAGTAAGGATGGCGAATGAATGGCCTGCAAATTATTTTATTAGTATTCATTGCAATGCAAACAATAATCCGGCTGTAAATGGAACAGAAATATATATATATCAATATTTTACCCAGGCTCAATGGTTTGCAGAGCCAATTATGGGGGGAATCACCCGAACCGTAGGAACAAAAAATAATGGTATTCGAGAAAACCCTTCATTGTATGTGTTAAGAAATACAAACATGCCTGCGATACTAGTTGAACTTGCTTATGTGACAAATGTTTCAGATGCGGAAAAATTGCGAGATAACCAATATGGTTTTGCATATGGAATTTATTTAGGGATTATGCAGTACTTTGGATTTTCGTAAGCTATATAAAGGTGCCTGTGGAAGAAAAACAACTCTGCATGGCGCCTTTTTTCTATATGTCAAAAAAAGATATTTTAATACATAAAATATAAAATAGAGTAGAAAAAACAGGAAAAGAAAAGTGGACGAAAAAGGTTTTAGATTGTATAATAAAGTTAACTTAATATTGCTGTTTTCCATTATGTATATACTGGGGATTGGCCCAGCGTCTCTACCAACTGCCGAAAGAGTTGACTACATATATTTGTCTTGAGGACAATTTGTTGGCAACTCTTTTTTTGTTGCGAACAACGCGGAAAAGTCAGCTCTATAAAATTAAAAAGTCAAAGGAGGGTTGCAGAGATTCACGTTGTTAAGGGTGGGAAAAGAATAGGGATAATGTAATTTATTATGAAATAGCGGAGGATCAAGATGAGTAAAAAAGCAGGATTAAATTTTAATTTTTTGGATAATTTTTTTGGTATTACACAGAGTAAATCTACCATGAGGACAGAAGTGATTTCGGGTTTGACTACATTTATAACTATCGCCTATATATTGATTCTGAATCCTCAGATTTTGTCAGACCCATATATGATTATGGGTGATGCCGTAATGGGTGGGAAAATAGCTAATGGTGTATTTATCGGTACTTGTATTGGCGCTTTTATCGGAACTATTCTTTGTGCGCTATATGCCAAAGTTCCCTTTGCTCAGGCACCTGGGATGGGGCTTAATGCTTTTTTTGCCTATACTGTTGTTTTGGGGTTGGGGTATACATATGAACAGGCACTTGTTATTGTTTTTCTATCAGGGGTTTTCTTTATTATTATTACAGCTGTGGGATTGCGAGAAGCTATTATTCATTCTATACCAGATGCTGTAAAGACGGCAATAACACCTGGTATTGGTTTGTTTATTACGATTATCGGTCTAAAGAACTCAGGCCTGGTAATTGGCAATTCGTCTACACTGGTCAGTATGGTTGACTTTGCGCAGTGGAGAAACCCGGATGCTGATACGGCACCGCTGCTTGGTGCATTAGTGGCATTGATTGGCTTGATTATTATGGGGGTACTTAATGCAAAAAAGGTAAAAGGTTCTATTTTAATTGGTATTGCAGCAGCTACCATTATTGGCATTCCTTTGGGTGTCACGCATTTATCAAACTTCAGCATGGACATAGGCACCAAATTTTCAGATTTCGCAGAAGTGTCGTTTATGAATATGGATTTTGTTGGCCTGTTTCAGGGCAAGGACATGCTTAATACTATATTTACAGTGACCATGTTGGTAATCAGCTTTTCACTTGTTAATATGTTTGATTCAATTGGCACTTTGCTTGGTGCTGCAAAACAGTCTGGTATGATTGATGAGAATGGTGAAGTGATTCGGATGAAACAGGCATTAATGTCTGATGCTATATCCACAGCCGCAGGAGCTATGGTGGGTACATCTACTGTTACTACAGTGGTTGAATCCAGTGCAGGTATAGCAGAAGGCGGCAGAACGGGTATGACCAGCCTTGTGACAGCATTACTGTTTTTAGGCGCAATTATATTTGCTCCGGTAGTGGGGATAGTTCCAGGTGCAGCTACAGCTCCGGCATTGATTTTCGTGGGGATTTTAATGTTAAGCAATGTTAAGGATGTAGATTTCAGTGATATGACTAATGCACTTCCCGCATTTTGTACCATCGTTTTTATGCCATTCACTTATTCTATTGCTAATGGTGTAGCACTTGGTCTTATTACATTTTGCCTGATGAAAATTTGTACTTTAAAGTTTAAAGAAGTAAAACCTTTGACAATGATAATATCTCTAGTATTTATTATTAGATATGTTTTTATGACACTATAAAAGTGTGCTGTTTCATTGTTATTTTTATCACAAACACTGTCGATATATAGATATAGAAGATATTGTAAAATAGAGAGCAGAAACTTATTGGTTCAGAGGAGAAAATTGATGAAAGAAAAAAACAAAAAGGGATTATTGTGCTTTTTTCAAAATTTAAAGAAACCCTGTAAACCACCAGAAAATGATGTGGATTTTTCTGCCGGTTCAGCGGGAATAACTGAGGAAAAAATATTTGAGTCTACTTCTGCTTCATTCCCAGAAACAGCACAGGTAGCCGAAAGACCTCCTGAAGCCGATAAGATCATCTGCTCACCACCCATATGGGAGCCGTCAAAAGACCCACTTATTGTAACGGTTAATGAAGATATATTAAACATAGAGTGCCAGAAATTTTTAGCAGAGTCCAAATTGCTGTTTAATGAGTATAAGAATAGAGCGGAGATATTACCCGAGGAAGAAGATGAAGAACCGGAAGCAGTAGATGCAAAAGTCAGACTTTATATTTCAAAAGATAGTATGGCTGCATGGGTTTATGTCATCCCGCCCTTTAATAATGGGCAGGACATAAAAAGAGCAGATATTGAAGACACCTTGGCCAGAAACCATGTTACTACAGGTATTTTAGAAAAGTCAATTGAGAATTTAGTTGGTGAGCGTATTTATGATCAATTGGTTTTAGTTGCAAGAGGTGTACTTGCTCGAAATGGAATAAATGGTACTGTTAAAGATTATTTTGAACGTGTTTTTCATTTGGAACTTCATGAGGATGAAAGAGGCACTGTTGATTATAAGCAGCTGAATAATATTCAATCCGTAAAAGAAGGGGATGTTATTTGCGAAATAACACATGCAATACCTGGGACAAATGGAAGAACGGTAACTGGCAAAGTATATCCTTGTGAGAATAAAGGGGTTGAAACATCTATACCGGCAGGAAGAAATACTGTTTTAAATGAAGAAGGAACGCTTTTGACTTCACAAAAAACTGGCCATGTTACTTTTATAAATGGAAAGTTCCATGCAGAAGCAATTTTGAAGGTGGAAGGAAATGTGGATAATGATACGGGAAATCTGGATTATGATGGAGATATTTTCATTAGTGGAGATGTAAGAAACGGTTTTTCCGTAAAAGCTAGTGGCAGTATTGATATACGTGGTTCGGTGGAAGGAGCAGAGATTACCGCAGGGGGGCCTATTAGTATAGCTCATGGTATGACTGGTAATCAGCGGGGAACATTGACCTCTGAAGATTATATAAGATGCAGATACCTTGAACATTGTATAGTCACTGCAAAGGGAAATATCTATGCCGAAAGCATCATTAATTCTAAGGTCGAAAGCAATCAGGATATTGTGGTAACCTCGGGCATAGGTACTGTAATAGGAGGTACGCTTATCGCTGCAAATACCATTCAGGCTCATCTGATAGGTTCAAAAGTGCGGAGGATTAAAACGGAACTGATTATCGGTAGTCCACCTCAAAAGGTAGAAGAAGAAAAGCGTTTGGAAAGAGAGCTAAAGCAACTTTTACATAATGTGGCAGAGCTAAAGAAAAACAGTGCATATCTGGAGAACTCACACAAAGAAAATAAGGTGCAGTTAATTCAACAATTTAAAGAAACTTTAGTGATTTTGGAAGATAGAGAAGTTGAGATTAATAAACGACTGGATGAATTGGTTACGGAAAGCAATCAACCCTCAGGGCTCATTGAATGCAGGCAGCTTCAGCCCATTGCCCGCATCAAAATAGGTGAGGCTAGCCTTTTAGTTAACGAAGAGCATTTAGGGAGCCGAATTTACAGAAACAGTAAGGGTGAAATTGTTATTGGAAGTATTTAGTTTTTTTAGTTCTAAAGGTGTCTGTGGAGAAATGGTAAACAGCAGTTCTTCTGGACACAGTCATGGTAACAGAGTTCAGGCGGGTGAATGTTCACCCGCCTGTTTTACCTCATAGTTTCTTTTGATATATCTTTTCGAGCAAGTTAATCAGTGAATATAATCCCATTGCCATAATACATAGCAGTACAATACTCATGAGCAGCCAATCCATCTTAAATACCTGGCTTGAATAGATAATCAAATATCCCAATCCGTTTCGGGCTGCAAGAAATTCTCCTATAATGACACCTACGAGACACAATCCGATATTGACTTTCATATTGCTTATAATTGAAGGGATAGAGCTTGGAAGCACTACCTTTGTAAGGGCATGCCATTTGTTTCCGTGTAGTGTATAGATAAGCTTGATTTTTTCTTGATCAACTGTAGCAAAACTCGTATACAAGTTTAAGATACTCCCAAAAATCGCTACTGACATACCGGCCACTATGATAGTTGTTCGGTTTGCGCCCAGCCATACAATCAGAAGCGGTGCCAGTGCTGATTTTGGCAGACTGTTTAGAACCACAAGATATGGATCCAGTATCTCTGAAAGCTTTTGACTACTCCAAAGTGCCACAGCAAGCATAATACTGACCAAAGTAACAAGTAGAAAACTAACAATAGTTTCATAGAGCGTGGTCCAAATATGCACAAATATACTTTTGTCCATAATCATTTCTGAAAAACAAAGTGCAATTTTTGAGGGACTGCTGAAAATAAATGAGTCAATCAGCCCTACATTAGCGGTGAATTCCCATAGGAATAAAAAACTCAAAAGGATTGCTACGCGGGAAACCCGTACAATCCTTTTGTGACGTTTACGTCTATTCAGGAAACTTTGCTGTCCAACAGATAATTCATTCATCCTGGTTCAACTCCTCCCATATGATATTAAAATAGTTTTTGAATTCGGGAGCATTTCTCCTGTGCAGGGGGGTGTCCTTTTCCAAATCAAATGTTATAGGAACTATTTTCTGGATGGAGGCAGGCCGCTTAGTAAGGATAAAAATTCGGTCAGCCAGACTTACTGCCTCGGACAGATCGTGGGTGACTAAAAGTGCTGTCTTATGTTCTCTTCGAATAATCTGACCTATATCATCTCCAACAGAAAGACGCGTCTGATAGTCCAGTGCGGAAAAAGGTTCATCCAGCAGCAAAATGTCAGGTTCTAATACAAGGGTTCTTATTAAAGCTGCTCTTTGTCTCATGCCGCCTGATAGTTCAGAAGGTTTGGCTCCCGCAAATTGTTTTAACCCGTATAATTCAAGTAATTCATATGCTCTTGCCCGGGATTTGGGTGAGACCATGTGCTGAATCTCTAATCCCAGAAGTACATTATTATAAACGGTCCGCCATTCAAAAAGATGATCATGCTGCAGCATATAGCCAATGTTCATCGTAGCTTCCCGCAAATATTTACCATTCATTTTTATCAGTCCCTTTTCTGGTTCCAGCAGCCCTGAAATAATAGAGAGCAAAGTAGATTTGCCACATCCTGAAGGACCCACTATGGCAACAAATTCACCGGAAGCAATGGAGAATGAGATATCTGAAAGTGTTTTGGTTTCTCCTTCTAATGTGTGATAAGCATAATTTATGTTTTTTAGTTCAAGTATAGGTTCCATGCAGACACTCCATTCGACAAGTATATAGATAGTTTATGAAAAAACAACAGATAAGTGAATGACTACGCTATTTAACTGACAAATAATAGGTGTATTCCTTTTCTCGAAATTTTATTTATGTTATAATATATTGCATTTAAGTTTTAGAAAGGCAAGGATTAAAATGAATGAACAACGTAGGAACTATCAGAAAGAACTGGATATATTAACAGAAACTTTAGTGAAAGGACAACGTGTACCCAGACTTTTACTTCACAGTTGTTGTGCTCCATGCAGCAGTTACGTTTTGGAATACTTGTCATCTTTTTTTGAAATTACTGTTTTTTATTATAATCCCAATATTTATCCAGAGAATGAATATGGTAAGCGGATCAAGGAACAGCAAACACTCATTGGAGAGATGCCGTTTAGATATCCAGTTTCTTTTCAGGCGGGGAGTTATGACCAAGAGAAATTTTATGAAATGGCAAAAGGCATGGAACAGATGAGTGAAGGCAAGGAGCGATGTTTTCGCTGTTATGAAATGCGGTTGAGACAGACAGCAAAAGAAGCGCTTAAAGGAAACTATGATTATTTTACTACAACATTGACCATCAGTCCGATGAAAAATGCAGAAAAACTTAATTCACTTGGTTTAGAAATAGCATCCCAGTATGGCCTTAATTATTTGGTATCAGATTTTAAAAAGAAAAATGGATATAAAAGATCAATTGAATTGTCAAAAGACTATGGATTATATAGGCAGGAGTATTGTGGATGCCGATTTTCCATGGAAAATCGTAAAGTTTAGTGTGGACACCTGCACTTTACTGTGTTAAACTAATGAGAAAATGTAAAAAAAAGAAAAGAGGATAGAGAATGGCACAGTTATGGGGTGGTCGTTTCACCAAAGAGACAGACCAGTTAGTATATAATTTTAATGCATCAATATCTTTCGATAAAAAAATTTATGAGCAGGATATCCGTGGCAGTATCGCCCATGTTACCATGCTTGCAAAGCAGGGGATTTTGACAGAGGAAGAAAAAGAACTAATAATCAATGGTCTTCTAGATATTCGAAGGGATGTAGAAAATGGTATTCTTGAGATTACAGACAACTACGAAGATATCCATAGTTTTGTTGAAGCAAATTTAATCGAAAGAATCGGTGAACCGGGGAAAAAGCTACATACTGGACGAAGCCGTAATGATCAGGTAGCTTTAGATATGAAGCTGTATACTAGAGATGAAATTCAGGAGCTGGATAAATTGCTGAAAACTCTGCTGGAAGCTCTTATCAAACTGATGAAAGAAAATATAGAAGTTTATATGCCTGGATTCACTCACCTGCAAAAAGCACAGCCAATTACACTGGCACATCATCTTGGTGCGTACTTTGAAATGTTTAAACGTGACAGACAGCGTATGTCAGATATTTATAATAGAATGAACTACTGCCCATTAGGTGCAGGTGCACTGGCAGGAACAACCTATCCTCTGGACAGAGAATATACAGCAGAACTTCTGCAATTTGATGGACCTACGCTCAACAGCATGGATTCTGTATCTGACAGGGATTATTTGATAGAGCTTCTATCAGCAATGTCAACGGTCATGATGCATTTGAGCCGGTTTTCAGAAGAGGTCATTATATGGAATTCCAATGAATACCAGTTTGTAGAGATTGATGATGCATACAGTACAGGAAGTAGTATAATGCCCCAGAAAAAAAATCCAGATATTGCTGAGCTTGTTCGGGGGAAAACTGGGAGAGTGTATGGAGCACTGGTCTCACTTCTGACAACGATGAAAGGAATCCCCCTTGCATATAATAAAGATATGCAGGAAGATAAGGAACTTGTATTCGATGCAATTGACACGACAAAGGGCTGCCTTGCTTTATTTACAGGGATGATGCAGACTATGGTTTTCCATAATAAGAGAATGGAAGACAGTGCAAAGAAAGGTTTTACAAATGCAACAGATGCAGCAGACTATCTTGTTAACCATGGCGTTCCGTTTCGTGATGCTCATGGAATAGTAGGACAGCTGGTGCTATACTGTATTGAAAGAAAAATTGCGTTGGAGGATATGTCTTTAGAAGAGTTTAAGGCAATTTCCCCAGTGTTTGAGGAAGATATTTATCATGCAATCAGTATGAAGACTTGTGTGGAGATGCGAAATACAATCGGTGCACCTGGTAAAACAGCAATGGAAAAAGTCATTGCATTACAGGAAGCTTATTTGAACATAAAATAGAAATACCTAATCAGCAAAATAACTAGAATTGACAGAAAAGGAGAGCAAAAAATGGAACTGAAATTAAAAGTTGGTGTTTTAGGCGCCACAGGTATGGTAGGACAGAGATTTATTTCTTTACTTGAAAATCACCCGTGGTTTGAAGTGGTTACGTTAGCGGCAAGTGAAAGATCTGCAGGAAAAAGCTATGAAGAGGCTGTTGGCACAAGATGGAAAATGACAACACCTATGCCTGAGTCTGTAAAAGAACTAAAGGTACTAAATGTAAACGAAGTGGAAAAAGTTGCGGCAACAGTTGATTTTGTGTTTAGTGCAGTTGACATGACTAAAGAGGAAATTAAAGCAATTGAAGAGGCTTATGCAAAAACAGAAACGCCAGTAGTATCAAACAACAGTGCTCATCGCTGGACACCAGATGTTCCGATGGTAGTACCTGAAATTAATGCAGAACATTTTGACGTGATAGCAGA
>POVV01000349.1_pt1 | contig 32418 bp, 34 predicted proteins | sample 1560271 | NCBI WGS metagenome assembly POVV01 (sample SAMN08337232, study PRJNA429181) | Bioreactor metagenome, whole genome shotgun sequencing project. | biome: cows' rumen and soil; feature: anaerobic; isolation source: anaerobic chemostat enrichment culture, galacturonate as sole carbon... | reverse complement strand
AATTTTGCTATCCCCATGATCATAGGAAACATATTTCAACAATTATATAATGTTGCAGATACGGTGATTGTGGGAAAGTTTATTGGTGCCAATGCCCTTGCTGCGGTAGGCAGTTCTTTTTCTGTTATGGTTTTATTGACCTCTATCATCATTGGCTTCTGCATGGGAAGCAGTGTGGTGTTTTCACTGATTTATGGTGCAAAGGAAATTGATAAACTAAAAAACTGTTTTTTTACCGCTTTTATTTTCATTGGAATCGTTACAATTATTATCAATGTGTGCTCCATAATTTTTATTGATGAGATTTTAACCTTTATCAATATTCCTGAGGAAATTTTCAGGGACGCAAAAACTTACCTGCAGATTATTTTTTATGGGATTAGCTTTACATATATTTATAATTACTTCAGCGCTGCTATGCGTAGCATAGGTAATTCGGTAGTGCCGCTTATCTTTCTTATTCTATCTGCTGTTATTAATATCGTGCTGGATATCATATTCGTTGTTCCACTTCAAATGGGGATTGCCGGTGCTGCCTATGCCACAATCATTGCACAAGGATTCTCTGCCATTGGCATTGCTCTTTTTTGCATGCTGCGCGTTCCTCTGATTCGTCTTAAACGGGAGCATTTGTATTTTAATAAGAGTGTTATTAAAAAAATCTCAAATTTTTCCATACTCTCCAGCATCCAGTATTCAGTTATGAATTTTGGAATTTTGTTGATACAGGGTCTGGTAAACAGCTTCGGTGTTTCTGCAATGGCTGCTTTTGCGGCAGTCGTTAAAATAGAAAGCTTTGCTTATATGCCGGTGCAGGATTTTGGCAATGCCTTTTCTACCTTTATCGCACAAAATATGGGTGCAGGAAAGCAAAAGCGTATTTACACCGGAATACGCTCCGCAGTTAAAATAATAACCATTTACTGCGTTATCATTTCCGTCTTAATATTATTGTCTGCAAAGCCTTTGATGTATATCTTTATTAATAAAAGTGAAACAGAGATATTGAGGATTGGAGTGCAGTACCTTACCATTGTAGCTGGCTTTTATTGCCTGATCGGGTATTTGTTTATGTTTTATGGTCTATTCCGTGGGATCGGAAAGCCAGGGGTATCCATTTTACTTACCGTTGTAAGCCTTGGTACCAGAGTTATCCTGGCTTATATACTATCAGCTGTGAATTGGATCGGAATGGTTGGGATATGGTGGGCGATTCCTATTGGGTGGGCTCTGGCAGATGTGATCGGTGTTATTTTAATCAGGCATTATTATGTAAATAACCGCTGGACCGGTGAAGGCCTGGTGTAACGCTTTATTCTTTATTTTTTAGATAGAATTGGACAAAGCTTTCAACAGTAAATTCTTTAAGTTGTGATGTATCGTCACTGATGAGGTGAAAGAAGCAGCCTGGGATTTCTCCCTGCTTTAAATTCTTTCGGATACATGGATCACAGCCCAGGTTGTGATTGCATGGGTTTAGCTTGCAGGTGGTTTCTGTACAGGTGCAAAAATGGGTTTGGTTTGTCATTTGGGTCGTTCCTCCAGATTGTAATTATTCTGTTTATTATATTTCAAATCGTCAGAAAAAACAATAAGAGTATGTTCTATAAAATTACACGTGCAACCATTTAAATGACTACATATATCCGCTATGAGGTATATGTAGTCATTCTTTACTCATTATTATGATCTTTTGCCTTTTAATTTACGGACCGAGGCTTTAATAAGTTCTTCCGCATCAGGCACTTCTCCCTTACAAGAAAAACTCTCTTGAATAACCCTTTCACGCTCAGATTTATCGTTCTTTTTATAAGCATAGTCAATTGCAGCTTGCATTTCTCTTTTTACTTCTGCTACCGATACACCATGCCCCTTGGCAATTTTACGATATGTGTTTCTTAAACTCATAGATGATCCCCTCTTTTATCTTATTAATTAGTATCCTGCCAGCTTGAGTTTAAACTTTCACGGTTTACTTATTCCCCTCAACAGGATTAAGTATATTTTGTTATTACTATGAATGAGAAGAAAGCATTTAGCACCTGAATGCTTTTTAAATCTTTATATCAACAAACAACCTCCCCTTTATTTTTTTACAATATACTATATTTTTCGCGTTTTTCCCCTTCCATGTAATTATTAACGGTTTATATGTAACTTCTTGATAAATGTATCCAATAAAAAAGACAAAATGACATCCAGCTTATGCTCCAATGTCATCCTGTCTTTCATGAAATCGTTCTTTTAAATTTAATTATATATCATCATATAATATAGTTTCCAATGAAAATATATCTCCCTCCCAATCCAGTTCCACATGACCATGATATTTTTTTGCTATCTTCTTCATCGAGTGAATCCCCCAGCCATGAAATACCTCTTCTTTCCGGCTTTCCAGTCTGTTTTCTTTATTATACTCTATTTTTCCCTGATAACGGTTTCTGACAAAGATATACAAATATCCTTTTTCATACGTTATCTCTATCCAAATCTCTCCCTTGCCCCTTTTTACATATTCTGAAGCCTCCACCGCATTGTCCAAGGCATTTCCCAGCAAAACCCCCAGATCTTCATCCTTTATCTTCATAGCATGAGGTACATCCAGTTTTGTATGTAAAAGTATCCCTTTTTTACAGGTCTTTTCCCAGACATGATTTACCAAGGCATCTATTATCAAATTTCCTGTTCTAGACTCCAATCGTCCTATGCTCCCTGTTTGGCCGATCAAATTTTCCAAAGTCACTAATAATTTTTCTTTTTGATCAGATTTTACCAGCTCTTGTAAATAGATCAGGTGCTGTTTCATATCGTGTTTCATTTCCTGTATCTCTGCCGCCGCTGCTTCCTCCAGGCCATGCTGTCTGCCATAGCTTTCCAATTGTTTTATATACATCGAAGAATTCCTTTTCAGCTGAATTGTTTCCACTAATCTTAAGTAAATGGGGTACATGGATAGATTCATAACCGTTAATATCAGCGCTGCCATAAACAGCCAGCCAAAGGTATCCGTTCCTTTTCTTTCCGACGTTTCTACCAGCATATAAAAGATAGGATACAGCACCATTCCTGATAACAAAAACAGGACTAAATGAGCGCCTCCACCATAAGCCTCTCTTCCACCTCCATGGCGGTTCATAAACCGGCGGACTCCCATCACTACTAGAAACAATAAGACTTTTGAAGAAATAGAGTTAAGCAAAAATGTCGGACTTTGCCCATTATTCAGATATGAATAGGCAGCTCCTGTTATCCCTTCCATAAGCATCCACATCATCACGAATGTTATAGGAAATGAACACCGCTTCCAAAATATCCCTTCATAAGAAATAATACCAACTGACAAAATCGACGTTAATGTCATTATCAAATTTATTACCGGATGGAAAAAAATTATTTCCGTATTGATGCAAATCTGCCATAGGAAAAAAAGCAGCCAACCAACCACCCTCCAACATCTACTCCTCTTTACAAGAAAAATTTCAAGATACACTTTCAGTAAATAAGTAGAATATAACGACATACTTATACCTGTAAAAATCATTTTAACTACATTCATTATTTACCTCTTTTTAAACTGTCTCAATTTTTCTTCCACCGCCTTTTTGTACGTCCTGCTTAAGGGCAATATGATTCCTTTCGGCATCTCTATTTCTTCGTACCCCAGCCTAATAACATGCTGGTAATTTACCAGATAAGATTTATGTATCCGTAAAAATCTCCCCGTGCTTTGTTCCAGACTTTTTTCTATATCATTTAACGCTCTATATTCTTTTAAGCAGCCATCCTGCAAAATAATTTCAGCCACCCGAAGCTTGCTTTCAAAATACAGAATATCACGTATTGCCACTTTATAATCCGACTTCATATACCGGAAACGGTAATACGCATCCTGTTCCTCTACAAGCCTTATTGCATAATAAAAGGTTTGATCAAATTCTTTCTTTTCAATTGGTTTTGTAATAAATCCAATTGGGGCAACCCGGAAGGTTTCTTTCATGCAGTTGTCATGAGATGTCACATACACCATTTGCACTGTACGGTCTATTTCACGTATTTTATATGCCGCTTCCAGGCCATCCATATGTCTCATCCGAACATCCAGATAAATAATATCATACCGCTTTCCTTCGTTAACCACTTTAACCAGGTCTTTTCCATCTTCATAACATTCCACGTCTACCTGAATACCCGCACTCTTTCCAAGTTCATACAAGCATGTTTCCAATTCTCTCAATAAGTAACGTTCATCATCACAAACAGCTATCTCAATCACAATCATTTTCCCCTATAAGTATTACTTTCTTATCTCTATTCTGTCAGCCATTATTCTATCAAGGTCCAAATAACCTCCTGGCGATCATTTCTTAACATACCAAAGATCAGAAGCAAAGCAAATTTCTCCGAAACTTATTCAGTAGTTTCTATCATTTCGTTATACTCATATATTTCCTAAAATTTCCAAAAGCTTAAGCCAATGATAACATTATAGATTTTACAAAATCTTATGTCAATACGCATGCCGATTATACAGTACTATACTTTTTACTATAATCTTGAATCTTAGGTGCGGTGATATAAAAGAATCTAAAGCTGCTGTGGTCACACCTGCATAGCAGCATAGCAGGTGGATTATTAAAAGATTGCCATACAATTAAAAAAGACGCCCGGCCCACTCCGCGTACCCGCGATGGCCATAGCGTCTTTAACTTCAAATTCCCTTGCGTTTATCTGTTCTTCTCGCTCCTCGCAAAGAACATCGTTCCCACGATCAAACACACCAGCGTCAATCCGACAATCGCAAGGAAGTTCACGATCGGATTGAACATCACGATGCTGTCGTACTCCGGTGTTCCGGCATAGACCACAGCGCGGACAAGGTCAAGGCAGTACGTCATCGGCATACAATGAGAGATAAAGCCAAGTGCCCCTGTGGAATTGTTTATCGGAATAATCGCACCGGACAGGAACATCTGTGGCATTGTGATCAGCGGTGCGGCAATATTCACCGCCTTTTTATTCTTGATAAGCCCTATAATGAGCATAGACAGCGCACCAGCAGACAGGCAGATAAGCGGTGCCAGTGCCAGTATTGCAAGCAACTGCCCGACAGGGAGTGCGATTCCCATAAACAGGCCGACCACCAGCGTCCCTATCATACTCACGACTGCACCGACTGATGAGCCGAGAATTTTCCCGACAACGATTGAATAGCGTGACACGGGCGATACGAGCATCTCCTGATTAAAGTCGATATCATGGTCATCTACAAGTGTAGCCATTCCCATTGTCGTCGTCATAAACAGCATATTGACAAGCATTCCAACCAGCATAAAACCGCCGAACGAGAAGTCCATGCCGCCCGCCATGTTTTGCATAAGGTTGCCGCCTATCATCCACATCATAACAAGCGGCATTGCAAGGCTCATAATGATCGTGCTCGGTGACTTGACAAGAAGGGTGATCTCCCGCGCAACGATGGCGACGACCGAACTGAGTTCCCGATAAACCCGAGATTTATTGCGGACTAAAACGAATTCTGACATTATGCAATCCCTCCTTCCAAGCTTAAAAATTTAACGTAGGCGTCTTCAAGCGTTGGCAGACACACTTTCGGCGTGGGATCGAAATCGATGGTTCGCTTCAACTCCTGGGGCGAACAGCAGACAGCGATCCTGCCATGATTGATAATGCACACCTTGTCAGTTTTCTCGGCTTCGTCGATATAATGCGTGGTAAGGAAAACCGTTGTGCCATTCTCACGCCGCACATTGTCAATGTACTCCCAAAGGCTGTGGCGGCTCACCGCATCTAACCCCTGTGTCGGCTCGTCTAAAAAGAGGACCTGCGGCGTGTGAATAAGACTGCGGATAATTTCCAGCTTTCTCTGCATACCGCCCGACAGCTTCTTTATCGGCTTGAACAGGGAATCCTGAATGCCCACAATCTCGGCCAGTTCCAGAACCCGGTCGCGGTAGGCCTTTGGCATCAGCTTAAACGTTGGGCGGTAGGTGCACATCCCATACATGCAGGCATGAAAACGGATGTTTTGCTCGGCGGTGAGCTGTGGGTCAAGGCTCGGCTGCTGAAAGATAATCCCGATGTGTTCGCGGACCTGACGCCCCTGCTTATCAAGGTCGAATCCCGCGATTTTGACTTCCCCGCTGGTTTTTGACAGTGTGGTTGTCAGGATCGAGATTGTAGTGGTCTTGCCCGCACCGTTTGGTCCTAAAAAGGCGAAGAATTCCCCTTGCTCCACCGAAAAACTAACGTGGTCGACTGATGGTGTTTTCGCCCTGTTATATTTCTTGCACAGTTCGTTGACTTCAATTACTTTGTTCATAAAAATACCTCCGTTTTTGATTTACAGCCATAGTATACAGCCGCAAATTAAACGGAGGTTAAATGCTATTTAAACGCAGTGTAAACTTGAAAATTATTTTTCAGGAAGCGGAAGCCAGACGGTAAACACGGTGCCTTTGCCGATTTCACTGTCAACAGAAACGCTGCCGCCGTGAAGTTCTGCGATTTTTTTCACAATTGAAAGCCCCAGTCCGTTGCCGCCAAAACTGCGGTCGCGGGCTTTATCAACTTTGTAAAAACGCTCGAAGATGTGAATCCGGTCTTCGGCGGCAATGCCTGCGCCATTATCCGAAACGGCAGCTAACACCATATCGGAGCTCGTCGAAAGGGTGACTTTTATTTCTCCGTCCATTGGTGTAAATTTTATAGCGTTGTGAATGAGATTGATCCACACCTGTCCCAGCAATTCTTCATCGCCGCCAACTACGATTCCTGGTAAATCTGCCTCTAAATTTATATTTTTCATCGCCCACTGTGGTTCTAACAATAAAATGGCATTTTCTATCTGCTTGTCCAGGCGATACTCGTGATAATCTATGGTTTCCGCTTCCAATGTGGATAGTTTCAGCAAATTTTCAGATAGTTTGGAAAGCCGTTTGCTCTCGGTTTCTATAATATTGATGTAGTGCAGACGCATATCTTCCGGCAATCCGCCGTTACGAAGGAGTGCTGCAAATCCACTGATCGATGTGAGCGGCGACTGGATTTCGTGGGATACATTCGATATAAAATCCTGCCGCACCTGCTCCATTGATGACAACTCCTTTGCCATTTTATTTACGCTTGCGGCAATTTCGCTCATCGGGTCGTGGTCTTCCACTGAAATAAATACATTAAAATCTCCGTGGGAAATACGGTTCATAGCGTCAAGCGTATCTTTAATAACTACGCCGTGCTCAAACCGTTTTTTCCATTCTGGATGTTTCTTACCGTAGAGATCTGCTGACAGGCGAAGCAACGATAATACAGCAATAAAAACCGCCAGCCCGAAAAGCCCGGTCACAACGCTTGCAATCATCTCCTGCGGCTCGCCCATAAGCCGGAAAACAAGGCTCGAAAGTCCGAAGCCCGCCGCAAAGCACAACGCAAACACTGCGAAAAATAATAATAAGTACAAAGGAATCAAGCGATGTTTTTCACGTTTATTCATTTCAACGCCTCCAAACGATAACCTAAACCGCGTATTGTGGTAATCTTAAAACCCGAAGTTTCTGCGGGGAAACGCTCGCGCAGGCGGTTTATGTGAACGTCCAGCGTCCTTTCGTTGCCGTCAAAGTCATAGCCCCAGATATCCTCAATTAATTTGTCACGAAGAAACGTTCTGCCTGGTCTGCCCGCAAGCACAAACAGCAGTTCAAATTCTTTCAGCGGAATGTCAGACTTTTCACCGCCAATCTCCACAGTATGTGATTCCTGGTCAATGATGATATTCCCGATTTGAACGCTTTGAGCGGTCACAACCTTGTAACGGCGAAGCAGGGCGTTTACCCTTGCGATAAGCTCCTGCGGTTCGAACGGCTTCGTGAGATAATCGTCCGTGCCCAGCGAAAAGCCTTTCACCTTTTGGCTGATTTCGGCTTTCGCCGTCAGCATTAAAAGAGGCATTTCTCCGTAACTCCTGCGGATTTGTCTGCACAGTTCGAAGCCGTCCATTTTCGGCATCATAATATCAATAATGCACAGCATTGGCTTTTCGCTCTCAATCTTGCAGAGAGCGTCTTCTCCGTTGACGGCTTCGCAGATGGTGAAACCGTCGTTTTTAAGTAAGGTGCCGACAAGCTCGCGGATATACTCGTCATCATCGGCAATCATAATTTTGGTCATACTTTCACCTCGGTGGAATTTAGAAGCTTATCTGATTATTTTCACCGTTCCCGGTTTGCGTTCCGGAGCGTTTGATGACTTTGCCTTGTGGCCGACAGCGGCGGCGGAACAGATAATATGATCGCGAGGAACTCCCAGTTCTGCGAGATAATCACGTAACGGCACGTAATCTTTCAGCCAGCGAAGCTGGTTGATGTAACAGCTTCCTAGTTCCATTGATTCAGCCGCCAGGAATATGTTCTCAAGAGCCAGCGCACAGTCCGCCATAGCGTTGTCGTAGTTTGGGCGGTTGGATGCAATGATAAGCGTTGGTGCGTGGTAATAGAAATTGTAATCTTCCTTTTGCGCATGCTGCCGGATTGCAGGCATTTTGGAGATGTAGTCGTCTTTAGGAGTCCAGGTTTGAAGTCCTTCCCGCACAAAGTCATTGAGCTTCATCAGCACTTCTTTGCTTTGTATCGCTGTGAACAGCCAGCTTTGACTGTTGCTGCCGCTAGGTGCCCATATTGCGGATTCGAGAAGTGTGTCCATTTGTTCGTCCAGGATTTGTTCGTCGGTGAACTGACGCGTGCTGCGTCTGTTCTTGATTGCATCAATAATCGGGTTTGTCATAATGGTTTCCTCCATTCTACTTTTTTATTAATTATACAGGTCGAATGTAAACGGAGATTAAACGTGAAATTACAGTTATCTTTCCTATATCTTTACTTACGTTTAACTTCACATTGCATATAGTTGGAAAATATATCTCGAAATGAGAATGATCTAAAAAATGTTTAAGAAATTATGTCTTAAGCATAGCATCCATTTTATGGTATTTCAATACTTATTTGGGGTCTTTCAAAGCATACACCAGCTACATCAAATTGTAAAGATGGATGGTTTGCTTTTAAAGCATCTCTATGCGGACAGCCATCAAGCTTCCTTCAGATTCCACCTCTCGAAGGACACCCTTGCCTTCGGCTATACCCTTCCCACTACCGGGTGGATTCAGGACTTGCAACCTTTAGAAAGTGCGTGCGCCGGGCGCACAAATTTACAGGGACCGTATAACTCATGGTAGTTATACGGTCCCTGCTCTTTGACTATCTTATTTTCCGACAGCCCCCTTTTATTTTACACACTGATATAGAATCTATTCTAATTCATATACCACTTTTTCAGATCATCAGCCCTTTCCCGCGCAGCCACAGGTTATCATCTTTTCTTTCACAAATCGTTTTACTTTACTGATACCGGCTGAACCGTATTTTTTAGGATCAATAGTATCCGGGTTCTCCTTCAGCACTTCTTTTACCCCTTCACTGTAAGCAATTCTCAGTTCAGTCGCATAATTCACTTTACATATGCCGCGTTCGATTGCCATCTTCACGGTTTCATCTGGCACACCTGAGGCACCGTGGAGCACCAGCGGTATCGGAACTACCCTGGCAATTTCGGATAACCGCTCCAAGTCGAGTTTTGGTTCGCCCTTGTAGATACCGTGTGCTGTACCGATAGCTACCGCAAGGGAGTTCACGCCGGTCTTCTCGACAAATATTTTCGCTTCTTCCGGATCTGTGTAGGCACTGCCTTCGCCGCCATCTAAATCATCTTCCTTGCCGCCAACCTTTCCAAGTTCCGCTTCAACCGGTATATTGGAAGGCGTACAGGCTTCGACAACGCGTCTGGATAATTCAATGTTTGCTTCAAAAGCTTCATGGGAACCATCGATCATGATCGAAGTATAACCGATCCGCAGTGCCTGCATTGCCAGACTAAAATCAGATCCATGGTCCAGATGGAGGGCCACAGGGACTTTTGCCCGCTCCGCCGCGGTTTTAACATTTGCCAGATACAAATCCAATCCCGCATATTTAACAGTAGAAGGCGTTGTCTGTAAAATCGTTGGGGCATTCAACTCCTCGGCAGCCCGGATCACCGCCATGACCATTTCCATATTTTCAACGTTAAATGCCCCTACAGCATAACGACCTTTCCTGGCATCTGACAACATTTGACTAGTTGTTACTAAAGGCATATATTCCCTCTTTCCTTATATCCTGCTCACGGTTACACCGCCCAGGATTATTTCCAGGTTCTCTTGTTCAAAATATCCTGTTCTCATTGATAATGCGTTTGCCGCAGAGACTGCCACAGCATATGTAAGACAATCCTCAGAAGCTTTATTCATTTCCAATGCCGCTGCAAATGAAGCCACCATGGAATCTCCGCAGCCAACTGTATTGACAGCTTCAATTTTTCCCGGTTTTCCATGATAGACTCCCTCATCACAGACCAATACTGCGCCGTCAGAGCCCAAAGATATCAGCACATATTTTATCCCCATCTCATGAAGCCTCTGTGCCCAGATCTTGACATCCTCGATGGAATCAATCTTACAGTCGAACAAATCCTCCAGTTCATCGCGGTTAGGTTTTACTAGATCAGGCTTTGCTGCCAGCGCAGCTTTTAAGTATTCTCCACTGGTGTCAAGCAAAACCAGCTTATTGGCTTTCTTGGCAATTTTTATCAAATCGCTATATATTCCTTTGCCAAAACCTCCGGGTACACTGCCGGATATGGTAACAATACTCCCCTCTTGTATAACATTACGGAAAAAGTTCAGAAACTCCCTCTGCTCTGCTTCTGTCACCGCAAAACCTGGCTCCAAAAACTCTGTGGAAGTATTATCTTCAGTCAGAATGTTGATGCAGCTTCTGGTTTCACCATCGACATGGAAGAAATCATGGGCAACGCCATCCTGTTCCAGAAGTTCCAAAAGATAGTCACCATTATATCCGCCGACAATCCCAGTCGCCTTAACCGGAACCTTGCACAAACTTGCCACACGTGCCACATTCAGCCCCTTGCCTCCGGCACTGTTTCGGCACCCAATTACTCTCATGACTGTCCCTGGCTCTACACTGCCGCTGATGGTATACGCCTTGTCAACGGATGCATTCAATGTTACTGTTATTATCATAGGCTTCCAAATACCCCTATTAAAGCTGAATCCATGGTGACAGCCCGTCCGGCTGATCAGGATTCGCCCCGGTCTCTCCAGATTTGAAGTAGGACACCAGCTGGTTAATTGCGAGAAATGGCAGACCCATTACCGGATAGCTCAAGTTTTTGCCAAAATAAATATTACAGATACCATCCAGCTCCATCGCTTCATTTGTATATACGATAATGGCAGCACCTTTTTTCTTAAGATCTTCCAGCAATGCTTTCTGCAGCTCAGGAGAATGATCGGATATCGGCATGATGACCAATGTTTCTTTACCGATCATCACCATCGGGCCATGGCGCGAATCCAGCATATGATAATAATTGCTGGGCAGCTGGCAGATTTCTTTAAATGTTAAGGAACCCTCTTCACAAGCACCACCGAGTTCGGCATCCCCTAATACGACGGCATGATTCCACGGAAGCGCCGCCATTTTTTCCAGCTCTGCTTCCCACTGTTTTATATATTCATCACCATGATTGACCACCAGCTGCAGTTCTGCCAACTGGGCCTGATTTTCTGACAACATTCCGACTATATAGAGCCATGCAAAATACAGACAGGAGACCGTCCTGGTCTGGCAGACACTGTTATCAAAAGCCCAGGGCATTGTCAATGTAAGGTCACTGATTTTGCTGGCTGTTGAATTTTCTTTGCATACAATCGAAATCACCTGTATCTTGCAGATTTCCCGTATTTTGGTCACTGCTTGAATGATTTCAGTTGTTTCACCGGAACGGGATATGGCCACAACGACGGCGTTCTCAAAGATCGCCTGATAACGGTCACCATGAATGAGTACGTCACCGGCAGCCATCGCCAGACCCACTCGCTTTAAGCCTGTCATAGTATTCTGGGCATAGGATTTCGCTATGGAATAGCTAGATCCGCACCCCAAAAAGATAATATTGCTTTCTGAATTGTCGTCTAAAATTTTCTTGATCGCATCTATGTATCCAGACAGATACTCTTTTGTCTGACCCATGGATGTATATTGTTCTCTGATTTCCTGCAGAGTGAGCATGTGAGTCACCTTGATTGGAATTAAATTCCATCTTCCCTTTCATTATTTGTTGTTTTCGCAGACGGTTTGGGCACAAAGCAGTTAATGCTTTCTCTCCCCTTCGCAATCATGCTGCGTGTAAGTTCTTTTAATGTCATATCCTCTCCCTCAAAAATACCGGCAATCACCATCGGAAAGTTGCTTCCAGATATTACCTCTATATTTAATTGGGGATTTTCCATTTTTATCATGACCGACTGGTTATAAGGCGAACCACCTGTCAGATCAGACAAAATCAGGATTTCTTCATAATCCTTCTGAAGTTCCTCCAACGCGTCAAGTAATTTCCCCTTTAAATCCTCTGTGCTGCAGGACTCCAGGAAATCCACACCAACCAGACGATTGGTCCTCCCTGCCACCAGCTCAACTGCTGAAATGATCCCTGATGCAAAATTCCCATGTCCTGTGATCAAAAAGCCTACCATAAAACTCCTCTTTTCAAATTTATAATCCGCTTAATAGTTGGCGGTAATATACTGTATCGCATCTGCCACAGCATCATCGGCATTGCTTCCGGTGATAAATTCACTGACTGCCCTCACTTCATTCGCTGCATTGGCCGAAGACATGGCAACCGCTGCTTCCCAAAGCATCGAAATATCATTCATGCCATCGCCGATTGATGCCACATTTTCCATCTTCAAATGCCGTTATTGGAAATAATATCCGGATAGATCTGGCTTTGACGGCAGATTTCATAAGCATCACTATAGATCCGCCCTGTTGCAATCACGAATTCAATGCCGGCAGTCTCCAGACTCCGTATCGCAGCCGCATTTTTCTCACTGATCCGGAAATCAAGTCCCAGCAAAGTGCCATCCATATCGCTGACAAACATTTTTATCTTATTACCCATCTTTTTACAGAATCCCGAGGAATGATAAAATAATTGATAAAACAAATGTACTGATGATGAGGATAACGGGACTGGTTTTCTTTTTCACCAACAAATAGTATAAAAAGAAGACATAGCCAAATGGCAGAATGTTGGGGAATATCTTATCTAAAAAGTCCGCCTGGAGTGAGACTGTTGTATATTCATTTACAACAATTTCCGGTAACAGCGTAATACTTACATAGGATGCGATCAATCCACCGATCACGGTACACCCCAGAACAGTTGCCGCTTTACCGATCAGCGTGGACGTTTCTTTGATCGTTATGATTGCTCTTGTTCCAAGATTATATCCTAGATGGGTCCAGACGATCCGCAGCAGGAAGACCATCAAATAAAAGGCGAAAAACAAAACCGGACCAAGGATACTGTTGTTCAGTGCCATAGAGGAACAGATTCCGGCCATAATCGGCAGTATGGTAAACCAGAAGATCGCATCACCGATCCCGGCAAGAGGCGCAAACAAAGCAACCTTCAAACCTTTGATGGTGGCTCTGTCCTCTTTAGCTTCTTCCAGAGAGATGAGTAGTCCCATTAAAAATCCTACTAAGTTCGGATGGGTGTTAATAAACTCCAAATTATCCTGCATCGCTGCTGAAAGGCCCTCTTTGTCATCTTTATAGATCTTCTTCAAAAGCGGCAGCTGGGATACCAAAAAGCCACCGGCCTGCATTCTTTCATAGTTAAAACTGGCCTGCAAAAATGTTGAGAGAAGGCCTAGCTTTGTGATATCCTGCTTTGTCACAACTTTATTGGAATTGTCATTAGATGCCATCTTCATCGTCCTCCTCTACTACACTTACAGTTTTCATCACGGCTTTACCTTTTTCAGTGTTATAAGTCATGAGTGCAAATGCCACACCGACAATCGCAACAGGCAATAAATTGGAGTATGTAAGGAAACACGAAATCACAAACCCAATTAACAGATAAGGCATAAATTCTCTTTTCAGCATTACCTTTAACAGCATAGCAAAACCAACGGCCGGCAAGATGCCTCCTGCCACTTCAAATCCATGTGTCAGCCATTCCGGCATTGCTGAAACCAATGTTTTCATCGCATCCTGGGCGATATAAGCACTGAGGAATACAACCAATGCATATAAAAATGTAATGATACAGGTACAGATAATATTAATCCTGACAATTTTATCCGTATCCGCTTCTTCCGCTGCACGATCTGCACCTTTCATAAACAATGAAAAACTAGAATAACAAAACAGGATCACATACTGCATTAAAAAGCTGAAGGGCAATGACAGCGCCATCGCAGCAGTTGCCTCGACCTTCGTCGTATAAGCGAGGACTACGGTCATAACTCCTGCTAAGATTGGGTTCGGGGGCTGTGTTCCTCCGGCCGGCGTTAAACCTGCAAATGCCAGTTCCGTGATACCGCCGGCCATTAACCCCAGCTGCAGATCACCTAAAATAAAACCTGAAAGCGCACATACAATAATCGGCCTGAAGATAAAAAAGCTCTCCAGCCAAAAATCTATTCCTACAATTGCTGACAGTACCGCAAGGCCAATTCCCTGGCTAAATGTAATCGCCATAATTTTTTCCTCTCCTTCTACAGATTGATGGTTTGTTTTGGATCACCGGGCACATCCTGTATATAGAGGTTAATACCGGCATTTTTGATCGCAACGAAACTTGCCATATCATCATCATTTACATAGACTTTTTTACTGATCTGACGCTTTCCTTTTTCAAAGTGCATATTTCCCACATTCACTTCTTTAATCGGAACCCCGCCTTCAATGAGCTGCTGCACCACCTGTGGTGTCTTGCAGACAATGAAGATCTTCTGTTTTGCTGATGCCTTGCCAATGATCGCAATTGTTTTTGCGACTGTAAAAAAGCGGATACCAGCACCTGATGAATCTGCAGTCGCGGTCATCAGCTGTTGGGACAGCTCATTTTCAGATGATTCATCATCCGCAACGAGGATCAGATTTGCCCCCAGAGACATTGTCCATGTAACACCTACCTGCCCATGTACCAATCTGTTATCAATTCTTGTTAACAAAATGTTCGGTTCTCCCATATCTTCACTCCCATCCATGCGTTTTACTGCACACATTAACTCTTTTAAACATTTCAAACAAATGCCGGCTTAAATATTTTGTTTGTACCGTCATATTATCCTATTTTAATTTATTTTTCAACAAATAAGCATAATAAAGCCCAATATATAGATTGGTACTAATCAAAAACAGACAACTTGCATAATCATCATTTGATTATACAAGCTGCCTGTTAAGGCTCATATATTTCTTCCTTCAACGCCTGGATTTATAGTGATAAATTTACCGTAAATGAGTATTTATCTCCCCGTACAATGGAAAGAGTATATTCGATAATGGAGTGTTTTTCATAGCTGAAACGCTCAAGGAACATACAGGGTGTTGTCGTAGGAATTTTAAGCAAATCCCGTTCCCTGGCATTGGGATTGACCGGACGGAAAGATTCAACGGCTCTGTCCATGTGAAATCCATAGGTATTTCTTAAATACTCATAGAGAGAACCCCGGTTCTCCAAAAATGAGATATCGATAGTGTGAAATCTTTCCAGGGGCAGATATGTTGTCTCCAACATCAGCGGATATTCTTTAGCGGAACGCAGGCGCACAAGTTTGTGGAACATCGCCCCCTGGGGATATGCTAATTTTTTTGCCAGGGCATGATCAATCCGGATCAATTCATATTCGACAATGTGGTTGTAGATAACAATGTTGGAATTTTTAAGTTCATCTGTAAAAGAGTAAAATTTTGTCAGCGGCTGCTCAAACACTTGCGGCCTGACAAAGGAACCATTATTGGGAAGCGTGTATATATATCCATCTGCCTTTAATTTGTCCAGGGCCCGACGGACTGTCGCCCGGCTGACATGATATTTTTCACATATCACCCGCTCGGCAGGCAATGGTGAATTTTCATCATACTCAAAAGACCGAATCCCATCCAGGATCTTTTGGTACACATGTAAGTAAAGTGCATCTGACTGCATAGTTTACCCCCTCTTAAATCAACTGAGTATCTATGGCACAACGTTCATCGGTGGCCTTAGTTTGATGATACACCTGACACTTTTTGCAGAAGCATACCCTTCTCTTCAAGAATTGCTGCAACAGCTGCAACAAAATACTGAATCCCATGTTTAGATTCTGCAGACCCAATCAGAGCGTCGATGGGTCTTCATTTTCACTCCCGATCGCATCCAACCAGGACTGAGAAGCTGCTTTTGCCTCATTGCTGCATGATGGAGTACTCATTAACTCGTATGTCTTGTCACCAACATAAACACATACTGTTTCATCCATAATCAATAGCCCTTCTTCTGTAATTTATCTATATGTTACCATGATTTTCAGACCGTTGCAATTTAATTTGCCCTGATATATAGTAATCATAGAATATTCTGGTTATGAGGGAACCGCTTTCAACCTTATCCGCACTTACTTCCGAAAAAGACATGATTATTTTATTTCTCAAGCAGCCAGCAGATTGATTCATAAGGACGCAAGGAAATAATACGGGTAATTTCAGAAGAATCCTTATAGTTGGATAATAAAACTTTAGATTCATATTCATCAATAATTATTTCCTGCGGTAATGGGAATTTGGTGTTTTCTCCATAGAAGTTATTGACAATGATTAATTTCTGCTCCTCAAAGCTTCTCATGTATGCATAGACCTGCGGATGTTCCTTTGATAAAGTTTCATACGTTCCATATGCAATAATGTCATACTGTTTGCGAAGCTCAATGAGCTTCTTATAGTGGTAAAACACGGAATCCTTATCACGCTGAGCAGCTTCAGCATTGACTGACTCATAGCTTTTCCCAACGGACAACCATGGGGTTCCTGTTGTAAAACCACCATTTTCTTTATCATTCCATTGCATTGGTGTACGGGAGTTATCTCTGGACTTTACGCTTAATATGTTTAACACTTCTTCTTTTGGTACTCCTTGTGCCTGTAAAATCTCATAATAATTTAAGCTTTCCACATCTTTATACTGTTCAATGGAATCAAAGTAAGGATTTTTCATTCCAATTTCCTCGCCTTGATAAATATACGGAGTTCCTCTGAGCATATGAATGGCTGTGGCAAGCATTTTGGCTGATTGCTTATGGTATTCCTTATCATTCCCAATACGGGATACAATGCGGGGCTGGTCATGATTGCACCAGAATACTGCGTTCCAGCCATTTTCTTCTGCCATTCCCTTTTGCCATGAATCAAGAATATTTTTAAGTTCCCCAAAGTCAAAATCTATTAATGACCATTTTTCTCCATCTTTATAGTCAATTTTTAAATGATGGAAGTTAAACACCATTGATAATTCTTTTTCCTTTGGATTGGTGTAACGAATACATTGATCTATGGTTGTAGATGACATTTCTCCTACTGTGATAATATCATCATATTTTCCAAAAGTTTCTTTGTTCAATTCCTTTAAGTGTTCATGAATCCTTGGGCCGTCTGTGTAAAAACGTCTTCCGTCTCCCATATGATCGTCCAGCCAATCAGCAGGTTTGGAAATAAGGTTAATAACATCCAGGCGGAATCCCTTAATTCCCTTTCCAATCCAGAAGTTTATAACATCAAAGATCTCTTTTCTTACTTCTTTATTCTCCCAGTTTAAGTCCGGTTGTGTCTTGTCAAACAAATGGAGGTAAAACTCATCGATTCCTTCAACAGGCTCCCAAACAGAACCGCCGAACTTGGATACCCAGTTGGTTGGTACCTTACCGCCTTTTCCTTTTTTTAAAATATAGTAGTCCCGGTATTTTTTCTCTCCTGCAATTGCTTTTTTAAACCATGCATGTTCAGAAGATGTATGATTAAATACCATATCAAGCATAATATCTATATTTCTTTCCCTGGCAGCAGCTACCATTTCCTCAAAATCTTCCATTGTCCCGAAAGCAGGATCAATATTCTCATAATCCGCAACATCATAGCCACTGTCATTTTGCGGTGATACGTAAAATGGGGTAAGCCAAATATAATCAACACCCAATTCCTGTAAATAATCTAATTTTTCTGTTACACCTTTTAAATCTCCAAGTCCATCCCCATTTGAATCCTTAAATGACTTTGGATAGATTTGATACACAACGCTTTTTTTGAAATCTTTCATAATTGAACTCCTTCCTCTTCCGGATGCAGCTCATAATACTTCTTTCTTCCAGGGTATGCCCGTCCCTCTTCTATTTCTTTCTCCCATCTTTTTGATCCTGTACCTGCAATAGGCCCTTTTAAAAGAGGGTCCTTTGTCTGAACCATCCAATCCCTTACCTTCTCTCTAAGTTCAGTAGCAATATGCTGATAATCCGGATGATTGATCACATTATTTTCCTCTAAAGGATCTTTTTGTAAATCATATAATTCTTCCTCATCATTTGGAACATAATATTGATCTCTGATATCAACACCAGATAAACTTAAATGGGAATCTATGGGCAAGTACACTTTCGGACCGTCTGCAAAGTTTTTTACATAACTATATTCCCTGGTTCTGATTCCTCTCATTGGGTGATATCTGTCATGCCAGGTCAGCTCTACAAAAAATGATTCTCTTCCGTCATCCTCATTTGATTTCAGCAAATTGGCAAAGCTTTTTCCATCCAGATGATCAGGAATCTCGGCTCCAATTAAATCTAAAATCGTTGGCAGTAAATCAACGTTACACAGCAACGCTTCTTTTTGAGTATTTTTTTGTTCCCCGTCAGGCAGAACAATGATTAACCCTGTTTCCAGGCCGGCTTCCTTTAAAGTTCCTTTTGCTCCCGGAAAATCCACTCCATGATCTGTTGTAAGAATAACAATTGTATTTTTGTCTAATCCTGTTTCTGACAGTGTATGATTTATTTTTCCAATGGCAGCATCCAGCACTTTGGCAGAAGCGTTAAACAGCGTAATATCTTTTCTTACATTAGGCGTATCCGGTAAAAAGTCAAACACCTTAACGTCTTCCTGTTTGTCTGCATATGGTGCATACTCATCAAAGCTCCTGTGAGTTTCAAAAAAGCCCACGTTCAGGTAAAATGGCTGTTCCTGATTGTCCTTATGCTTTTCCAAGAACCCGATCACTTCATCTGCAACCTTCGGAGCTCTGTCACCTGGAACAGGAATAAAGTTGTCATACCCTAAATCATAAGTTGAAGAAAATACCCGATCTTCAATAGGCGGAGCCACATTGATTGTTTCATGGCTTAATCCAATCAATGTTGTTTCATATCCGTTTTTCTGCATCTCTTTAGGTAAGGTTGTATGACTTCCGTCAATGCAGAAACCTAAGTGCGCCAGTCCCATCATTCCATTATTGTGAGGATACAGGCCCGTTAAGATACTGGCTCTGCTGGGACTGCACTGAGGCGCCGGGCAGAAATACTGATTAAACTGAATTCCCTTCTCCGACATTTTTTGAATCGCAGGAGTATCTACTTTGTATCCGTAATTGCTGAATTTCCTTCCGCTATCATGAGAAATCATAAATAGAATATTTGGTTTCATTGCAATCTCCTTTTTTAACCTTTTTTCTTAACTGAAATTAAAACAATTTGTTTCCAAACACATATGTCCGAAATTTGACTAGACAAATCTACAATTATGATTATATTCATTATTGATCAAAAAAGCAATACTTTTATAAAAAGCAAAAAACAATCAAATAAAATCTAGATATACCAATGTTTTTTGAAAGTATTTCTTGACATATATGATTCAGCCATGTTAAATTATATTTATAATTTGTCTAGTCAAATTTAAAAGGGCATGTGAATAAGGAGGAGGTAGTTTCTATGGACTTAAATGAGCAAGTCAAACAAATTATTAATGCGGTGGGCGGACTTTCCAACATAACATCCGCAACCCACTGTGTCACCCGGTTAAGGTTTATTTTAAAAGATGAGAAAACGGTTGACACAAAAGAATTGGAAAAAATAGAAATTGTAAAAGGCAGCTTTTCTGCCAATGGACAATTTCAGGTCATTGTTGGCCCGGGGTTGGTAAACAAAGCGTATGCTGCGCTTATCAAGGAAACGGGGTTAAAGGAAGCCAGTAAGGAAGAGATAAAACAGGCGAGTAATGAAAAATTACATCCTGTTCAAAAAGGTGTAAAGGTCCTGGCAGATATTTTCATCCCGATCTTACCGGCCATTGTTGCCGCCGGTATATTGATGGGATTAAACAACCTTCTTGCCAATCCGGGGATTTTTTATGAAAAGCCGGTTTTAGAAATCCATCCTGGCTGGGCCGGCATTTCCAATATGATAAATATTATTGCCAGCACATCATTTTCATTTTTACCTGCATTAGTTGGCTGGTCAGCTGTTAAAAAGTTTGGCGGAAATCCTGTTTTAGGTATTGTTCTTGGGCTTATCTTAATAAACCCTGCATTAATGCCAGGTGCACAATATGCAAGAACACCTGAGGACGTTCAATATTGGAATATTCTGGGACTGAATATTGCGAAAATCGGATATCAGGGACAAGTAATTCCCATTTTATTCTCCTCTTACCTTTTAGCGAAAACCGAGCAGTTTTTATCAAAGAAAATTCCGGATATGGTTCAGCTGATTTTTGTTGCTCCTTTGACACTGTTAATCACCGGATTCTTTACCTTTACAATTATCGGACCTGCTACCATGTGGTTTGCAAATTTAATTACAAACGGAGTTGTTGGTTTATTTGATATTTCTCCTGTAATAGCGGGAGTAATATTTGGTGCGCTTGTGTCTCCGCTTGTTGTTACCGGAATGCATCATCTGTTCTTAGGAGTTAATTTACAAATGATCGGGGCCCTTGGTTATGCAACACTTTGGCCGATCCAGGTAATGGCCAGCCTTGGACAGGGCGCTGCAGCTTTGGCAATATTCTTTATCTGTAAAAATAAAAAGATGAAAGGCGTTGCAATATCGGCCGCTATTTCAGCATGGCTTGGAATTACAGAACCTGCTATTTTTGGTGTGAACTTACGTTACCGTTTCCCATTCATTGCATCAATGATTGGTGCCGGAGTTGCAGGAGGAATTGTTTCATTTGCAGGAGTAAAAGCCGGATCAATCGGAATTTCCGGATTACCTGCCTTCCTTTCTATCTTTACCGAATATTGGGGCGTATATTTCCTGGCAATGGGAACTTCTATTACGATTACAATTGTTCTTACCATTATATTTTCTAAAATGAAAATTTTTGAAAAGCAATTACAAGATGAATAATATTATGCTCAACAAATGAAATGAGGCTGTGAAAAAAATAATTATTTTTTTCACAGCCTCATTTCATTTAAAAATCTACTATATTTTTTCTTCTTGCAAAGTCCACAAACCGGAATGTATCCACACGCTGCCTTGATTCATGGTATTGAAAAAACCTTGTATCTTCTAAATAAACTTCACTTCTGACAACCGCCACATGAGTATTATTATGAATATCAAGCAATATTCTGTCTTCTTCTGTTACAGGTTCAACAGTAATTTCTTTGTTAGCATATCCAATATTCAGCCCCAGATCATTTTCAATATAATTGTAAATGGAGAGCTGCGCAGCAGATAAAGGAATCTCCGGAATGATTTCAGCTATTAAGTAATCCTTATCTAAAATAACAGCTTCTCCATTTATCTTTCGCAATCTTTCAAGGGAAAGCACTTCAGTCTTTTTATTTAAATTAAGTTTTTTCGCTAATTCTCCTGAAATTCTTTCCCTTTTATTTTTTAAGATAGTTGTTTCACTTTTTAAATGCTGCTGTTTTTGCATTTCATTAAAGCTGACCAGGCCGGAACCGGAAAATTTGAGCTTATTAATATCCAGAACAATCGCCCCACGGCCTTGTTTTTTTTGAATAAGGCCATTCTCCATTAAAAGCGCCTGCGCTTTTCTCACTGTCTCTCTTGAAACATGATATTTTTCAACTAACTTCATCTCAACAGGCAAAAAATCTCCTGGCAAATATTTCTTTTCTTTTATATCCTTTACCAAATCCAAATATATATCATAATATTTATTCAAGGAAATCACACTCACTTATCATTCTGCTGCTCCTATTATAGCAAACATGTACTTGACTATTCAATACCATTCTGGAATATTTTTGTCTATACAAGTTGATTGAAAGGTTTTTAAGCATGCACTGATAAATTATATACCGCCCACACCATAGAAATGGTAATGGACGGTATCCGGACTCATCTGTTTATGACTTTGTTAAAATATCTCTGTTTCTAAATCCCAAAAGTCCGGTCGCAGTCAGTATGGCTGAAATACAAAGAAGGATAAACAGCGGCATTAACGGCAGATTTGCAACATCTATGGTATCGTGAGTATAAGCAGCCACAAAAAGCGACATCAGGTAAATGCTGGCACTGATGAATACATATCCCAGGCCCGCCTCCTGTGACCAGCTTGTGCCACCCATACTTGACAGCCAATTACTCATTCCGCCATCAATTGATGATTTTTGCAACACTCCCTGTTTTAGTGCTGCCTAAATCAGAAGTTACTCATACAAAAAAATATGGTACAAAAATGCTTGAAGATACAATTTCATTAGACCATATTATCTAATTCTTTCTCCATTCAGGCATACTTAATCTCATACATTTCATTCTGATACAAAAATAAAGGATTTTAAAGTAAGAAAAACTATTTATATATAGTGTATTTTAATATTTGTAATTTTGTATTTTATGTTATATACTCAGGTAAATTGATAATTATGAAAAGCAAAATAGTTAATATTCATATGATAGGGGGTTAAACTATGAATCATTTTGGAACGGTACAGATAGAAACAGATCGATTGTTATTACGCAAATTTAATATATCCGATTCACAAGCACTGTTTCATAATTGGGCAAACGATGAAGAAGTAACAAAATTTTTAACGTGGCCACCTATTATGTCTGTCGAAGCAGCTGAACGTGTATTGTCAGATTGGATTAATCGTTATTCTGACAATAAATTTTATCAATGGGCAATCGTATTAAAAGAAAATAGCGATGAACCTATTGGTACGATTAGTGTTGTACATATGAATGAAGAAATTGATATGGTACATATCGGTTACTGTATCGGGAGAAAATGGTGGCATAAAGGGATAACCACTGAGGCATTTAAGGCTATTATTCCATTTTTGATTGAAAAAGTCGAAGTTAAACGTATTGAATCACGGCATGATCCAAGAAATCCAAATTCAGGTAAGGTAATGTTAAAATGCGGATTAACGTTTGAGGGAACATTGCGTAATGCTGACATTAATAATCAAGGAATTTGTGACGCTTCTATGTATGCACTTTTAAAAGAAGATTATTATAATTTATAATAATAACACCTTACTTGATAATTTTTAAGGGGAAAGTGTAATTTATTCGAGCTGTCGACAATGGTTATTAAATATTATTTAATTTGATATCGTCTAATAATTATATATTTCAAAAAGTCATAGATCCTGATATATAATATTTGCAATAAATTATAACTTATATAAGAGTTCGGTATGAACAGGTGCACATTATTTTATACTTCATACATTAGATAAAAAAGAGCAGACACGGTAAAGCATTTGTTTCTCGTATGTGGTATATTGTTTTAGGGAGAGGAATCTATATGCACGCATGGGAAGCCATACAAAAAACTCTGGACCACATCGAAGAACATCTCGGTGAAGAAATCCACATCGAAGAACTGGCAGAAACTGCCGTACTGTCACTGTTTTATTATCAGAGATTATTCACACGATTGGTAAAAACATCGGTTCGGGATTATATTAAATTGCGCCGATTGGCAAAATCTCTCACGATGCTGCGTGATAAAGAAAAACGCATTATCGACATTGCAATGGAATACGGTTTTGGCAGTCACGTAACTTTTACGCGGGCTTTTAAAGAAACCTATGGGATTACCCCTTCACAGTACCGAGATAAACCGATTGGCTTACAGAATTTTGGCAAACCCGATTTATTGCTTGGTTATATTGTGGTTGATGAGGGTGTACCGCTGATTAGTGATGGATTGGTTTTGGAAATAAACCGTAAATTTCTTGAAGAGCCAATTAACTTTCTTGGTGTTACAGGATATTATCCATTCAAATATGGTAAAATGTTTGGCGAAAGAACCGGCGTTGACACGGTTGGTGAGATTTGGGACAGGTTTTTTAGGGGTCTTCCGAATATCCCGCATATCTCAGAGGGGCGCTGGGTTGGTGTTTCTTATCACGGCGATGCACCAGACGGTTATTCCAGTTATTTTGTTGGTGCAGAAGTAAAAAAAGACGAGAAAAACACCGGGTTTACATATTGGCAACTTCCCATACGAGAATATATCGTCTGTGGCTTTGAATCGGAAAATCATGAACAGATGATAATTAATTTGGGTAAGGCAATGAAATACACTCGGTTTTGGCTTAAAAAGCACAATCTAATTGCCGATGGATTTTTCCCTGAGATGTACTATAAAAGTACGTCTGACATCTCTTATGTAGAATTGTGGATTCCTTTTAAGAAACGAGAAAAATAGAAAAACAAATAAATAATTAATTAATGCTGGAGGAAAAGCAAATGAGCAATTACGAAGAAGGATTAAAATTAATCGAAGAAAAGTTCGGAAACGGCAAAGACAATGTTATTTCCCTCGCGACGATTGCGCGGGAGCCGGGCGCTAACGGAATGCCCCGCCCGGTTGTCCGTAGTGTGGACGCCTATTATGAAGACGGCACATTTTATGTTGTAACATATGGAAAATCAAACAAAATGCAGCAAATCTCGGAAAATTCGGAGGTTTCGGTTGCGGGTTGTTTAGAGATGTTCACCGCTAATGGAGTAGGTGAAAACCTCGGCTGGGTACTTGATCCAAATAATGCCGGAATAAGGACCAAACTCCGTACAGCTTTTGCTGAATGGTACGATATGGCAAATAATGAAAAGGATGAAAACTGCTGCATTTTAGCAATCCATCTAACTAAGGGAACGTTAAACATTAATCATTGGGAAAAACTATACCATATGGATTTTGTGAATAAGACTGAAATGGAAAATGGAAGCATTTTTTAATCAATGAAACATTTCAAACGACCCGCACGGCAGTTTTAAATTTATGACAGACAATGTGTCATACCTAATAAACATTTGTATATTAGCATTAATAAGGTCAACTTCTTATCGTATTGTTTTCCCACGTTTCCAGTACTTAATTAATGCGCCCCTATGAGATTTCATCTATACAACGCATTATTCATATAATATTAATCTACTAACAAAGAAGCAAGACATACGCCTTGCTTTTTTGTTTTGTATAAATAGTTACAATATTCATTAGCTTTTAGTATGGGACTTTGTCAACAGTCCCTTTATTTTGTGTAATGTAAGTACCCCATTTTCTGCCTGGATAATTTAATAAATCCTTAAACGGCAAAATAAAAAAGCTTAACACAACCACTAAATCGGTCAATTTTCTCTTCATGTAGCAGTATTACTCCTACTGCAAGTTTCTGTAAGCAACATTGAAGCAATGAGTAGGATACATCCTATTGCTTTCATCGATGAAATCATTTCTATTGCACCGTCTAATTTGGGTATTAATAAAGCAAAAACCGCACCAAACACAGGCTCCAGGATAAAAATAATTGCCACATGAGAAGGTGTAGTATATTTTTGTATGTACGTTTGTCCTACAAATGCTAGCGCGGTGCCCGCAATGCCAGTGATGAGAATAGTTATAACTACAATAGCATTTATTTTAAAGGAAAAATCTCCGCCTCCAATGAAACACATAATAAAATAAATTATTGCAGCAATATTAACCTGCAAACAACCTAATGTAATCGGGTCTTCATCTCTAGCAAAAATATCTGTTAAGATAATTTGAGCCGAGATACACAATGCACATATAAGCGCAAAAAAATCTCCACGATTAAATCTTAACTCCACACCGCCTGAGATAAAGAATAAGCCAAATAATGCCAATATAATACTTATCTTTTTAATTAGATCAATCTTTTTCCTCAAAATAATATTTGAAACAAATGGTACGATAACAATATTCAATCCTGTAATAAAAGCAACATTTGAGGCCGTTGTAAATTGTAATGCGACAACAGTAAAACCTAAAGCACCAGATAAAGAAATACCCAACAACACACCTTTAAATAGAACTGTCCTATTGATTTTCTTATATTTTCTACGAAATATAACTAACAAAACTAAACTCGCCAGTGTAAATCTATAAAACAAATATGTAATTTCAGAGATAAAAGCCAGAGAATTTCTCATAATTGGAAAGGACAATCCCCATATAGCGGTAATTAATATCAATAACAAATCTGCATGCTTACTTTTCACTTTATTTATATTCTCCTTTAAATTCTAAGATTTCATTCAGTATTGCTGAAAAGTCCAGCACTCTAGGATAACGTAACACGGAAAAATTATTTCCCTCTATATTATACAAATTAATTTTTCCTTCACAATATTTATTCCATAATAGAGCATTTGCTGCTGCTTCTTCTGTGGCCATAAAAAGATAGCATTGTGTTTTTAGCTTTCTTGTTGGCATATATAAGGCCCTAACATTATCAAAAGTACGTAAAACATTTATGTAATATACAATATCCTGGACTTTTATGTTTTCAGCATCAAAATTGGGAATTGCTCTATCCATATCATCATAAACATATTTCTTAAGTTTCCCAACAGGCAATTCGATCTCTTCATATAATTTTAAAAGTTTAGTCCATATATCTTGAATGCTGTCGAGCTTATTATATTTCTTTTTAAAAGTTGAGTATTCCGGCAGATTGCCAATCTCATCTTCTTCCGTACTAATAGTGAATTCAGGTACCTCACCCCAAAATTCTCTATCCGGTGCAAAGCTATTAATCATTCCGAAAAAGCTAAGTTCTTTTCCTCTCTTTTCGAGTTGCAACGCTATTTCAAATGCTATACTTCCTCCTATGCACCATCCAATTATGTTATAACTCCCTTCCTTTTGCACCGATTCAATTTTTTGAACGTATTTCTTAGCAATCTCCTCCAACTTTATGTTTTTAGGCGAATAATTATCAAGCCTATCCGCTCTAATCCCCCACATGTAATAGTCTACTGATAAGTTATCACACAAATCTATAAATACTTCAGCTTCTCCATTTCCCGCATGTATGAAAAATATATTTTTCGTTGAATCGCTGCCCTTTTTTAGCAAAATTAGATTATTATCTTTTACTATTGTTTCCTCCGACGATTTTCCACTCATTAAAGTTGCCATTTGCCTTATTGTACAAGATAATACTTTATTTATAGGAATTTGAATATTATAATCTTCCATTATGATATCTGATAAAATTGTCGCTTGTAATGAGTCACCTCCAACATTTAAGAATTCATCTTCAACACTTATTTCAGATTGGCCTAATAGTTTTTTCCATATATGCGCAATCTCTTTTTCTATATTACTTTGTGGCGCTACATACCTTTGATCATTAACGTTAAAATTCCATTGACTCAACACTTTTTTATCAATTTTCCCGTTTACTGTAACTGGCCATTCGGAGACTTTTATGAAGTGATTGGGTATCATGTACTGCGGTAAGTAATTATTCAAGTACTCTTTCAGTTCATCATACATCAATGAAGAATCAGCTTTATAATATGCACATAAAGCCTTTCCTCCATAATTATTGTTTATTACAGTTACAACAGCTCCTTGAATTTTTGTATATTTTTTCAAATAATATTCAATCTCTTCCAATTCAATACGAAGACCATTAATTTTCACTTGCTGATCTATTCTTCCGATAAACTTCAAATTTCCATTGGGCATCATGATCGCTAAATCACCTGTTTTATAAAGCTTTCTATTTATAAACGGATTCCAAACAAACTTTTTTTCTGCTAATTCTTTTTTATTGTAGTAGCCATTTGACATTCCTGCACCCGATATACAGAGTTCTCCAGCGATACCAAAGGTCTGCAAATTATTATTTTTATCTATAATAAAAGCTTCAGTATTAGCAATCGGATATCCCAAATAGTTAGAATCAAGTGTACACCTACACGATATTGCATCTACTGTAAACTCTGTTGGACCATAGTGATTAAATAGGTTATATCCTTTTTTTAAAATATCATTCTTTAAATCATCATCTAATTTGTCTCCTCCGCAAATAACTATCTTCAAACTATCAATCTTTTCTGAATCAACTAACAACTCTTTTAATGTCACTGGGACAAATTGTGCAATACAGATTTTATTTCTAATTATATATTTTACAAATTCTTTCTTATTTAATTTAATCTTTTGAGGAATAATAAATATTGTCGCAAAATTTAACAACGTAGTTATTGTTTCTTCAACTGAAACATCAAATGATATATTTGTCATATGCAGAATATTTTTATTTCTGGATAAGTCATAGGTTAAACCAAACCATTTACTAAGATTTACAACGCTGGAGTGTTGGATTATTACTCCTTTAGGCATTCCAGTTGTACCAGATGTATATAAAATATAAGCGCAATCTTCTCCCTTAACATTAATGCAATTAAATTGTTCTGGATAGTCATTAATTTTATCCAATGTTAAAACCTTTTCGTCATAATTAATTTCTTTTGCATCATCAAGCATAATTATCTTCTTAGGCATGGCATCATTCAAAATATAACTTATTCTTGATAAAGGCAGTTCTACATCAATGGGCACATAAATTGCACCAAGTTTGAGAGTTCCCAGAATAGAAAGTATCATTTCACGGCATCGCGAACCTATAATTGCTACCTTATCACCATTCTCAACTTCATTTTCTCTTAAAAAATTTGCAACTTTATTAGAGAAAAAAAGGAGTTCTTTATATGTCATATTACCAGTATGATCACAAATAGCAATATCATCCATATGTTTATCAATATTCTGATTAAGTATTTCAATAATTGAACAATTATAGTTGTAATTATATTGACGTTTAAAATGTTCTATTTGATTCCATTCTAGTAAGTTTTCTTCACCCGAATTCAACACAATATCACACAGCTTTTTTGAAGCAAGAGTAAGAACTTCTTTCAAGATTTTTATCCAATGTTTACCGATCTGTTCTGCAAACTTCCTTTCATAAACTGATTCTCTATATTTAATTGAAAATGTAACTGTATTATTTTCGGTTTTTGCTTTCAGAATCATATTACAATTTTCACTAGCATTAAATATAGTATCTTTATCAGAGAAATCTAATAAGATATCGGCTACAGTATCAGCTGCAGCTTCCTCCTTAATCTTCAGCTTATTATCAATCTCTAAAAAAATATCTGTAAGAAACATATCGCTATCAATATTGAGGCTCACACTTTCTTCAAGGTTGTTAAAATACTTCAATAATATTTTTTGTCTATTTGTATATTTATTTATTAAACAACCCAAAGCAGTAATACTAGCTGCTACATACATATCCGTGTATGCGAGACTTTCCAAAAAAAATTCATTTTTGATACCGTCATTTGCTATATAGTTAACTCCATATATTAATGAAAAATTCTTTCTGTTAGTCATCTTACCTTTTTTTAATATAAACGTATCTCTAACACTTCTCATAATTTATCCCTCGTAATTAAGCTTATTCTACTGTAATTGTTTCCTTTTTCTAATCTTAATACTGAAAGGGCAGCAAATATGGGTGATACAGTTGATGCATTTATTATGCCATTAATAATATAAAGGATAGTCCGTATTTCACTAAATGAAATCTCATCTTCTTTTATCGTTCGGCTGGTTTTCCCTATAAACTTGAAATGTCTTTCTTATCTCCTTCCTAATTCTTCAATTGATTGTAGAATTATTTTTCTTAAGTCCATAATTTTGCTACTTGGCGGTTTATTATAAAGGTCTATTTCTATAGTGGGAGTAATTATACCTCAATTGGTTTATTTTTGTTCCAAACTATAAATTTATGGAAGTTATTTTATATTAATGCTCAATTGCAATCCGAGCTTCCCGTTTTGTAATCGATTTTTCCATTTTGTTATCACCTTCAAATTTAGCCTTCAAATTTAGTAATCATCTTTCCTCTTAAATAATCAAATTCCCCACCTGGGGCTCTCTTTGAATCCTTTTTGTGGTATAATTCTTCTATAAAAAGTTAAAGTATAATAATCATGGAAATGTCGCTATGACCGCAACAAATGAAGCAGCCATGATATGGGGCATATCTGATAGGCTAGTATTGCAGTATCGCAATGCCTGCCGCATTGAGGTCGCCTATTGATGCCGCATAAAAACTAATGACTAATAGGGGTATTGTATATGGAATTTGGCGAGAAATTACAACAATTACGAAAAGGAAAAGAATGGACGCAGGAACAGCTTGCAGAAGAATTATTTGTGTCCAGAACGGCTATATCAAAATGGGAAAGTGGCAAGGGATACCCGAATATCGATTCGCTCAAAAATATATCAAAACTCTTCTCGGTATCTATTGATGATTTGTTATCAGGTGAGGAGTTGATTTCCCTTGCAGCAAATGAGAACCGCACTAATATAAATAAGATTTTCAGTCTGGTTTATGGTACTTTAGATGTTATGACAATATCCTTTTATTTCCTTCCGCTTTATATACGGCAGGATAGTGACCTGATTCGGGCCGTGAGTTTATTTTCGAACCCAGACGTAAGCACCGTTACATGGACGATTTATCTTGTTGCGCCTATTCTAATGGCAATGATGGGTATCGTACAAATAATTGCCCAGCATTTTTTGAATGAAAAGTGGTATAGCATTAGCAGAACCGGTTCTATTCTGTTACAGGCTTTTTGCATTCTTATTTATGTTGCAACTCGTCAACCCTCTGCGACTTCTCTCCTTTTCCTATTTCTTATGATTAAAGTAGTTCTTTTGATAAAGAGCAGCCGAATAAAGTAAATTGTTCTGAAAAACCTTGTAAAAAACCCTTCGACACGAAAAGTGTCGGAGGGTTTCTGCCGTTGTGACGATTCGTATCTTGAATATTTTCATACTTGACCACACAATGAAGATGTGGCTGGCACACACAAACATATCAATATTACAGAAAGGATTTTACAAATGGAATTTATCATTAAAACAAACAGATTAGTAAAACCATATGGAACACAGCTTGACTTAAATAGTTTATCGCCCTATGTTCTGAAAGGGGGAATACATGATGAAAAATAAAAAGTGTTTTTTACTTGCCGGAATACTACTTTTGCTATTCATACTATTTACATTGGCGGTTTTAACGTTTGACGTCAGCCCCATAGGTCCGGAGCAATCCAACGTTGGATTCTCTGCCTTAAATAGCTTTATGTTCAAACTGCTTGGGGAAAACTTGCTTTGGTACCATATCACAGACTGGATTGGTGTTGCAGCTATCCTTGTTGCTTTGGGTTTTGCTGTATTGGGTTTAGTGCAGCTAATAAAAAGAAAAAGTATCAGGTGTGTAGACAGCGATATTATATTACTTGGAGTGTTTTATATCATCGTAATATTTTCATATGTATTGTTTGAAATATTTATTGTTAATTACAGACCGGTTATTTGGGGAAGTGCATTAGAACCGTCCTATCCATCTTCCCATACAATGATTGTACTATGTATCATGGCTACCGCAATTATGCAATTCCATTCCAGGATAAAAAATAAATCAATTAGAATTTCGGCGGAGGCCATATCTGTTGCTATCATCGCCGTAACGGTGATTGGACGTTTTATTTCAGGGGTGCATTGGTTCACCGATATTGTGGGAGGTTTATTATTGGGTTCTGCACTTATTATAATCTATTACGCTGCGGTTAGTCAGGTATCAAAGAACGAATAGTGATAGGAACAACGATATTATCAGATTACCGCCCCAGTAGACTAACGGCGGTTTTGAAATATAATATGCTCCCTCCATTTCAACAGTTTTGTTTTTTTCACTGTCTACTATGAAGGGAGCAATTTTCAAAAATCAAAACTGACCTTTTATTTTTCAAAAAAATGAAGGCAGAGGTTCTATGCGCTAGATGGATTAAGCTTTTCTGTAATCGGAAAATAGAAAAAAGGCATGACAGTTCCGTGCCACGCCTTTGTATTGGCCGCTAAAAACATTTTACCTCTATTCCTGCTTCTGAAAAACCTTTTCTTATCCTCTTTACAAATTCCAGAGCCTTTCCTCCATCTCCATGAACACATACAGAATCCGCATCAATGGAAATCGTGCTTCCGTCAATGGCTTCCACCACCCCTTCTTTCGCCATTCGGATCACCCGTTTTAATGCCAGTTCCTCATCTTCAATCA